>Ga0209100_1000475_pt1 | contig 35041 bp, 28 predicted proteins | sample lystaG_FD_185480 | JGI IMG/M metagenome (GOLD analysis project Ga0209100, IMG submission 185480) | Glacier valley bacterial and archeal communities from Borup Fiord, Nunavut, Canada, to study Microbial Dark Matter (Phase II) -... | ecosystem: Environmental > Aquatic > Freshwater > Ice > Glacier ... | reverse complement strand
AAAAACTACGACGCCTGGGAGTTTGCGATATCATCATTGACCCTGGTTTCGGATTTGGTAAAACTGCAGATCATAATTTCGAAATATTAAACAGGCTTGATGCCTTCAAGATTTTTGAATTGCCCATTTTGGTTGGCCTTTCGCGTAAGACAATGATATGGAAAACTTTGGATATTTCTCCGGAGGAAAGTCTGAATGGAACAACTGTACTTAATACTTTGGCCTTATCGGGGGGATGCGATATTCTGCGGGTTCACGACGTTAAAGCGGCTGTTGAGACAATAAAATTGGTTGGTAAAATTAAAAGTATTGCTAAATGATAAATTTATTCATCCATATCAGATTTCTTGATATTATTGATATCCTACTTGTTACAATAATTTTCTACGAAATTTACAAGCTCGTAAAAGGAACGGTGGCTTTCAATATTTTCATGGGAATATTCATCATTTTTGTTGTTTGGCTGGTTGTGAAATCCTTGAAAATGGAGCTGTTGGGTTCGATTTTAGGTCAAGTCTTTGGAGTTGGGGTTATCGCCATTATCATTGTATTTCAACAGGAAGTACGCAGGTTTTTGCTGTTGCTTGGAAGTCGTTACAGGGCGAACCGGCAATTTTCGCTTGAAAATCTCTTTTCAAACCAGTTTAAATTAGCTTCAGAAGCAAGCATGCACGCCATCGTCGACGCATGTCAGCAAATGTCCGAAAATAGGGTGGGGGCTTTAATAGTGCTTGCGCGCGAAAGTGAATTGCGAGAGTATGTTGAAACGGGCGAGATCATTGATGCCGAGATTTCTTCAGAGCTAATCAAGAGTATTTTTTTCAAAAACTCACCGCTTCATGATGGGGCAATGATTATCAGTCTTAACCGAATTAAGGCTGCCCGGTGCATTTTGCCGGTATCGCAAAAACTTGAGATCAGCCCGGTTCTTGGTTTGCGGCACCGTGCTGCGATAGGAGTTTCGGAGCAAACGGATGCTTACGTGATTGTTGTAAGCGAAGAGACAGGTCGTATTTCGATGTCCAGCGGAGGTGAACTCAATGAAGATATTTCAAAAGATGAACTCTTTAAAATCCTTGAAACCAGCCATAAATAAACCCTAAAAGGAAAAAGGTCAAAACAGAAATTTCTGCTTCAACCTTTTTTGATATTCTATTTTATCAAATATTATTAATAATCAATCTTTATTTATAAGCCTGTGTATGAACGCTTTTCATCGATCGTCCCGATGGATCAGCGTTGTTGCGAAATGAAGCATCCCAGGCAAGCGCTTCGGGTGTACTACATGCGATAGACGGTACCGAGGGTACGCAGGTAGCTGCAGCATCGGATTGGAAGTGTTCGGTAAAGATCGAACGATAGAAATACTCTTCTTTCGACATCGGCGTATTGATAGGGAAGAGGAACTTGGAATTAGCCATTTGCTCGTCAGTAACGATCTCCGATGTAAGCGCTTTTAGCGAATCGATCCAGTTATAGCCGACTCCGTCAGAGAATTGTTCTTTTTGACGCCATACAACGCTTTCGGGAAGGTAATCTTCAAATGCTTTACGAAGAATCCATTTTTCCATCTTACCGTCTTTGGCCATCTTATCTTCAGGATTCAGGCGCATAGCAATATCCATAAACTCTTTATCGAGGAATGGAACTCGTCCTTCAACTCCCCAGGCAGCAAGTGACTTATTTGCCCGCAAGCAATCGTACAGGTGTAATTTGCCGATTTTGCGAACTGTCTCTTCATGAAATGCCTGGGCGTTTGGTGCTTTGTGGAAATAGAGATATCCTCCGAAAAGTTCATCAGCTCCTTCACCAGACAATACCATTTTTACCCCCATTGATTTAATAACACGGGCTAAAAGATACATGGGAGTTGATGCCCTGACAGTTGTGACATCGTATGTTTCGAGATGATAAATAACATCGCTCAATGCATCAAGTCCTTCCTGAACCGTAAAATGTACCTGATGATGAATTGTTCCGATATGGTCTGCAACTTTTTGAGCAGCAGCCAAATCAGGTGAACCGACAAGTCCAACTGCAAATGAATGCAATTGAGGCCACCAGGCTTCTTGCTTGTTGTCACTTTCAACTCGTTTGGAAGCGTATTTTTTAGCAATTGCAGAAATTACGGAGGAATCTAATCCGCCCGAAAGAAGAACGCCATAAGGTACGTCGGACATCAACTGACGGTGAACTGCATCTTCGAGTGCTTTTCGCAATACATCAATATCTGATTCATTGTTCTTTACCGCATCAAATTCGGTCCATTCGCGTGCGTACCATTTTTTGATAACACCGTCTTTGCTATATAAATAATGTCCTGGCAGGAACTCTTCAATTTTTTTGCAGGTTCCCTCAAGTGCTTTGAGTTCTGATGCGAAATATAAGTTTCCAAACGAATCCCATCCCATATAAAGCGGAATGATTCCAATATGGTCACGGGCTACGAGGTAACAATCGTTCTCTTCATCGTAAAGCACGAAAGCAAAAATTCCATTCAAATCTTCGAGAAAATCGATTCCTTTTTCATGGTAGAGTGCCAGAATGACTTCGCAATCGGATTCAGTCTGAAATTCATAATGGTCTTCGAGTGGTTTACGCAATTCGCGATGGTTGTAAATCTCACCATTTACGCCTAATATCAGCTTTTTATCTTTACTGTACAGTGGCTGTCTGCCTGATGACGGATCAACAATCGCCAATCTCTCATGTGCGATAATCGCTTTCGAACCGCAATAAATACCCGACCAATCGGGTCCACGGTGACGGATTCTTTTTGACATCTTAAGAACCTGCGTTCTTAAATCTTCAGATTTCACTTTTAAATCAAATACTCCTACAATACCACACATATCTTTCTTGAATTATTACCGTTTCATCTTTCCAAAATATCAAAATGAGCGAATATTTGGTCGCCAAAAATACAAAAATCTTTTAAAGTTTGAATAATCGGTACAAAAAGGTAACAATCATCCCTATTTTTTATTGAGCGCGTCTTTAATCTTCTTCCAGATATTCGATTTGGGTTCCTCCTTTACCGGTTGATCTTTATTTGCTTCTGGTGTAGCCTCGGCTTCATCTCGTCTTTGCTGTCTTTCGGCTTTGCGTTCCTCTCTTTTCTTTGGATCTCCGCCAAATATACTCCAAAAATTAGATTTCCCTCCTCCATTATACTCTTCTGTAAAATGCGGAATATCAAGCATTGCAAGCGTTTCTTCGTCCAGTCCCTGGAAATAGTGGTTTTTATAATCTCTGAATGCCGGGTCGCGGTAAAGCTTATTGAAAAATTTTCCTACAACCGGGAGCGCCATATAGCCACCACGTCCCAATTTGATGTTTCTGAAGTGGATAGAGGGTTCTTCTCCGCCTACCCAGCATCCGGTCACAAGATCGGGTGTATATCCCATAAACCATCCATCGGCAAAATTCTGGGTGGTGCCTGTTTTTCCGGCAAAAGCACCTTCAACTTTATAAAGCGATCGTATTTCATAACCTGTCCCTTCGTCAACAACGGCCTGGAGATAGTGGGTGATGATCTTGGCTGTTTCGGGTGACATAGCCTCCTTATCGTCGTTATCGGGAACAAATTTCTTGAGTAATTTACCATTTGCATCTTCAATCCGGATCAGGTAATTGGGATTCACAGATCTTCCCAAATTATCGAGACAAGCATAGGCCTGGGCAAGCTGAAGTAAAGGAATATCGGCAGAACCAAGCGCCAGTGAAGGAACTTCGGGCAGATTGGCTTTAATTCCCATTTTACGGGCCAATGCGATTGCCTGCGGAATTCCTGACTCCACTAACACAGCTACAGACACTGTATTTACTGATTTACAAAGTGCCCCTTCAAGAGAATAATATCCGCCATATTCTTCATTTGAGTTTCCTGGCGACCAGTCCTGATAATCTGAATAGACTGTTTTTTCGTTGGCATAATATTTATCTGGTGAAATTCCATTTTCGAGTGCAGAAGCGTAAATGATTGGTTTAAAAGTTGACCCAACCTGGCGTGGCGCTAAAACGTGATCGTATTGGAAATATCTGAAATCATTTCCGCCAATCCAAGCTTTAATATCTCCTGATTTCGGATCAATAGCGACAAATCCGCAATGAAGCAGTTTCAAGGCATATTTTACAGAATCAAGAGGCGTAAAATTAACCTGCTTTTCACCTTCCCATGAAAAAATCTTCATGTTCAATGGCACTTTAAATGCCTCTGTAATTTCAGCTGCCGATCTTCCAGCCTCTTTCATTTTGCGGTATCGCTCTGACCGTTTCATCGCTCTGATAACAACCGCATTGTTCTTCCCCCAGGGATCTTTACCGTCCCAATGCTTTTCGAAAGTAGATTGAAGCTCAGTCATCTTCTCATTCATTGCCATTTCGGCGTATCGCTGCATTCTGAAATCAAGTGTCGTTACGATATGCAATCCATCTGTATAGAGATTGTAAGGAGTTCCATCAGCTTTTGTATTCTCGGAGCACCATTCCTCCAATTGTGGTCGAATCAACTCTCTGAAATAAGCGCCAGGCCCTGTATTGTATACCAGATAATTGTATTTAATACCTAAAGGTGAACCAATGAATTTTTTGGCTTGCTCATCTGTAATATAGTTATATTTGGACATCTGCGAAATGACGATGTTTCTCCGCTGAAGCGATCTTCCCGGATTGGTTCTGGGATTGTAATAGTTATTTGCCTTTAACATTCCAACCAGTGTAGCAGCTTGTGGAACAGAAAGCTTATCTGGTCGAACACTGAAAAAACGTTCTGCCGCAAGTTCAATTCCAAAAGTATTTTCTCCAAAAGGTACTGTGTTGAGATAGAGTGTCAGGATTTCTTCTTTTGAATAGAGTTTCTCAAGCCGGTAAGCAATTATCGACTCCCTGATTTTACTTACGGGAAGTGTTAAGGGACCATAATTTTTGCGTCCGAACAGATTTTTTACGATCTGTTGCGATAATGTTGAGCCTCCGCCGGAACTGCGATCAACCATGAAAATAGTCTTCACAACAACTCTAACCAATGCCCATTCATCAATTCCCCGATGCTCGTAAAACCGGTTATCTTCGGTAGCAATCAGGGCATTAATCATATTCGGTGAAATTTCCTTAAACGTGACGTTGCTACGGTTCTCAGTATAATACCGGCCAAGCAGTTTATTGTCCTTTGAATAAACTTCGGAAGCTGCAGGTTCCTTTATTTTAATAAGCGTATTCGAATCAGGTAATTGACCGAATGTGCCGACATATACCAACCCAAAAAGCACGAGTAACAAGAACACTCCTAAAAGTGCAAGCTTCAATCCCCACATGAGAACTCTTTTGGTCCACGATTGTTTAGAACTTGAAGATAATCCTGAAAAGAATCCCTTGGTTTTCTTCTTTCCAGGTACTTTAATTTTTTTTATTGGCATATTGAAACGTATAATCTGTATTCATCATTTATTAAAATTGCTCACACCATGAAAATTGCCATCTCCGGCAGCACAGGTTTTATTGGAAAACAACTGTCGGAATATTTATTACAATCAGGGAATGAACTTATTGTGATTTCACGCGGTGACTTTGCAGGCGGGTGTAATCAACTCGCAAAAGTAATCAAATCTGCCGATGTTATCATCAATCTTGCCGGAGCCTCTGTTTTACAAAGGTGGAATGAGAAAAATAAGCAATTGATGCTATCAAGTCGCGTTGATACCACAAATTTATTGGTTAAAGCGGTTCAAATGAATTTGCCGGAACATCAGCCTGGTGTTTTTATAAATGGTTCGGCAATTGGTATATACGAAAATTATAAATCTCATGATGAGTTTTCGACAGCATTTGGAAATGATTTTTTGGCTTCGGTATGTAAAGCATGGGAAAGCGCAACTGATGATTTAAAGGCGTTAGATCTGAGGTTGTGTACCATCCGGATCGGGATCGTACTTGGAACAACCGGAGGATCCCTCCGGAAAATGTTGCCCCTTTTTAAAGCAGGATTAGGTGGCAAAATTGCTTCAGGGAAACAGCCGTTTTCATTTATCCATATTTCAGATTTCTGCCGGGCAATCGAACATTTAATTGTGAGCACCAATAGCTCAGGTGTTTATAATTTAACTTGTCCGAATCCAACGACCAACAAATTGTTTACCAAAGTTTTATCTCATTATCTCCACCGCCCATCATTTTTTACGGTCCCCGAATTTGCATTAAAGCTTATTTATGGTGAGGCTGCAGGGATGCTTACAAAAGGAGCAAGTGTAATTTCTTTGCGGTTGCGGGAAGAGGGTTTCCAATTCCAATTTCCAAATATTAATTCCGCAATTGCTGATTTGACTATAAAAGGTTGATACAAAAATAATAATTCAGAAAATCCGACTTTTATGAATAAAGATTTTCAGGGTGAAAAGATTCCACCCATTTATATTGTCTCGGGTGGAAAAGGACTGGCTGGGGATGCTGTAGTTCAGTCGGTTCTGATTCAATTTCCTAATAACAAAGTTCCTGTAATCATTGTACCAGATGTTTTGAATCAGGAAAGAATGGATGATGTAATTTCAAAAGCATTGATAACCAGCGGGGTAATCGTCCATACAATGGTCGATCCTGATGCGCGGAAAATGCTGATCGATTCCTGTGTTCAAGCTTGTGTGAATCATTTTGATCTTGTCGGAGATTTGTCTGACTATTTGTCGAACTTGTTAAATACCCAGCCCATTAGTAAACCTGGCTTATATCGTCTTAGTAATATTGCTTATTTTCAGAGGGTTGAAGCAATTGATTTTACGTTGAAGGTTGATGACGGGCAAAACCCTGAAAAGATCGCTCAGGCTGATATTGTTCTAACCGGGGTTTCCCGAACAGGTAAAACGCCATTAAGTGTTTACCTTGCTATGTTTGGATGGAAGGTTGCAAATGTTCCAATTGTTCCGGGTATCGAGCCACCCGAAGGGTTATTCAAAGCAGATCCAGGCCGGGTTTTTGGACTAAATATATCGCACGTTTACCTCATTGCGCAACGTGCTAACCGGGTTAAAAGTCTAAAGATGGATCAAGATACTGATTATATCAATACAAAGAAAGTGGGTGAGGAGCTGGCATATGCACGCAGAGTATTCGAAAGAGGAGGGTTTACGGAGATACAGATTACTAACAAGCCAATTGAATCGTCTGCAAATGAAATTCTTAATATTCTTACAAGCCGCTTTGATCAGGATAAATGGAAAAATGATTTTAATTCGTAAGCTGATAGTAGTTTGTGAAATTTTGAATCTTGAGTTAGTTTTTCAGAACATGCCCATTATTATTTAGAAGCGCTATATTTTTTATTTTAATTAAAAATAATATTTAAGTCGATGACTATATGTTTAATTCTATTGATATTGATAACTCCCTTATTTCCGGCATTTGAACAAGTTCCATCTAATGAGAAACAATCATTTTATTTTTGCAGTGAAGCAATTTTTGATAATTTGCCTGTTAAATCGTTGGACTCTGCTTCAACTGGAAGTTTAATTAATAAACAGATAAATGCAGTGGTTATAGTATCTAAAATATTAAATAACAGACTTATAACAAAAACAGCTTCTTCACTTGGAATGATCGCTGATAATTTAAGTGAAGCGACTAACAATCAAGAAAAATTAAAAATTGGATTAGCGTCAGGTTACACAATTTATATTGATGGATTTTATTACCTTGCTGGGAAAACTTCGGATATTACTTATAACGTTAATTTAAGGGGCAATATTGGAAAGAGTAAAATCCATTTTGCCAATTCCCCATTTGCTCTTGCCGGACAGAATATGATTATCGATATAAAGGGAATTGAATTTGAGTCTGAAAGTAGTAGTGGTGGAATTTTATTTTATTGGTACGGAACGGGAGGAGTTGGAGCTAAAGATTTAGCAACCATTAAATTAATGTCCGTAAGCAATTGCTATTTTCATGATAATGCAAGATTATTACTTCATCATTTTTCTGTAGTAACAAACCCAGAAATTACACCATTTGGATTTGAAGATATTTTCATTAAAGACAATCGTTTCGAGAATCTATTAAAGAATGGGCCACTTGAAATTAATGATGGGCGAGTTACAAATCTTATTTTTGAGAATAATATTGCTCGAAATTTTAAGCAAGAATTCGTTTCTGTTGGTATAACTAATTCTAATTTATTTAGTTTAGAAACATTTAGAACGAGAAATTACGCATCCTTCAGTAATAATAATATTGTCAATGATTCAGCAATTATTGTTTCTTCTGGAAAGGGGTCCTATCATGATGCTTTTCTGTATGAAGGTGAAAATGCTGTTTTTTCAAATAATTACATTGAAGGTATTAAAGCATCTGTCAATAGATGTATAGGAGCTTGTTATATTAATGCTCAAAATTCAACTATATCATATAATACGATTAAAAATGTAGGTGGTTATTTTAAAGGTCCCAAAGATATCGATGCTATTCTTTACACAAAAGGTGGCGGAAACGGAACAGAATATACAAGCACAAAAGATGTCCATCATAATAAAATTATATTTAAAGAGTCATATTTTACAGCATTAGGTGCATCTCGGGCAAATTTATCAACCTATTTAATGGAAGTTACTTCGAAAGTTGGCATTTATTCTTTTCATGATAATGATATTTATTACGAAGGCACTCTCAGATTTCACAATGCTGCAAATGCCGTTAAAAGCATGAGCATTTTTAACAACAAGATCTATTGCTATTCAACAATTGGCAGTATTTTGTATCCTGCAAGTACAATAGATGGTGTTGAAAATCAAATGTATAATAATGTAATTGCAATTAAAAATGGATTGGTGACTTTATATCGTCAAGTACCGGGTAGGTTTAGATCTAAATTAATACGAATTGAAAACAATTATTTTGATTTTGGAAATCCAAATGAATATTCAGCTCAGTACTACACTTATTTGGGATTTGTGAATAAATTAGTACTCAGGAATAATGTGTTTAAAAATGATTTGGCACTTACAAATGGAACAATACTAAATGATTCTTATTTTCAAGATGCCATAGAAATAGATATGGTAAATAATTCTTACATAGGTGCTTTGCCTGAAACGTATGTTTTAAAGCAACTTCTAAATTCCTTCCTCGACATAATAACTAAATACAATTATAATGTAAAATTTGATAAAATCAGATCAGTTTCTTTATTTAATTGGCAAAATATTGACACAAAAGTTGCAAATGTCAAAAAAAAATTTGTCATCACAATTAAATCTCAAACTCAAAAAAGACACAATCAATTATCATTTCCTTTCTGGATTTGGTATGATAGTGCAACATCGTTAATGAATCTAACTTATATATCAGGAGCAGACGGAAAAACTAAAACGACAATGCTATTATCCACTGCTGCGCGTGGAACAAAGACTTTTATGCGCCCTGATATAAGTTCTTTGGCTCAATGGTCAGATAAAAATGATAGAAATACTGCTGGAAGTTTAGTTTCATTCAGGCGATCCGGAAATGTCTTTTTTGTGACCATTGAAAATAACAATAAAGCGTTTGATAAAACATCGGAAAGTTTTGATGTTTTTGTTCAAATGTTTACTGCAACTGACATATTGCCACGTTTATAATAAACTGATAGTGAGTTCATTTGCTGTTTTGTGATTAAAGTCTTGCGATTCTTGCTGTGAAGGCTACCTTTAAATGACTTCAGATATTTATATTTAATATTTGAGCCAAGACGATAATTATTAAGTATAAATTTTGTTACTAATTTATATATTATACGTAAAAGGAATAGAAAATTTCCGTTTATATTCGAAAATAAACGTTTTTAATTGCATAAAATCATTTTTTTTTGTATATTAGCTGTTTAAAATTTGTTGCTTGGTTTATGTTGTTTGATTAAGAAAGTAAAAACCCCTAAATAAAAGTAGTATGAAAGAACGTAAATGCCTTCAATGTTATGAACAACTGAGAGGTCGTGCTGACCAAAAATTTTGTAGTGACCAATGTAGGAGTGCCTTCAATAATCAGCAGTATGTTGAGTCTAATAATGTGATTAGAACGATTAACCGGATTCTTAAGAAGAATTATTTTATCCTTTCCACACTGAAGGCAGAGGGAAAAACCATTGCATCAAGAAGCGATTTACAGAAAAAAGGGTATCGTTTCGATTATTTCACCTATACAAACACGAGTCGTAACAGCTGGGTTAATTACTTTTGCTACGATCAGGGTTACCGTGAACAAGAAAACAATAAGGTTGTCCTTGTGAAACGCGATCTGACTGAAGATCTATCTGTACCCAGAAACTGACATCAAATTTTGGGTTCGATAACCGTACAAATTTGCCTCAAAATCTATTAAATCAATTCAACTAAAAATATGACTGAGTTTTTAGTTGAAATGGTTTAATGTATATTTAATAGTTGAGTGCTATTGACAATTGTATAACAAAAAAGCCTCCCGCTTTTGCGAAAGGCTTTTTTGCTATCTGATAATCAGTATTTTATAGAGAGCCACTAAAGGGACTCGAACCCTCGACCTGCTCATTACGAATGAAAAATTAAACGGAATATATATTATTGTTAATCAATAATATACAGATAATGAAGTAATTATTCGTAAAACATTTTTGAAACGCATTTTTTTATTATTGATTTTTGTGAAACTGGAGTAGTATAATTTCCAGTCAATTCACTCTAAATTTATTCAAAAAAGCCTTGATTTATGGTCAAAAAAAGGCCATCATTATGTTTGAAAAATTATTTTTGAACACAATTATAATTCAAAAGTAAAAAAAATCTTTGATTTATTCAAGTGATTTTTTGTTCCTTGATAAAACTTTAAAAAATGACTAAAAGCCAGGGAATGATTAAAAAAGCTTTCAGTGGCTCCATTTTAAAGTGTTTGTACAGAATATTTAAAAATCTATACCTATGGACTTGGATGTGTATAGAAAATCCGAAAATCTATACACAACAAAAGACCTTCTACTGCGGATTATTTTTATTGAAAATTTTCAACTGGCTGATGAGTTTCTTGTTTTCAGTCTCAAGAATATTCATTTGTGATTTTAAACTCTCATTCTCCTTCATTACCTGTGTGATCTGATTCTGCAAATTACAGTTTTCTTTTCTTAAGTCTTCTATCTCTGCCTTAAATCGTAAATCCATGTCCTCACTAAGCTTTCTCCAGATTGAGATGGCTTTTTCAACATTGTCCAGTTCTGAGGTTTTAGCATCAGCATTGTTTTTCCGGCGTGCGAAAAACCATGCTGCAAGAGCCGTAACAATGGGAGTGAGGAGGCCGGTAATTGATTCCATTTCGTTTTTATTTCAAAAATATTTGTACGTCTTTTGGGCCAAAAGGACAAAAAACCCGGCCTGGTCGGGTCGGGTTTCACAAGTCAGGATTTCTTTTCCTTGATGTTGTCCTTTGCTTCAATAAGTCGCAGCGCCATGGAAATATTGGTTTTGTTCAACTTCTTGTCATCTTCTTTTTTTCGGTATTCCGAATACATCAGATTAAACTCTTCCGTGCTGAAGTCAAACTCCCTACTGAAGTCAGTATCGGGATCAATCTCTCCCTGGTAAATCACGTCGGGCTTCACTTTTACCTTCTCTTCTTTTGAGAGCCGTGTTTTATCCAGGATACTCTTTCCGATCATCTGTTCAGAGGTGTTACCTTCTGAAGGCAAGAACTGAGCAATACTCAATCGCTCTGACGCTGTAATTTTAATTTTCATTCTGCGTTGCCCTCCTCAATAGCGATTAGTTCAAGTTCATTTTCAATTTCTTCAATAATTGGATAAAGCTCAACAACACCCTTATTCCCGTTAATGGTTGTCGATTTTTGCCCGTTTGATTGCCTTGTTATCGAAATGTTGCATGATCCGGCTCCCGGCGTAGCTGGAGCAGTTCCCGGAATAATGCAATTCGCATTAATACTCATAGGTGTTTCGCCTACGTTGTTTTCGAAGTTGAAGTTTACTTCAACTCCTGTGATTTTACCAACTCTGGTAGTAATCAACCTCTTCTTTTCTGAAATTAGTTCCATGTTGAAAATTAAATTAAAAATTAAATTGAGTCATAATTTGATACTATAAAATCTATGCGATAACCATAATCAACTTGTACCCCAATTGTTCCGCTGTAATTTCTGGCGTAGTCTGCTGTTGTTATTTGTTGGGTGTGAATTAAAGTGCCGGCGGCATTATAAACCCGCGCTTGTATGTTGATTCGTTTTGTGTAGGGTTGGAAATTGGTTGCTGTTAAATTGGTGATGTTGCATGTGAACGCTTCATTGAAGTTAATTGAAGATGTGCCCACAACAAATAAAATACCCACTGTGCCTTGCTGACTTGTAGTCGGGTTACTGATCATTGTTGCGGTTATCGTCCATGCATCTGTATTTGGAAACATTGCCAGCTCATTTTGAGCGGAATCGGATAAATAAATTCTGGAGTCAAGTGATTTGGTTCCATTAAAGCCTGAAAGACTAATTGTAACCTGCGGAATAATCGGGTAAGAGGTAAGATATATACCTAAGGGAACAGTGGTAGATCCCACAACATTCGCCCCGTCTCTTACTACCCACTTAACATGAGTTGCGGCCATCATCGATGCAAAATCAATTTCGCCTCCCTGCAGGCCGGTTGACAATATTTTTGTTGTGTCCGATGGGGTATAGGTGAATGAAGTTGGTTTTCCGGACATAAATCCTGGTGCAATCGCATTGTGATTATATCCGCAAAAATTACTCATGTCATAAGGATTTGAAATAATAATATGTACCAGCATTCCTGCATGTATCTCGTGCTTCCATGGACCAAAACAGCTCCACTTATTTACTTTGCTGCTGGTATAGATTGTTCCCAGGTCATTGCTCGATTCACCTATTACATCCCTGATTTCAGTTGGAATGTCCACAAGACTGCAGTCGATATAATCTGCCCCGACAATAATTCCATCGGGGCCTGGAATTGAGGCTGAATTCTTTAAATCCTGTCCTGTACGTCCACCAAACGCATATCTCCTCTTATAACCGGCCATTTAATTGTTGTTTTAAATTTTCAATTTCAACCTGTTGTTGTTTCATCGCCTCCACCAAAAGCGGAATCAACTTATCCGCTTTGTAACCTAAAAATTCGGTACCCCAAAGTTTACCGGTTGCCTCGGGTAATATCAGTTCAACATCCTGGGCAATCAATCCAACATCGCGCCTGGATGTATAAGATCCGAGTGTCAGAGCCTGATCAGTATAATTGAAAAAATACCCGGTCAGTGATTTTATTTTTGCGATCGGATTGGTAATGGCTTCTAAGTCAGTTTTTAACCTGCGGTCGGATGCGGTGTAAAATTGGATTGTGCCTTGAACCGTGAAATTTCCGCTACAACCCCAACTGCCATGCAGATATCCTCCTCCGGTTGCTCCATTATAAACCTGAACTGCCCAATTTCCATATGAATTCAGCAATCCCATGTTTCCGTTTGACTCTGCGTACAAAGCTCCTAATGTTGCACCCTCGTGTCCGTTCTTTAGCCAGATTCCCTGCGTCCCGGCGTACCCGATATTCCAAAACCCTCCGGTTGAATAAAAGTGGTTTGATGTTGCCTGGTTGAATAATCCCACGCCTGAGTTATTGGTTCTAAACCATCCGTTGTTATAAATCTCTGTTGCTGTTATCGATCCTGAGATCGTTCCTCCCGTCAGTGGTAGGTAATCTGATCTGCCATTTAATAAACCAGCGTTGTCCGCATGCCCGACGTTTACTGGCGACGCGTGATTGGATGTTAACTGCCAGTACGTCCCGTCCCACGTATTTGACAACCAGAAATCATTAGGATGCGAAACTGATTTAATATATGTTGCGTAGGCTACCGACTTCGCTGCGTCCGCTGTGTTATCTGCGCTTCCTAGTCCGATCTCCGCCTTGGTGTAGGCTGGCTTTGTTGCCGCTTTAGCCCATGCAAAAATATCAGCACCTGAATAATGCGCTGACTGGCTATGGGTGTACCCGCTGTTCCAATTTGCAATCCGGGAGTCGCTATCTGAAAGGTAAGGGTGCGTGTGTGTGAGCGCGTAATTGGATGGTGTAAAATTTCCATCGTGCCAAAGTGTCGCCCAGCTGCCGTATCGGTTGCTATCAACCGTTGGCCTTAGTCTGAAAACTCCAGTATATTCGCTCCATACTTCCAATGCAGAAGTGCTTCCTCCGCTGTTTCTAAAAACCGTCAACAGGCTTGAGTATCCCGGATGTGTTACTGTATAATTTCCACTTTGGCGATTTATAAACGTGTTAATATCAGTAACGTTCAGGCTGTCTCTTAATTTAAAAATTGAATCGTTGACTGGCTCGTAGCTGTGTGTGTGGCTTGTGAGTGAGTAATCCGACCTACCAAGCAGTAGCCCTGCGTTTGCTGCGTAGGCTACCGACTTCGCTGCGTCCGCTGTGTTATCTGTGCTTCCTAGTCCGATTTCCGCTTTGGTGTAAGCTGGCTTTGTTGCCGCTTTAGCCCATTCAAAAATATCGGCACCCGTATAATGCGCTGACTGGCTATGGGCGTACCCGGTATTCCAGTTTGCAATCCGGGAGTCGCTGTCTGAAAGATATGGATGCGTATGTGCCAATGCAAACCCACCGTAATTGCCGAGGTCGTTGGTGAAAGCGGATAGTGTTGTTGGTTTTGAGGTCACCTCTCCCCAGCCCGGTGTCCAGTTGTCTGCTCTGTACGGATGAGTGTGTAAGTCGCTCTTCCCGTCTAGCGCTGTCTGCAACCCGGTTACCTGTGTGATGGTGTGCGTGTGCACGGCTGGAGCGAGTGCTGATTGGTTGATCCTTGCAAAGTGGGTACCATTGTACATGACAAGGTCGCCGTATACTGCGTTGGCGACGTCGTCCGCAACATCTGAAAGCTGCCAAAATGCCGTGGCCCCGCCTCCTCCGGTTCCGCCAGTGCTTGCCCCGTAGAATTGGATTGTTCCGTCCACAATTAGGTTTCCTAAAACTCTTAGGTTCCTGTCGATGCCGACTTCCCCGGTGCTCGTCAGTCCTGTTACTGTGAGTGGGATTGTTTTATTATATGCCGTGTTCCATTGTGTTGAATTTCCTCCTAATGCTGTTACTATACTTGAAAATACTCCAGTAATTGCTGTAAATTCCCAACTATTAAGATTTCCAGTTTGGACTGTCTGATAAGTTGAACCAGCAATATCTGTAAATGTTATAGTTGAGCTACTTCTCATTACAGGTGAAATTATTCCTGATGCTGTAACTGTACCTGAAAAAACAGCACTTGCGCCATTTATCACACCAGCTCTTATATTCTGCCAATTTGTTCCAGCGATATTTGTAAAGCCAATCTCCGAATTATACCGATGTGCTCCGCAAATAAAATCTATTGTTGCAACTGTCCCATTTACGTCCAGCGCTGTTGTTGGGGTTTTCCCGATGCCAAAATTTCCATTTCCCAGAACGGTATGAACTACCGCGCCGTTATTGGTTACTTTATATATTGACTCCGTTGCTGCTAATGCCTGAATGGTTGCTAGGCTTTTCTTTGTGCCATTTAAAATTATTGCTGCTGAATATGGAACTTCAGAACCGATTGTGCCAGTTATTCGCATAGGTGTATTGTCAATATCTGATACTCCGGATATGCTTAAGCCTCCAGCGGTTTGTGATAAAGCTCCAAGAACTCCAAAAGTACCTTCGTAATAATAATCTGTCATTCCATGAACTACATCGGTATCTGATAACGTAATTGCTCCATCGTGTATATGAAGTTTTGAGCGTAAAAGAGGTGCACCTAAATTAAGGGATGCTGCTGTAAATGGGACCGTTATAAGATTCAAATTTTTTTCAGTAAATACTTTCGTCCATGCAGTATCGAAAACGTTACTTACCCGGCCTCTGATCTGTATATCTTTTGATAATGCATTCAAATACAGTTGAGTTGTATGATTAGTGTCGCCACCCGAAATTGAAATTATTGACGAAGCATAATTATTACCAACCGGGGCATTGGTTGCTAAACCTAATCCAGAAAATCCGTTTGTAATAATAGTGTTAAGGTCACCGCCAAATTGTGGGTTTAATCTTGGGATGTAAACGTTGGTGTCGATTGTGCCATTTGCTTTTAAAAATTCAGTCGCGAGTCCACCAGTTTTTATAAACGATAAGGCACTTGTGCTACCAGTAAATGTTCCCGTTCCATTTACTAAAAATGCAGATGGACTTATCTTCATTGTTGCAAGTGCATCTAATTGCGCTTGTGTGTAAGTGGTTTGTAATGATTGACTTTTATTAGCAAATATTTCGATAACGCCCTCGTTAGCAAATAGAATACCTGTTATGTCTGTTCCAATAGCAGCATCATTTTTCCATAAACCTGAAACGGTGTCAAAAGACAAATTGCCTCCTATGAAACCTCTTGCGTAATTGGTTGCTACGATAAGTGGGGCTTGTAGTTTAAAGGTTCTTCCAACGCCCAATGTTGATGTTTGTGCTAAAGCACCGCCTGTTAAAGGAATATAATTTGTATCGTCATAGCTAATTGTCCCGGCTGTTGACTTCACAAAGCCAGTTCCGGAGAGCGCTGCTTGTTTCGCCGTCCATGTTGCAATTCGTGCATCAGAATCTGAAAGGTACGGATGAGCATGAATATCAGCTTTTGCATCCAAAATACCCTGCAAACCTGATACCTGAGTGATTGTATGGCCATGTACCGATGGTGCCAGGGATGATTGGTTGATCCTCGAAAAGTGGGTACCATTATACATGATCAAATCTCCATATACAGAATTGGCAACATCATCCGCCACGTCGCTCAATTGCCAGAGTGCTGAAGCTCCGGCGCCTGATCCTCCTCCGGTCCCTAAACCGTAAAACATGATTGTATCATCTACAATTAGTTTCCCGGTGATGTGAAGATCGTTGGAAACTGTAACGGCAGTTCCGTTCCAGCCCATTTTTTCAGTCCAGACCGGTTTCCCTGTTACTTCTCCCCATCCCGGAATCCAGGTATCCGGACGATAGGGATGTGTATGAGCTATCGCATATCCTATTTTTGCATGATCGCCCCAGCCAAAGGCGTTATTCCAGTTTGATATTTGCGGATCGGCATTCGATAAATAGGGGTGAGTATGAATCAGGGCATAACTATTCGCCAGCGTTAAAATACCTTGCTGGTCTACCGAAAAATAGTTTGACAGGGCTTTGAAAGGTTTGTTTTGGAGTTCACTCCAGGTTGCAGCTCCGATACCTCCGGATACACCATGAACCTGAAGTTTGCCATTGATTACAGAAATTGTTGACCCGTCAACAAGATCCGGAAGTGCAGAATTCCAAAGTTGTGCCATTGATAATTTCTGCCATGCCTGGGCAAAAGGGCTTTGAACAGCCAAAAGCAGACTGTCAGAATAAGGAGCTACCGGAAGCCCGGACAGTAACTCAGTTAAAAAAAAATCTGCCGGTACCTCCAATACCGGTAGGGGATCGAATGATCTGTCAAGATTTAATAACTGGCTTTCTGTTGCAAACCGGTAAGTAAACTCGTAGTCAAACAGGTCATCAGCATTTGAACTGACAATTTTGGAACCTGCAACCACAATTTGTCTTACTGATCCTTCATTATCAAGTAGGTATCGACGTTGCGAATAGAAGAAATCTTCTATCCACCTGCTTTCTTCGCTTGTCAGATATCCGGTCGATTGTTTGACTTCCCGGTTTTTACTGGTCTGATATTGCAAAAGCGAATCATCACCCATTTCTGCTATTAAATGCTCCAGTTTCTTGTCATCTTCATCACTGCCAGTCAATGAAATCGTGTCAATTCCTCCCAGGGTATTTGCCCAGATAAATATTTTCTCACCCACATCCGGATTTCTTAGGCAATAACGTTGGACATAGCTTAACCTGGTACCATCGTCATCTTCGAACCACACATCCCAGGCAATTGGGATTTTCTTTTCGGCTAAAGCATTGATTGATGCCCAGCTCACATCTACTGACAGTAGCTTTCCCGTGGCAAGTGATGCAAGCAGTATTGAGGCCTCCGAATTATCCAGGTAATATGTTTTTGCCTTAAGATTCCGGGGAGCATTGGAATAAACTGTCAGCCATTCAGGCTGGTGTTGAAGCACCTTTTTATCCTGTACCTGCCAGGAAAGAAAATGATTATTTGTAAACGATGTGACCATTTCCTGAAGCTCCGAAACGCCACCTTTGATCACCCGGAAGGCTATTGCTGTGCCATCAACCGTTGCTATAAAGTCAGCAACTCCGGCAACTTGTTCAGTGACTAGTCCGGTGCATGGTAAGCTAACTGACAGTACGCTGTCGACGATTGAATGAAGGTCAACTTCAATCTGATTGTTCGCTCCCGGTTGGTAAATTTCATCCAGAATCTGCTCTTCTCCCTTGTTTAGTTTAAGCGAAACTATTTCGCTGGAAGAGATGACAAACTTCCTGAGATTTTGAGAAAAGGAAAGCGAATCGGGTTGTTGAATGATCGTACTCATACAAATGAAAAATGTTATCCTAAGTCTGCTATTTTCACCGAAAGTATGGCAGCGGGAAGTGTTATAAAAGGACAGTTTTTGTAATGTGTTGCATCAAGGGTAAAAATTGAGGAAACAATATTTTTCCCTTTGAAAATCTTTATATTTGTAGAAAGAATTAATGTCATGAACATTCAAGCAAGAAAACTGGGTTTAATTGAGGAATTCCTTCGGATTAGTGATGAAAGTCTCATCATTAAACTTGAATCATTTATCAGGGAAGAAAAGAAAATATCTCATGAGAGGAACTTAAAACCCATGTCATTGAACGAATTCCACGATATGATTGACCAGGCGAAACTCGATAGTGATGCTGGAAGGGTTATTTCTCACCAGGATCTGAAAAAGAAGGTCAAAACATGGAAATAAGGATTGAATGGTCTGACTTATCTGAAAGACAACTCAAGGAAATATTTGATTACTATTCAACTGAGGTGAGTCTCTCACTCGCCAGAAAGATGATTAACCGAATAATCGATAGGGTCTCGATATTGGAAAGCAACCCATTTGCTGGTCCGAAAGAAGAACTTCTGAACGAATATCCCGAAGATTACCGATACCTTGTTGAAAGCAACTATAAAATAATTTACTGGAAAAAGGAAAACCTTATTACGATTTCATCTGTATTCGATTGCAGGCAGAATCCAGAGAAAATCAAGAAAATTTAGTCCGGTTTTCACTTCTATTTATACAGTAAACCCTTCTATCTTCACCATTCCGTAATGTGGCAATTCGAAGTTAATTTTATCCAGAATCACTTCGATTCCCTCGATGTTATATTTTTTATCCCATCGAAGCGCTAATACCTGTGGCAGTGTTAATTCAATGTACTTAATGAAACCGCGTGCTTTAAATGCTTTCCAGTTCAGAAACTCCTTGTAAACTTTTTCATAGAGGTATGCCGGTGCCAGGTACGGAGTCAATCCGATTGACCATCCGGCCGCTATTCCCCAGCAGTCAGCGGAAAGGTAAGGGATACCAACAGTGTTTACTTCTTTCCGGCCATGATAGATCGAAACAATTGTTTCTTTCATGGTTTCGAATGCGTAGGACCTGTTTAAGGGAGTCAGTTCCAGTTTTGGTAATGGATATCCGTCAGGATGCGCCACAGCCCCCGGAATTTTCAGGGCCAGTTCAACACTCTCGGCACCATTACCGGAGATGTATTCTTTTAACCGTCCAATCTGTTTCCACTCTTTTATTTCACCTGTAGTTACTGTGATGTAATCCGCATCCTGCGAAATAACATGAACAACTTCACCATCAATCGAAGGGACAGGAAGCCAGTCTACATCTTTATCCGGAATGTAATCTGATTTGGTATCGAGGTCAGAATCCTGGGATTTGAAACTTATTTTAAAGCCTCCGGCATTTCGTTCTTCGCTGTGCTGCCATCCGGCCAACTCAACCATTTTAAGATTGTCCACATTGCCGGGTGCAAAAATATTCTTTCTGAAAAGTATCCTGACTGTTTTCCTGCGCTCGTCAATGTCGTACATCAGGCAGAGCAGTTTTGCGATGTTGTCAGCAAATTCCAGGACCAGTACATCGGGCATGAGCTTCGCGTAATGCAGAATGTCTGTCTGTTCAAGCCCTGGAATTCCAAACCGGATTGACCCGTAAGTGACATTGATAATCCGGGAGAAAACGACCAGTTTACCAAACTCACTTGTTTTTAATTCGTCTGCCAGAACTGTGTAACCGGCACTTTCAAAGATCTTTTCAAGCATAAAACTGGCCCGGAACTGAAGCATATAAAGGTTTACATTTAGGCGTGTTCCTCCCGAATCGTACTTCAGTTTCCCTGTTAATTTGTCAATTTTATTCACATAGTCATTTACTGAAGTGGTGTTCAAAGCATCATTGATTGCGACGGGAGACACATAGTATTTCCCGTTTCCGTTTGTGTTTGCTGCATCCCATTCTGCCAGTTTTGCAGTAACCTGCTGGGTAGTATAGTACAAAGGAAGCCAGTTCTCGGAACCGTAATCAATATCTCCTAATTTTTTACCTGACATTTTACTCCTGAAAACAGTGTAACCGGATTTCAGGATAACCCCAATCTCATTTCTGGTGATCAGATCGTAATCCACTTCACCGCTGAAGACTTGCAGTCCCGAATCTTCGAGTACAAAAGACTGGTCTGCGATTTCTCCGGCTCTTTGAAGTTTGCCCGGCCATCCCAGGATCTGCTGATTTGGCAATGTTGGTACCGGAAACGGGTATGAAAATGATCCTGTATCTTCGTTTAATGCCGGTGATGATCTTTGAATACTGATCTTTGCATCCTGGGGTAGTGCGATTTGTTTGCCGCCTATGGTTAATTTCATTTCTTGAAAATTTTAGCGTTAAACCGGGTGATTTCCTCCATAGCGTCTGACAGGCTGTTGGTTCCATACCTTGGAATATTCGCCTGAATACCCGCCTTTAGCAACTTGTTCAATTCCTGCACAAGTTGCTTTAGTTCCGGATCTCCATCTCTTTTGCCGCTATCCTGTGCAACAGCGTAGGGTAGTGGACCGGAGGAAGCGCCTGAAGTATATCCTCCTGAAGAATATCCGCGTGACTGGTGAATTGTCTGCACAACCGGACTTAGTTCAAGACGTGCAAGGGTATGATTGCGTCTGGCTGTTTCAAAAAGACTGATCAGCGGCTGAAGTCTGGGGTTGTTAACTCCCTCCTGCGGGATCACATATTCTCCTTTGTGAACCACGCCAGCCGGTTCATACTTTCCGCCTTCGCCGGTGAAGCCTCCGATGTGCAGCGATTTCATTCTGTTCCTTTCCGATACGGACATAGCCACTTGTACGGCACCTGTTGTTCCGATAAAGGCAGCTGCAATAGCTCCGGCAATCGGTCCGAGTTGTGCAAACGACTGCATAATTCCCAATGCAGTCGCCGAGATGATTTGTCCGATGGTAACGACCATATTTGCATCGGCGTATTTCTTTTTGATCTGCTTCTTTTTCTCTTCGTTATCACCGGCATCAGCCAGTTCAGCCTCCATTAATACGCTCACGAAGTTGGCCGCAGCTGTGGTTACCTCCTGATATTTCTTTGCACCTTCTACCTGCTTTTCCAGCTTTTCATCGATTGCCTTTTTCTGAATTTCAACAATTTTATCCTGGAACTCCTGTTCGCTGATCAAACCGGCTTCATGTTGAGCCATGAGCAGGGTTTGCTGACCCTCCAACGTTTCGTAATATTTTTTCAGCGCATAGTCACCTGCCTCGTCAACTTTCTCCTTTTCAGGAGTCATCATTTCAGTGAGCAACCTGTTCGTATCCTTTGCATCAGCCATTTCATCCTCAATCCCTTTCGCCAAAGCTGCTACACCATCTTTCCCCAGTTTATTGAGTTCTGTCCGGATAGCATCCTTTTGCTCTTCATTATCCAGTTCGAAGAATTTGCGGAGCTTTTCAGCATCTTTTTCAGCTTCGGTTTTTTTGACCTTTTTACCCTCGCTACCTGAACCATCACTTTCATCGGGATCATCGTGGTTTATTGGGGTTACAGGTTTAATTTGTTTTGCTGAAGCTAAAAGTGCTTCTCTCTTATCCTCAAAAAGTTTGATTTGTGAGTCAGTAAGATTCAATTGTTTCTGGTAATGAGCGATCTCCTCCTGGTTCTCTGACGCCATTGCTTTTTTGAGGCCCTCGCCATAAGTTTTTCTTGCCGACAATAATCCGGAAAGCTGCTTTTCCACATAAGGAAGAGTATCGTATTCCTTTATTTCGGTGTCAAGCCTGGTGGAAGCTGTGGTTATCTCTTCCTGCCTTTTTTTATAATCCGAGAGTGTGAGGTTTAACTGATTGTACTCTGCATTAAGGGCGTTAACCTCTGCTTGTTTCTTTTTGCCATCGGTACGGTAACTCTCCTTTTCAATCTGCACCAGGCGTTCTTCGATCGCCAGTTTTCTTTCTTCCGCCTTTACGGCTGCATTGTTGATGGCTTCCCCTTTTGCCTTGAGGGCAGCAAGCCTAATTTTCTCGCTGTAATGCGTATTTACCTCCGCCAACCTAACCGCCAACAGTTCATTGCTTATTTTTTCATTTTCGATCATCCCCAAAAAGGCAGGATATTGATCTTTCAGCTTTTTAATCAGTGTCCCCCGAAGTTCTTCATTTTCGTTGGTCCGGATGATGGAACCAACCATTGCATTCAGGTTATCACGCTCTTTAACAATTTCCGAGGAGTAACCATTGAGCAACATTTTTTCTTCTTCGAGGATTTGGTTATTTGCATTGGCGGCAGCAGCGGCTTCCTTTTTCTTTTGTGTGTAATATTGAAGGGCTGAAGCTCCGGCTATTATTGCAGTAGTGAGAAGACCGATCGGATTCAGCTTCATGGTATTGGTCAGTACACGAAGTGCCTGGTTCGCTCCCCGGAGATTCCCTGTTAGGACCATCATCGCTGCAGCCCATAATTGGGTGACCACAATTTCTGCCGTTGTGATGATGGCATGTGCTTTAGAGGCAATGATCTGACTAAGTGTGGCCTGGTTGGATCGGTTGATCCACATTGTCTGAAGTTTCACAGCGAGCGTATAGCCAACAATAGCCGCGGTTGCGGTAATAATTGTTCTTCCGTAAACGGTGAAAACATCCACCAGGACAGAAACAAACTTTAGTGTCTTTCCAAAATAACCGGTAACCAGCGACATCGCAGGTGCCAGCTTTTCTCCCAGTTCGATCGATACGATGTTGATCCTGTTTTTTGCCTGCGCCAGTTTGGCGTTGTTGTTATCGGTATTAATCGCTGCCTGTTCGATGGCAACATTGGTTCCGGTTACCGCTTTCTCGTATTTCTTCAGCTCTTCAACATTGTTGATCAGAATTGCCGCTGTTGTAATATTCTCTTTACCAAACATTTTGGTAAGCTCTGTAATACTGAGGTTTTTCTTACCCAGGTTTTCCAGGGCAGTTGTCATACCGACAATTGAAGGGTTGATATCATCAGCTCCCTGTTGTAAATCAAGCAATACCCCTTTAAGTGATCGACCAGCAATTTCAGGCTGAGAAATCCGCGGGGCAAGCGTCTCGATGGTGGCTACCATGGTTTCAATACTAAGACCTGCATCAGCGGCAACGGTACCAGCTTTTTCAAATGCGGTGGTCAGGTAAGGTATCTCACCGGCGCCTTCTTTGGAACCAGCACCAAGCGCATTAATGATCCGGCGTGCCTCTGATGCCGGAACATTATACTGGTTCATAACCATTGTAAGCGCTTCAATCGCAGGTTGCAGTGTTGTTTTAGCTGCATTACTAAGGATAATTGCTTCCTGAGTTACTTCCGCCAGTGCCTCCTTGTTCTTGAGTAACTCCGGGCGTGCCGATCCTGTTTTTGTGAAAGCATCCACAATCTCCTGGGCACCCTGTGTTACCCGGATTCCTCCTTCGAGCGTGGCGGTGCTTAAATCTTTTGCCTTCTGTGACAGCCAATCGAGTGATGAACCGGCAAGTCCGGTAAGAGCCGAAAGGTTGTCAACACGCTCTTCGTAATCGTTAAAGGTTTTAACCAAAGCCTTAAAACCCATGATCAGGCCAGTAATTGATGCAATGGCCGCTGTAACCAGTGCAAAGTACCTGTTGAAAGCATCACCCATCCTGCTTAGGCTCCATGATCTTGAAACCGCAGCAATTTGCTGGTTGTGTTCAGCCAGGATACTCCGTAAATCACGAATGCGACGTGCGTGAGCAATGTACTCCTGGCTCCCGAGTGTCATCCGTGCCTGTTCATTCACAAGTCTTGTCATCTCGGCCCGAATGCTCCTTACATCATTGCTAACCTGTTGCCCGTTAATGAATAGATTGATCCTACGGTTGTAACTTGTTGCCATTTTTGTTGTTTTTGGCTAATTTACTGGAGGAGTATGGAGGGGGAAAGGACAGATTTTAGTTACGCCCAGAGCAACAAAATGACATATGCACTTGATGAAAATAATTATGAAGAAAATGTAACATTAATGAAATTAATACGTATCGACATTCATTTAGTAAAAAAATGGAATTAGGTAGGATTGATTTGCAGATAAGCGAGATGAAGTAAAGTACTATGAAAAACATAGCAGATTGAAAACAATTGAAGTACATGAAAGTACTGTAAACTTTCCGCTATTTAGTAGTTGGGCGTCACCTTTGTAATTACTAATCAAAAAGATAAAACTATGGACTCAAATCAGACTAGAAGAGACATTATTAGAAAGTTAACATTTGGAGCTCTAAGTGGAGTTATTTTTACAAATCTTAGCTGCACTAGTAAAGGAGAAAGTCCTGTGACTGAAACTAATATTGACAAACCTTTATCTCCTGTTTTAACTAAGGCTGGGACAACTGTTAAAGCGAATGACGGCATTGACTTTGGATTCAAAATAAGGAGTAACCAGACCAATGGACAATTTAGCTGTACTGAAGAAACACTTCAACCAAAAACTCTGGGAGTTACAGTTCACATGCACGATAAATTGGACGAAATAATGCATGTTTTGGAAGGGACTGTTCATGTTCTTGTCGGGGACGAAGTTTTTGAAGTTAATGCTGGTGACTGGCATTTAAGACCTCACGGTATTCCTCACGCTTATTGGAATCAGACAGATAAACCAGCTAAGTTCAATGATATGTTTCTAAATCAGGACTTTGATAATTTTTTGGACGAAATTATTAGAACTGTAAATAAGTGCAAGACGGAGAACATTTCACCTGAGTCAAAGGAAGCACAAGATTTATTTGAACCAGTTGCAAAAAAGTATGGGTTTACTAACTATCCAGACAGGACACCAATGTTATTGGAGAAATACGGATTAAAAATGGCTGAAATTTAAGCAGGGGGGACAAAGGCGAACGCCCGGCAATCTCAGGTTGTGAAATCCGGGGAGCCAGTGTCTCGATGGTGGCTACCATCGTCTCAATGCTCAGACCTGCATCAGCGGCAACGGTACCTGCTTTTTCGAATGCGGTGGTCAGGTAGGGTATCTCACCGGCGCCTTCTTTGGAACCAGCACCCAGCGCATTAATGATCCGGCGTGCCTCTGATGCCGGAACATTGTACTGGTTCATCACCATGGTCAGCGCTTCAATCGCCGGTTGAAGCGTTGTCTTGGCTGCATTGCTTAAAATGATCGCCTCCTGCGTTACCTGGGCCAGTGCCTCCTTGTTCTTGAGTAACTCCGGCCTTGCCGATCCTGTCTTTGTAAAAGCATCCACAATTTCCTGGGCGCCCTGTGTTACCCGGATTCCACCTTCGAGTGTTGCGGTACTTAAGTCTTTTGCCTTCTGCGACAGCCAGTCGAGTGACGAACCTGCCAGACCGGTGAGCGCCGAAAGGTTGTCAACCCGCTCTTCGTAATCGTTAAAGGTTTTGACCAAAGCCTTAAAACCCATGATCAGGCCGGTAATAGATGCTACAGCAGCTGTAACCAGTGCAAAGTATCGGTTGAAAGCATCACCCATCCTGCTTAGACTCCACGATCTTGAAACCGCAGCAATCTGCTGGTTGTGCTCTGCCAGAATGGTCCGAAGGTCCCGTATCCGGCGTGCATGCGCAATGTATTCCTGGCTGCCAAGTGTCATCCGGGCCTGTTCATTCACAAGTCGTTGCATCTCGGCACGGATGCTTCTTACATCATTGCTAACCTGTTGCCCGTTAATGAATAAATTGATTCTTCGGTTGTAACTTGTTGCCATTTAAGATTGTTTCTGGCTAAGATAATAGCATGCAAAGGGGAGGGAAAGGACAGATTTTTTTTAATGGCAACAAGTACCTTAAAAAATCGCGAAGACAAGAAAATATCAATTACTCTCAACGCCATTTATCTGATCAATAGATATATACTTACTATATTGTTGATCACAAGGTTAAAAAACACTTTGTCTGTACATTAAAGTAAGGGTTATTACCATTGTTTTTCCCCCATTAATGAGGGTTTACCAGTCAATTATGAGGGTTTACACTAATTCCGGTGTCCTGATTTTAATTCAATTTTACAGATATTAATTTGTTGTCAATTGCTTTACCCTACCTCGTGTAAGACCCTAATTTTATAAAGTATTGTTAGTTAGTTTGGTTTTTAGTTTTTAGCAGGATGGAACCTTCACGTTTCGTCCTGTTTTTTTTGCCCATCACGATCCTCTTTAGGCTTATTTGTTTTCCATTGAACTAAAGGTTGAAAACTCCTTTCCTATTCGTGATAAAAAAAGGAAACGAATATTTGATTTTGCCGTACGTATAAGCAATTGTTAATTGCAGCCTTCTAAAGATTGCAAAAGCATTATACTTAACGAAGTATTAAAAATAAGAATCATGTGTTACAACATTGCATACATGGAAAAGAAACTGCTGAAATATGCAGAACGTTACAAAGAGGCTTTACCTGATAACGCTATCAGACAAGCTATCCAGAATGAATTACCCGCCTATTATTTTGTGAGTGGATTCTCACATCCGCAGTTGCCGATCATTAAACATGACGGAATATTTTCCTTTGAATGGGGGCTTATTCCATTCTGGATCAAGGATAACAAGGCAGCCAAAGATATACAGGACATGACGTTAAATGCTGTTGGGGAGACTGTATTTGAAAAACCATCCTTTCGAAACAGCATTACCACAAAGCGGTGTTTACTTGGAATTAACGGTTTCTATGAGTGGCGCGACCTGAATAAAGTGAAGTACCCTTACTTCATCCACACTAAAAGCAGTGACATTTTTTCCCTGGGCTGCATTTATGAATCGTGGGTTGACAAGGGCACCGGCGAAATCAGAAATACGTTTAGTATTTTAACGACTCCTGCAAATCCCCTGATGGAAAGTATTCACAACCTAAAAAAGCGAATGCCGCTTATTCTTTCGCCGGAGGATGAAAAGAGATGGATTGAACCAAATTTGACGCAGGCTCAAATCAATGATCTTATAAAACCATACCCGGAATCAGACATGTCCGCCTACACTGTTTCGCAGAATGTAAATAGCGCAAAGAACAACCGTAATGTTGCTCAGAGTCTGGAGAAGGTTGATTACCCGGAATTGAGTTTTTTTTAGATTTAACACACTTTTGGGAACAACGTCCTTAAAACATGATTATATTACAATCAAAAATTTGATTAAAATATAATCATGTGTGAGAAGTTTGTTTTGGCGAGTGACCTTCAACGAATTGAGGCCCGGTTTAATGCCCACCTCGATCCAAATACTGTTGAAATATCCAAATTGTACGCCGTTTCTGGTGGTGATAATACCTATGTCATCACTTGCCAGGATCCGCACCAGTTACAGGTATTCAAATTTGGGATGACGCCATTTTATGCGAAAGAACCGATGAATCTCCTAAATGCGAGGGCTGAAGGGGATAAAAACAGCGTTAACGATCCAGGATACAATGGATCGAAAGCCATCTTTTTGAAACAAGCCTTTCGGAAACCCATTCAATTTCAAAGGTGCCTTGTGATTGCTGATGCCTACTACGAATGGTCCACTCAGAATAAACCCTATCTTGTCTATTTGCGAAATAAGAAAAGACCATTTGCCTTTGCCGGATTATACGATCAATGGAAAAACCCGGATACGAAGGAAACTGTTTTCTCATATACAATTATTACTACAACGGCCAATCCGTTATTGCAAAGCATCGGCGTTAAAAGGATGCCGGTAATTTTATCAAGATCGGAGGAAATGGAATGGATAAGAGCATCGAACCATTTATCTGATGTATTAGGATTGCTTAATGCTTACCCGTATGAAAAGATGAATGCATACCCGGTTTCGGAAATGGCAACGATGGAGGGTATAAATGATCCCTCCATGTTGAATCCAATTGGGGAAAAACTTTTATCAGAAATAAAACCAATTCCTGTTCCGAGGGAACCAGCTAAGGAAAAACACACTTTCCTAACCATGGAACAACGAATTCAGCTATCCAAGCCTTACAATGAAGCCCAAAAAAAATAGGTTTGGAATTCTTTCCTGTTCTTTTATTATTTATTAACTAAAAAACCTTTAGGAAGTAATTATAATGGCTCGATAATTGTAATAATCTTGATGTTAGGTTTAGTTAGGTTAGTTAGTTTGGTAAAAGGATGGAACCGCCTGGTTTCATCCTTTTCAACATTAATAGGGCAGACACATGATATGCCCTTAATCTATGCATAATAATCAAGTCCCCACAACTTTTTAAATTGATCCACGAAAATGCTTCACAGGTCCTTTCGAGAGCCCGGCAGGTTGGTTCCAGACAATAAGCAGTACACGCTGACATCCTCATGAGAGTCTTAGAGTTTGATTTCTGGCCTTACCGTTTGAGGTTTTTATCACGTTCTCTCCAAAGTAGATAGATAGATCGCCTGAATGTAGATCGTGGGTTATTCCACGAACAGTAACAGCCAGAATGGAATCTATCAGTGCAGGGGAATCGGCACTGGCCAGGTAATCCTATTGTCACTTCCAGCAAAATGACACATTTACAACATTTTCAATGCGTAGTACTAAACTTAGCATCTGAGAAGGAACCACAGATTGCAGCGATCTACTGCCAATTGGCTCTTGGAATAGGGGGGCAGATTTAATGTATACAAGAATTATTGGGACATAAGAGTAGTAAAACTACTAAGAAATAGCCAGAAGTAAAATCAACAACGAAGGGGAATTCCCCTTCGTTGTATCGAAAATTAACGTCTAACTAAAAACTACTAACAAACTAACTAATAATCATTTTCATATAAACAAAAAATATCATCAAAGTAAAGAAATTAAGAATTAGATTCATTGAAAGTTAAATGACATTTTATCCCAAAAATGATCGCAAAAGACTGCATTTCTGCTTGTCCTTCAACTTTTTAATAGCTTTTTCTTTAAGCTGACGAACCCTTTCGCGGGTATATCCTGTTTTTATACCGATTTCTTCGAGGGATAAAGCCATCTCGCTTTGCAATCCAAAATAATAGCGTAGAATAGTTTTATCAAGATCAGGTAATTTTGCAAGAAGCCGGTCAATTTCAATTTTTAATGAACCATTTACGAGATCCCTATCCGGACTTACAGCATCCTTATTGACAAAAATATCCACCATTGTACTATCACTTTCTTCGAATATCGGGGCATCAAATGATACCGGAAAATCTGAAATATTTAAAGTATCCTCTACAACTTTAACTTGAAATTGGAGCAATTCGGCAATCTCCTCCGGCATAGGTTCACGATTATATTCCTGTTCGAGTTTGGCAAACGCGTTGCTCACCTTTGTAATTGGATTACTCCTGTTCAACGGAATACGTACAATCCTTGCACTTTCGGAAATACCCAGCAATATCGATTGCCTGATCCACCATACTGCATAAGAGATAAACCGAAGTCCTCTTGAATCGTCAAATCGTTCGGCCGCTTTTATAAGGCCAATATTTCCCTCATTAATTAAATCGGAAAGTGTTAAACCCCTGTTTTGATATTGTTTTGCAACCGACACCACGAAACGAAGATTCGCGGTAACCAGGATCTCAAATGCCTTGCGATCACCTTCTTTCGTCCTTTGTGCAAGAAGAGCCTCATCATCAACTTCTAAAAGGCGAATCCTCTTAATTTCATTGAAATAAAGTTCCAGAGATATTGAATCTCTGCATGTGAAATTCTTTGAAATCACCAATTGTCTCATAATAAAGAGGTATTTAGGTTATAAAGACAAGATTACGAAGAGAATTTTTTTAGTCTGGATATAATAACAAAAATAAATAAAATTAATTAAAAAAGAAGTCGCAATTAAAAATATTTATTCTTAGCCGTTTCCATTTTTCTAATAGCCAATTTAAAATATTGTTATTTGATTATTCACAGCGGGCTTCCGGACATTTACTATGCCAATCGGATAAATTACACAGCCTCATGGAACTTTTACAAACCGATTTGGATAAAAAAGGCAGGTTAACACAAAAAAACTGGCACTTGAATCCGCAGAAAGACAATTAGGCCTGCCCTTAACTTATCATCATCCTTGTTGCATTCAACACCGCATCAGCATTAATTTCAGCAAGTTTGTCAGCTAGTTCCGGAAGGGTTTGTTCCAGTAAGGGATTAAACCATTCATTTGGAAGTCGGGGACGTGGATCATCTCCCCACCAGGTTGGTTGACGGGTGGCCGGATCTTCCGATTTGGCAGTGCGAACAACCATACCACCTTGCATTTCGTATCCACGACCTACACCTTTATGGACAAACACACCATGTCGTTCGAAAGTGTAGGTTACTCGGTCGATTACTCCATATTGTTTCTTTGTCACCGATTTGATACTGTCACCAAGGTTTTTCTCAATTCGCCCGGGACGGTTTGTTGTTCCCCGTTTGCCATGATCAAACCAGGAAGTTCGGTCCCTTAACTTGCGTTGCACCATTGATGCCCATCTGGAAACCGCTTCATTCTGTGCTTTTGCATCGAAATCGCTTCCATATATTCCGCTTTGAGTTATTGCCATTGATTAAGCTATTTAATATTCCGGTACAACGACATCAATATTCCACCTCTCCGGATTTACATCACTGCAAAGAGGCGAGGAGATCGTGAAAGTGCACCGGACACCATAGTTCTTATCGTTCTCATTCGCGATCAATGCCACATTTACACTTCCCAAATCGAAATCACGGATAGCCATGGCATTCGGATTGCGTTTATCGCTTTTAATACGAATGATGATATCATCACAAATAGTTTCCAGCTGATCCCAAAGCTGGTGCATTGCATCGAAATCTCCGATATCGTTCAAATGCCCCAACAGCATAAATGCTCCGGATCGTTCCTTCATTACATTATCACTTTGTTTGTCAGTAAGCGAATAGCGGTAACCTTCCAATATCAAGGCAGGATAGTTTACTTTTTTGAGCCCGGTAAGAACTTCATCAAGTTCGAAACGGTAGAAGTGTTTTTCATTGGAGGAGTGGCCAATAGCTACATGCTGGGAAGCGATGGTTCTGAAATATTGGATCAGGTCGGAGAATCTTGTTATCATTAGGAATTGAATTAAACGGATTTACGTACACTCTCTTTGTATTTGGTGGTGAGATGTCTTAAAACTGTATGCAATGGAAGTTCGGCATACCGATCCCGGTTAATTAAGTCATCTCCAACAAACGATTCAAAAAGTTTCAGCCACGCGGATTGCTTTGGACGGATGCCATCTGCCCGGGCGATATCGGGATCACCAGAAGATGTCTGAAAAATTAACGGATAAGCTTTTTGCAGCCAGATCATTACCAATGAGTAATTAAATGCAATTGCTTTTCGGATATCCAAATCTGTATTAGCGATTTTCTCTACTCGATTTGGAATCGATTCGTTTGCAAATTTTTCATTGGATGGAAGATAAAGCGAAGCGATGAAATTATTCAACACCTTTTCATCCTTCGTTGACATCCAATCGTTGTAATACGATTCCGTAAAAATAAACTGACCGAAAGTCAACCCGGCAAGTTTTGGTTTGGGAGAAACGAAATCAGTTCCTGGTATTCTCCCAATGATAAAAGCAGAATGCGAATTCCCGGCTTGACCGACAAAATCAATTCCTTCTGAGAGTTTGAAGAGCTCGAAAGGGGAGAGTCTTTTAATCAGCTTTTGCCTTATTCCGGTAAGTATTGAAAGGAAACGAAAGTCAGGTTCGGTTCCATTAATCATTCGTGAAATGGATATAAACTGCCGCTCTGTCAACTCAGCCCAGGATGAAGGAGTCTTACTTATTGCTCTCCGTTTGAAAAACAGACACGGGTATTCTATTGCAATATCGATCATGTTTAGCACTGATTACACTGATTCAAAATGATTACACGGATTGGTTAAGCCCAAAAGGTTTTCTTGTTTGTGTTGTCACGCCGGAAAACTTTTCCGGTTGATGGCGTTATGTTGGTCCAATCTGAAGCATTAGCGGCCAGATAGGAACGGAGCTGATCGAGATAAGCATTTCCGGTATTTCGGTTACGTTTTACAAGAATCGCAATCCGATCGTTAGCTGAAGGTTTCCGTTCGGTGTCGTTGTTGTAACCTGCTGCGGTCGAAGTAAAGAAAAGACCGTTGTCTGTCAGGTCTGCGCCACTCTCTTCCATAAGCAGGGCAGAGGCGAGGTAAGCAATGGGTTTCCGGATATACGGAAGTATGGCTTTTACTTTTGTGTCCGGATCTGTCTTAGCCATCTCCGATTTTACGAAAGTAAAAGCAGTAGTTCCCAGAATGGTTGAGACTTCGCTATCTTCAATCAATTGCATATGTGGCTTCATCCGCAGGAATGTCAGCCTGCTTTTATTGATAAAAACGATCTCATTGAAAATGTCTGTTGTCGGGATAAAAGCTGATTTTAAAAGTGTGTTAGCGGATGATGCAGCGAATTCTCCAAAAGCTACATTGTTTGTTTCCAGGTATTGCAGAACCGTGTCGAGACAATTGAAACCGTTTGTACGAAAGTAGGATTTGAGATTTTCTTCCTGGTATTTAAAAAGTCCTTTCACGTTTGTAGACTCTGTACGTTTGAATCCTCCATCGGAGATATGGGCATTCAACAGATCGAACCCGATGCAGTAGGCGATATGGATAACTGCCGATTGAACCAATCGGAGTAATTCAGCTGTTTTTAGCTGAACTGCGGATGGATTGGAGATTGCATCCATTTCGTAAAATTCTTCCAGTTCCTCATACATCGCGACTCCGATTACAGGAACCAAATAATCTCGCTCTGCATTGAGGATATGCGGTGCGACACTGTCGAAATCGGAGGAGGAACTGACAGGGAGAAACTCGCGGATCTCCTCCATTTTTTGGTTTTTAGCTTTTGTGAATAACATGATTTTAAAGGATTACACGGATTACATTGAAAAAGAATTACACGGATTAAGGCGAATTTCACGAATGGGAACACATTATGAGAGCGTCTTAGTCGTGCCGGAGCCGGTGTCGAGCGTAGTGAGTACCGTGTTCCGGAATCGCCATTCGATATCTTCTTCTGCACCGTTGTAGCGGATAAAAAGTTCAAGCGGATCAAGGAGGTCCTGGCGATCGAGCCAGCAGTTGGCAATGTTCACAAGATATGCTTCGCGAATATTGCTGCCTCCCTGGTTCCCTGCATAAGTTCCTCCGGGCATTCCCGCACCAAGGACGTTGGGATTGACCATGATCGAAAACATGATTTCGGAGTTGGCAGCTGCTGAAGTCACAAGGTTCTGTTCGTTACTCAGTTTGTTTTCGAGAGGCTTGATGATCCATTGTTCTTCTGCACGTCCGTTCTGGGGATTGATCTCGAAGAAAGTGAAGATCGGTTTATCGGCATTATCAGTGCCACAAAGATTTGCTTCAATACTGTCCATATAGTTTTCGATGGACTGCTTCCTTGATTCAGTATCCGGAAAATCTGTTTTCGGGAACTGTTTATCCCAGAAAGCATACGGTATTTGAATATGCCATTTCCAGGTAATCTGGTTTTCGTAGGCTTTTTTCAGAAACGAAGGAACTTTTTTCGCAATATCGATCCATCCGGCAAGGTATGCAGCCCACCAAATGGCTGAGCTGTAATATTCACCATTGCCCCAGCTATCGCGGATCACATAGATAAACGATTTTCCGGCAACCTTATTTCCGTATCGGCGGCGTTGAAGATCTGCAAACGGATCATATTCGTCAAGCACATCATAAACCTGGTAAAATCCTTCGGATGGTGTATCGGGCCATTTTCCGGATACAAAACATTGGGTGATCACACCGTTTTGATCAGCCATGCTTAAGCGGCAATATTTTGCATTGATGGTATTGATCCCTACAATCTGACTGCCATCTGCATTCATCAATATTTGCACAAAAGCGCAACCAAACTTGAGGTAATCACGTAAAGCTTTGGACATAAACCTTCGGATCAGCCTTGAGTTGGCAAGCGTGATTAGTGATTTATCTTTTACTCGTTCAAGGATCTCATTCCCTTGTTCATCGTAATCGGACACTTTACAAGCAAATATGCCTTGACCCATCGTGAAGTTACGCGTAAACTTCAAACCGGTATTGAGAACACCAACACAGTTAATGATTTCATCGGCCTTTTTTGGAAAATCGTTGGCGGGACCCCACGCTGATACCTGAATATTCCCGACTGTCAGTTTATCCTCATCCGGATTTTTAGGTTGTGAGGTGTTTTTTGGCTTTTCGACGGGTGTGCCGGTGGTGGTTGCCTGGTAGCTTTTTCCATAAGCTATCAACGGAACACCCGATTTATTGAAAAGAATATCTGCCATTATAGTTTGATTTTCTTTCCGTTCCACTCGATAATTCCGTCAATATGTATGGGGGTTACATGACCTGAAGCATTATTATCCTTGTCAACTGGCAGAACTCCTCGAATTCGGTTTTCTTTACCATTGAATGGAAGTCCAGCGGCCACAGCTTTTGGGATAAAGACGAGTTCGCCATTTTTCTTAACAAACTTGATTGTGAAGGTAATTTGTTTACCGTCATGGGTTTCCTTACTCTCATACACTTTAAGTGCCAAGTTGCGACGGATGGATT
>Ga0209100_1000470_pt1 | contig 35215 bp, 31 predicted proteins | sample lystaG_FD_185480 | JGI IMG/M metagenome (GOLD analysis project Ga0209100, IMG submission 185480) | Glacier valley bacterial and archeal communities from Borup Fiord, Nunavut, Canada, to study Microbial Dark Matter (Phase II) -... | ecosystem: Environmental > Aquatic > Freshwater > Ice > Glacier ... | reverse complement strand
CAAACATGCCATCAACGCCAACATCGTTCACCGATGGTTGCGCGAACACAGCCAAGGCGCATTGGTCATTCAGGCACATGCATTCGTGCCAGTCACCTTGAGCGCGGATCCTGCCCCATCATCCCCACCGTCGGCGCCGCCTGACATCCGCCTCAACTCGAACGTGATGCGTTCGATCTTGACGTCACGGAATTTGATGGCCTGCGCTAGGGAATCAATTTGCTTGCTCTGCTGGGCGATGTGTTGCCGCATCTGGGCCGCCACTTCAGCCAGCGTACCCGGGCTCAGACGCTGCAGGTCTTGGGCTTTGAGTTCGTGCACGTTGAGCATGTTTGCATTGTGCAAAACAAACACCTAATGCAGCATTAGGGCATGTGCTGATTGCTCTTTTTGAGCGGACAAATCTCGGCCATTACATGCGCGTGATCACCTGCATTTGAACCAGTCGCTGCCATGGCAGGCCCAGCACTAGGACGTCAAATTGTGCCTGTGTCAGAGTCATCGACGGTGCCGAGGCTGCGACGTCGCGTGGCCAAAAAAACTTCCTTGATTCAAGCGCCGGGCCGCACACCAGACGCCAAAACCGTCATGCACCAGCAGCTTGACTCGACTGGCGCGCGCGTTGGCAAACAGGTAGCCGTGATGGGCCTGGGCGGCGCCGAAGACTTGTACCACGCGCGCCAGCAAGCGCTCGGGTCCGGCGCGCATGTCCACGGGGGCGCTCGCCAACCACAGCGCGTCAATGCGAATCATCGCAGCCAATCTCTCAGCAAGGCCGCACATTGCCCTGGCCAGTTCACCGTGACGCTGCCCGCACCCCGGCGCAATTCCATGCGGATGTCGGTTGACGTGCACACTGCGGGTTGGGCATCTGCACTGGTATGAACTCCGTGCAGCTTCTTGCGCTCAACGCAGCACGATTGCCAATGTCTCGGCATCAACAGATTGAGGACCCTCGCTCAGCCAGCGGTAAACCACGTTGGCATTCCTGGACGCTTACTATAGGTAACGTACAGTAAACTGGAACGCCATGCTAAAAACCTTTTGATGCATTGGGCGCGGCGGTGTGGATGTCTGCAAAATTTGGAGGCTGTTTGCAGCGATGCGACAGCAGTTCTTGAATCTGGCTATTTCTGTGCGTCGGTACCGTAGCAGACTCCCCCCTGCTCGCAATCAAAGACAAGGAGACGAGGAAAAAAAAGCAACCCGCCTTGGGTCAATATTCAATCGGCACCGACAAGCACGACTGGCACACAGCTTCAAATGGGCGACGTGGATCTTGTAGGACACGCCGTCAACCAGTAGGCCTTCATCGCTCCAGTCAAACTGGAGGGCTTCACCCAGTTCGAAACTCAATGGCACGAATGCCTTGCGGATTTTCCAGACTGCTCACGCCAAACGTGGATGAAATCAGTCACTGCGCTGTAGCCGTCCCTATCTGAAGTATGTACGGGCTCGGCTATCCGGCTTGACTACATACAGCCAATCAACCCCAACAAAATGCCTATCTAGAGCGATTCAATCGGACAGTGCGCGACGAGTGGCTTTCGCAGAAGCACTGGTCAACGATTGACGAGGTCCAGGAGCACGCCACGCAATGGACCTGGTCCTACAACCACGCCCGCCCGCACATGGCCCTGGGTGGATTGCCCCCCGAAGCAGAACCTGGCCAAGGCTGCATAAACCTTCTACCTCTGACGTCAGTGGAAAACGGGGGTATTACCTTTTTTAAGGTTCGACTCAGTTGGCCGCTTCCAGTCCGTTCCTGAAGTGCTCCTGCATCCGTTGCATTGCAAGTGGTTTATCACGTGCCGAAATGGCCGCCATCACGGCCCGATGTTCGTTCAATGATTCGTCAATACGACCTGATTTCAACAGCGAATTGTGGCGATTCAGCTTCATGACCTTGCGCATGTCGGCCACCATCTGGTCGCGCCAACGATTGTTGGCAATTTCAAGCAGCCGCATGTGAAAGCGTTCGTTGATCTCGAAAAAACGCTCCCGATCCTGCTGGCCGGGCTGGGCAGCGGCTTCCAGTTCATTGTGCAGCGTCTGCAACTCACCGATTTGCGATTCGGTGGCCGTCGCTGCCACCACGCCCGCTGCGTCCGCTTCCAACAAGCTTAACAGGTGGTAAACGTCGGTCAAATCGCGCTCGGACACCTCGGTCACATAGGCGCCACGCCGCACTTTCATGGTGACCAGACCCTCGGCCGCCAGCACTTTAAGTGCTTCTCGCAGCGGTGTGCGGCTGATACCGTATGCTTCGGCAATTTTCAGTTCGTCAATCCAGCTGCCGGGTTCCAGTTCCCGATTGAAAATCCGCTGACGCAGCAGTTCAGCCACCTCTTCATAGAGTGCACGGGGAGCTAAAGAGAGGGCAACCATGTGGCGGATTGTAAGCAAGAAATAATATTTTGAATCAATAATTATAAATAACGTAAACTACGTTCATTCACCGATACAAGCGCGGACGAGACCTGCCCGGGCCTGTTCGGTGTCAAAATATTTCGACAAATCCATCACGAACGGTAGCCGTCATGACCCAAAATAATCCAGAGTTTCAGCCATCCACACTTGAGGCGTGGGCCAAGGCCGCCGCCAAGTCCGCACCGGGTGGCAATGTGGATGCGCTCAACTGGCAAACGCCTGATGGCATCACGGTCAAGCCGCTGTATACCGCTGCCGATACCGAAAACCTGCCTTACGCCAACACCTTGCCCGGTTTTGAGCCCTACTTGCGCGGCCCCCAAGCCACCATGTACGCGGTACGGCCTTGGACGATTCGTCAATATGCCGGCTTTTCAACCGCTGAAGAATCCAACGCGTTTTATCGCAAGGCTCTTGCCGCGGGCGGGCAGGGCGTTAGTGTGGCGTTTGACTTGGCCACACACCGCGGCTACGACAGTGATCATCCGCGTGTGACGGGCGACGTTGGCAAGGCCGGCGTGGCAATTGACTCGGTGGAAGACATGAAGATTTTGTTCAACGAAATTCCGTTGGATAAAGTCAGCGTCTCCATGACCATGAACGGTGCCGTGCTGCCGGTGTTGGCCGGTTATGTGATAGCCGCTGAAGAGCAGGGCGTGAGCCAGGACAAGCTCTCCGGAACGATCCAGAACGACATTCTGAAAGAGTTCATGGTGCGCAACACCTATATCTACCCGCCTGCACCCAGCATGCGCATCATCGGCGACATCATCGAGTACACGGCCCAAAACATGCCGAAGTTCAACTCGATTTCCATCAGCGGCTACCACATGCAGGAAGCCGGCGCGAATCAAGCGCTGGAGTTGGCCTTCACGCTGGCCGACGGCAAGGAATATGTGAAGACTGCCATCGCCAAGGGCATGGACGTGGATCAATTTGCCGGACGCCTCAGCTTCTTCTGGGCCATCGGCATGAACTTCTACCTGGAAGTGGCCAAGATGCGGGCGGCGCGCCTGCTGTGGTGCCGCATCATGAAGAGTTTTGACGCGAAAAACCCCAAGTCGCTGATGCTGCGCACCCATTGTCAGACTTCTGGCTGGTCGCTGACCGAGCAAGACCCGTACAACAACGTCGTGCGCACCACGATTGAAGCCATGGCGGCGGTGTTTGGCGGCACCCAGTCGCTGCACACCAACAGTTTTGACGAAGCTATCGCGCTACCAACCGAGTTCAGCTCGCGCATTGCCCGCAACACCCAGCTCATCATCCAGGAAGAAACCCACATCACCAACGTGATCGACCCGTGGGCTGGTTCGTACATGATGGAAAAGCTGACGCAAGACATGGCCGATGCCGCTTGGAAGATCATTGAAGAAGTCGAAGCCATGGGCGGCATGACCAAAGCCGTGGACAGCGGTTGGGCCAAGCTGAAAATTGAAGCGGCTGCGGCTGAGAAGCAGGCTCGCATCGACAGTGGTAAAGACGTGATCGTCGGTGTCAATAAGTACAAACTCAAGACCGAAGATGCGATTGAAACCCGTGATATTGACAACGTGGCGGTGCGTGATGCGCAGATTTCCCGTTTGAATAATATCAAGAAAAATCGCGATGCAGCCCTCGTCAATGCTTCGTTAGCTGCTATTACTTCTGCAGCAGAAACCAACACTGGCAACTTGCTGGATCTGGTGATCAAAGCCATGCGTCTGCGTGCCACTGTGGGCGAGGTGAGCGATGCACTGGAAACAGTTTATGGGCGCCACCGCGCCGACACACAAAAGGTAACCGGCGTGTATGCAGCAGCTTATGACTCCGCTGAAGGTTGGGATGCCCTCAAAGCCGAAATCAACGTTTTTGCCGAAGTCGAGGGTCGTCGCCCCCGGGTGATGATTTCCAAGCTTGGTCAGGATGGCCACGACCGTGGCGCGAAAGTAGTTGCCACCGCCTTTGCCGACCTCGGGTTTGACGTGGACATGGGGCCACTGTTCCAGACCCCCGAAGAATGTGCCCGCCAGGCGATTGAAAACGACGTCCATGCGGTGGGCGTCTCCACCTTGGCCGCTGGTCACAAAACCCTGGTGCCCGCCATCATTGCCGAGTTGAGAAAGCAGGGCGCTGACGACATCATCGTGTTCGTGGGAGGCGTGATTCCACGGCAGGACTATGAAATGTTGTACGAGGCGGGTGTCAAAGGCATCTACGGCCCCGGAACGCCGATTCCTGCCAGTGCGAAAGACGTGCTGGAACAAATCAAGAAGGCGCTGGCCAAGTAAGCGTTTGGGGGCAGATCTCAATTCATGACCATGATGCCAACGCAGACCACCACGGCAGAACGAAAAGGGGCTTTGGCCCCGATTTCCGTTGCAACGATCGTGACTACAAGTGGCAGTGCCCAGCGCCGCGCCATCGCCAAGGCCATCACCCTGCTGGAATCCACCCGTGTGGATCACCGGGTGCAGGCGGATGAACTGTTGACCGCCTTGCTGCCGCACACCGGAAAAGCTTTTCGGCTGGGCATCAGCGGTGTGCCGGGTGTCGGTAAATCCACCTTCATCGAAGTGCTGGGCTTGTACCTGATTGACCAGGGCCACCGCGTGGCGGTGCTCACCATCGACCCGTCTTCCACCGTTTCGGGTGGCTCGATCCTGGGCGACAAGACGCGGATGGAAAAGCTCTCGGTACACGAGAGCGCCTACATCCGTCCCAGCCCCAGCAGCGGCACCTTGGGTGGTGTGGCCGAAAAAACGCGGGAGGCCATGCTGGTCTGTGAGGCCGCAGGTTATGACATCGTGATCGTTGAGACGGTGGGCGTGGGCCAAAGCGAAACGGCGGTGGCCAACATGACCGACATGTTTGTGCTGATGCAACTGCCCAACGCAGGTGACGATTTGCAGGCCATCAAAAAAGGTGTGATGGAGCTGGCCGATCTGGTGGCCATCAATAAGGCCGATATTGACGCGATTGCGGCGCAACGAGCGCAATTGCAAATCACGGCCGCCATGCAGTTGCTCGGCATGTTTGGCAGCCACGATGAAAAAAACTGGCATCCCAAAGCATTGCTGCTCAGCGCTCTGAACGGGCAAGGCGTCGATAAATTTTGGGCGGCCGTCAATGAATTCAAAACGCTGCAAACCGCCAACGGCAAGTTGGCCGCTCGCCGCCAGCAACAATCGCTGGCCTGGATGTGGGAGCGGATTGATACCGGTTTGAAGCAGACGTTTCGTCAGCATCCGCAGGTGCAACAGCTGCTACCGCAGCTCACCCAGGAGGTTCTTCAGGGCCGAATGGCGGCCTCCACTGCAGCACGAAATATGCTTCTAGCCCATATGGATAGGGTATAAGTAGCTATAAAAACAATAGCGTATTAATGTTAGAGATGATCAGGACTTCGTAAAGAGAGAAAACCATGCACGACATACTTAAACAACTTGAAGCCAAGCGTGAACTTGCGCGCTTGGGTGGTGGCCAAAGACGCATCGATGCGCAACACAAAAAGGGCAAACTCACCGCCCGTGAGCGTCTCGAGCTGCTGCTCGATGAGGGCACCTTTGAAGAATGGGACATGTTCGTCGAACACCGTTGCGTCGACTTCGGCATGGAAGAGAACAAGATTCCCGGCGATGGTGTGGTCACCGGCTACGGCATGATCAATGGCCGTTTGGTGTTTGTATTCAGCCAGGATTTCACCGTGTTCGGCGGCGCTTTGTCAGAAGCCCATGCCGAGAAAATCTGCAAGGTAATGGACCAGGCCATGAAGGTCGGCGCCCCCGTGATCGGTTTGAACGACTCCGGTGGTGCGCGGATTCAAGAAGGCGTTGCCTCCCTGGGCGGCTATGCCGATGTGTTCCAGCGTAACGTGATGGCCAGCGGCGTGGTGCCACAGATCAGCATGATCATGGGACCCTCAGCCGGCGGCGCGGTTTACAGCCCAGCCATGACCGACTTCATCTTCATGGTGAAAGACAGCTCCTACATGTTCGTCACCGGCCCTGAAGTGGTGAAGACCGTGACGCATGAGGAAGTCACCGCCGAAGAGCTGGGTGGCGCCATCACGCACTCTACTAAGAGCGGTGTGTGCGATCTGGCGTTTGAGAACGATGTCGAAGCGCTGCTGATGTTGCGACGCCTCTACAACTACCTGCCGCTCAACAACCGCGAAAAAGCGCCAGTGCGCCGCAGCGGTGATCCGGCCGACCGCATGGACATGAGTCTGGACACGCTGGTGCCCGACAACGCCAACAAGCCTTATGACATGAAAGAGCTCATTGTCAAGACCGTGGATGATGGTGATTTCTTTGAACTGCAACCCGAGTACGCCAAGAACATCCTGATTGGTTTTGGCCGCATGGAAGGCCAGACCGTCGGCATCGTGGCGAATCAGCCGCTGGTGTTGGCCGGTTGCCTGGACATCAAGAGCTCGATCAAAGCCGCCCGTTTTGTGCGCTTTTGTGATGCCTTCAACATCCCTGTCATTACCTTTGTCGACGTGCCGGGCTTCATGCCGGGTACCGCCCAGGAGTACGGCGGCATCATCAAGCACGGCGCCAAACTGCTGTACGCCTATGCTGAATGCACCGTGCCCAAGATCACCATCATCACGCGCAAAGCCTACGGCGGCGCGTACGACGTGATGTCTTCCAAGCACCTGCGCGGTGACGTCAACTTTGCCTGGCCGAATGCCGAAATTGCCGTGATGGGCGCCAAGGGCGCGGTGGAAATCATCTTCCGCGAAGACAAGGGCGACCCGGTCAAGCTGGCGGCCAGAGAAGCCGAATACAAAGCCCGCTTTGCCAACCCGTTTGTGGCTGGCGCGCGTGGCTTCATTGACGACGTGATCCTGCCGCATGAAACCCGCAAGCGCATCTGCCGCTCGCTGGTGATGCTGCGTGACAAGAAGCTTGAAAACCCGTGGCGCAAACACGGCAACATTCCGCTGTAAAAAACAAACCCTGTCGTTGCGGGCTGGACCCGCAATTCATGGATGCCGGCACAAATCCGGCATGACAAATCTGGAGTACCTCATGTTTACCAAAATACTGATTGCTAACCGCGGCGAGATCGCCTGCCGGGTGATCAAGACGGCCCAAAAGATGGGCATCAAAACCGTGGCGGTGTATTCTGACGCGGATCGGGACGCCCGCCACGTGATGATGGCCGATGAGGCCGTCAACATTGGTCCGGCCCCGAGCCGGGAAAGCTATTTGCTGGCCGACAAAATCATCGCCGCCTGCAAACAAACCGGCGCGCAGGCGGTGCACCCCGGCTATGGCTTTTTGAGCGAGAACGCCGGCTTTGCCAAGCGCGTGGAAGAAGAAGGCATTGTTTTCATCGGCCCCAAGCATCACTCGATTGCCGCCATGGGCGACAAGATTGAATCGAAGAAATTGGCCGGTGCGGCCGGCGTGAACTGCATCCCGGGCGTCAATGATGCGATTGAAACGCCGGAGCGTGCGGTAGAAATTGCCCAGAGCATTGGCTATCCGGTCATGATCAAGGCCAGCGCTGGCGGCGGCGGCAAAGGGCTGCGCGTGGCTTTCAACGACAAAGAAGCTTTTGAAGGCTTCACCAGTTGCCGCAACGAAGCCCGCAACAGCTTCGGCGATGACCGTGTATTCATTGAAAAATTTGTTGAAGAACCGCGTCACATCGAAATCCAGCTGGTTGGCGACAGTTTTGGCAATGTGATTTACCTGAATGAGCGCGAGTGCTCGATTCAGCGTCGTCACCAAAAGGTGATTGAAGAAGCGCCGTCACCCTTCATCAGTGAAGCCACCCGCAAAGCCATGGGCGAGCAGGCGGTTTTGCTGGCCAAGGCCGTGAACTACCAAAGCGCGGGCACGGTCGAGTTCGTGGTCGGCAAGGACCAGAGCTTTTACTTCCTGGAGATGAACACCCGTCTGCAGGTGGAGCATCCCGTGACCGAGTGCATCACCGGTCTCGATCTGGTGGAGTTGATGATTCGCGTGGCTGCCGGCGAGAAATTGCCGTTGACGCAGGCCGAGGTCAAGCGCGACGGTTGGGCGATCGAGTGCCGCATCAATGCCGAAGACCCGTTCCGCAACTTCCTGCCCTCCACCGGCCGCCTGGTGCGCTTCCAGCCACCACAAGAGACTATGTTCGCCGCCGACACCAGCCAATGGCAGGGTGTTCGGGTCGATACCGGGGTGCAGGACGGTGGCGAAATTCCGATGTTTTACGACTCGATGATTGCCAAGCTGATCGTGCACGGCAAAGACCGGTTGGATGCCATCGCCAAGATGCGTGAAGCGCTCAATGGTTTTGTGATCCGCGGCATCAGCAGCAATATCCCGTTTCAGGCCGCGTTGCTGGCGCACCCGCGCTTTGTGGCTGGTGATTTCAATACCGGCTTCATTGCCGAGAATTATTCTCAAGGTTTCCGGGCCGAAGACGTGCCGCATGACGATGCCGACCTGCTGATTGCGCTAGCCGCCTTTGTCAACCGCAAGTACCGCAACCGCGCCACCCATATCAGTGGCCAGATGGAGGGCCATGAGGTTGAGGTGGGTGAGGAGTTTGTGGTGGTGACCCTGGGTCAAAAGGGCCAGACGACGCCAACCCCGGTCACTGTGACCGATTTTGAAAAGAAAACGGGCTCCAGCCTTGTCACCGTGGGCGCAAGCAGCTACAAAATATGTAGCAACTACCGCTTGGGCGAAGTTCGCATCAGCGGCACCTTCAATGATGAGCCGTTTACGGCGCAGGTTGAGCGTGGCGGTCTGGCGAGCAAGAATCCGCTGGCTATCCGGGTTTCCCACAACGGGACACAGATTGACACGCTGGTGCTTTCCAAACGCGCTGCTGAACTGTACGACATGATGCCCTACAAGGCGCCGCCGGACATGAGCCGCTTTGTGTTGTCTCCCATGCCAGGGCTGCTGGTGGAAGTCGCGGTAGAACCCGGCCAAAAAGTGCAGGCCGGTGAACGCGTCGCCGTGATTGAAGCCATGAAAATGGAAAATGTGCTGTTTGCCGCCGCTGACGGTGTGGTCAAGTCGATTGCCGCCCGCAAGGGCGAGTCCATGGCCGTTGACCAGGTGATCGTAGAGTTCGTTTGATGACAGGGGCTTCGTTCCAGACGGAGCCCCTTATTTCCCCCCCCTAATGCGAACCCGAGGAGACCTGCGCATGACTTCCCCTGTAACGATACAACGTCCCTTCAAAGTGCTGGGCATCCAGCAAATCGCCATCGGCGGCACCGATAAAACCCGTCTGCAAAAGCTCTGGGTCGAGATGCTGGGGCTGGAAGTCACCGGCACCTTTCGCAGCGAGCGTGAAAATGTGGATGAAGATATCTGCGCCATGGGCAGCGGCCCATTCAAGGTGGAAGTCGACCTGATGCAGCCGGTGGACATCGACAAAAAGCCAGCGGTGCACACCACGCCCCTCAATCATGTTGGCCTGTGGATCGACGATTTGCCGCTCGCCGTGGCGTGGCTGACAGCCAAAGGCGTGCGTTTTGCCCCGGGTGGCATCCGCAAGGGCGCAGCAGGTTATGACATCTGTTTTCTGCACCCGAAGGCAAATGAAGAGTTTCCCATTGCGGGCGAAGGCGTGCTAATTGAGCTGGTGCAAGCACCGCCAGAGGTCGTTCGCGCACTGACTGTTTCCTAGTCCTGTAAGTCCGGGGTAATCCCGGGCTTTTTGCGGTGAAAAGAGGTGTCTAATGGCGCCGGGTTAATTTAATGCCGGAGAACGCTGTTCATGATATTTCGCAAGATTTTTTCCGCTGGAATGTGGCTGATGCGCAAGATGCATTTTTCCACCAAGCTCACTTTGCTGGCGTTGGTCCTGCTCTTGCCCATGCTGTTGGTGCTCACCCAACTGATAAAGGCTCAAACCCAAGAGATTAACGTGACACGCGCGGAGTTGGAAGGCATCAGTCTGGTGGGCGATGCGGATGAACTGATTCGCCAGTTGCAAAGTCACCGGGGTCAGACCAATATGGTGCTCTCGGGTAATACCGCAGCGCAGGCTGGGCGAGATCGCACGCGTGAAACATTGCGTCAGGCGCGTGATGTGCTCGACCGCAAACTCGCTTCCGTCAAGACGGAGATGAACCAACAGGAATGGACCGGCTTGCGTTCACGCGTTGATGGGCTGGTGTCCGCGCTGGACGGTAAAACTGCTCCTGCCAGCTTTGCCCTGCACACCCAATTGATTGAGGATTTGGGTCATTTCATTTATGGCTTGGCCAAGCAATCCAGTCTTATATTTGACCCCGATCCGGCGTCTTATCTGCTGATTGACATGGTGGTGTCTCGCACCATCCCCTGGACCGAGCAGTTGGGTAAATTGCGGGGCCAAGGCGCCGGCTTGTTGAGTAAAGCAGCGATGGACGATGCGGGTGCGGTGCGGGTGGGGGCCCAGTTTGATGCGCTGGACTTATTGGTTCGAGAGATCCAGTATTCCCTGGTGTTGATGAAAGATTACGGCGTGGCCGACCCACTGGCCGACAAGGCCGTGCAGGCCAGCAAGGCATTTTCCATCAGCTCGCGCGACCGATTCTTACCCGGTGCCGCCACTGGCGAGCCGCAGGCTTTCTTTACGGCGGGTACCCAAACCATTGAGGCCGTGACGGCCTACCAGCATTCGGCAGTGGCCAATACCAGTCAACTGCTGCAGGCCCGGCTTGATGCCACCCAACGCATGTTTTGGGTGACTGCCCTGGGAAGTGCTTTGTGTGTGCTGATCATGCTTTATTTCATGCTCGCCTTTCATATCAGTTTCATGTCGGACTTGCGCCAGGTATTGAATTTCATGCAGCAGACGGCGAATGGCAATCTGCGCATACGGGTTCACATTCGCGGCAAAGATGAATTGGCCGAAATGGCCGAAGTCATGGACACGATGGTGAACAACCTCTCCGCCATGGTGGCCAGCGTCCGCAGCAACTCAGCATTGGTGTCGCACGCCGGTAGCAGCCTGGCGCTGGGCAATCGGGCTTTGTCCGGGCGCACGGAGCAACAGGCGGCCAACCTGGAGCAAACTGCCGCCAGTGTGGAAGAGTTGTCTTCGACGGTGCAAAACAACGCCCATGCGGCGCAACAGTCCGACACGATGGCGAGCAGTGTGCGTGACGTGGCTGAAAACGGGGCGCAGGCCATGGCCGAGGCCATTGGCTCGGTGGAGGCGATTCAGGCCAGCACCAAGCGGATGGACGAAATTGTCGGCGTGATTGACGGACTGGCGTTTCAGACCAACATTCTGGCGCTCAATGCGGCGGTAGAAGCGGCACGCGCCGGCGAGTCCGGCCGCGGATTTGCGGTGGTGGCCAGCGAAGTGCGTTCGCTGGCGCAGCGCTCTGCCGCTTCGGCCAAAGAAATTCGGCAGTTGATTGGGGCCTCGTCGGCGCAGGTGGCCACTGGCGTGGCGCAGATCCGCAAGGCGGGCGCCAACATCAACCAAATTGTTGAAGGCATCCGGGGCGTAGCGGCCAATATGTCGCAAATCTCGGCGTCAAGCGCCGAGCAAAGCTCCAGCTTGACCGAAATCACCTCGGCCGTGCGGCAACTGGATGAAATTACCCAGCAAAATGCAGCGGTCGTGGAGCGGACGGTTAGCCAGGCCAATTCCCTGGAAGTGCGTGCGTCCACACTCTCCGAAGCTGTTGCCGGTTTCAAGCTATTGCAGGGTACGGCGGAGGAGGCCATGGCGCTGGTGGAACGTGCCGTTGGCTATCGCCGCCAATGTGCCTCGCGCGAAGCCTTTGTGCGAGATTTAACCCAGGTTGACAAGTCCTTTTTTGACCGCGACATGTATATCTTTGCCCTAGATCGCAACGGTGCTTACTTGGCGTTTGGCGGCAACCCATCCAAAGTAGGGACGCGGGTGCAGGATATTGCGGGTATCGATGGAAATGGCTTGCTGCACTCCATCATCACGCAGGCCAGTTCGGAGCCTGGCTGGGTGGAATACGACATTACCAATCCGACGACCGGACTGGTACAAACCAAGATGTCTTTTGTGCAGGAGTTGGACGATATGTTCGTCGGCTGTGGCGTTTACAAGGACCTGGTGTTCAGCTAACGCGGGTGGCGCTATTCAGGGCTTGGCCCTGGGCCCCGCTTGGCACGGGCGCGCGCTAAAGCGGCTTCAATCACCGCCCGTTTTTTGTCCAGAATAACGGGGTCGGTGTGCAGGGAATGGCTGGACAGGTCTGACAGCTTCAGCACTGCTTTTTCTTCAAGCCTTTTATCATTCTCGCCCTTGTCGCAATTGCTTCGGTTGCTATGAAATTCGTAGCGAGCCTGTGCCAGATCGGCCTGTGGACGCGACCAGGCCGCCCAGCCGGTGGCCGTACCCGTCACGTTTTCCAGTTCAATGCAATCTACCGGGCAAACCGGCAGGCATAACTCGCAGCCCGTGCAGTAGGCCTCGATCACGGTGTGCATCAGTTTGTTGCTGCCGATGATGGCGTCGGTCGGGCACGCCTTCACGCACAAGGTGCAGCCAATGCACCAAGCTTCATCAATGAACGCTACGGTGCGCGGGCCCTCTGTGCCATGGGCCGGGTTCAACGGAACAGGTGTCTGTCCGGTTATGTCAGCCAGCCATTCAATCCCTTGCGCGCCGCCGGGCGGGCATTGGTTAATGCCCGCCGTACCCAGTGCAAGGGCTTGCGCATAGGCGGCGCAGTCCGTGTAACCGCAGCGGGTGCACTGCGTCTGGGGGAGTGCCGCAAGGATATTGGCGGCCAGTGCCGTCATTACTTCTTGCGAACAACCTGAGTTGCGACTGCTTTAACGGCTTCCGGGGCCTGTTTCACCGCCGCTGCAATTGGTTTTGTCGCTTTTTCTGGCGTCTTGGGCGGTGCCGCTGGGGTCGTCGTTTTGATGGGGGCTGCAATTGCCTTTTTCGCTACGATCGGCGCTTTGGCCGCTTGCACTGCGGGCGTCCGTGGCGCCACGGGGGCTGCAACGGGTTTTACATCAGTGACCGTCGCCTTGGCTGATTTTGCTGCGGGCTGATGACGCAGGATGAACGCCTTCACCTCGGGATAGACCACGTCACGCCAACGGCGACCCGCAAAGATGCCATAGTGTCCTGCACCTTCCACTTCCAGATGTTTTTGCTCCGACTGGACCACGCCACTGCAGATGCTGTGGACGGCCTCGGTCTGGCCAGAGCCAGAGATGTCGTCCAGTTCGCCTTCTACAGAGAAGAGGGCGGTGGTCGTGATGTCCTGAGGGCGGACACGTTCCATTTTGCCGTCAACGCCTCTGACATCCCACGTCCCGTTGACCAGACTGAACTCCTGAAACACGATCTTGATGGTTTCCAGGTAATAGTTGGCGTCCATGTCGAGCACCGCGTTGTACTCGTCATAGAACTTGCGGTGCGCATCGGTGCTGACATCGTCGCCTTTGATCAGATCTTTAAAGTATTCGTAATGACTCTTGGCATGGTTGCTGGGGTTCATGGCTACAAAGCCAGAATGCTGCAAAAAGCCAGGGTAAACACGACGTCCAGCGCCGGCAAAGTTGGTCGGTACGCGGTAAATGACGTTGTTTTCAAACCATTCAAACGGTTTGTTCATCGCCAGGTTGTTCACCGCGGTCGGTGATTTGCGGGCATCAATCGGGCCACCCATCATGGTCATGGTCAACGGTGTCAGTTCACCGCGGCTGGCCATCAGGGAGACAGCGGCGAGCACCGGCACCGTGGGCTGGCAGACGCTAACCACATGGCAATTGCCGTAAATGCCTTGCAGGTGACGGATGAACTCCTGCACATAGTTCACGTAGTCATCCAGGTGGAATTCACCTTCAGACATGGGAATCAGGCGCGCGTTTTTCCAGTCCGTAATGTAGACCTTGTGGTCTTTCAACATGGTCTTGACGGTGTCACGCAGCAACGTTGCATAGTGACCAGACAGCGGCGCCACGATCAAAACAGCCGGTTGCCCTTTGAGCTTTGCCAGTGTGGCCGGATCGTCGCTGAAGCGTTTGAAACGGCGCAGTTCGCAAAATGGCTTGTCAAGTTCAATGCGCTCATGGATGGCAATACCAACCCCATCAACATCAATGGTGCGCAAGCCAAATTCTGGCTTTTCGTAATCTTTGCCCAAGCGGTGCATCAGGTCGTATCCGGCAGAGATGCGCTGCGCAAACGGGTTTTGCCCCAGCACGGACAGTGGGTTGCCATAGACCTTGGCAGCAGACTGCGCCATGTCAGTGAAGGGCTCCATCAGGGACCGTTGGGTTTCGTAGAGTTGGTAGAGCACGATGAATTCACTTTCAGGAAATGTTGCAGTGCAATATAACAGTTATGACCGGCTTTGCGTTAAGGTTAATACACCAATACTGTCCATGACATGTCGACTTTGTGCAAGTTTGAGGTCAGGAATTTCCTGTAGCAAAGTCGTGAAACGCATGATCGCAATAATTAATAAACTACCATAAATCACAAAGAATTGCAGTTATCACAACTTCTGCAGCAATTTTTGGAGCCTGGATGCACAACATTTCAAATAGTACCGCCTTTGATTCACTCAAGTCATTGAGAAAAACGGCCAGAATGCCCGTCATTTTTCTGGGTCATGGGAGTCCCATGAACGCGATTGAAGACAACGAGTACCGCCGCAGCTGGCAGGCCTTGGGCACTGAATTTGGTGTCAAGTGGCCCAGGCCACAACTCATTGTGTGTGTTTCTGCGCATTGGCTGACCAGCGGCTGGTGGCTGACCGCCATGGCCCAGCCCAAAACGATTCACGATTTTGGGGGCTTCCCGCAAGCGCTTTTTGATCAGCAATACCCTGCGCCGGGTTTTCCTGCGGCAGCGCATGAAATCAGCATGGGCCTCCAGCAGCCGGACAGTGCCCAACCGGTGTCACTGGATTTGCAGGACTGGGGCCTGGACCATGGGGCCTGGTCCGTTTTGAAGCCGATGTTTCCGCAAGCCGACATTCCGGTGATTCAGCTCAGCATGGACTACAGCCGCCCCCCGTCTGAACATTACGCGCTGGGCCAGCAACTCAAGGCCTTGCGCGATCAGGGTGTGCTGATTGTGGGCAGCGGCAATATCGTCCATAACCTGCGTACCATGCAGATGAACGCGGCCTCAAATCAGGCGTACGACTGGGCGCTGGAGTTCGACCAAACCATGGCGGACTATTTACAGCAGGGCAATCACGTTGCGGTGCAGAATTTTCAGAGCCTCGGGGCGATCGCCAGACAGTCGCATCCGACACATGAGCATTTTTTGCCCCTGCTCTATACCGCCGGGGCCGTGGATGCCAATGAGCCCCCGCAGTTTTTCAACACCAGCTTTCAGGCGGCGTCGATCTCGATGCGGTCGGTGCTGTGGGGCTGAGCGCTGTAAAGTTCGATCGACGAAGCTATGGGTTATTTTTTAAGCCGTTTCGGCCTCTAGCCCCCGCGCTGTATGCGTAAGTAGCTATTGAAATAATAGTAACTTGAGCCGGTTTGAAGTGCCGGTCTGCAATCAACGACGGACTGCCAGCTTGGCCGCCAGTTGGCTCAAGGCCCCATAGGCTTCGCCCGCTGTGGCGTTCCATGCACTGACGGCTTCGCCTTGCCGCTGCACCAGCGCCAGATCGCCACGGGCGGCGGGGCCGGTCAGCGCGCCAGCGGGGCCCAGGGTCACGATGTTGTCCACCACGTTTTTCAGCAAGGTGGCGTTGAGGTGGGCGGCGACCTCCGGCGGCATGCCAGTCTCCGTCCATAACTGGTTGGCCAGCGCTAGCAATACCGGCACAAAGTTGGTCGCGAACACCGCCCCTGCGTGGTACAGCAACTTGTGTTCGGCGGCCAACTCGAAGCAGTGCGCCCCAATGGTGGTGAACGACGGTTCAAGTTCGGTCAGCGCGGCTGGCGTCCCTTCCAACGCACAAGGCGTGCCGGCGAATTGTTGCCGCGCGCTGTCCGGGTTGGCAAAGCTCAACAGGCAATGGGCGCTGGCGACCTGCCAGCCCAAAGTCGTCAAGGCCGCCAGTTCGCTCGACGCCAACGCGCCGCTGCAATGAAAGGCGATGGCCGCCGGCCTCGTTCGCCCCAATTGGGCTAAGTGGGCGGCGACTTCCGAGACCTGCCGGTCCGGCACTGCCAGCATCCAGACATCGGCGGCGCGCATCTCCGCCATCTGGCTGACCGCGCGACCGGCACCGATAAAACGAATCGCGTCAGCCGCTGACCCTTCCGAGCGCGTCAGCACATCCTGCACACGGTAGCAATGACTGTCATGCCACAGCCGCGCCAGCGTCTGGCCTACGCGCCCGCAACCGATGATGTTGAGTGACTTCATGCCGATGCGCTCCGGGTTGCTATAAAAAAAATAGCTGCTTGCGCCCGTTGGACGGGGGCTAGGCAGCTATTTAATAAAAATTAGGGGTCGGTTGCGGCTACGCAGAGCGCGCCAGCGCGGTCCCCAACGGATCAAGTGAAATCAGACGACCTTGGCAATTGACGCGCAGACGTAGTCGATGTTCTTGCTGTTCAGGGCTGCCACACACATGCGGCCCGTGTCGGTGCCGTAAACGCCAAACTCGCTGCGCAGACGCACCATCTGGTCCTTGGTCAGGCCGGAATAGCTGAACATGCCGATTTGGGTGGTGATGAAGCTCATGTCCTGCTTGACTCCGGCGGCTTTCAGGCCGTCCACCAGCTTCTGGCGCATGGCCTTGATGCGCACGCGCATCTCGCCCAGTTCTTTTTCCCACAGGGCGCGCAGCTCGGGGTTGCCCAGCACGGCGGCCACAATCGCGCCACCGTGGATTGGCGGGTTGGAGTAGTTGGTGCGGATCGCAATTTTGAGCTGGCTCAGAACGCGGCCAGCTTCTTCTTTGCTCTCGCAGACCACCGACAGGGCGCCGACGCGTTCGCCATACAGGCTGAAGCTCTTGCTGAACGAGGTCGAGACAAAAAAGTCCAGGCCGGCCGCGACAAATTTGCCGATGACGGCGCCGTCTTCGGTGATGCCATAGCCAAAGCCCTGGTAGGCCATGTCCAGGAAGGGCACCAGGTTCTTGGCCTTGACGGCGGCGATCACTTGGTCCCACTGGGCGGCGGTGATGTCATAACCGGTGGGGTTATGGCAGCAGGCGTGCAGCAAGATGATGCTGCCGGCGGCGGCGGCATTCAGGTCGGCCAGCATGCCGTCAAAGTCAACGCCGCGTTGGGCCGCGTCGTAATAGCGGTAGGACTCAACCGTGAAGCCGGCGTTGGTGAACAGGGCGCGGTGGTTTTCCCAGCTCGGGTCGCTGATCAACACCTTGGCATTGGGGTTGAGTTTCTTCAGGAAGTCGGCTCCGATTTTCAGGCCGCCGGTGCCGCCAATGCCTTGCACGGTGGCGACACGACCGCTCTTGACAACGTCGCTGTCAGCACCGAATACAAGCGATTTGACGGCGGCGTCATAGGCGGCAATGCCGTCGATGGGCAGGTAGCCGCGGGGCGTGGGCTTTTCCATCATGGTTTTTTCGGCCGCTTGCACGCATTGCAGCAAAGGCAGCTTGCCGTTGTCGTCGAAATACACGCCCACGCCTAGATTGACCTTGGCGGGATTGGTGTCAGCATTGAATTGCTCGTTTAAACCCAGAATCGGGTCGCGGGGGGCCATTTCGACAGCGGAAAAGAGTGACATGTAAGAGTCCTGTGAAGAGAAGTCTGAGAAAAAACGAAAATAGCAGTCAACCACTATGTTGCCAAGTATTTTACCGGCCGCTCCAACCGCCCGCGCACGCCCTGTCGAGATGCGAGTGCAAATGGAGCGCATGATCTTTAATTTTGACCTTTGGCCAGCACTTTGAATCGCCTCGTTATGCCCGCACCCACCCCGATTGCTCTTGCCACTCCTGACGATGCCACCCCGGTTCGCACCGGCACCTTTGTGCGCTTTCCTGATTCGCCGTTTGAGCTGTACCAGCCTTATCCGCCGGCCGGTGACCAGCCGGAGGCCATCGACAAGCTGGTCGAAGGGGTGAATGACGGGGAGGTGTTCCAGACCCTGCTGGGCGTCACCGGCTCGGGTAAGACGTTCACCATGGCCAACGTGATTGCCCGCCTGGGGCGACCGGCCATCGTCTTTGCGCCCAACAAAACGCTGGCGGCGCAGCTGTACAGCGAATTTCGCGAGTTTTTCCCGAAGAACGCGGTGGAGTACTTCGTCAGCTATTACGACTATTACCAGCCCGAGGCCTATGTGCCGCAGCGTGATTTATTCATCGAAAAAGACTCGGCCATCAACGAGCACATCGAGCAGATGCGTTTGAGTTGTACCAAAAGCGTGCTGGAGCGGCGTGACGTCGTGATCGTGGCCACGGTCTCGGCCATTTACGGCATCGGCCAGCCCGAGGCCTACCACCAGATGGTGATGACCCTGCGCGCCGGCGACAAAATAGGCCAGCGCGACTTGATCGCCCAACTGGTGCGCATGCAGTACCAGCGCAATGACGCCGATTTTTCGCGCGGCAAGTTTCGCGTGCGCGGCGACACCATTGATGTGTTTCCCGCCGAACACAGTGAGATGGCGATCCGTATTGAGCTGTTTGACGACGAGATTGAGTCGCTGCAGCTGTTTGACCCGCTCACCGGGCGCATCCGCCAGAAGATTCCGCGCTTTACCGTGTACCCGAGCAGCCATTACGTCACGCCGCGTGAACAGGTGCTGGCCGCCGTGGAAACCATCAAGGTCGAGTTGTCGGACCGGGTGAAGGAATTCGTGAGCCAGGGCAAGTTGGTGGAGGCGCAGCGGTTGGAGCAGCGCACCCGCTTTGATCTCGAAATGTTGAACGAGGTCGGGCATTGCAAGGGCATCGAGAACTACACTCGCCACCTTAGCGGCGCCGCCCCCGGCTCGCCGCCCGCCACCTTGACCGACTACCTGCCCAAGGACGCGATGATGTTTCTGGACGAAAGCCATGTGCTGATTGGCCAGTTTGGCGGCATGTACAACGGCGACCGCTCGCGCAAGACGACGCTGGTCGAATACGGTTTCCGCCTGCCCAGTGCGCTGGACAACCGGCCGCTCAAGTTTGAAGAGTTCGAGACCAAGATGCGGCAGGCCGTTTTTGTGTCGGCCACGCCCGGACAGTGGGAAAAAGACCATTCCGGTCAGGTGGTGGAGCAACTGGTCCGCCCCACCGGGCTGGTCGACCCTGAAGTGGAGGTGCGCCCCGCCACCAATCAGGTCGACGATGTGCTGCAAGAAATCCGCATCCGGGTTGAAAAGCACGAGCGGGTGCTGATCACCACGCTGACCAAGCGCATGGCCGAACAGCTGACCGATTATTTGAGCGACAACGGCGTCAAAGTGCGCTACCTGCACAGCGATGTGGACACGGTGGAGCGGGTCGAAATTTTGCGCGACCTGCGGCTGGGCACTTTTGATGTGCTGGTCGGCATCAATCTCTTGCGCGAAGGCCTGGACATTCCCGAGGTCTCACTGGTGGCGATTCTGGACGCCGACAAGGAAGGCTTTTTGCGCTCCGAGCGCTCGCTGATTCAAACCATTGGCCGGGCGGCGCGGAACCTGCATGGGCGGGCCATTTTGTACGCGGACAAGATCACCGAGTCGATGAAGAAGGCGATGGGCGAGACCGAGCGCCGCCGTGAGGCCCAGGTGGCGCATAACCTGGCCCATGGCATCACACCGCGTTCCATCGTCAAGGAGGTCAAAGACTTGATTGACGGGGTGTACAGCGAAAAAGCCGGCAAAGAGGCGGAGAAGCTGGAGCGTGATGCCATGCAGCGGGCGCAAGTGGAGGATATGAGTGAGAAAGATATTTCGCGTGAAATCAAGCGCCTGGAAAAGCTGATGATGGAACACGCGCGCAATCTGGAGTTCGAAAAAGCAGCCCGGGTGCGGGATCAATTGGGCATCCTGAAGGCGCAGGCCTTTGGTGCCTCTGGCAGTGATAATCTGCTGGTTATTTCGTCCGGTGGTAAAAATTCGTAAAGGTGACTGGTCAGTCTAGTTACCCGAGCAAATTGCTGGGTTTCTTGCTATACTCGACTGTAATAGTCAACTTAACACGACTGAAGGAGTAAGCGATGCGTCTCACCACCAAAGGCCGGTTTGCGGTCACCGCGATGATCGATTTGGGTCTGCGCCAGAGCAATGGTCCGGTGACTTTGGCTGCCATCAGCCAGCGTCAGCAGATTTCTCTCTCCTATCTGGAGCAGTTGTTTGGCAAGTTGCGCCGGCATGAGTTGGTGGAGTCCACGCGTGGACCCGGCGGCGGCTACACCTTGGCGCGCAGTCCCGCTGAAATTACGGTGGCCGACATCATTCTCTCGGTGGACGAGCCGATCGACGCCACCCAGTGTGGTGGCAAGGAAAACTGCTTGGGCGAGGGCGCCCGCTGCATGACGCACGATCTGTGGGCTTCGCTCAATGTCCACATGGTGGAGTTTCTGGAGTCCGTGACGCTGCAAAAGCTGGTCGACGAGCAGTTGGCCAAAGGTTTGCAGATTGAGGACAAGCCGACGCTCAAGCGGGCTATCTCCAGCATGCCGGTGGTGAAGCCGATTCGGATGAATGTGCCAAATTCAGTGTTTGCACTGGGTAATGCGTTTTCCAAAATGTAACGGCTGGCCAGTCAATAATTGAATTTCTTATAAACAGTAGTAGCGAGCTCGTGATGGATACAACACCGCATTTCCCCATTTACATGGACTACAGTGCCACAACCCCCTGTGATGATCGGGTCGTGGATGCCATGATTCCCTGGTTGCGCCAGCACTTTGGCAACCCCGCTTCCCGCAGCCATGCTTGGGGCTGGGAAGCCGAAGCTGCTGTGGAAAAAGCGCGCGAGCAGGTGGCTGCACTGGTGGGTGCTGATCCACGCGAAATTGTCTGGACTTCGGGGGCGACCGAGTCCAATAACTTGGCGCTCAAGGGGGCGGCTGGTTTTTACAAGACCAAGGGCAAGCACATCATCACCGTCAAGACCGAGCACAAAGCGGTGCTCGACACCTGCCGTGAGCTGGAGCGGCAAGGCTTTGAGGTGACTTACCTTGATGTGCAGGCGGATGGCTTGCTGGATCTGGAAGTCTTCAAGGCCGCGATTCGCCCCGACACCATTTTGGCCAGCGTCATGTTCGTCAATAACGAAATCGGTGTGATTCAGGATATTGCTGCCATCGGCGCGATCTGCCGCGAGAAAGGCGTTGTTTTCCACGTCGATGCAGCACAAGCGACAGGTCGGGTCGACATTGATTTGAGCCAGTTGCCGGTTGATCTGATGAGCTTGACCGCTCATAAAACGTATGGCCCTAAAGGCATTGGCGCCTTGTTTGTGCGTCGCAAGCCGCGTGTCCGGATCGAAGCGCAAATGCATGGCGGTGGTCATGAGCGCGGCATGCGTTCCGGCACCTTGCCCACGCACCAGATTGTGGGCATGGGCGAGGCCTATCGCATTTCCAAAGAAGAGATGGCGGGCGAGAACGTGCGCATTCGTGCCTTGCACGACCGCATGCTGGCCGGTCTCAAAGACGTCGAGCAGGTGTTCATCAATGGTCACTTGGACAAGCGCGTACCGCACAACTTGAACATCAGTTTCAACTATGTGGAGGGCGAGTCTTTGATCATGGGCATCAAGGGGCTGGCGGTGTCCAGTGGCTCGGCGTGTACCTCAGCCAGTCTGGAGCCCAGCTATGTGTTGCGTGCTTTAGGCCGCAGCGATGAACTGGCGCACAGCAGCCTGCGCATGACGATTGGCCGCTTCACCACCGAAGCCGAAATTGACTACGCCGTTGACACCATCAAAGTCAACGTCGCCAAACTGCGTGATTTGAGTCCCCTTTGGGATATGTACAAAGAAGGCATTGACATCAGCACCATCCAATGGGCTGCTCACTAACCACACGAGGTAAACAAAATGGCATATTCTGAAAAAGTCGTTGACCACTACGAAAACCCCCGCAATGTCGGCTCCTTCGACAAGGGCGATGATTCTGTCGGCACCGGCATGGTCGGCGCCCCGGCGTGCGGCGACGTCATGAAACTGCAAATCAAGGTCAACCCCGAAACGGGTGTGATTGAAGACGCGCGTTTTAAAACCTACGGCTGTGGCTCGGCCATTGCCTCGTCATCCCTGGTGACCGAGTGGGTCAAGGGCAAGACGCTGGACCAGGCCGCTGCGCTTAAAAACAGCGAAATCGCCGAAGAGTTGGCTTTGCCGCCAGTCAAAATTCACTGCTCCATCCTGGCGGAAGACGCCATCAAGGCCGCTGTGAACGACTACCGCCAAAAACACAACGTTGCACAGACACACTGACATGGCCGTTACGCTGACTGAAGCTGCTGCCCGACACGTGACCCGCTACCTTGCCAAACGCGGCAAGGGGGTGGGGGTGCGACTGGGTGTCAAGACCACCGGCTGCTCGGGCCTGGCTTACAAACTTGAGTATGTGGACGAGGTCGGTCCCGAAGACATGGTGTTTGAAGGCCATGGCGTCAAGGTCTTGATTGAGCCGAAAAGCTTTGCTTACCTGGACGGCACCGAGTTGGATTTTGTCCGGGAAGGCCTGAATGAAGGCTTCAAGTTCAACAATCCCAAAGAGCGCGATCGCTGCGGTTGCGGCGAGTCGTTTCGGGTGTGAATCTCCAATCCAGCGATTTCGAGCTATTCGGTCTCGAACCCCAGTTTGCGCAAGACCGCGCAGCCATTGACGCGCGCTGGAAAGACCTGCAGCGCGAGGCGCATCCAGACAAGTTTGCGGCGCAGGGTGCTGCCGCGCAGCGCGTGGCGATGCAATGGTCGGTGCGCATCAATGAGGCTTACCAGCGACTGAAAGACCCGCTCAAACGGGCCGCCTATCTGTGTGAGTTGAACGCCGCGCCGATCAATGCCGAGAACAACACGGCGATGCCGACCGCGTTCCTGATGCAGCAAATGGAATGGCGCGAGGCTTTGGATGAGGCCAGCAGCGCCGCTGATCTGGAGATTCTTGGCGACCAGGTCGCGTCGGCACGGCGCGAGACGCTGCAAAAATGCGGCCAATTGCTGGACGTGCAGCGCGACTACCCAGGGGCGGTGCAACAGGTGAGGGCGCTGATGTTCATCGAACGCTTCTCCTGCGATGTGGATGCCCGCCTTGACCAAATGGACACTGCAGAGCGGGGACAATAGCGCCTCGATCCGAACTAAATAATCATGGCGCTTCTACAAATATCCGAACCCGGTCAGTCCCCCAATCCGCACCAACGGCGCGTGGCCGTGGGCATTGACTTGGGAACCACCCACTCACTCGTGGCCTCTGTGCGCAACGGCGTGGCCGAATGCCTGCCGGATAACCAGGGGCGCGTCATTTTGCCGTCGGTGGTTCGCTACGTTGAAGGGGGCGCACGTCAAATCGGTTTTGACGCCCAGGCGGCATTGGCGCTGGACCCTGAAAACACCATTGCCTCCGTCAAACGCTTCATGGGACGTGGTTTGAAGGATGTGATCGGCCATGGCAAGCTGCCGTACCGTTTTGTGGATCACCCAGGCATGCTGGGTATCCAGACGGTGCAGGGCGAAAAGTCGCCGGTGGAGGTGAGTGCCGATATTCTGGCCACCTTGCGCTACCGGGCCGAAGACACGTTTGGCGACGATCTCTTTGGCGCCGTGATCACGGTGCCGGCCTATTTTGATGACGCCCAGCGCCAAGCCACCAAGGACGCAGCCCAGTTGGCGGGCCTGAACGTGCTGCGCCTGATCAACGAACCCACGGCTGCCGCGATTGCTTACGGGTTGGACAACGCCAGCGAAGGGGTTTATGCCATCTACGATCTGGGGGGGGGCACCTTTGATATTTCCATTTTGCGTCTCACCCAGGGCGTCTTTGAAGTGGTGGCCACGGGGGGCGACTCCGCGCTCGGTGGCGATGACTACGATCATGCCTTGGCCGACTGGGTGCTGGCGCAGGTGGGTGTGTCGGCTCCTACCGCCTCTGACAAGGCCGCCGTCAAGGTGGCGGCACGCGCCTGCAAAGAAGCCCTGTCTGCTACTAAATCAATAGCTTTTAGCGCAGCATTGACGGGGGCTACCGTTGTATTTGATGTAAATATTGAGCAGTTCGAGACGATCACAAACAGTTTGACCGCTCGCACCCTCGTGGCGGTGCGCAAAGCCTTGCGCGATGCCAAGCTCTCGGTGGAAGAGGTAAAGGGCGTGGTCATGGTGGGCGGCTCCACCCGCATGCCGCAAATTCAAAAAGCGGTTGCCAGTTTCTTTGGCCGCGAGCCCTTGACCAACCTGAACCCCGATGAGGTCGTCGCGTTGGGCGCCGCCATTCAGGCCAATCAGTTGGCGGGCAACAACACCACCGGCGATTTGCTCCTGCTGGACGTGATTCCCCTGTCGCTCGGGATTGAGACCATGGGCGGCTTGGTGGAGCGCATCGTGCCGCGCAATGAGACGATTCCAACCGCCAAGGCGCAGGACTTCACCACCTACAAAGACGGTCAGACCGCACTGGCGCTGCATGTGGTGCAGGGTGAACGCGATCTGGTGGCCGATTGCCGTAGTCTGGCGCGTTTTGAGCTGCGTGGCATTCCACCGATGGCAGCGGGCGCGGCGCGTATCCGGGTCACCTTCACCGTGGACGCGGATGGGCTGTTGAATGTCAGCGCCAAAGAACAGATCAGTGGGGTGGAAGCCCGGATTGACGTCAAGCCCTCTTACGGTTTGGGCGACGATCAAATTGCCAGGATGCTGCAAGACAGCTTCACCACGGCCGAGGCTGACATGAAAGCGCGCGCCTTGGTCGAGGCCCGAGTTGATGGGGACCGCATGCTGCTGGCGACACAAAGTGCCTTGGCGGCCGACGGTGATTTGCTGTCGAGTGCGGAGCGGGCCGAGATTGACGCCTTGATGGCGTCGGTTAACGCCGCCCGGCCGCTGGAAGATGCGGCCCTGATTGAAGCCGCCACGCAGGCGCTGGCCAAAGGCACCGAGGCCTTCGCCGCGATGCGGATGAACCGGGGCATTCAAAAAGCGCTGGCCGGAAAAAACATTGAGACGGTCTGAACCAGACCCATCGGAAACATATATGCCCACCATCAAAATATTGCCGCACCCTGAGTACTGTCCGCAGGGCGCCGAAATCTCGGCACCCGCCGGCACCTCGATTTGTGAGGCCCTGCTGGACAACCACATCAACATCGAGCACGCCTGCGACATGGTTTGTGCCTGCACGACCTGCCACGTCATCGTGCGCGAAGGGTATTCGTCGCTCAATGCACCGGATGAGAACGAGGAAGACATGTTGGACCGTGCCTGGGGTCTGGAGCCGCAGTCGCGTTTGAGTTGCCAGGCCGTTCTGGCGCAAAAAGATGTGGTGGTGGAGATACCCAAATACTCCATCAACCACGCCAAAGAAGTTCACTGAACGTCACTCACGCTTTATCGTAAATTCTGTATGCGTCAAATTTTTCTTGATACCGAAACAACCGGCTTGTCAGCCGACAACGGCGACCGCGTGATTGAAATTGGTTGTGTTGAGTTGCTTAACCGCAAACTGACCGGCAACAACAAACACTTCTACCTGAACCCCGGGCGCGACAGCCATGAAGAGGCGCTCAAGGTGCACGGCATCACCACCGAGTTTCTGAAGGACAAGCCCAAGTTTGCTGCCGTGGCCGATGATCTGCTGGAGTACCTGCAAGACGCAGAAATCATCATCCACAACGCGGCGTTTGACGTTGGTTTTCTGAACAAGGAACTCGAGCTGATTGGTCGCCCGCCGTTCAAGGAATTTGTAGCCAGTGTGATCGACACCTTGGTCATGGCCAAGGAAATGTTCCCCGGCAAACGCAATTCACTGAATGCGCTGTGCGACCGGTTGGGCGTTGACAATTCGGGGCGCACCCTGCACGGTGCGCTGCTGGATGCCGAGCTGTTAGCCGACGTGTACATCAACCTGACTCGTGGTCAAGATGCCTTGCTCATTGATGTAGGAGCGGCCGAAAACGAAGGACTCAGCGTGGTGCAGATTGACCTGCGGGGCTTTGATCTCCCCGTCCTGGCTGCCAATGACCAGGAGATTGCGGCGCATGACGATGTTATCAAGCAGATTGATAAATCAAGTGGCAGTAAAACTGTCTGGCGTATAGCAGTCTGAAGATGTGGCATAATTCGAGGCTTGCCTGAACAGAATTCAGGGCGATTAGCTCAGGGGTAGAGCACTGCATTCACACTGCAGGGGTCGCAAGTTCGAAACTTGCATCGCCCACCAATCTATTGGTTATAAATCAAGGACTTACGAGAAATCGGAAGTCCTTTTTTTTGTCCACTGTCTAATGAATGCCTAAAACGAGGCGGCACAGGCCACTGTTTAATTGGGTATGGTTGTCACCAACAGTTCCCCCTCGAACAGAACGCAGTGGCCGACAATCGTTACATTCGGCACCACCTGCCTGTCGGATTGATGGTTGCACTTGAAGTCTATTGGTCAAGCAACCTCGCATAAAGTAACGCTCATAATGAGCCGCCTCCAACTCGCCCTTGCATTGCTCCAACAGGATGCTCGTCCCCGCGAGTTGGCTGGCATGACCAGATTTGGCATCAATCCTGAAGGCCGTCTGGGCTTGTCCATGCCAGCCATGCGCCGCATTGCACAAACGTTGGGGCGCGACCATGAACTGGCGCTCGCGTTGTGGGATACCGGCATACCTGATGCCCGCATCGTCGCGGGCATGGTAGCCGAGCCCACAAAACTGACATCGCCGCAAATGGACGCCTGGGCCAAGGACTTCTCATCCTGGGACGTGTGTGACCAAGTCTGTGGCCATGCTTTCCTGGCTTCGCCGTTGGCCTGGCGCAAAGTACCCGAGTGGGCTGTACACACGAAAGATTTTGTACGTCGTGCGGCCTTTGCGTTGCTGGCCACACTGGCGGTGCATGACAACCGGGCGGTCGATGAGCGTTTCGTCATGATGCTGGCCCTCATCGAAGATGCAGCAGGGGATGAGCGCAACTTTGTCAAAAAGGCGGTGAACTGGGCGCTACGCAACATCGGCAAGCGCAATCTGGCGCTTAATGCTGCTGCCATCGAAGCAGCTCGGCGCATTCAGCGGCAAGGCTCTCGGTCGGCGCGGTGGATTGCTGCTGATGCGTTGCGAGAACTTAGCAGTGAGGCGGTGCAGGCGCGCCTGCGGGAGCGTGCAGGTAGCTAAGCATTCATGTTCAGCAGCGCACCGGCTATCTTGTCATTGGTTTTGAACACGACAAGGTTGGCTAAAAACGAATTCTTGGCTTGAAGTTGCGTCACGACATCCGTCTCCAGCGACGCCCCCTCAGAACGCGCAGTCGTCAATGCTGTGGATACCCCACCCTCTGCTTGGGAGTTTTGAAGCACTTCCTGGCGATGAAAACCAGTGGTGTTCATGTTGGCAATATTGTGAGCAGACGAATTCAGCGTCATCTGCGCCGCGTTCATGCCTGACTGCGCAATGGATGAAATTGAGGCCATGTGAAAATCCAGTTCAATGGTTGACTTTACTGGATTTGAGCACAAAGTTGTATTCAGTTTGAGATGGCTGGCCTTGGACCAAGCAGGGTCTGACTGTTGAATGGCTATAGGTGGAAGAGGGTGGCATTCGAGTTCTTGGAGTGGCTGGTTATCACCGACTCGGTCACAGACATGGATTCAGTTCTGAAATGGTTTGATAGGATGAGTCATTCAACCAAGTTTGGATCTCAAAACGACATCTTGAAACTGTTTAAAGAGCATGGTTACGGTGGCGCCGGAAAATGTGCAATTGAGAGATGGTTTTGCGAAAAGTCGACTATTAGCTGTCAGGCTGAGTCACACAAAACCCATTAATTGAGCTGGCCGACCGTAGCCATGACACTGACAAAGACAAGCTTGACTACCAGCCAGGTCGCCACCACGATGAACCAGGATTTCCACTTGACCCGTAGTCCGTTGTACGTGTTTTCTGCCAGCGTGAATACAACGGCGCACCCCGCACCGAAAAAAAGTCCTAACAAGGCTTGGTAAAGTTTCTGAATCCAATAATTGTCAAGGTCGTCAACGATGGGCTGGAACATGCCTGTTATGCCGCCAAATATCAGCCAGCGCACCAAGTAACCCCGCCACCGATACCAGTGACTTGCGTGGGGAGATGACCAATGTACTTTTGTCGGTATTGACGGCTGCATGCGTTCATTTCCTTGATGTTATTTCGGCATTCTAGGCTCCAGATTTAACACTGGCAGAGGTGCCTTTTTGTCGTATTTGAGCATGGTCAACGCCAAACTGATTTGACCGGATGCCGCAACGTTCAGCCTGCTGCTCTCGCATCATCACGATATTAATCAGTTGCTGGTAAGCAGTACGACATGACCCCTATATTCCCAATGCGATTTCAGCGTGAATTTGCGTCGTCATATTTGGCGATTCCTTAGCAGACAGGGCCGGCATTGGTGAAGTGACGCATTTGAGGTCAACGAAAGTTGAAACCTTGCGTTGTAAAGCTACTCTGAAAAAAGACTGGCTTGCTTAACGAACATTGACTGATTAATATGACCAATATCAAAACCCTATTTGCAGCGGCGCTGCTTTCAACTGTTGCTTCGATAGCGTTAGCGCAGGGACCTTTTGTATCCTTGGAAGGTGGTGCCAACGCGCTCGCGGCCAAGACTGCAGTAGCCGCCGCCAAGCCGAAGCAGCACAAGTCAACGCATCCCACGAAAAAGAGTAATAAAGCGTCCCTGCACTCGAAAAAGTCACAGAAGTCGCAAGCTGCCGACAAGAAGAATTCCAAAGGTCCCGGGTTGGAAGCCTATTAAATTTGATAACTGATTTTTACGAATGTGGACGGATGTTTCTCGGAGGGCGTCCCGAGTTTTGTGTAAACGGCGATTAAGCTAAGCGCGCGGCATGCGCTCGTCAAATTGATTTTCCAAGCTGTCGGGCGACCATCCTGCGATAACCATTTAACTACTCATTAAAGGAAACTGTATCTGCGGGGCGTTACGCCGTCACAGGCTCCTGGCACTGTCAGTTAGTGCGAGCCTGCTGGCCGGTGGCGATACAGAGTGGGTAGCGATACACCGAAATTCGCAGCCACATCGTGCGGTGCAACCCTTGAACTAATCAATGAAAAAAGTATCTTTTCATTCCCATTAATCAAAACCCAAGTTCTTGCGGTTTGCCATCGCTTATTTGCGTCTGGTGAGTTGTGTTGTCATTGGTGTAGTGACGGTCTTGTGGTTGCCGGCGACGGTAGCGATGGAAACGATTACTAAAATCATCATCGGTTGGAAAGTCGGGGCTTGCCTCTATCCGGTTCTGGTCTTTGTCGTTACCGCCGCATTGATGTGCATCGGTGCCATTGTGGCTGAACTGGCAGTCGTCCAGGAGTTCCAATGTCCGCCGCGTTATGCCTATATGGCACTAGCAGGGCTACACGATTGTTTCATCATGACCTTCACTCAAATCATGTTTGCCTTGTAATACGCGCATGATTACTACATCATAGAATATCGTGGCGAACGTAGCGGTCTTGCATTTCCTGCTGGTCAAGCACCTGATTCTTGGTCTTTTTTGTATTTCGCCATCGTCATTGGCGCATCGAAGTAAACTATTATTGTCGGTTGTACAAGTTGAGAAATGTGCATAACAGGCACTGTGTATTGCGTTTTGGCATTTTTCTTTAATATCACTTTCGTGGCATTGAGCATCAATATTTCTTCGGAGTTGTTCTGTAGGTGCAGACGAGCATCTCTCAGAGAGGCTTGATTACAAACTGCTAATTGTTCAATCAAGTTAACATTAATGCAGAACTCAAAACAGATAGGAATTTACCTTGGCACAAGAAGAAAAATTAACAGAAGAAAAACAAAAGAGGAAATTAAATAAGGAGTGGATTTGGTGGGCGCTTGTTGGCATATTTATCGTGAGCGCTATTGGGGCGATGTTCGCTGCCGATTACTTCTACGCACCAGGGTTGAATAATCCATCCACGCTACCAGAGGCTGTTGATAAGTGAATTTCGTGATCTCCGTTTCTGATCGTAGTTGACGGAAGCGGTTCCATTCAATGAACGGGTCACGCCCCCTGTTTCATTGCGTTCCGGGCCAGCCAACCACCAACAATCGCAACTGGAATTGTTGAGATGTACCCGACGGAATTGAACCACACTGGACTTTCGCTTTGACCACCTAGCAGAGCTCCTGCAGTAATGCCGACTACGCCAACCGCGAAAGCATTGAACAGCGGAAGATGTTTGGCTATCCGGGCAGCAATATAGCTACCAATAACTGTTGATAAAGAGCCAAGGAGCAAATCAAACAACAGATACCCGTCGTTCTGTTCAATGATTTTCCCTGCGGCCGTTATCTCAGCTTGAGTTGCCCCGGCGGCCAGCGAGTCACCACTGAAAACAATAAACGAAACAACGCCGGTTAGTAAGTCAAGCGCGAGCATTGTCAGTGTGCCAATGGCAATGGCCTTGAGATGGAATCTCTTCACGACAGTCTTTCAAGTTGAGTCACTAATGTAATGCGCATAAGTGTGGGTCAAAAAAATACAAGGCATTGGGCCTGTCGGTAGGCTATTTGGCGGGCAGTTTTCGTTGGTAATGCCTTCTTTGGAAGCCCCGCCGATGGGCCAAAGAAAAGGGGCCGAGTCTCCTCAGTTCCCCTTTAGATTGCTATCGGTTTATTTGGCAGCAGGTGCTACAGGTGCAGTTGTGTCCACCTTCTTCGTGGCGCTGGCTTTGTGAGTTTTTTTTGCAACGTGTTTCTTTGTAACTGTCTTTTTAACTGCGGGCGCAGCTTTGGTTGCAGGCGTTGGGGCGGTCACAGCAGTGGGTGCAGTGGCGCCCGCATCTTTTAGGGTAGCCGGTGCCTGGGCAAAGGAGACAGCAGCAATGCTAGAAAGCAACACAGTAGCGATAAGGGTTTTGATGTTCAACATGGTCAGTACTCACTCATAAAGCGATAGTCGTATTAGCTCCGACTGTCATAAGCGAGCCAGAATTTCCTTCGGGCTTGTGCCTTCAACGTCGGGTTATCACCGGGGTTGACTGCGTATACCTTTCTTTACAAAGGCGATAGGCTCCTGAAAAAATCTCTACCAGCTAATGTGGCATGCTGCAATAGGCATAGTGAATATGGTATTCGGCGAGCTTGGGTATTCTGGGAAGGTTTGATAGGCATAGTTTGCCAATCTCAACAACACATGAAAATACTGAGGTCTGAGGCCTAGCGCAACGAAACCCGGCATGCGAGTCGACACCAAGGTGGCGCCAATACCGGGGTCGCAATTGACACACCACCGGCGGATAATTTTGACGCCTTGAAATGGAGCACGAATGAAGCAGAAACTGCTGTGGCTAGTATTTGCCTTGGTGACGGCTGCGCAAGGCGCATCGCTTGACGCGGAAACGCACTATCCGCCAGAACTGAAACCAGTCCAACGGGACGCTCAGGCAGCACACTTGGCGGCAGAACTGCTGGCCCGTTATCACTACAAGAGGGTGCCGCTTGACGACACCTTGTCAGCAAAGATATTCGACCAATATCTGAAATCCCTTGATTCCGAAAAACTCTTCTTTGTTCAGTCCGATATTGACCGTCTTTCTGTCAATCGGACCAAGCTCGATGACGCCATCCTGAAAGAAGACCTTACCGCTCCCTTCGCCATTTTCAATCTTTACGATCATCGCGCGACTGAGCGCTTTGCGTATGCACGCACACTGCTAAAAAAGGGGTTCGATTTCCAACAGAATGAAAGCTACCAATACGCGCGGGATAAGGAAGCCTGGCCGAAAACAGAAACGGAAATGCGTGAACTGTGGCGCAAGCGGGTAAAGAACGACTGGTTAAGGCTGAAGCTTGCCCGGAAGGATGACCTGAGCATTGTCGAAATACTCGATAAGCGCTATGACAACTCCATAAAACGTCTCAGCCGGGTAAAGAGCGTAGACGCCTTTCAGACGTACATGAACGCATACACCATGGCGATCGAACCCCATACCAATTACATGGGACCCAGAGCCGCGGAAGATTTCGACATTTCCATGAGACTCTCCCTGGTCGGGATCGGTGCCGTGCTCGTTGAGTTGGATGAATACACCACGATTCGAGAACTGACCCCGGGGGGGCCTGCAAGCCTTTCGGGCCAACTGCAAAGCGGGGACCGAATTGTTGGCGTCGCTCAAGGCGACGACGGCCTTATGACGGACATCCTTGGCTGGCGCTTGGATGACACTGTGGCGCTGATTCGCGGTACGGCGGACTCGGTCGTCCGGCTTGACGTGCTCCCGGCGGACAGCGGGCCCGATGGCAAGCACAAACTGGTTTCTCTCGTTCGGAAAACGATCAGCCTGCAAGAGCAGGCTGCAAAATCGTCCATTCACTCGATCGTAGAAGGGAATGCCACTCACCGAATTGGTGTGATTTCCCTTCCCTCCTTCTATGAGGACTTCGCCGCCCGACAAAATGGCGACCGGAATTACAAAAGCGCGACCCGGGATGTGGCCCAGTTGCTGGGCGAGTTGAAAAAAGAAAAGGTCGACAGCGTGCTGATTGACTTGCGTAACGATGGCGGCGGTTCATTAACGGAAGCGGTTGAACTCACCGGTTTGTTTATTGGCAGTGGTCCCGTAGTGCAGCAGCGCAACGCAAACGGTGAGATATCCGTAGAGAGCGACACCCGGACGGGTGTTGCATGGGATGGTCCCCTTGGCGTTCTGATTAATCGAAGTTCGGCATCGGCGTCGGAGATTTTTGCTGCCGCCATCCAAGATTACGGTCGCGGGCTGATTATCGGTGAGCCGAGTTTCGGTAAGGGAACCGTACAAACCATGATCAATCTCGATCAAGTCGCCAAAAACAAAAAACCTCAATTTGGCGAACTGAAAATGACCATTGCGCAGTTCTTTCGCATCAATGGCGGCACGACCCAATTGCGCGGCGTAACGCCCGATATCATCTTTCCTGCGACCTCCAATGCGGAGGATTTTGGTGAATCCAGCTTCGAAAATGCACTCCCCTGGACACAGGTGAAGGCAGCCAACTATTCGCCGAGCGGCGACTTGAAAGGTCGGCTCCCCATCCTTTTGACACGGCATGCGGCCCGTGTGAAAAAAGACCAGGACTTCCAGTACGTGCAAGACGACATTGCTGAATCCCGGCTTCTCCGCAAGAAAAACATGGTCTCCTTGAACGAAACCGAACGACGCAAAGAATGGGACGCTCAGGAAGCCCGGCTTACGTCCCGTGAGTCACGGAGGGATACGGACAAGCACACCAACGAGGATGCGGCGGGCAAGGAACTCGAGACTGGGAAGGGCCGGGCGTTTCGGGATGATGGTCTGCAGGCTAACGAACGCAATCTCGCCAAAGAACTGGCGGCCGAAAAAGAACGGAAAAATGCCAAAGACGTTTTTTTGAATGAAGCCATTAATATACTTAGCGACGAGGTTGGCGCTCTGAAAACCAGTGTCAAGTTTGTTGCCCGTGTTAAGCAGGTTTCCCCATTGGCGCCAGATTAGAAGCGTCGAGCGGCACCATCGAGCAGTTTCTTCAATGTGCGCTTCATGGATTTTCCGCTTACTTTTTGTAAGGTTTTGAATAGAGGAATTAATTCCAAATAAGAAAACTTCATTTGGCGATTCCTGTTTTATGATCAAACACATGGTATCGCCGTTCCACGCGGTGCAAGGACAAGGTACGGATGAGCAAAGATACAGAGAGTCAACATGGCGTTCAGTCACTGGAAATCGGTATTGGCATCCTTCGTGCTATTACCCAAGGCCATCGCTCAATGATGCTCAAGGACATTGCTGCGGCAGCGGATATGCCGGCTTCCAAGGTGCACCGTTATATGGTTAGTCTGGTTCGTTCTGGGCTTGTTGACCAGGACCCGAGATCCTCGCGCTACGATCTCGGGCCGTTTGCTTTGACGCTTGGCCTCGTTGCCGTTGATCGGCTGGATCGCGTCGGATTAGGTCTCTCCGCCATAGCTGAATTACGCGATGAGATAAATGAGACGACGGCGCTCGCCGTCTGGAGTGACAACGGCCCCGTGATCGTTCGTTCCGAACGACCCCACCGACCGATCACCGTGAACGTGGTGACTGGCACGGCACTCAACATGCTGACTTCGGCCAGCGGCCGTGTATTTGCGGCCTGGTTGCCCGAAGCCACGGTTGCCCCGTTAATTGCCCGCGAATTGATGACTCCGGAACTGCCTCCTGAAGTGCATACGGTTGAGGCGACTGAAACGATGCTGGCGACTGCACGCCAGCACGGCGTGGCTGCTGTGACCGACTATCACTTGGTTCCTGGCGTGGCCGCGGTGGCGGCTCCGGTTTTCAATGCCAATAATGAAATTACCCTCTCGGTCTTGGCCATTGGTGTGAAAGGCATGATTGACATGTCATTGGATGGACCGGTGGTTACCGCACTGAAGCGCTCAGCGCAGGCACTTTCACGACGTCTGGGCTATACCGGGGGGGGCTAATTTGCCATAGGGATTTGAAAATCATAAACAGTTGCCTTGTTGATGTCCAAATATTGACAAGGTATTTTTTTATCAATTTCAATTGACAGAACTAATTCTGTATTTCAGAATGCAAGCTAATGGAATGTAAAAAATCAATTTTTTAATTCAAATAACAGCAACTGGAGACGACAAATGATCAGGTTTCAGTCCCGAATAGGGGTTCTCACTTCGGCTATGGGGGCCATGTAATGCTGGCCCAATTTCTACAATTTCTGTTCTCCGGCATCACGGTCGGCGCGACCTACGCACTGGCCGCCCTGGGCTTCACCCTGATCTACAACGCCAGCAACGTCATCAACTTCGCA
>Ga0209100_1000468_pt1 | contig 35274 bp, 37 predicted proteins | sample lystaG_FD_185480 | JGI IMG/M metagenome (GOLD analysis project Ga0209100, IMG submission 185480) | Glacier valley bacterial and archeal communities from Borup Fiord, Nunavut, Canada, to study Microbial Dark Matter (Phase II) -... | ecosystem: Environmental > Aquatic > Freshwater > Ice > Glacier ... | reverse complement strand
TTATCAAACTCCTACAGAAGCCATCTTAATCCACTTTAATCAACTTCAATTAACTTAATACTACTCAAATTCCTTTATTTCAAAAAGTGGACGACTTCCCATTGCAATTTACGATAAAAAAACTTTGTAAAAATGTTTATGAAATGCTGAAATTTCACATGAAAAAGAAACTATTTTCGAATTAATAAATAGTGGTTTCTTAAGAAAGGAAGGATGAGTACATGAAAGAATTTCAATATACAATTCAAATAAATGCCACTAAAGAAAGGGTTTGGACAACTCTTTGGGATGATTTAACATTTCGTGACTGGGCAGGTATTATCGATGAAGGTACATATATGAAGGGCGAAATGATAGAAGGAAATAGAATCCAGTATATATCTTCTGTAAACGGTTATGGCGTGACAAGTTTGATAGAGAAACTTATTCCGAACGTGTTTATACAATTAAGACATTGTGCAGACACAAAAGAAAGTGGAGCACAGGAACGTGAAAAAGAGTGGACAGGTGGAACAGAGAGTTATTCACTTGTCGAAAAAAATGGAGTAACGACGTTGATTTTTATAACCGATTTTCCGGAAGAACTTGAAGAAATTCTGAGCGTCAGTTTTCCAAAAGCTCTGGAACGTGTGAGAACACTAGCGGAAAGTAGCTAGGTCATACTAAATTGTAGTATTAGGATATAGAGATACTGATCTAAGGAGGTCTGTCAATGAACCATGAAATTGAAAATTATAACTCAGCACAATTAGTAGAAGATCAAGAAATATGTAATTTTTTAATGGAGGAAATAAATAAGTGTCTATCAGAATTCAAGAGTAAAATCTACCACGGAAGTCCTGTTTGGTTTATAGACGACAATCCGATTGTCGGTTATTCTAAACTCAAAAATGCTATTCAATTACTTTTTTGGAGTGGACAGACTTTTGAGGAAGAAGGGTTAAAGCCTGTTGGGAAATACAAAGCAGCAGAAGCAAGGTATAAGAAAATCGAAGAAATCGATAGAGCTCAATTAATCAGATGGCTTACAAAATCTATTGAAATTCAATGGGATTATAAAAATATCGTAAAGCGAGAGGGTAATCTTTTACGATTGAAATAATTGTCGTTATTTAGCAGATAAGTGCCAACTATTTTTGAAACCCTTATATCATAAGCAAATTCTGAGTTTTCATGCTTAGATCGGTGAGTGATATAATGAAATATGACGTTTTCTGAAGGAATACCTTCAACAATTTACGTTGAAAGCGATAACTCTTATTTAAAAGTTAATTAATAAAATAGAAAACAATTTAATGAATTTCTCACTATATATTATCCTGAATACTTGAGTAAGCGTGTAATCAATGATGGAATCAACTATCAGGATTACTTAAATATTGCTCAAAAATGGGTTAATATGAATTATATAAGCTAAACAATATTGTTTAAGATACAAATGCTAATATCGAGTGGAAATAAGAATACTTTTGGATCAAAAAAGGAAATAGGCAAATGAAAGAACTTAACTGGGCAGTATTGGGTTGCGGTGTGATAGCGAATCAACTCGCGGAAGCGATGGAAAAGCATGGTAGAAAACTCTATGCGGTCGGAAACAGAACGCATAATAAAGCACTGAAGTTTGCTGAAAAATATGGAATCGAACATGTGTACGATGATTATGAAACGATGTTCGTCGACCGTAATGTCGATATCGTTTATATCACGACTCCGCATAATACGCATATTCAGTTCTTGCGTAAGGCATTGGCCGGCGGTAAACATGTACTTTGCGAGAAGTCCATCACCTTAAACAGTACCGAGTTGGAAGAAGCCATCAAACTGGCGGAAGACAATCATGTGGTATTTGCGGAAGCCATGACTTTGTTTCATATGCCGCTGTATAAGAAATTAGATGAGTTGGTAAACGGCGGAAGTCTCGGTGCCGTTAATTTGATCACAATGAATTTCGGCAGTTATAAAGAATACGACATGAAAAATCGTTTTTACAACCGCAGTTTAGCCGGCGGGGCAATGTTGGATATCGGTGTCTATGCGATCTCATTTGCGCGTTGGTTTTTGAAATCGACACCGAACGAGATTCTCAGTCAGGTCAAGTTTGCATCGACGAAAGTGGATGAAAAAGCAACGATCTTAATGAGCAACCAAGAACAACAACTGGTAACGATCGCACTTTCGTTGCATTCCAAACAACCCAAACGAGGGATGATCTCGTGTGATAAAGCATTTATCGAAGTCATGGAATTTCCGCGTGCGATGCAAGCGAGCATCACGTATACGGAATCAGGGCTGACCGAAGTGATCCAACAGGGGGATACGATTGAGGCATTATGGTATGAGATCGAAGATATGGAAGCAGCTGTTTCCGGACACGAAAATCAGATGCATTTGGATTATACCCGCGATGTGATGGAAATCATGACTCATATCCGTAAGGAGTGGGGAATGACGTATCCGGAAGAAGAGTAAGGGTTCAGGTCGACGAAACAATAAGAATCGAATAAGTGGTCTCCAATCTCGGGGATCTTTTTTTAGCGATCAGTTAGGATGATTTGTTAAGATATTGTTAATATTTTTAATATCTGTCGAATGGATATTTCTATTTTGACCGAAATAATGTATTGTAAAAGTGCTGACTTTATGACGACCTGATGGAGGTAGATGTGTGACTGTATCAATGGTAATCTCGCTTTTTGGTGGGCTCGGACTCTTTCTTTATGGAATGAAATTGATGGGAGACGGGCTTGAAATCGCAGCCGGATCCAGGTTAAAGTTTATTTTGGAAAAAGTTACGGCAAATCCGCTCAGGGCTGTTTTTGTCGGAGCAATCGTAACTGCGATCATTCAATCAAGTTCGGCAACGACAGTTATGGTTGTCGGGTTTGTGAACTCCGGACTTTTGACATTGGTTCAAGCGACCGGCATCATTATGGGTGCCAATATCGGCACAACAATGACGGCCTTTCTTGTTTCAATGGATATTTCGGGATTTGTTCCGATTTTGATTTTCTTAGGTTCAGCTGTATTATTGTTTTCGACTTCAAAAAAATACAAAGGTGTTGCGAGCATCGTTCTTGGTTTCGGTATATTGATGTTAGGTATGTCGATGATGGGCGATGCGATGTCACCTCTGCGAGATTCCGCAACATTCAAAATGTTGATCATGACGATCGGGACGAAATGGTATTTCGGACTGGCATTGGGACTGGGTATCACCATGATCATTCAGTCAAGTTCGGCAACGACGGGGATCTTGATTGCATTGACAGCAACCGGCAGTATTACGATCGAGATCGCTTTTCCCATTATTTTGGGAGCGAATATCGGAACGTGCATCACGGCTCTTCTTTCATCCATTACGGCCAATAAAATGGCTAAGAAAGCCGCTGTCATCCATTTACTTTTTAATGTCATCGGAGCAATCATATTCTTGCCGCTCGGGGCACTCTTAATCGATATCGTAAAGATTCTTTCTCCGGTCAATGTTAAACTTCAGATCTCTTTTATCCATCTGTTGTTTAATTTATCGAATACCATCTTATTGTTACCTTTTTCTGCCTATCTGATCACGATGGCGGAAAGAATCGTCGGTGTTGAGGTCGATATGAATGCCGAAATTCTTGATAAACGATTGCTGGAAACACCCAGCATCGCTGAAGGTCAGGTGATTCTGGAAACAGCTAAAATGGCGGAACTCGCAAAAGAAAATGTCCGCATGGCGACGGATGCATTTATCAATGGTGATCTCACCAATATGGATCTCATCTACAAGACAGAAGAGCGCATCAATAAATTGACGGAAATCATTACGAATTTCCTAGTTGATCTGTCGAGTTTGGAATTAGACGTCAAAGAATTCAAGCGAATCGGAGATACGTATCATGTCATCAATGATATTGAACGGATCGGGGATCATGCTGAAAACATTTTGGAACTTGCACAAGAAAAGTTGAAGAAGAATGCGGAGATCTCTGAAGCAGCGAAAGAAGAGTTGAAGAATATCTATTCATATACGGATCAAGCTCTTACCATTGCAATCGAGAGTTACAAGAACAATGATAAAGTTAAAGCATTATCCATCGAAACAGTTGAGGATACGATCGATGAATTGCAAAAAAAATATCGCGATGCTCATATACGACGTCTCAATACCGGTAAATGCAGTGTTATACCGGGCATCCTTTTTATCGATCTGATCTCAAACTTTGAACGCATCGGCGATCATTCCATAAATATTGCCGAAACGATCAATTCAAAAATAGTTGTTGAATAAATACCTGTTTTGAATGAGTATACAAATAATGAATTTTACAATTACTAACATAAAGACTGCGCACTCGATCCATCAGAGCCCGGTCTTTTTAATTTATATGTTAACTTTCTCAGACGATGAGTCTACAAGTAAATGAATTCGGAAACGTTTGTATAGTATGAGTGAGAGATCAATTTCATACTGAAAAAAAGTAAGTGGAATTTCACATATCTTTATTGAAAAGGCTTAGGATTTGGATCTATATGAACATGTTTTGATTTGTAATGTGCCGGTTCCAATGAATCATTCATTATCGTTTCACGACGCATGCCAACAAACAATGCGTTCTGCGAGCAGTAAAACTTGGAGGGGCATTGATATTACTGTTGCCGTAGCGAGCGAGCAAGTAGGGATTATGGTTGGGACAGAAGGGATACCGTCAGAACAGACGGATCTCTTGATCAAACTACAGATGATCTTTGGTTTTTGCGAGCGATTTGCTGAGTCACTGACTTCGTTGAACAAGTAGGGATAGATTCCTTCAAAACATCTGTGTTATCATTGATTCAGAAAAAGTGATCCAATTTTATTTTACTGTGTGATCAAAGAGAAAGGAGCTGCATGATGCATTACAAAGATGCCAAAGGAATATTATCACCGTTAAACGGGATGAACAATTACCGCGGATGTTCGCACGGGTGTATTTACTGTGATTCGCGCAGTAAATGTTACAGTATGGATCATCTGTTCGAAGATATCGAGATTAAAGGGAATGCTCCTGAATTGTTGCAGGATGCGTTGCGACGCAAACGCAAGAAATGTATGATCGCGACCGGTTCGATGAGTGATCCGTATATCCATTTGGAAGAGAAGATCCAAAGTACGCGTCAGTGTCTTGAATTGATCGAACAGTATGGATTCGGTTTGGCGATCCAAACAAAATCAGCTCGTATTTTACGTGATCTGGACTTGTTGTGTAAGATCAACGCGAACGCTAAATGTGTTGTCCAGATGACACTGACGACGTTCGATGAAGATCTGTGCAAGATCCTTGAGCCTCATGTATCGACAACCAAGGAAAGATTCGAAGTGTTGAAAATAATGCGTGATCATCAGATACCGACCGTCGTCTGGTTTGATCCACTGTTACCCTTTATCAACGATACGGAAGAGAACATGCGTGGTATTCTGAATTATTGTCATGAAGCAGGGGTCGTCGGTATCATCTTCTTCGGCATCGGATTGACTTTACGAGAAGGTAATCGCGAATATTTCTATCAGAAGTTGGATGAACACTTTCCGGGTATGAAAGAGAAGTATCAAAAAAAATACGGCGATTCGTACATGGTGATGAGTGATAAGAATGAAGAACTCTCGCGTATTTTCCACGAAGAGTGTAAAAAAATGAACATCCTCAGTGACGCCGATCAAGTTTTCGAGTATCTGCATAAATTGGAATCCAAACCGAAGGTCGATCAACTCACGTTGTTTGAGTAAGATAAAACAGTGTTCACTTAGTCCGATATCATGATTAAAATAATCCTTTTAATTCTATAAAATTCAGACAGTAATAAAAAAATCCGAGTTCGAGACGATTGTCCGAATTCGGATTTTGAATGTGAGGTACTTGAATAGAGAATTAGTGGTAAGAGGCAAGGCGCGGATTGATCGAACCGACGACACGGTTATTTTCGATGTAAACTTTCGGAATACGATCGCTCAATTGGGTCAGCACTTCATACGGAATCGTATCCAGACGATTCGCCATCGGAATCAGCGGGCAATGATCGCCCAGCAGTTCAACGACCGTACCAACCGGGTAGTATTTATCCAGACGGATCATGGATTGGTCCATACAGATGCGTCCGACGAACTCACAGGCACTGTTACCGACAAAGGCATTATCACCTTGATGCTTACGGTTCCAGCCGTCAGCGTAGCCGATAGGGATCGTAGCGATCCATTCGGTTTCTTTCGGTGAATATGTAGCACCGTAACTGACTGTCTCATCCGGATGGACTTGATTGACATGAATGATCTTCGTAAAGAGGGTCATGACCGGTTCAAGGGATGTTTTATAACTGGAATATCCATACATTGCCAATCCGCAACGGACCGCATTACACACATTTTCGTAGAAATGGACGGTCGCATCAGAATTTGCGCAGTGGATCCATTTGAATTCACGCTGTGTACCACTCAGGATCTCAACGAATTTATCGTATTGTTGCTGGGTCAGAAGATTATCCTGAACGTCACTTGAAGAGAAATGAGTAAAGATACCTTCAACGGTAATACCTGCGGTATCGCAGATCGTGAGTATGTCATTGACTTCGGCAAGTGATTTGACACCGATGCGGTTCATGCCTGTATCCACTTTGATGTGGACGATCAGATTTTCATGGGGCAGAATGGAGGCTTGTTCGATCCACTCCAACGAAGTCACCGTGCAGCGAACATCATTGATAGCTGCTTCATGGGCATCGCGCGGATGAACAAAACCTAAACTGAGGATCGGAGCATTGATGTGCTTCTTGCGCAGGGCAAGGGCTTCATCCATCGAAGAGACCGCCAGCATTTTAACTCCGTGTTCCATCGCTTTTCGAGCGATGTAATCATCTCCGTGACCGTAGCCGTTGGCTTTGATCACCGCAAAAATCTCCTTACCGGAAGAAAGACGTAAACGATCGATATTACGGCCGAGTGCATCCAATTGGATTTCGGCCCAAGTTTCTCTGTAGAACATAGTTTCACCTCGTATTATAATATTATACATCATGAACAGAAAAAAAGAGGAAGCTCTTTTCCTCTTTATACGATTCTGGAACTGATATACGCGGCATAGACACCGTATGCTCTGAACGCCAATCCCAAGAGGGAACTGATATTCGCAGAAAGATACGAAGGGATGTTCATAAATAATGCTTGGATCAGGATCAACGGATGAAGCAGTAATACCATACCGTACATCGATAACAGATCACCGACCAAGAAACACAGCGTAGCCAATACAGCTCCCAAAATCGAAAACCGAGGCTGGACTCCGCGCCCTTTGGTTCGAATCACATATCCGATCCCATATCCGAATAAGACATATACGATTGAGAACTCAAACGGAGTGATACTTGCTACGATTCCATAAGCCAATGTCATACCCAGAGTTGCCAGTCCTCCGTAAACCAAAGCTTTGATGAAACGCTCGTTTCTGGTCAACGCGCGCTTGTTATAGATAGTGTACATAGCTCTCCTTAATTTTCACCCATTATATCATGAAAACAATGGAAAATAAACATGGACGAACTTAAAAAAAAGCAGATTTGTGTTGACTATAAAATGCTTAATATGGTATATTAAATAGGCGCTAAGCGTGAATACGGAGGTTTAGCTCAGCTGGGAGAGCGTCTGCCTTACAAGCAGAGGGTCGGGGGTTCGAGCCCCTCAACCTCCACCATTCTAATTTTATAAGACAATGTTTGATTGCTGCCGGCTTAGCTCAACTGGCAGAGCAACTGATTTGTAATCAGTAGGTTGTAGGTTCGAGTCCTATAGCCGGCACCATTACATCAGATTCGTTCTGTTGTACATGGGGGGGTAGCGAAGTGGCTAAACGCGGTTGACTGTAAATCAATTCTCTCCGAGTTCGGCGGTTCGAATCCGTCCCCCCCCACCATCTTTTTTATAAGTTGGGGTATAGCCAAGCGGTAAGGCATCAGACTTTGACTCTGACATCTCCCTGGTCCGAATCCAGGTACCCCAGCCATTTTATGACTCGTTAGCTCAGCTGGTAGAGCAACTGACTTTTAATCAGTGGGTCGGCGGTTCGATTCCGCCACGAGTCACCATTTGTTTTTGCGGGTGTAGTTCAATGGTAGAACTTCAGCCTTCCAAGCTGACTACGTGGGTTCGATTCCCATCACCCGCTCCAGTAAACACAAAAGCCCTTAATTAGGGGCTTTTTTAATGGTTAGTGCTGTCTTATCACACATTATCACACATGAATATTTTCGTGCATTCATATTATTAAGCAATAATATAAACTATATATATATTTTTTTTAAAAAAGTGAAAGCAATTTCTGCCTTCACTTGTTCTGTAAACTCATTCTTCTATTTATTCTTTCTTTCAGTCTTTCATCCTGTTGTTTTGCTATTTCTTTTTGCTTTTCATCAAAAGAGTGGGCATAAACGCTATTCACTGTTCCAATGGTATCTCCTATTCTCGCTGCTACATCTGCAGCAGTTGCCCCATTATCAATCAGTACGGTTGTATGAGAATGTCTAAAATCATGAAGCTTTATATGTGGGATGTTGGCTGCAATTAAGTACTTATCTTTCCAGTTCGTCAGCGTTGTCGACGAGAGTGGTTTATCGAATGATACTAGGAAATAATCAGTGTTAGGGTTATATCCTTTGATTTTTTTATAGTAGTCTATTAAATTAACTATTGCGGTTTCAGCTTGCGCGCAGAGAGGGATTTTACGATAACCGTTTTTAGTTTTTGGAGGTGTTCTTTTCATATTATTATTTACGTAATCAAAATTAGAGTCGATATTTAAAGAATGAGTTTCTGCATCATAGCTACTGATTGATGTAGAAATCAGCTCTCCTTTCCGGATACCTGTAAGACCCAAGATAGTGAAAATCGCAATTTTTTGGAGTCTTTTTAGTTCATCTTTTTCTGAGTTTTCAACCACAGCGATTAATGAGTCGAATTGTTCTTCTGTTATTAGAGCATGGACATCAGGAAGGGCAGTACGTTTTATAAAATCAAGAGACTTATATGGGTTTTCTGATAGATATTTCCTTTTGACTCCAAATTCTAAAATCGCGTTAAAATTGGATTCAATTTTACTCAGTTGGCGTTTAGCGTAGGATTTCGTTTCTTTATTTCCTTTTTTGCCAGTTTCATATGTTTCAGACCTAAGTATATCTTGCCATTTTTCGATTTCTTCTGAGGTTATGTTTGGAAGTTCCATATCTCTGAAATATGGAACTAGCTTTTTTTTGTTATTAACATCAGTAATTAATTTATAGTTGATATGTCGGTCGACAACTTTACGAAGGTCATAAAGACATCTGGGCTTCATTTCATCATTTTTTTTCATTTCAACATATTTTTCAAAGAGTTCCGAGAATGTCATTTTCTTAACATTTGATATTTTTGGTTTTAACGATTGTTTCAAGGTGGCTCCGGCTTTTTCCGCCTCACCAGCATTCCACTTACCATCACCATATTCAGTTTTCCAGATACGTTTACCTTGTGCATCATAATAGGAGAACGTATAACCCCAAACCGAATGTATTTTAGACAATTCTAATTCAGCCTCACTTCTTTGAATTTTATCATTCATCTCATTCTTTATAATTTTATTCAAATCAGATACTCTCTTTCTGTCCTTAAACATATACATATTTTTTGCGTATAGATAATTCACTTTTTAATTTCCCCTTTGTTTTTATGAAATAACTCTGGTTAAGCCGCCAGTTTTTTTAATGTATTCATATTCGATACCGAGTTTTTCACATATAGCGCTCACAGACACTTTATATTTTGACAGGCTTTTAAAGCCTTCGATTTCTAGTTCATTCTGCATCTTTACCAACTGCTTTCTTGCCGTCGGTATTGATTGTCTCGTAAATGCTGCGTATTCTTTAGGACCCCAGAATGATTTCTGGAATAGGTCGGCAACTGTCGTAGGTGTGGTTGTTATTTCTTCGACTATCATATTAATTATTTCTCCTTTTGGTTATTAATTCACTTCATATTTACATCGATTAGGGTTTTGAACCGTCGAGTTATCGTTTAACATTTCTTCCAATTTAATCTTTAATTCGTTCAATTTTGGAGTTTTTCTTTTGGATTTCTCCTTTCTACAATTAAAGCGTACATCACAATCCGCTCAGAATCAAATAAATAAATGGATTTTATGCTAAAGGTTGCTTTAAGCTGTCAATAGATTTTAGCTGTTTTTTATTGAGCTAAAAAACAACTCTTATAGTGTGAATTGCGAAGAAAAGTACGAAATTTTACTCACCTGACATTTCGTAAATTAAGGGCTTATCTTTTGCTTAATATAGGGTATAATTTGATATAGATTAAGAGCTATAGGGAGGAACAAGTATATGCCAGGAAAAAGCAGAAAGAATCCACTCGTTAAACCCTATTTGAAATGGGCTGGTGGAAAGCGACAGTTACTTGAAGAAATAAGAAAATATGTACCTGCACGATTTACGACTTATTATGAACCGTTCGTTGGCGCTGGAGCTGTCTTATTTGATATTCAACCAACAAGAGCGGTGATAAATGATTTTAACAGTCAACTAATTACTACTTATAGTGTAGTCAGGGATAATCTTGAAGAATTGATTGAATTACTGAAAGTCCACAATGAAAAAAACTCCGATGAGTATTTTTACTATATACGTGAGCTTGACCGAGACCAAGAAGCTTTTTCTTTACTTACTGATGTAGAAATTGCTGCGCGTTTCATATTTATGAATAAGACATGTTATAACGGCCTTTACCGGGTTAATTCTCAAGGTCTTTTTAATGTTCCTTATGGGAAGTATAAAAATCCTTTGATTTGCGACGAACCAGTATTAAGAGCAGTAAGTAGTTATTTTAACAACAATAATATTCAAATGTTTACTGGTGACTTTGCTGCAATTTTAGAACATGCAGATAGAAACTCATTTGTCTATTTTGACCCTCCTTATCATAGTGAAGATAACACAAACTTCACAGGCTACCAGGCTGGTGGATTTGGCGAGGCCGAGCAAACGAGACTACGTGATGTTTATACTGAGTTAACTGAAAGAGGGGTCAAGTGTCTTCTAAGTAACGCAGACACAGTTTTCATTCGTGCACTTTATGATAATAAGAAATTTACAATTGAAACAGTTAAAGCAAAAAGAGCTATAAATTCTGATTCAAGTGGACGTGGTGATGTAAACGAGGTACTCGTTAGAAATTGGTAGGGGTGGGGAATGCCAAGAGAAACAATTAGTATTGAAGCTGCATGGAATATTTTATTTGAACGTCATGATATTGTAAATTATATACAAGAGCATGGTAGTTTTCGTATTACTGCTGCTCAGATAAATACGGTTAAAGAAGCAAGACTTATGGCAAGATTCGATAACTCGTTAAGCCTTCCACCAATATTTCGAACTAATCATTTATCAATACTACCCGTTACAAGAGGAGAATATTTAATTGGGCCGTATAAGACTCATCAACCAATTGAATATGGTGATATTGAACCTCAACCAGTAATAATTCCGAATCTTGAGACACTGGATTATACTAATTTATATAGTGAATCTTCAGCATTATTATTTGCTTTCAATAGTGGCATTATCAAAGATATAATGAATAGCATAAATAATGTTAACTTTACGGTGAATGGCCGGATGGGCTCAGGAGCTTTTAGTTTTGACATTGAAAATATAACTGACGCGACTCAAATTTCGAATATCACTGTTCAAAACTCACAAATTGAAATTGATGGTGGATATGAAAGTGAGGATATCTTTTGCATTTTTGAAGCAAAAAATATTGAAGTCAGAGAGATGATAATTCGTCAACTTTATTATCCCTATCGTTTATGGAAATCGAAAATTAATAAACCTGTGGTTCCGGTATTTTTAGTTTTTTCGAATGATGTATTTCATGCATTCGTGTATAGGTTTAATGATGACAATAATTATAATTCTATAGAACTTGTTCTTCATAAGTCGTATACTTTTGAAAATCAACCCATATTACGAAGCGAAGTTGATATCATTCTAAACACGATTAATTTAAGAACAGAACCAACGGATGCTACCTTTCCTCAAGCAAATTCATTTGAAAGAGTTGTTGATTTGTTATCGTTACTTTTTGAAAATGATTTGACCAAAGATGAAGTCACTAGTAAGTATGTTTTTGCTGAAAGACAGACAGATTACTATATTACTGCTTGTGTTTATTTAGGTTTAGTTAAACGAACTTTTGATGAAGATGGTGATAGAAAGTACCAATTAACAACCGATGCATATACTATAATGAGAAAAAATGTTAGAGACAAGAATCTAAGTTTAATTAAACGAGTTCTTGAATTTCCTGTGTTTAATGTTGCTTATAGAAGAACATTAGAATCCGGTAATATTCCAACAGTTCTTGAAATATATACGATAATGGCAACTCATGGAATTCATTTGGCAGACAGTACTAAAGAAAGAAGAGCATCAACAGTTTACCGTTGGGTTTACTGGATACTCTCTCAATATGATGAATAATTTTTTGAATTAACTTTTGGAATACCATTTATTTTGTTCTTCTAATCTTTCAGCAATCCATTCATCATAATCCCCCTCACCACTCATTCTTTCTCTAATTTCATTCATGTCAGCAAGTTGAAGTAAAGGAGTTATTTCGTTTACTTTTAAAATGAAACGAGTGAAGTCAAATATACAAAACTGTTCAATTAGTATCCAACAAACCGCCTCTAGCTCATCAAAATCATGAGTATATTTGTCCATACATACACTTCTAGGGTCCATACCTTCTAGGGTTATTATTTCATGCATGTCAAATGCGAGTCTTTTTATAGGTGTTTCAAGATTGAAATCATAGTTATTTATAAAAGTACTTACTTTAAGAAAATCTTCAGTTTCACTGTCTGGTCTTGTTTCTTCAAGATTATAACATCTTAATTCATATGCTTCACATTTGAACTCAATACCATTTATAATATATCCAGACTTCCGAGTCACACTTCTAACTTTAACATTGCTGTCATATCCTAATAGTTGCCAAAATGAATTTATGTTAAATGAATTGTAATCATAAACATTTTGATTTAAATGATTTTGTTCAAGCAATTGTAAGATTTGATTACTGGATTTTGCAAATTCTGTTTGATTATCTCCATCAATATAAAAGCCGACTAGGTTGTTTGCCATTAAGTAATCGCATTGCAATCTCAATAATAGGTCTGAATATGTTTTGACTTTAACAGAATCCAAATTTGGTATTATAGATTGATTATCTATATTTGGAAATGTTACTTTATTATTAAAACTTAATATTGTATTAGCCTTTTTACCTTTCGAAAACTTTCCTTGATTTATCTCTATTTCCGTATAAAACATTACTTCGTAATCTGACATTAATATTTCCCCCAGTTCCAATTATATGCATTGGCTCTTATACTATATATTAATTACTCCAGTAATGTTTGACTATTCTCTAAAAAGCAACTTTTTTTGACTCAAGAATACTATTCATATTTATATTATAATGGTAATGTGTGATAGTTCTTAAAAACTAGCGCCGATTTTGGCCAGGAGGTCTAGACAGTAAATGGAACAGACTAAACATAATGTACTTGGATTGGAAAATTTGACGGATGTTGAATTCAAGAATATAAGCCACATATTTGATGTTCCCAAGGGGTTTGAATATATGTATTTTAACTTTACCAAAAAAAGGTTCCAAGAATTGCTCGATAAAGAAATTATTTTAAAGTTTAAGACAGAAGATGGGTATAATCATTATCGCGGAAATCCGAAATTTCAGGATACTCTTAAAGGATTTAAGTTTGGTAAATGGACTCTCTATCTTGATGAATCAACTAATTAATTATTTTAGTTATTGAATGTTAGGAAATTATCTATAATGAAATATCGCATGGAGTTCGTAGTCCATGCGCTGTCATTCTCTTTCTTCTTGAGTGACGCCAAATCTCCCCGGTTGATAAAAGCACCCCATAATTAGGGTGTTTTTATTTTGGTTTTCTTATAGTGAGATTACTATTTTTGGCCTTTCGCTACAACAGGATGCTTTTTGAGTTTTGAATAATCGGCAGAGAAGTATCTATAATATTTATATGGGAGGTGAGTTAAATGAAGAAAAAAAATAAAACAGTCCAAGGTCACTTGACCCGCATAGAGGGTTTTGAAAATTATGAAATTGGTGGTCGTTTAATTAAAGATGGCGATAAATTGACGATGTATTTACCCACCGGTAATGTGTCCGGCGGACACCCAGAAATTAAGTCGTGTGATTCGTTTTTGGTTGTTGGTTCTCTTTTAAAATCTAAAACATCAGGAGTTGAGGTTCCGATTGATAAGTATATTAATAAATACTTTTCGATAGTTTAACAATTGTTCTTCCGCTAAAATTCGGAAGCCAGGAGGTTGTTTTTATGAATAAGAAAAAAGAAATTATTGGCGAGCTTAGATATGATGCCAAAAGGGATATATATTGGATTCGGAGCCATACACTTGTTAAAGGTGAGAAGATTATCTTGTGCTGAACGGGTTCGCCCGATGCTAAAGACAGCACGTGCACCTTTGAATTTTTAGGTGATAAGGTTAGCGATGAAAAAAAGAAAGAATTTTCTACTTCTATTTACTTGGGGTTTGAATTTGCCGTCAATGTATAGTTGTTTTCACGAGTAGGTGTGAATTTTCCAATAGGCCACCAAAAGCGCAGCGATGCGCTTTTTTATATGTTTAGATGTCGGAATTGCCGAATATGTGTGTCGTTTTAATGCTTGAGACCACTATTTCTACCATTTCGTTATTGAAAGCAAAAACAAAGCAATAATAACAATAACCACCACGTATTCAGCGAAAGCGAAGGGCGTTCCGCGACAAGTCGCAGACCGACCCTTCACTTTCGCTGAACACATACAGAAAAAGCCCGTGGGACGGGCTTTAAAGGATAAATCGCGCGGAGCCATGTGGCGCACGGCTTCACCCCCGCCTTGCGTCGGGGGTTCGCCCACTACGAGAGCTTGCGCTCTCTCCGGGGGTCAGCTTTTAGATGTCCGGGGCGTCCCGGTCATCTCTGACTATATTCCGCCATTCAATCCGCATAGTTACGCCGGTCCGGACAGAGCCGGACGCGACTAAAAATAAACGGACGCCAGGCCACACAGCTAGCTCAAAACAAAGCTTATGCCGGTTCCGCCTTTAGGGCGGATACCTGGCCAAAACAATGCTTTATGCATCGGTTGGCATGAGCCAACGCGATACCAAATGCTGGGGTCCACGTGAGTGGACGCCCTAGCCATAGCAGCTTCGAGATACCGGTGGTATTGGTTTCCCAACGATTATCCTAGTTTATATTCACACGCTTTTTCTAGATTTCGCCAATTCTTTTCTTAGTTTAAATTCATTAAAGAACCACACAGTGTTCCGAGGAGATATGCATATGCCTAGAGAAAATACCCAAGTAGTTGCCACACGTTATTCCAGAATCGATAAAGTCTTAAAGGACCGTAGCCTTAGTTGTTCGGAGCGCAACGAGTTATTTCAGGAGTATTTAGAGTCCGATAAATTCAAAGTCAAACCAAGAGAAAAACATCCGAGTCAGAAACGAAAGGAGGAACCTGAAGATGACCGCTAAAAAAAACTATTCACGCGAAGATTACGAAAAAGCGAAGGACTCAAGTCTTTGGGAACTCGACAGCGTTATGAGTGTCACTCATGATTTGATGTGAGCATGCACCGTTCGAGAGGGACTCGAAAAAGCCCATTCCGGTATCACAGATTACGCATGGAACGAGCTTAAGAGACTCAAGTTGATACAGGATATCGACATGGGGAATTCAGAGGTAATTACACGGCCTACCCAGTTAGGTTCAAGAGTCATGTCAGAACTTTTATGCATCCACCCGTATCGAACAAATTCCGATTGCTTTCTTCATAACGACGAAGTCCTTTACCGGATTTGAGACCATACCGAAGAAGAACAAGCCACCTACCGAACCGAATCAGACTTACAAATTGAGGCGAGAGAAAGAGGCATTGTGGTAGGCGATAAGTACTCGTGCCCGGACGGAGCCTTTGTTTCATCGTCAGGAACTTACACGTTTTTGGAAATTCTGACCGAAGGATACAGCGACGAAGTGCGCTTAGCCAAAGTAATGTTCGTTAAAGAATGAGGTGAAGGAGCGCAATATGACCCCCATGAAATCTAACATCCCCATTGAAGAAGAAGCGTTTTACATCGACCTGATAAAACGCCGAGACGGACTCATGGTCCGACAAATGTACCAATTTATTGAACCGGATACCGACGGGAAGAAAATCACCGAGGGGACTTTCAACCAGCATTTAAAGAGAGCACTCAGAGGGAAAGGTGCCCGGATGTTTCACCCGGTTAAGAAAAGCCGGAGTCAGTTTTATTCCTTTAGAAGCCACCTAACACAGAACCGTCAATTCCTAATGGTCATGCTCGCGGAGTTGGAACTACTCAATAAAAAAGAAATAACGTGGTATTATCCGGAAATGGATTTATATGAAAGCTATATCTATATGATTGAACATATTGAACGGCCAGTAGATAAGTTGGAATTCGAAAGAGCCATCCAGTGGCATAAGAATTTAGCCAACGATACGAAAAATCGCAAGACAAAAAAAGAGATTCGGGAAGCCGATGAGGCATTCCAAGAAGAAGAAAAACGCATGCGAGAAGATGTGGATGCGCTCGAAAAAGCATGTGAAGAAATACATAGTTTGCCCACTGTCGATGAACTTGTCGCAGCAAGAAGTGAGTCTTTTGATGGGAACGATTATAGCAACATTCATAAATCCTATCGGCCGATATCCCAACCCGGCGCAACGCTTAAACGACCTGAACTCATGAAGGAACCTGAACCGGTGATTTCTAAACCAGTCAATGCGAAACTCGAAAAGGAACAAGAACCGGAAGAAGTAAAACCCGCCAAGAAAAAAGTCGAAGGGTATTACCCTGACGTCCCCTTACGGACGCTCTATTTAAGAGGTATTTTCATTGAACCGCAACTTGATGAAAATGGATACATCGACCATTGGGTCTTCCATTGGTTCGACAATAATAACCTGTATGATTTTAAATTTCAGGAAAACTACATGACGATTGTTCGATGGCTTATTTCGATGAAATATATTCCTTCATGGGAAATCGTCATCTACGCATGAACCGATGTTCGGAAGCGTGTTTATCAAAAGTCTTTAAAACCCAAGATGAGTAAATTGAATGAGGAATTTTCCGTGGCCAAGATGCGCGATGAAATCAACGCGCACTCTAAAGGAATGAGCTTCGTCGCATTGAATTGTGACAAATACTTTGGATTAACAACGCGGACCACTAAGGATTGGAAAAAATCCGAAGATGAAGCGAAAGCGGCGTCAATTAAAGAAGAAAGAACGAAAGCCGTTGAGGCAATACGTGCCACACCTAAACCACGGAAGAAATGTGAAAAGGGTCCTGTTATAGTAAAGGAACCGACCATGAAAAAATTAATGACTGAACGGTTGAAGAAGCTCAAAGAGAGAAAACTCAACCCAGAAGAATTGGAATTGTTTAAACTCAAACAAGAAGAACTTAAACAGAAAGCGCTTCTTCGAAAAGAATTGAAACTCAAAGAAAAAAAGAATAATTCTATTGAAGAGATGAGTTTTGATTTAAGCACACCGGAAGTCGAAGAGGAGGTTTTTGATTTTAGCACCCCTGATGTTGAATTGGCCCTTAACATGGAAACAGATGAATTAATCGAAATTAGCCCTGATTTAAGTATGGATGTATAAATCTTAGGGGGACGTTAAAAACTTCAAAATATGGCCTATTATGAGGTGAATTAAGGGAACAATATGCAGTCAATAAGTGTATAATATTCAAGGAAGTAATTTCCAAAAGAACGGTCCCACAGCCGTTCTTTTATTTGGACATAATAAAAAAACATCCAATCGGATGTTCTTTCCTACTGCATTTAATTTTGAATCTGATTTCCTTGTGGTAAGTATTTCTCGATAATTTTATCCGACGCACCATTGGGTCCAGCTAGAGTATCATAAACTTGAACCATCATTCATGCAGACAAGCTTAGCATTATGCCTGAAATGATAACAGCTTCAATCGTAACGTAACCTAGCTTCTTTTTCTTCTTCATCATCTTAATCCCCTCAAGGTCTCATTGTTTATTGGCCTTTTTGTTTTATACTATATTATAGATTTAAACGACATAGATATCATTATTTGAAAAAATAAACAAAAGAAAAGCGCTTTAAAGCGCTCTTCCGACGATTCCTATAAAACACAATACAATGTCCAGTTTTACCACTCAAAGTATCCATCGCGGATATCTTCGGTTTACTACAGGAACCTTTTCCTTTTTGAAATTTGACACAAACTTCCAAGCCATTCAAATTGTTACTCAGAAAATAAATCACTGATAGAGCATGTGCGGACTATTCATAGAAGGCGCCTACGATTACGCCGTATTCATTGTATAAAGCTTTATAAGCAGCCAGTTTACCGATTGGAACTTTAATCGAATTTAATCCCAGACCAACATTACCCACAAATGGTTTACGTTGTGCATATTTAATTATCGGGGAATTACCTAAGAACTCTACAGATGTCAGAAGATTATTTGTAAATGCCCCGTTTTTCAATAAAGCAACATTTGCCGGAATTACCAATGAAACTAAACTATTATTCCTAAAAGCGTATGAATCAATAGTTTCAACACTTGAAGAAATTTCCAATAGACTAATCTGATTTACGTCAAATGCATACATGCCTATCGTTTTAATTCCATTTGGAATAGTAACTGATGTCAGTTTATTATTACTGAATAGTTGATTTTGAATTACGGTCATATTATCTGAAAGCTTTAATGACGAAATTTTATTACTCATGAATGCAGAGTCACCTATTGTAGTTACACTATTGGGGATTTCGATTGATTCTATGAAATTCGAATGGAATGCTGACGCACCTATTGTTATAACACTATTTGGAATTTTAATGGATGTTAATCCATTGTAGAAAAATGCTAAGTCCCCAATTGAGGTAACACTATCCGGAATAATAACAGATGTTAATGAATGAGAATAGCTATTAAATGCTTTATTTCCGATTCGTTTTACACTATTCGGAATCGCAACGGAGTATAGGCCATCATAATCAAATGCACTATCAGCGATTTCTACGACTAGTTTTCCATTATAAATCTTTGGGATAACGACATCCAAATCAGTAGTATTAAGATAATTAATTAAACTATAGCTATCGCCTAAATCAATAAATTCAAAATCACTAACCGGGTTAATATCTGTTGTTTTCACGTTTAACGATTTGTCATAACCGTTTGAATCGTAAGCACCAGTCGAGGGAGCCGTAGTTTCACCAGAAGCGAACACTCCAGTTCCATCTAATTTACTCATCCCCCTCGACATTGTATCGAGCCCTAAGACACCGAAATTCATCATGGCGAAGAAACCTACAGCGAGGATTAAAGCCGCCGTAATAACAAGTTCGATTGAGACATATCCTATATTTTTATTAATTTTTCTATTCATATTATAGACTCCAGAGCACTTCGTGCTGTTTAAACTTTTATTCATAGAAAGCCGAGACGTCAAGATTATAGCTACTTGGCAGTTCATCAATTCCAAAATCAGCTGCAGCCGCTTTAAAGGCTTCTAGTTGACCAACCGGAACTTTGATTTCGGTTTTATTCGGACCCCAAGAATTGTCACTGTAAGCGAAAACCTTAAACACTGATACACCGTCATACGGTAAAACAATTGTCGGGAGAGTTCCCTTAAATTCAACGAAGGACAATTCATTTTTGGCGAAGGCGCCATCTGTTAATTCTTGTAGCGTTGACGGAATTGTTAATGTGGTTATACTATTTTCCGAGAAAGCCAATTCACCAATATTCAAAATACCTTCAGGTAATGTTAATGAAGTGATATCGTTTCCGCGGAATGCATTGCCACTCACCATTCTCACCGATTCAGGAATAGATACAGAAGTTAATTTGTTTTGGTCGAACATTCCCCATGGGATAATCACGATATCTTTTGGTAATGTATATGTCGTTAATTGGTTAGATGCGAAGATACCATTTCCGAGTTCATAGACGCTGTCAGGAACAACGACTGTTGTTAACAAATTAATAGCGAATGCACTATCATTGATTGTCGTCACGCTATTTGGAATGATTACCGATGTTAATTGATTCTCAGAAAACGATGAACCATCGATGAGTTTCATACTGTTTGGAATTGCGACGGAAGCCAATTGACGTCCATAAAATGCATTTCAACCAATTTCTACAACTTGTAACCCGTTATACATTTTTGGGATGATAACGTCTTTATCGGTTTCATTTATATAATTTGAAATTCCATATCCATCGCCCATACCCAATAGATAGAATTCAAAATCTGTTGAAGGGTTGATATCCGCTGTCTTAATATTTAATGATTTGTCATAACCATTTAAGTCATAAGCACTTTCTGAAGGAGCCGGTGTTCCACCAGAGGCGAAGACACCAGTTTCATCTAGTTTCGCCATGCCCTTTGACATCGAATCATTTCCTAAGACACCGAAATTCATTAAAGCAAAGAATCCGACAGCAAATATTAAAGCCGCTGTAATAACGAGTTCAATCGAAACATAACCTATATTCTTATTCTTTTTTCTATTCATTTTTAAGACTCCAGAGCACAAGGTGCTGTTTAAAATATTCATTTAATTAACATCCATATCACGATTACTATCGTTAAAAAATCCATTACGACCGTGTATCATTTCACCGGTCGATATCGTGGTGGTTCGATGTAATCACCATTTTCATCTACTTTAATCCTTGTATCGAGCGCTTTTAAGGATTTCCAACGTAAGATTGTATCTCAAATTAAATAAGCATCCATTGCAAGGAGGAGAACTAATAGGAGAATGCTACTTACCAATTTACTCATAGAATGCATCCATACTTACGCCGAACGAGGCAGTATTCGCTTGATAGACCGCCAGTTGGCCAACGGGAACCTTAATTGAATGAGCGCCTAAATTACAGAAACCAAAGACACCATTCTCGATTATTCCGGGAATATCTTCTTGTCCGTCGTATTGTCCGTTGGGGTCAATAACTGTAGGAACATTTCCTTTGAATTCTATGGAGGTTAAACCGCTCATGCTGAATGCACCTTTTCCAATTTCAACAACAGTTGATGGAATTATTAGTGATGTTATCGTATTATATGCGAATGCTTCAACGCCGATAGATGTTAATCCTTCATTAAGAGTGAGGGATGTAATCTTATCGTTATATTTGAAAGCGTTTTGACCTATTCTTTGAACGGTGGCCGGTATAACTATTGTTGGAGCGTTATTGTATTGAAATGCGTATTCACCAATTTCTGTAATTCCATTCGGTAAACTCAAAGCTGTCAATGGAGAACCATCGAATGCATTCATTGGAATACTTGTTAAGTTTTTAGACAGTGTTACTGATGTTAATGATTGATTTAATTGAAATGCATTATCGCCAAGGTATGTTACGCTGTCCGGAATACTTATTCCTTTTAACTCACTATAAGCAAATGCGAATGAGTAAATTTCTGTAATGGTATTCGGAAGAACGACTGATGTTAATGATTTTCCTTCCATCGTAGCGTTTGAACTCATAGCCCCAATTCCAGTGATAGGCTTTCCGTCCGAATATTTACTCGGAACGATAACATCCATTCTACTCATATTAAGATAATTGATAATTCTATAGGATGAGCCCATGTCTTCAAATTCAAAGTCACTCAGTGGGTTAATATCCGCAGTCTTAATATTTAGTGTTTTATCGTATCCGTTGGCATCGTATTCGATTTCAGCGCTTGGTTGAGTTATCGTTCCGCTACTTTCAAATACGCCCGTTCCGTCTAATTTAGCCATTGCTTTTGAAGAAGCTGCAGTCCCGTGTCCACTTAAGGAAAGGAGAGCGAAGAAACCAACACTTAGTATTAGTGCCCCTGTAATCACGGCTTCAATAGCCACATAACCTAATCTATTATTTTTCATATTTACAATTTCCTTGGTGTCTTTCTGACACATTTTTTTATTCATAAAAACATTCAACTTCGACACCGTAAGCATCGGCCATTGATTGATACGCCGCTAATGTTCCCGTCGGAACCTTAATAGAATTCTCAATCAATCCATCGTTGTTATAGAAGATACCAGTTTGGCCTACAGGTTGAATGAATTCTACCGATTCAATTTCCGGAGGATTTCCTAAGAATTCAATCGATGTTAATTCGTTATCTTTAAAGGCATTTCAAGCTATTGTTTCGACCGACGCAGGGATGATTATTGCCTTTAAATGATTGTAGGCGAATGCCGTGAAACCAATACTCTGAAGCTTATCCGACAGAACTACGGTTTCCAATTCGTTCTCAATAAATGCTTGGAAGTCGATTCCAAGAACTGAATTCGGAAGGACCAGATTCGTGAGTTTGTTTCTCATAAATGCGCTTTCTTTTATCGAAACAACGCCTTCAGGGATTGTTACAGCGAGTAGCCCATTCTCTGAAAATGCATCAGAGGGGATTTCTTTAAGACCTTTCGGCAACGAAACACTCATCAATGAATTATTGTTAAAAGCCACTCGGTTGAGTTCTTGCACACTATCAGGGACAATTACACTCAACATATCATTGTATTGGAAAGCGTACTCTTCGATAAGTTCAATACTATTTGGAATGGCCACGGAGGTCAGGTCCATACTCTTAAAAGCATCTTTTCCAATGGAAACAATCTTTTTTCCATCACTCTGTTTAGAAGGGATAATTACCCCCTTATTTATAGCGTTGACGTATTTTGTGATTTTCCATCCTTTTTCAACCTGTTCAAATTCGAAATCCGAAAGGGGATTGATGTCCTTTTCATTTACCTTTAAAGAGGCATCATACATACTCGCCGTCTTTTTATTCACAGGAAGTGTTCCGGTCAGAACCAGTCCGGCCAATCCTAGAAACAATCCAATCACTACTATAGAAACAATTCCATTTTTCTTCTTCATGTAGTATCTCCCGCGCTTTTGGCGCTTACGTTAATTATCTTAACTACCTTATTATAGATAAATTACTATCTTGATATTACCTTCTCAGAAAAAACATTGTCGCAATAAGTGTCTTAAAACATGTTTCAGAAGCCATTTAATTTTTAAAAATTGAATAATAATATTAGCTTAATAGTATGATGTAAGTAGTTAATAGGAGGGTAAAACCCAATGGAAAAGAATAAAGGAATTTCTGATGAAGGAACCGGGAAGTCGAGTAAAAAGCCGATAAATAGGGTGAAAACTGGAGAAGTTAAAGTCCTTCAAGCTCAACTTGAACTTGCCGAATACGAGCTAGTGGCAGCGAACGCAAAAATATTAGGAGTCACCGTGAGTAAATTCGCTCGAGGTCGAATTTTAAATATAGTTGATGAAGATAGTGTAGAGGCTAAATTTAAGGCAGCGGTTATTAAAATATCAAAAGAAATTGAAGAGAAATTAAACGAAAAATACCAGGAACAATATAAAAAATTAACAGATGAATTAAATCAGAAATACAAGGATACTATAACTGGAGAGATATTAAAAGGCGTTCAGGCCGTTATTGCCAGTATGAGTGTTGATGAATTCGTTGTTTATCAGTCAGTTTGTAAAAAACTGACATTAAATCCAGTGTTAGCAGAATTAAATTTCGACACTGATGAAGAGGAGCTAAAACTTCTCTTAAATAAAACCAGAGAGGACTAAGCTATGAAGAGTTTAAAGAAGAAAATTTGAACCATATTAATAACTATATTATTTACTCTATCAGCGTTTCTTTCGACAGCAGCACCCGTTGCCGCTATCGGCGGAAAAAATCAATACTTTTTATCATACCTGTATAATTCGGATTCAAAAAGCTTTGGGTCTATCGTTGTTCAAGACAGCGGATTATCAAGTACAGAGGAAATCTACTCAAAGTTAAATTCGACGGACTCGAAAATTCTATTGACGGTGTCCGATGATGGGCTAGTTGTTTCAGCTAGTTCTGGGATGTTAACACCAGACAATCTATCGGATTTCACGACGGTATCTTTATCGAGCCATCCATATAGTTTCCCAGAGTTTCAGGATGTAGACGGCTCAACTCAAGATTATTCAATGGCAAGTAGCGTTGGGGCGGCTTTAACGGAGTCTCTTAACACCGCTATTAATATGGTTCTTAAACCGGTCAGTACTGAAGGTCGAAAAACATTAAATTTAACCGACACAGGTTCTTTCTTTAAAATTGCAGTTGCTGTTTCTAACAGTGCTTATAATGCTTTGGCGAGTGGAGCTTCAACATCCAGCAAGGTAGGAGAGTTGGAATGGACAATTAAACCAGCTACCGCCGAAGACATGAAGAGCGTAAAGGGTGTTCAACAGGGGCTAACCGTTAATGATTATGTTGTCGTTGTTAATCATACCGGTGGCAAGGTTGTAGTCCCTTATTCTATTCCAAAGGGATATTCTGAAGGACAACAATTGTATGGCCAACAAGCTACTTCAATTGCGAAGAACACAATAACAAGCAAGTTATCATGGGGTCATGTCGTCTATATGGCGTCGGCTCAATACAACAAAGGCTCAACCGTACAGAATCCAAGTTTACTTAATAAAGAAGATGCCTTCAGTAAAATGGTTGGTAAGTTCTTAGACAATTTATTTGGCGGACTCCGCACGATGTTGGGCTTATTTTCGACAGAGGAACTCATGTTCAATGCTGGGAATCGTGGGGCAACCTACTATTATGGAATTTTCCCAATGAGTTGGTTAAATCCAATAAACACACTTAACATCTTCGCGACGGTTATTTCACTTATTATTATCGGAATAGCGATTGTTAAACTCCTTATACAAAGAAACATGGCCACAATTACCCCTTCAGCTCGAGCTGATTTGATGGATGGCGTGAGAGATTTATTTGTTGTAATGGTCGGAATCGCATTGTTCATGCCGATAATGTATATCATTTTAAATTTTAACAACACAATCGTTACTGCTTTACGAAACCTATCACCAAGTGGAACCACCTTGGGTCTTACGACGGGTGCCGGGGGGTTTGGAATTGTCGAAACGGTTCTACAAATTGCCTTCTTCTTTATCCTTATTACTTTAAATATCACTTATATTATTCGTGCTGTAACTTTGGCTTTGTTAATTGGACTCGCACCAATGTTTATTTCAATGTTCGGAGCCGGTCCAGCGATGAAGAAAATTTCAGTTACGTGACTCAAAGAATTGGCCTCAAATATATTGATACAAGCATTAAATGCAGCGATGTTATTGGTTTTTGCCAATATAGCCGCCTATAGCACGATTGGGTTATTGGAAAGATTCATCTTACTTATGAGTTTCATCCCGTTAACAAAGTTTTTCAGAACGTCATTGATGAATCTTGGAAGTGGGTCAGATGCTGTCGCCGAGAGAACGGGTGGGGCTGTATCTAGTGCCGTTTCAGCTTTTACAGCTGGAAGTATTTTATCCAGGTTTGATGGAAAATCAGAGAAGAATGGAAGAATAGTTGATTCAGGGAAAATGAGTGGGTCAACGTCAGCTTTAATGCCAAACGCGGGGTTAAATACCGCTTCATCTTATTCTAAATCAGACGCTGATGAAAAAGCAGCGACATTAGGCAGTTACGGTGCAGGGGCAGCACGTAAAGCTCAGACAGTCTTAAAAAATGCCACAAAGCCAGCAGAATTAGCAAGGTTAGCTGGTAAGGGAGCAGCTATTGCAGCGGGTGCCGGACTTTCATTAGGTTCGGTTGCAACGGGTGGAAACCCATTGATTGGGAACTCAGTTATGCTGAAAAGTTCTAATTCGATTTTCAATCAGGCTGAAGGTTGGTCAATAAAAGATAGTGTTCCTGAAGACGTAAATGTCAGTCAAGGTTATGAATTAACGGCCGATGGAATTTCGGGATTCAACAATGATACAACTACATTTTCGCAAATTACTAGAAAGAATATCAACGAAAGTCCGGCTAGTCAAAGCAATTTCGTTGCTTCTGTCGATGCCTATAATCAGAAATCTGAAAATGCAGGAAATGAAGTTTCATTGAAGCGCCAAGACAACGGGGATATTTTTGGAGCCGTAATTCCCGGCGTTATGGGAAAGACAACCAGCGGTAAAGATGAAAAAGGAAAGGTCATTTTTTCAGAAAGTAGCTACACAGGAAAAGGGAAATTAGACAACTTTAAGCCTTTATTAAACGACTTTAAGAATAAAAAAGTTCAACCGAATAACACCACTGTTGGTGAGGTTGACGAAGAGGGCATAAAATGAGAAGAATAAAACAGATTTTATTTTTAGCGGTATTGACATTGGGGTTGGCGATTTTGCCAGCCCTAGTTTCAAACAACCAAGTTTATGCCGCAACTGTCACAAAAACGGAACAGATGGTGATTACCTTTGGGACCAATAAAATCTATTCCGAGGATGGCCAAGTATTTGACATTGGATTCTCGTATGAAATGCATCCCAAGTCTAATGAGTCTAACACGCTCTCAGAGACAGTAAGACTTCAAAATGGTGCAACTATCTCAACCAGCTCTAAAACGCTAACTGTGAAGGTTTATGACGCAGAGGGGAAGGAATTTACCGGTTCGTTTAGTTTTAATTACAGCTATAACAGTGCAACTGGCGTTTTATTGGTCAATAATAGCGCCGTTTCGTTCTCTACTCATATTCTAGTGAATGCAACCGTTTTCCCTGAAGCTTGGATGGAACCGAAAGTTATTTCAGTAGGTATGAATCCACTGCCTTTCAGTCAAGTTAAAGCCTTAGCAGGTCAAGGTTCGGCCTATGTTACCGAATTCGACAACAGAGCCAATGCCGGAATTACTGAGAATATTGTTCTGAAGACGTCTCAATATGGAACAAACATCCAGACGGATACTAAATTGGCCATGTGGATTACATTTTGGGAACGGAATGTCAACGGCAGCTATAATATGAATATTCCGAAAGTAACTCATCAAGTTATCTATTCTGCGGCTGACATAATTAATGGGAAAGCTACAAGCAATAACTGAAGCGGCACCCAATACTTCCGTCAGCTAGTTCCGACAGCAGTATCAAGTCATGGAATTATTCAAGAATCAAGCCGTGTTCAAACGGGAACACAAAAAGAATTTCATGTTCAAGATTTGGTCCGAACTGATACGTATTGAGGTTATGGTTCCGATATTGGTGCAGTCAGCCCGCTAACAGGTGGTCAAGGGTATAATAATGGCTACCAACGCGTAGTTACGCAATACTACCAGTATTCCAACTATGAAATCGTTTGCTCCAATTATTGGAGAAATTCTTATGAGTCAGCCTACTCATCAACAAGAATTACAAACAATGCCGCAGGAGATGCATTTTGTCGGGCTAATACCGGAAAAGACTACTTCAGAAATGTAGGGAATGTTAACACTAGTGTTTGAACAACAGCGGGGTCATATTCCGGTCGAGAAAGAACGGGATATGCTTACACTTACCAGACTTATACCATAAGGGTACCAGTGTATTCCGGAGCTTACTATCAAACAGGAACCCCGATGACAGGTCAGAAATATTTAGGGTATAGAATGGTTCAAATTTTTACAAATGTTTATACCAATTATATTCAAATTAAACAAAATGATACACCGATAGGAACAGCCGACATGCTCACTGAAAATGATGTCAATGGACGAGTGGCTACATACGCTAACGGACGTGTTGATGATTTAATTATGTCGACCAATGGTGATAAATTACTAGAAGCTTCATATTGGGGCCAATATCCATCTTACTTACCTGGAGCTTCAGGGACAGCAAGCAACAATTTCAAGGAAGGGAATTTTTGGGGTCTCTATTTGTACCAAACTGGTCACTATCGTGCTGTAAATATTTCTGTCACATGATACGATATTTCCGGTAAATTTGGTCTATTAGAAACCCTGACAAGTGATGGAAGTATTCCGGTTGTAGTTACCCCAGAAACACCAACAGTGTTGCCAAAAGAAGCAGAAGTATCGTTGACTGACTTCTTTTATGTCCAGGCTCTATACGATAATTTAGTTAAGACACATTCTGTTAGTGAATCTCAAAAGCTTCTGACAGTTGCTTTATCATCTGATAGAAATAAGGCAGCCGTTAAGGTTTATGAATATTACTTGGAACTAATTTCAGGCGGAAAGAGCGAGGCAGAGACATATAAGACTATTGGTTTAGATTTCAACTTGAAGTTGTCCATTAAATAGGAAAACAGTGCTTTAGACCGGCATTGTTTTTCCTATAAATGATAATAGTTGGTATAAAAAGAGTATAATATAGATAGAAGGAAACGCAAAAAATGTTTCCTAGGAGTATAAGAAATGAATAAAAAGAAAATCTTAATCTGTTCAATAATCGGGGTCGTCGTAATCGCTTTAATAGCCGTGACAATTCTGTTTAATAATAACAAAAACAAATCTATTGCCGGTGATGGAACTGTAGTAAAAAACAATCCAACAGCGGTTATCCCAGTAAGCTCAACAAGTATTAAACTCTCTTGCTTTGATTTAATCGACAAGCAATTAGCGGCCGATGGCTTTACGTATCTTGAAGGTACCAAGTGGGGACGTGGAGAGAAAAATCTCTTCATTGTTGATTTGGCCAAACAAGAATTTCAGATAGCTGATTGGACTGGTCTTAATGTATTACCGGACAATTGGTACTCGACTGAATATGATAGATATGTAAATCTTGTTTACAAACATAGCGATATTTCAGTTACTGTCATGGATATGGTTAGAGCAAATGCAACGTCTGATGAAAGTTTATATATTGTTAAAGCCGCTAAAATAGCAGAACCAAATAATCAGTATCATGAATTTCCGATTTGGATGAATTATTACATTAGCCAATTTGAGGAACATGGTTGTTCAATTAGCGGATTAACAGACGTTAAACTCGGCGAATATAAGACGAAAATGTCAAAAGCCACAGCAAATGATGTTGTTTCCGTCTTCGATGTAAAATCAACTGATGGAACGATAAGCACTTTTGCTGACGTTCATACGACAGGCAAAGTAGAAGATAATCCACGCTATAAAGAAATTAATAGCCTTGATGAATTCATTGCATTAAAAGATGCTTCCGGATTTGAAGTATTTTACATGTATAACATTTTAAATACTAATACCAGTAAAACTTTTGAGGCTGACCGAACAGGATTAGTTGGGAATGCTATTAAGGAGTTTGTTAAGGATGTTGTTTATTCTAAGACTCTATCTACTGAAGTGGCAAATGAGAAGAAAGAAGGAACGCTTGGAGTTTATTTTATCAATATTGATAATCCGAATAGAAATTTTAGTTCCATGTATATGGCTCCGACTAAGGGAACGTTCTTCAGTTACCCGAAAGCTGATTTTAGTAAGGACCTTAGAACTCTGAAAATGCCGTTTGAAGCAACTGTTTTTGGAGCAAACAAAGTGATTGAAAGTGGTTATGAATTAGAATTGTTCTCAGTTGGTAATATTGGCAACGTTTTAGAAGAATATATTCGACAAATTAAGATGGTTAACCCGGATGTGAAATTCTCGTCTGACTTCGTTCATAACTACACCCGGCCGTTCGCAGCCGATTGGCAATCACGCTTCGGTTTAACCAAGCTTTTTGATGCTAAATTCGGATTATTCGACCACAGCATTAAATATATTAATTAATCTATTCATTAGTGCTTCAATAATTTCATCAAGTATTCTATTGATTTTGGCGTATGATATTATTAGCAGCACAAAAAGGGGAAACAACTATATGTTCATCAAGATGTCTATTGACCTAAGAAAAATCAACAAGAAGCACCTAAGTGGTGTTGACGCGTTTATCGGGGAAGCAGAAGCAAAGGGTTTCGATTTAATTCGGGATAATGCCCGTGAAGATGGAACTGATACTCTGTTCTCATTAATTGATGAAACACAATTCCTTCCGACCTTTCATTTCATGGCAGCATATGCCAAAAGCATTGATGCAGCCGTGGTATGTGAAGACTTTCTGAATGAACCGTTTGTCTTCGTCGAGTCCGAACTTTTCAAAGGGCAAAAAATCTAAAACCTAACACCCTAAAAAGGGTGTTTTTTTAAAATCATTTTCGGCTGCAGGCATTTCCCGATACCCACCAGCTATCCACCAAAAATAAACTGTTTTTGCATTCCTGTTTTGTTTGATATTTATGCCACACGGATACCCCAGGGCCGACGGGCCCTGAGCTATTTGTCCGTTTATATTTTGTGTAGTTTCTCGTAATTTAGGACCCCAGGGCCCATCGGCCCTGAGCTCAAAAACATCCAATTGACTTCAGTTATGGAAAAGATATAATTTAATTAGGAATGGTTTATAAATGGGGTAAGAACCCGAGTTCAGCGTCAACTGAATTTTGTAAACTAGGCTCGACACAACTCTAAATGGTATCGTTTAGTAGGAAACATCGCTTCTAGTAAAGGCGGTGTTTTTTCTTTCCGGAAAACTCTAAAAAAGGTCAAAAACGTCGAAAAAAAGTGTTTTGGTTGGTTTGAAAGAAAAAAACCCACTTTCTTCTTTCAAAAATTCACTTTTTGATTTTTTAGCACATTCATTATAGTGCCTGTTTAAAGGCTATTTTCACATTTCACCATAGTAGAACTCGTCAGGTTATACATCCAACGTCTTTTTATTTTGGCTACTTTTTGAACCTTTAAGAGCAGTTATTTGTCGCCGATAGCGATTGGTTGCAGTGTAGGGGTAGGAAAGGAATAAGTTTATTAGGGTCCCCCACGAAGTGTCCAAATCGCTACGCGGTCCGCTCGTTCCACTGCGCTACCCAGCTGCCGCTCTTTGTTTACTTCGGTCGCCGCCCCATAACATTTTTGTATGGAGTTTTAAAAAATAATTATATTATTCGGGATGGACGTATAAAATATATTATCGAACATGAAAAGGGGAAGAAAAAAGCACATAATAAGCTCTTTCTCTTTTCTATGTTGGATATTAAACATAGAGACCGATATAATTCGGCTCAGGGAGAATTTTATTATGAGAGGTTACAATAATGGGTTTAAAGCGCAGTTAACGACAGTGAATATTCCGTACAAGATGGAAGATGAAATGGTTTTCTACAATATCATTTGTTATGTTTTAAGAAAACATAATGTCGGCCAGCTTACAGCAATACCGAATGAGAATGGGATTGCCTTTGTTCAAATGAGAAGTTTTTCTAAAGCGGAACACGATAAGGTTTTACGATGTGCCAAGGAATTGGTTAAATATCAAAAAGGTGCTGTCTTAATCGCTGAAGAAAACTATGATTACAAATACGGTTACTAAACAGGAAAAACAACATAACACTTGAAAAAGTGTTTTTATTTTTTAAATACTGATATCTATGGCGTTTAAATCTAAAATATAGTATATAGAAAAAGGTATATTGAGTTATCCCTTTGAGGTCAGTGAAAAATAAATTTCCATTTATAAATCTTATTTGTTCATTTATATCGCTAATTTCATTCTCATTTACCTTCTTTAACTAAGTCAACATCCACTATTTCTTCAAGGTGCTGACTTTTCATTTGGTTAAAGTAGATTTATTTTTTATTTAGGAATATTATTTTGGCCGCAGAATATAATATTAATATGAAAACAAGACAGGGGAAAAGAACGGCAACGAAATCTTCCCTTTTCTATTGATTTTCAATAGAGGTTAGCCAATAGAGCAACCCGGGAGAATTTCTTATGTCTGAATTTAAAGGTTTTGGTTTATTAGTAATGAATACAAAAGGTGAATGAGTAATCAATGGGGAAGTAATTGGAGCCAACGAAGAACTGACATTCATGGCATACGATGAATCTAAACGTGGGGCTAATGATAAAGTGTGGTATGTTGAACATCCAGTTAAAGATGTCTTTGTCAATGATGAAGGCGGAGTTGAACTAGTTTGATTCGATGGTAGTGAACGTGAAGGATATTTTGCCGTTATAGCCATGTATGCATTTAAAGCAAGACGTTCATTTATGACGATGGTGGCCTAATATGAAGAACTACTTTGGACACGTTTTCTACGGTATCGAAACCAATTTGTTCGGAGAGTTGGTCCTTAATGGTGAAGTTCTTACTGAAAACCAGGAGCTTATCGTGTTACGATGCGATAAAAAATGCCTTCTATTTGAGAGTACGGAAACCGTTCTCTTCGTATTACTCGAAGGTCGTCCGGAAAAAACATGAGAACTTTTGATTCATGATAGACATGAAGATTATTTCTCAACGATGCCCATGCGTTATCTATACGCTAGGCTAAAGGATTAGTCATATGTTTAAACTGTTGCATCAAACGCATCAGCTTAGGTATACCCGATATGGAGACATAATCTTAAATGGTCATGCTTTACGTAACGGCGAAAGGATTAAAGTCTTTGCTGAAATCAATGGAATTTTAGAATCAAAATACGTCATGGCTGTCAGATATAGAACCGATGAATATCCCGATGGAATTTTTGTTTTAAAAGGCTCGTTTTACAACGTCCCTTTGCAAAAGCTAAAAGCCAGACGGTTGTTGCCAGAGGAATTTGGAAAAGTTCAGCGAAAGAACTTATACAATTCAGCGGCATCGCAATAGGAAAATTAACAAAAATATAAAACACCTTTTCAGGTGTTTTTCTTTTGGCTTGAAATCAGGATAAGTTTTAAATAAATTACATAGATGTTGGTTAATAGGCAATAATGTAATATAATTCAAATATAAAGGAGATGAGGAAATGAAATATTACGAAAAGCTTCTTTCAATGAATTGTTTTACTTTGGCTGATGTATGTATATTAACAGGAAACAAAAATACTGCAAGCAGCCTTCTACAGAGTTATATTAATAAGGGATATATTAAAAGTGTTAAAAGAAATCTTTATGTAGCAATAAACCTTGCTGATAATGCACCAGTTGCTAATCGTTATGAGATTGGAAGTCAAATAACTGCCAGTTCATATATCTCCCATCACTCTGCTTTAGCCTATTATGGATATACGAATCAGGTGATGAACGAGGTTTATATTTCGTCGGACACCGTCTTTCGGAGTTTCGAATTCGAGGGGCTAAAATATAAGTTTTCGAAGTCAAGAATTGATGAAGGAATCGTGAACATGGGTGATGATGTGAAAGTTACTGACATTGAACGCACTGTTATTGATAGTATTAATGACTTTGAAAAGATTGGAGGACTTGAAGAATTGCTGCGCTCTTTGTCTTTGATTCCATTCCTCAATGAGAAGAAGCTACTCAAATACCTAAATGATTACGATAAACAGATACTATTTCAAAAAACAGGATACATCCTGGAACATTTCAAATATGAACTTAATTTATCTGATGATTTTTTTGATAGTTGTAAAAGTGAAATAAAAAGAAGCATACAATATTTGTCTAAAAGCTTTAATAAAGAACATGTCAAATATGATTCACAGTGGCAAATGTTTGTACCTAAGAATTTACTTTCATTAATTTCTGAAGGCGGTTCTGAAGATGTCGATATATAACTGATTAGAATTTTAAATTCAAACCATTTAAACACTCGAATGAGTGTTTTTTAATGTTATTTAGTCTGGGATGCTATTTATAAAGAGTCGCTCGAAATCAAACTTTCTTTTCTAATGCAGGTTTTACAAAAAGTTAGTTATATTTCTTAAGTGGCACGAATAGAATACAGGACATACAAATAAAAACTAGTTGTCGTCCGGATGTAGAATTTCCGAATGACACCTAAGCAATTCACGACAATTGCGTTGGTTTTACTAGTTTCAATCATTATATCTGAATGGAACGAAAAAAATTACAAAAAAGCAACTTAAGCTCTCGTGAAATGTAATCATGAGAGTTTTTATTTCATATAAATCCTGATTTCTCTCGGTGAAAAAGGTCAGGTTGAAATAGAGTGGATTTGCCTCCAGAGTTGAACGAGTAAAATGAAGGACATAACTGTCTCGGCTTTCCTAACAGTAGGCTCTTGTGTGCGTTGCTGTTAGGGTGATACCCCGTTTTAAGAGTGGTCGGGAAACAGCATAAACTCTGGTTAGTGAAGAGAAGCCCTTCACTAAGATTTGGAAAGCTAAATGGTGAAAGCCAAAGGGACAATCTAATAACAAAGCGGATAGCTTGCTTACATTCATTTTCGAATGAATGGTTGATTGTGATACACAAGAAAATATACGGAAACCACACGGAACCTTCACTTAGTTTGAGAGAAGAGTCGTAATTTTATCAACATCCAGCAAGTCCGACAAGGGCTTGCTGTGCTTCGGATATGCATTCCGTTTCCAGCCGTTTCTTTCCTTGTTTTCAAGAAGTATAAGCCTTATGATTAAGCATTAAGTATTAAGCTTTATAACTTGTTTAGACCATAACTCGATAGATTATCAAGAAATGCAAAACAAGATACTTTAGTAGGCCTTAACAACATATAACAGCTTAACTAATAGTATGTATAACTCTCATACCCTTTACATGATTCAACCTACCTATATCATCTATACATCATCTATCTATTACTGAACTACATTTAACTACCTATACCATTTCTGAATAAGGATGGATTGGTAGTCTTTTTTTGTTTTATTCCTTCCAAACAGGTATGGTCTACTTGTTAGGCTTTTCTTTAAATTTAAGGATTTCGGGGTCCCACGGCCCATAAGTTCTTGTTTCTTGAATTAATTTAAAAGCTTCTTCAAAGGTATACCGAATCAGAAGCGTTTCCGGGACTTTTAAGCGACGTTCGTGGTCGTGGTAGCGGTAATCTATTATTCCGTATAATCCGTAATACAGACGTAACGGTAGCTCTTCATTAAGAACTGAATCATACACGAGTCGGTCTTTTTTCTTTGTGACGACATCGATGGCAGCGTCTTCCTTCTCGCACCAAGAATGGATTACTTGGGCGCCCGATTTATTAACTGTATCCTTGATTACCGCATGGACTAGACTCCATCCTGGATGCTCCAGGATGAATTTTCCAGATAGCTCAAAGCACTTCCCGAGGCGTTCTTCAATTGTTTCTTCTGTTTTCATTGTTGTCATTTGCAGCACCTGTTTTTTTTAAGTATATCACGGCTGGCCCAATTCCGGAAATCAATCAATGAAGTGTTTTAAGGCGTTTTAAGGCCTGTTATCCATATGGTCAAGGAGTAATTCATCTTTGTTCATAAAGTCGAAAAT
>Ga0209100_1000467_pt1 | contig 35283 bp, 29 predicted proteins | sample lystaG_FD_185480 | JGI IMG/M metagenome (GOLD analysis project Ga0209100, IMG submission 185480) | Glacier valley bacterial and archeal communities from Borup Fiord, Nunavut, Canada, to study Microbial Dark Matter (Phase II) -... | ecosystem: Environmental > Aquatic > Freshwater > Ice > Glacier ... | reverse complement strand
AAATAGAAAAATGATTGTAAATAATTGTATTACAATAATATAAGTTAACTTTGGAAGCAGATAATCGGATTTTAGCACTCTGGAAACCCGCATGAATCAAGAAAAATCTCCTCCGAAATGTTAGTTAATTTATAAATCATTTTAAATGATCCGATTATTTCCAGTCCACGGATCATTGGCTCAGTTCATAGGGCAAAAGGAAAAGCCGATCTCATTTAGGAGGTCGGCTTTTTTTAATATTAGATGTCTAAAAATAGACATTTTATTTCTAAACTACATAAGTTGACGAAGCGGTGTCTCCCCCTCTGCCTGTCCAGTTGGTATGGAAGAATTTACCGCGAGGTTGATCAATACGTTCGTAAGTATGAGCTCCAAAATAGTCTCGTTGAGCCTGTAACAGGTTGGCTGGTAAGCGTTCACTACGGATGCCGTCAAAATAGCAAAGTGCTGAAGTCAATGCTGGAACAGGCACTCCGTTGGTGAGAGCTGTTGCACAAACCCGACGCCATCCTGCCTGTGCTTTTTCTATAATTTCTTTGAAATGAGGGGCAAGCAACAGATTGTGTAAATCAGGATTTACATCGAATGCTTTTTTTATGTCGGCCAAAAATACTGAACGGATGATACATCCACCGCGCCACATCAATGCAATACCGCCATAATTAAGGTTCCAGCCATATTCTTTGGCCGCTTCCATCATTAGATTGTAACCCTGTGTGTATGAGATGATTTTAGCTCCAAACAAAGCATCTTTCAAATCAGAAATCATTTGTGCTTTATCGATAGTTTTATCAACTTTTGGACCGTTAAGCAATTTAGAAGCTTCAACACGCATATCTTTTTGAGCCGACAGACAACGGGCAAATACTGATTCACCAATCAAAGTTAAAGGTATTCCAAGATCCAGAGCAGAAACGGCAGTCCATTTCCCGGTTCCTTTTTGTCCTGCTGTATCGAGAATTTTCTCCACCAATGCATCTCCGTTTTCGTCTTTGAAGCCCATTATATCTCTGGTGATTTCAATCAGGTAAGAATCAAGGTCACCCTCATTCCATGTTTTAAACACGTCATGCATTTCATCAGCTGACATACCCAACAATTCCTTCATTATTTGGTATGCCTCACAGATAATCTGCATATCACCGTATTCAATTCCGTTGTGAACCATCTTTACGAAATGACCTGCACCGCCTTCGCCAACCCAGTCGCAACATGGAGTGCCGTCTTCCACTTTGGCTGCAACGGCCTGAAATATTTCTTTCACAGCTGGCCATGCAGCAGGTGAACCACCCGGCATTAATGATGGACCAAGTAATGCACCTTCTTCACCGCCGGAAACGCCGGTTCCGATATAGAGTAATCCTTTGCTTTCAACATATTTGGCACGGCGAATCGTATCTGGGAAATGTGAATTTCCGCCATCAATAATGATGTCTCCTTTTTCCAGATGTGGAATAATCAGTTCGATAAAATCATCGACCGGTTGACCAGCTTTTACAAGCATCATCACTTTGCGGGGACGTTCGAGCGAGGCACAAAGGTCTGCAACTGAATGTGTACCGATGAAGTTTTTACCGGCACCTCTGTTAGCCAGAAACTCATCAACGCGAGCAATGGTACGGTTAAAAACGGCCACTGTAAAACCTTTACTTTCCATGTTCAAGACCAGGTTTTCGCCCATCACGGCTAAACCGATTAGTCCAATATCTGCTAACTTTTTCATTAGTTGATTTTTATAGTTTTAATTTTTCGGTAATGTCATTATTCTATTTCTAATTTAAATCCAAGTGCTTTTAAAATTTCAAGCGTCTGTTCATTTACATTTTTTGTATAAATGGTATATACCGGATATTCCCTCCGGATTGGATAGTCTCCACGAAGCTTTTCAAACAGTTCAGGATTCTTACGAAGAGCTGCATCATCGTTTCGGATATTGTATGTTGACAATACTGCCTTTGACAAAATTTCCACATTTGAAAGATTAAAACCCTCCAATTCGATAATAGTATTCTCAGGAATTTCCACATCCTGAGCTTGCCAGTTGTCGATACCTAAACCGAAAAAGCGACTGATAGCCTGTATGCTCATACTGGTACCATTGGCTTTGCCATCCTTTGAATAGCCTGCAATGTGCGGGGTAGCCAGATCAACAATTTTCAGAAGTTCTCTGTCAATATTTGGTTCGTTTTCCCAGCAATCGATTACCAACCCGGATATTTGACCTTTCTGTAAAGCAGTTTTTGCAGATGAAGTATCAAGTACTTCGCCACGGCACGAATTGATCACAATAGGTTGACATTTTAAAGCCTTAAAGAATTGTGAGTCAGCCAAATGATAAGTAGCATCATCCCCCTGCATGTTTAGGGGAACGTGAAAGGTAATGATATCTGCTTTTTGAATGATTTCAGTCAGTTTGCAAAATTGTTTTGATCCCTCGGTACGTTCTCGTGGTGGATCATTCAGCAATACTTTCATTCCAAATAATTCACACACGTGTGCCACTTTTGAGCCAACCTGTCCAACACCTATCACTCCAATGGTTTTACCACTAAGTTGAAAGCCTTTCTGTTGGGCTAAAACAAATAGGGCAGAGGCGATGTATTGCTCTACCGATTTGCTGTTACATCCTGGTGCATTGGTCCATTTGATGCCGGCTTTTGTGCAATAGTCCGTATCAATATGGTCGTAACCAATTGTTGCAGTGGCAATAAACTTCACCGATGATCCTTCAAGTAATTGCTGGTTGCAAATAGTTCGGGTACGAGTAATAATTGCATCCGCATCTTTTACTATTTCAGGCATTGTTTTTGGACCTGAAAGGTAAACAACTTCTCCGAATGGCTCCAAGGCTCCTTTAATGTACGGTATTTTATCGTCGATTATAAATTTCATAGAATGGATGGTTGTATTGTTAAATGGTTAGATGGTTATTTGTTAAAGGTAAAAAGAATATATTGTAAATTGATTAAAGGTTAGATGTTTATTTTAATAGTGGTAATTTAAAATCATTTAAATTTAAATAATTCATGATTGATTGTTATAAATATTTAGAACCTATCTATTCAAACATTTGCATTTTAACACTTTAACCTTTTAACCATCCAACCTTTAACCTTTTTAACCATCCAACCATTAACCATTTAACTTTTAACCATCCAACCCTTTAACCATCTAACCCTTATAGTACTTTTTCACAATCGCTTCCAGCACCCAACTTGTTCTTGCAGCTGAATACATGGTACTTACACATTTTCCAGTGCCACGTAAATCTTTTACTACCTGTTCAATCAAATAGTGGGATATATTTTCAGGGTTTTGAAAACTGAAAATTACAGTACCTAGTGGAGTGATCAATTTAATATCTCCATGCTCAAAACAGGAGAAAATAATCTTGCCTTTCGTACCTGAAATTTCAATTGTGTCTTCTTCATTTTCCTTAGCTACAACAAAACACCAGCTTCCTGTGCCAGTTACTCCTGAGTCGAAAATAAAGGAAGCAGAAACAGTATCTTCAACAGAATAGAACCCTGCCCTGTTTTGAGCAACTCCATTAACTTCATTAATTGGCCCAAAGATGAAATCCAGAAAATCAAATTGATGGGAGGCAAGGTCATAAAAGTATCCAGCACCTGCAATCTTTGGGTCGGTATGCCATGTCTGGTTTTCCTTAAATTGGTCTTTTTCTCCCAATGCTTTATGCAGCCGAATATTCACTGTCAGAGGTATGCCAATAATTTCATTTTCAACGAGTTCTTTGACTTTTAGAAAGGCAGGAAGGGTTCTCCGATAATAGGCCACGAACAAGGGCATCCCGGTTTCTTTCGAAACGCGAATCATTTCCTGACATTCGAAATAGGTACGTGCCATTGGTTTTTCAACATACACCGGCTTACCTGCCAGCATTGCTTCAATGGCAAACGATGCATGTGTGTCGGGAGGAGTAGCAATGTAAACGGCATTTACCTCAGGATCGTTAATCAGTTGACTGGCATCAGAATAATATTTCGGAACACCATGTCTCAATGCATAATCTTCTGCTTTTTCAGAATAGCGGCTCATGACTGCTATAAGTTTGGAATGTTCCACTTTATTAAATGCAGGACCACTCTTTTTCTCGGTCACATTTCCACAGCCTATCAATCCCCAGTTTACTTGGTTTAAGGTCATTTGTATTTTTATTTTTAAATGCGTTGTTAGTTCATTTGCAAAGTTATTCAATTATATTACTGTATACTTAAGATATGCAGTTTATTTTACAATCAATATTTAAAACGGTCTCTAAATGCCCACAATCCAAGTGCAGGATTCGAAATATAAAAGATTTCCTCCCCATTGGCCAAGGTATTATACCCATCACGCAAGTTTGCAGGATCATATTTGGCAGTCATTTCATCAATATCTGCGAATTTAAAACCTACACTTTCAATTTCAGTTTGCGTTAAATTCTCAGGACCTTTACCAGGACAATAAGTAATGCTGAAACGTCCTTCTGAAGAACCATGTATAAGATGAGCTGCGGCACTCAGGTTATTTCGCAACTCTTCGTTTTCATCGCAGGCTTTCAATGTGGCAGGCGTTCCGAAATAGCCGTATTTGCGAATCAGTCGGTCTATTTCCTTGTCTTCGCCGAATTCTTTCAAGGCAGGAGCCAACACAATCAGTTCACCGCCATCTTCGATGGCCATACGGGTACGATAAATCGACTTATTGCCCAGCCATGTACTTTTAAATTCCATAGGATCAAGGTAAACCACCACTTTCTTCAATGGCTGTTCGAGCATTTCAAAGTTTACCTGTAAGGCCAGTTTGGCCGCTTTGTCAAAAACTTCAAAGTCATCACCTATAAACAATCCACGCGTCTTGATTTTGCCGTCTGTTTTATCCAACCCAACTACCGTTTGCACATACACAATTGGTAAGTTTTGGGTGAAATGTTCCGAAGCATAATTGAAAATTCGACGTACCGGTGTATCTGCATGCCCCATCATTCGCTCCATTCCGAAGGCTGCACCAATAAAATGGCTTTTGTTGATTCCTTCCACGCCACCTGTACCCACAAAAATATTCTTATTGTAATTGGCCATTCCAACTACTTCGTGAGGCACTACCTGACCAATAGACAAGATGAGATCAAAGTTACCTTCAATCAATAATTTATTGACCTGAGCAGGCCATGGAAAATCAACAGCACCACCTGAAACCTCTTTCACAAATTCTGCAGGGACAATTCCAACGGTCACTACATCATTACGCCAGTCATGTTCACGAATCAATGAGGCTGGCATCGAACCAAACATGTACGCAATCTGTGGGGCAGTCATGGGTGAATGCGTTCCCAATGCCGGCAGTACATCGGTGAGATGATCGCCATAATATTGCCATGCCATTTCGGTCAATTCACCTGCGCGACTTGGGAGTCGTGTAAAATCAGGCGGTATGGCCAGAACTTTACATCGGGCACCTATTTTATCAAATGCTTCATATAAGCCTTTTTTTAGATCGTCAGAAGTTAGTTCATGATTGATGGAACCTATCTTGTAGTATAACATTGATTTATTTACGATTTAATTATTTACTATTTAATTCAAATCTTACTCTTATACAGTGTCAATATAAAGTTGATAATACTCGGTTTACTATTTTAAATTTATTCACAAAATACAACTTAATTCTCTTATTTACAATTTAGTCATTCAAAAATGCTACTTTAAATTCCAGTCAATTATCGTTCGCAAAAATGGTCAATTGTAAATCAATAGATTGTAAATCATTTCATCTTTTAACCCTTGCATTTCCGCCCCAGATGCTCCAGACCATGTCTTCGTCGGCTGGCTGAGCATAGTCGGTTAGAAATGTAGTTGCCAGAGCGCCTGTTGCCCAGCCAAATTGTGGCCACTTTTCAGGTTCCCAGCCTTTTAGAATGCCATACAACAATCCGCCTACAAACCCATCACCACCTCCAATTCGATCGAGCACAGTAATTTTGCGTGGTTCAATAACTTGCCAGTTGTTGCCTTCGAGCATAATTGCACCCCACAAGTGTTCGTTGGCGCTGATGACCTGGCGCAAAGTGGTGGCATATACCGATGCATTTGGAAATGCTTTTTTAACCCGGTATATCATTCCTTTGAAACCTTCAATCTCAGCATCAATACCTATGCCGCCGGATTCAGGACCTTCAATGCCCAAACAAAGTTGAAAATCTTCTTCATTACCCATCAGGATATCGGCTACTGAAGCTATTTCAGTAAAACTCTCACGCAATTCCTGGTCGCGGCCTTGCCAAAATGAAGCGCGGTAGTTCAGATCAAATGCGATTCGTGTTCCGTATTTTTTTGCTGCTCTTGCAATCTCAAGGCAAAATGTGGTGGTCTCGGGTGATAAAGCGCCGATCAAACCAGAAAGGTGAACAATCTGTACCCCTTCTTTTCCGAAAATACGTTCCAGATCAAAATCTTTAACATTCAAGGTACGACCCACTTCACCAGCCCGGTCGTTATGTACGCGAGGTCCACGGGTACCAAATCCACTATCGGCTATATTAAACTGATGGCGAAATCCCCATGGATCACCTTGTGCCACATCAGGACCTTCATAATCCATGTGTCGACTTTTCAGGTTGCTTTTAATGAACTGTGCAATTGGGCTATCCTTAACGAAAGTTGTGAGTACTTTTACAGGAAGGCCAAGGTAAGATGAAATACTGGCTACATTTGTTTCGGCACTGGTGGCCTGCATTTCAAACAAGTTAGCACTATGCACTGGCTGTCCGTTTACCGGAGTTATTCGAACTCCCATGCTCGTTGGAACCAACAATGCATATTTACAGTCTTTTTTTAATTCGAAGGACATATTTTTAGAAGTTAAATATTTGTCAATAAATGATAGATTAAAGATGATAGATTAATGATAATAGATACAATAGATAATAGATTAAAGATTTAACTTAATAAATTAAAGATGAAAGAATTAAAAGAAGTTCATACATTTAAGGTTGGAGTGAAAATTGTAATATTTTCAATTAACTACTCATCTTTGAACCTGAAACTTTGTACTCATTTTAAACTCCCCCGAAAGCGCTAAACCCTCCATCTACAGGAATTACAATTCCGGTTACGAACGATGAAATGTCAGACAACAAGAAAAGTGTGGCTCCCTGTAAATCTTCAGGTTCACCGAATTTGCCCATTGGAGTGTTATTTACAATCTTTTGTCCACGGGCAGAGAAATTGCCTGTAGCCTGATCCTGCACCAGAAAGCGGTTTTGATCAGTAATAAAGAATCCCGGTGCAATGGCATTTACTCTAATTCCGACTTTAGCTAGGTGTACTGCCAACCATTCGGTAAAGTTATTAATAGATGCTTTGGCCGCCGAATAGGCTGGAATCTTTGTCAGTGGCTTGTATGAATTCATCGATGAAACGTTTAGGACTACTCCTTTTTTGTTTTTCAGCATATCGGTGGTAAACACCATTGTAGGAAGCAAAGTGCCTTTAAAGTTAAGGGCAAATACTTTGTCAAAACCATCCATCTCAAGTCCGTAGAAGGTGTCTTCCAAATGGTCGAGACTGTTTTCATCCATCTGTTCTATTTTGGTCGTTGCAGTGGGGTGATTTCCTCCAGCGCAATTGATCAGCAAATCAATATTTCCCAATTTTTGATTGATCACCTTTTTGGCTTTGATAAGGGATTCTTTATCAAGTACGTCGCCTTCAATGCAAATAACTTCGCTCCCAAATTCATTAGAAATATCTGCCGCCAATAGTTCCTGAGGCTGACGACTGATGATGGCAATTTTTATGCCAACTGAGGCCATTGCTTTAACCATTGCAGTGCCGATAACACCGGAACCACCTGTTATTACACATACTTTTCCGTTTAGATCATTAAAACTGATTGCTGCCATTTCTATTTCGTTTAATTATTTATAATAGTCCAGATTTTCTTTGGTAATAATATCGATAGAGGTAAAATTGTCTTTTGTAACAGGTTTCTTCAATATAATATGGTTGAAAAGGGTAAATATTGAATTGTATCCTTGTTCTTCGGGGCGTTGACAAATCAGAAAATCAACAGTTCCTTTTTTTAGATAGAGAATGTTTCTGCTGATCAAATCATGACCTATTACCCTGATATCTGATCTCTTTGTTTTTTCCAGAAATTCTGCCAGATGGAATACCTGTGAGTTTGTTACGAAAATACCCTTCACTCCATGATTTGTATTCAATGCTTCTTCTATTTTTTCAGGAAAAGAAATGGAGGTTGGATCAGCAATTTCAAGGGTAATTAGCTTTCGTTTGCATTCAGTGTCATAAGTTTTGAAATATTCATAGAATCCTTTCTCCCGCTGTACCAAATGATTCAGGTTGTCCCACTCTTTGGCAAAATGAAGAATCAATATTGACGCATTTTCAGGAATGGAATAATCCAGCAATTTAGCAGCCAACATGCCCGATTGAAAAGAATCTTGACCGATATAACTTAATTTTCCACTGTCTTCGATATTTGAATCAATAAAAACATAAGGAATCTTAAGATTCTTGAGTTCTGAAATGAATAGTTTGGCTTCTCTGGAAAAGAAAGGAGCAAGTACAACACCATCAGGCTTGCTTTGAAGAATCAATTCCGATTCATTTGTAAATGTTTGAGAGTCAGATTGCCTGAAAAGATGGATGTCTATATTTACTCCATACTGATGTAGTTCCTGAAATGCTTTTCGGACACCAATCAACGGTTTATTCCAATATCCTTCAGTAGAAATAGGTTCAGGAACCAATACCACAAATGAATAGGTTTTTTTTGAAGCAAGTGTACTGGCCAGCAAATTGGGCTGGTATTCAAGTTCAGCAATAATATGAAGGATCAAATCTCTCGTGGTATTTGATACCTCTCCGCGATTGTGAATTACACGGTCAACTGTTCCAATTGAAACGTTTGCCTTGTGTGCAATATCCTTGATTCGTGTGCGGTTAATTGCTTTGATAATTCTAGTTTTTAGGATGTAATTTGAATGCAGGAGCAAATCTAACGAAATTTTATTAATCTATCGTGTACGAACACGGAAAACTATTTTAAAACATATTTTGACAGTTTTTACATTAATATATTTGCAGAATTAATATATAGTACCTATTTTCGTGTTCGTACACGGAATGTTTTTATTTGACTTAAATCCAATAAAATAATATCTTATGCAATTAGGTAAATTTAGTTTAGGAATTGGTGACCGTTTTTCACATCAAGGCATTGCGCAGTTGAAAGCAATTATTAAAGCCAACCAGTCGGGTTTGGATATTATCCCTGTTTGGAACAAGTCAAATCGTGAACATATTTATGTCCATTCACATCCGGTTGACGTAAGGAAAGAAGCTGATGCCGCAGTAAAGGCATTGGGTTATACCGGTAAGTATTTTGTAGATGCAGATCACATCAATATGGACACTGTGGCTCCTTTTGTAGAAACTGCTGATTTCTTTACCCTTGATGTAGCTGCATTTATTGGAAAGGAAAGTTCTGCTGCAAAGGTGGATGCATTTGTACAATCGTGCAAAAAGTACCTTGGACACCTTATTATTCCAGGCATTGAACTGCCTCTGGAAGTATCTGAAGATTTACTCCGAAGTATTACCGGAAAGTTTCTTGCGGCAACGCAACAGGCTTCCGAAATCTATCAATATCTTAAAGCAGCCAAAGGGGAAGGCAATTTTATTACTGAAGTTTCGATGGATGAAGTAGAAAGTCCGCAGACTCCTGTTGATTTGTTCTTTATCCTCAAAATGCTGGGAGATAAAGGTGTACCGGTACAGACAATAGCTCCTAAATTTACAGGACGCTTTAATAAAGGAGTGGATTATAAAGGCGATGTTGAACAATTTGCCAAAGAGTTTGAAGAAGATGTGCTTGTGATTGACTTTGCTGTGAAAGAATTTGGACTTCCTGAAGAGCTGAAATTGAGTGTTCACTCGGGAAGTGATAAATTCACTATTTATCCTATTATGGCTGGCATCATTAAGAAATATGACAAAGGGCTGCATGTGAAAACTGCCGGTACAACCTGGTTGGAAGAAGTGATCGGGCTGGCTTTGGCTGGTGGTGAAGCTCTTCAAGCAGCCAAGGATATTTATACCAATGCTTTGGGACGAAAAGATGAACTTTGTGCTCCATACTCTGATGTGATCGAAATTGATGAATCAAAGTTACCGTCAGTTGCTGAGGTAGCAAGTTGGAGCAGTGAAAAATTTGCCAATACCCTACGCCATATCCCTGGTCATCTTGATTACAATGCCAATTTCCGCCAGTTAATTCATGTGGGTTATAAATTGGCAGCCGAAATGGGAAATACTTATACCGATTTACTTAAAAAACATACTGAAGTGATAGGTAAATGTGTGGAAGAAAATATCTATGACCGCCATTTAAAAAGATTATTTCAACTTTAGGCACTTTTGTTCACTTTAGAAACTTTAAGTACTTTTTTATGAAGAATTTCCTTGATGAGAATTTTCTGTTGCAAACAGAAACTGCGCAGAAATTGTACCATGAACATGCGTCTAAAATGCCCATTTTCGATTACCACTGCCATATCAATCCTAAAGATATTGCGGATGACCGGAAGTTCAATACCATTACCGAAATATGGCTGGCTGGCGATCATTATAAATGGCGTGCAATGCGTACCAATGGAGTGGATGAAAAATACTGTACCGGTAAAGCAAACGACTGGGAGAAGTTTGAAAAATGGGCAGAAACTGTTCCTTTTGCTGTGCGCAATCCCTTATACCATTGGACTCATCTGGAATTGAAGAAATTCTTCGGGATTGATGAGGTACTGAGTCCTAAAAATGCCCGCGCCATCTATGATACCTGCAATGCAAAGCTTCAAACTCCGGAATACAGTTGTCGCAACATCATCCGTATGGCCAATGTACATACTATATGCACTACAGACGATCCGATTGACACACTAGAATATCATCAAAAAATTAAAGCCGATGGATTTGAAGTCGCCATATTGCCTGCATGGCGTCCGGATAAAGCCATGATGGTAGAAAATCCAATCTCTTATAATCAATATATCAATCAATTGGAAGTTGCTTCAGGAATGGAAATCAAGACTTTTGATGACCTGATGATTGCCCTAAATAAAAGACACCTGTATTTTCATGAAAATGGTTGTCGTTTGTCTGATCATGGATTGGATACTGCTTATGCTGAGGATTATACGGCTGAGGAAATCGATTCCCTTTTTCTAAAGACAAGGTTTGGCTACAGGCTTACGTCACGGGAAATACAGAAGTTTAAATCGTGCATGCTATTCGAATTTGGAAGGATGGATCATTCGCGTGGATGGACTCAACAGTTTCACATTGGGGCACTTCGTAATAACAATGCACGTCAATTCAATCTGATAGGTCCTGATACAGGGTTCGATTCAATCGGAGACAAACCGATTGCCGAACCTTTGTCGAAGTTATTGAACCGTCTTGACGCTGAATTTAAATTGTGCAAAACTATCTTATATAACCTGAATCCCCGAGATAACGAAGTGTATGGCACCATGATTGGCAATTTTCAGGATAGAAGTATTCCGGGGAAAATTCAATATGGTTCTGGTTGGTGGTTTATGGATCAGAAGGATGGTATTGAAAAACAAATCAATACCTTGTCTAATCTTGGCCTGCTGAGCCGTTTTGTGGGTATGCTGACCGATTCGAGAAGTTTTTTATCCTATACCCGACATGAGTATTTTCGACGTATATTATGCAATATGTTGGGAAATGATGTAGAGAATGGTGAAATTCCAAATGATATGGAACTGCTCGGTCAGATGGTCGAAAATATCAGTTTCAACAATGCCAGGAATTATTTCAATTTTTAAATAATACAAGGCAACTATTGTGAACTGAACTTAAATAGTATTAATTTCACAATCGATTGTATACATTAAAAAGGAAACAGTAAAATTTTCGGTAAAAGGCACATTCATATCTATACAGATTTCATTTTGCAATTATAGTTGTGTTTTGCTTCTTGTGGATGGGAACGAATCCGTGAAATCCGTTTCAATCCGTGAAATCTAAAATTTATAAAGATGAAGGTTATTACATTTGGAGAGATCATGTTGCGTCTTGCAACGCCAGGTTATTTGCGTTTCAACCAAACCAATCAATTAACAGCTACTTTTGGCGGGGGTGAACCCAATGTTGCGGTTTCTCTTGCCAATTTTGGCATTCACGTTGATTTTATTACCCGTCTGCCCGATAATGATATAGCCCATTCATGTGTGATGGATTTGCGCAAATATGGGGTGGGAGTTGATCAAATTGTTTATGGTGGAGAGCGTCTTGGAATTTACTTTCTTGAAACTGGTGCCGTAAGCCGTGGTAGCAAGGTAATTTACGATCGTGCCCATTCAGCCATTTCTGAAATAGAATCAGGAATGATTGACTGGGACAAGGTTTTTGAAGGTGCAAACTGGTTTCATTGGACAGGAATTACTCCCGCCATCTCGCAGGGAGCTGCTGATGTTTGTCTGGAAGCTATCCATAAAGCTAACGAAAAAGGAATCACTGTTTCCTGTGATTTGAACTATCGAAATAACCTATGGAATTATGGAAAGAAAGTTGGTGACATAATGCCTGCCTTGGTTGCCGGTACTGATATAATCCTTGGGAATGAGGAAGATGCTGAGAAAGTGTTGGGCATAAAGGCTGAAGGTATTGATCTAACAAATGGTCAAATCAATGCCATTGCTTACGAATCCGTTTCTAAACAGATCATGTCTAGATTTCCGCGCTGCAAAAAGGTGATTACAACACTTCGCGGATCTGTGAATGCCAATCACAACAGATGGTCTGGCGTTCTTTGGGATGGTCAAATTTTATTGGAAGCACCAATTTACCAGATTACAAACATTGTTGATCGTGTTGGTGGAGGTGATTCATTTATGGGGGGATTGATTTATGGCTTACTGACTTACAATGGTAATGATCAGAAAGCATTGTATTTTGCAGTTGCTGCTTCATGTCTTAAACATACCATCTACGGAGACTATAACCAGGTTACCGTTGAGGAAGTTGAAAAACTTATGGCTGGCGATGCTTCCGGTCGAGTTGCCCGATAATTTAGAACAAGGATTGAAAATATCAAATCGAATATGAAATATCGATTAGTTTGTACTTTGTAGTGGACAACTTTAAACTTTGAACCTAAAACTTTAAACTAACTAAAATGGCACGATTTACAAGAATAGAAGTGGTGTTAAAAATGAAGGAAACCGGCATGGTTCCTTTATTTTACCACAAGGATACAGAGGTTTGCAAACAGGTGATTAATGCTTGTTATGAGGGTGGCGTGCGTGTATTTGAGTTTACTAACCGGGGCGATTTTGCTCATGAAGTCTTTAGTGAATTGTCTAAATGGGCAGCACAGGCAACTCCTGAAATGATTTTAGGTGTTGGTTCAGTGCTCGACAGTGCCACAGCTGCCCTTTACATCCAGATAGGTTCCAACTTTATTGTTTCGCCATTGATAGATGAGGACACAGCCCACTTCTGTAACCGACGGAAAATTGCATGGAGCCCCGGTTGCGGTTCTGTTACCGAAATCAACCGTGCACATGAGCTGGGTGCCGAAGTGGTAAAAGTATTCCCCGGATCATCAGTAGGCGGACCTGATTTTATATCCGCAGTTAGAGGACCGATGCCTTGGGCTAGTTTGATGCCCACAGGTGGTGTTTCTCCTGATGAAGCCAATTTGAAAGGTTGGTTTAAAGCAGGAGTTCATTGTGTGGGTATGGGATCACAATTGTTCCCAAAAGAAGTAATTGACAATAAAGACTGGAACTTAATAACCTACAAATGTTCTGAAGTCCTTGCATTGATAAAAAAACTACGATAAGGTAATCTTGAAACTAACATATAAATACTAAATCTAAATTATGGATTCGAATACAATCGGCAAAGAAAAAACAAACTTTAGGTGGGTAATTTGTGCCATGCTTTTTTTTGCAACAACAGTCAATTATCTTGACCGACAAGTTTTATCTTTGACATGGAAGGATTTTATTGCACCTGAGTTTCATTGGACAAATAATGATTACGGAACCATTACTGCACTTTTTTCAATATTTTATGCAATAAGTATGTTATTTGCTGGTCGTTTAGTTGACAAGCTGGACACCAAAAAGGGTTTTATTTGGGCGATAGGAATATGGTCAATTGGAGCAATCTTACATGCTTTCTGTGGTATAGCAACTTCCGGCGTATTGACCGGGAACTGGTTTGTTGGTTTTGAAGAGGCAAATAATATAATTGGTACAGTTAATGATACCTCCAGAATTATAATTGTCAGTGTTACCTTATTCATTTTTGCCCGCTTTATACTGGCAGTTGGTGAAGCCGGAAACTTTCCGGCAGCTATTAAGGCAACAGCTGAATATTTCCCCAAAAAAGACAGGGCTTTTTCAACAAGTATTTTTAATGCCGGCGCTACCGTTGGCGCTTTGGGTGCTCCAATATCCATTCCTTTTATTGCAAAAGCCTGGGGATGGGAAGCTGCTTTTATAATTATTGGAGCCTTGGGATTTGTATGGATGGGCTTTTGGATTTTTGTTTATAAAAAACCGGAAGTACATCCGAAAGTAAATGCACTTGAGTTGGAATATATTCAGCAGGATAGATTTGCTGACCATGAAAGCGGACAGGAGAAAAAAGGAGTGCAAGTTAAACCTACCTTTGCAGCTCATTTCAAATATAAACAGACCTGGGCCTTTGCTGTTGGTAAATTTATGACTGATGGTGTTTGGTGGTTCTTTCTATTTTGGACTCCTGCTTATTTAAGCTCAGTGTATGGTATGGATTCAACAGAGAGTGCTTTCCCACTATTTGTGCTCTATATGATTACCCTTCTTTCAATTTATGGAGGATGGCTCCCTTCTTACTTTGTTTCTAAAAAAGGAATGAATCCTTATGCCGGACGAATGAAGGCTATGTTAATTTTTGCTTTTTTTCCACTCCTGGCACTTTTCGCACAACCTCTTGGATATATTTCCTTTTGGTTCCCTGTCATTATAATTGGTATTGCAGGAGCAGCGCATCAAGCTTGGTCAGCCAACATCTTTTCAACAGTTGGTGATATGTTCCCCAGATCGGCCATCGCTACTGTAACTGGTATTGGAGGTATGGCAGGAGGGGTCGGTGCTTTTTTTATTAATAAAGGTTCAGGGGTATTATTCGATTTTTCGGAACAAACTCAAATGCAATTTATGGGCTTTAAAGGTATCGAAGCCGGATATTTCATCATCTTCTCCATTTGTTCTGTTATGTATTTAATTGGGTGGTCGATCATGAAAACTCTAGTTCCAAAATACCAGGTCATAACCGATTTATAGTATATAATTAAATTTACTGCACTTAAAATACTGAGATTACTTTAATTGTAAGCTTAGATAAAAATAATATGAAGCAGGTTTAGGCCTGCTTTTTTTTTCTTTTATTACATCTAAGTATTTATTAAACATATGCGTTCATGAAAAATATTTTAATCAAAAGCAAAACCATAATTTCCGACAATCCGACAATCCGACATTAGTATATTTTTTAAAATAAAGATGAGGCCTCACTTAGAATGCTATTAACCACAAAGTCAAGTAGATACTAAGAAATAGAAAATATCGATTACCTATTGTCGATTTGTTTTTTTTGTCTCAACAGCCTCTATGTACCCATAAGTTAAAATATATTTTGGGACTGTGCTAGCAGTTGAATTTCTTGTATATTCCTGATACTATATTATTTAAAAACATTGAATCTATCACATTAAATATTTGACTGTCAGGGCTAAATGATTCTGAAAAACAAATTTTCACATTTAATAGGCATGTGAAAGGGCTATCTTCAAATCTTCATAGGAGTTGATTTTTATCGAAAGTTAGGGTCTAAATTGTTATTTCAACCTTGAAAAATAAAAATACTCAAGTGTCGGATTGTCGGATTGTCGGATTGTTGGAAAAAGAGTATGGGTATTCAAGGAATTCCATTTTTTTTGATGGTGCTTTTCGTTTAAGGCATGGACATAAATTGCCTGATCTACTTTTAAGGAAATGGATCTTTTTTTTAAGTATTGCTTAAATTTAACTCACGTTGTTGCCCTTATGAAGGTTGCTGAAACGAATATTTGATGCTTGTTGCATATTGTTCTAATTGGATTAATTGACTCCCTTAACCTTCATCTGCAGGGTGTAAACTGATGTGCGGGCTGTTATGAAAAGAACATTTCTGTTTTTACCTCCAAAACATATATTCGCCGGCATTTCAGGTACTTCAATTTCTGCAATTTTCTTACCCTCTTTATCGAATACAGAAACGTATTTGTTACACAAATATACATTCCCCTTGTTGTCAATGGTCATTCCATCGGAGCCTTCAGGAGCAAAAAAGGTTTTATTACTCAATGTTCCATCAGCATTGATCGTATAATTCCATATCTTACTGTCATTGATATCGCTCACATACAGTGTTTTGCCATCAGGAGTGCCAATAAGTCCATTGGGTTGCTTGTAATCTTCAATTACCCGGATTACTTTGCCATCAGGATTCAGGTAATAGACACCACGTTTATCCTGAACCTCTTTACGACCTTTTTCCCAATAATCACGTGCATAGTAAGGATCGGTAAAATAGATGCCTTTGTTGGGAGCAATCCATAAATCGTTTGGAGCATTAAGGGGTTGTCCATTAAAGTTTTCTGCTAGAGTTCTCATTTGTTTATCCATCGTAATTGCTACCAATCTATTGTGTAAATCAGCACAGGCCACCAACTCTCCTTTTTTGTTGAAATAAGTTCCGTTTGAACGCTCGCATGGTTGCATAAAAGTAGTGATTGCATTCCCTTTTTCACTCCAGACATCAATCTTGTCGTTGGGTTGATCAGTAAAAAAAACACGGCCATCGTTAGCTACAGCAGGTCCTTCAGTAAAAGCATACCCGCCGCCCACTTTGGTTACTGTTGCGCCTTTTGCAATTAAGTCCGGGTTATTCTTTAAATCCTGAGCTATTCCAGATAAGGTGAGGAACAAAAACAAGGTGAATGTTAAGAATTTTGACATGGTATTATTGATTTTAACTGGTTTATTTATATTTACTTCTTCGGTTAATAGTTAGGATTTATTAATTGGTCGACACCAAATTTAATTGTCTTCCAAAGCTAACATATTTAAACCACTTTCCAAAGTTAATTACAATTTTAAGTTTCTTTAATTTTATGAAAGAATAAAATATTTTGAATAATATTACTTACAAAGATGTTGAAAAATTGTCATACTCCGATTACCTTTGCAGTACTATCAAAAAGTATTTTACAATGGATAAATATCAGCAACATATACGTTTGGAATTGTCCGCATGGCAAAAGGAAATGCTTCGTAAGCCTTCTATTTTCAATTGGTTATCGAAAAAGTTACAAGTAAAGATCAATACCTGGATTCCTGAAAAGATACATAAGGCCATCACAACCACCATCAAGCAAATGATCCGTGGTGTTTTATTCAGCGCGACCCATACCACTGCCAAACCATTGTTGAATAAATCGTTACAGGAACGTGAGGCTATCGTTCAGCAGCGGATAGAATTTTACAGAACCACTGCTGCTGTTGAAGGTGGAATAACCGGTGCAGGGGGTATATTGCTGGGTCTGGCAGACTTCCCTATTTTAATTGGTATTAAAATGAAATTGTTGTTCGACATTGCTTCCATGTATGGATTTAATGTTAGTGATTATAAAGAAAGGGTCTACCTTTTGCATATTTTTGAACTGGCCTTCTCCAGTCATGAACACCGTAAAAATGTCTATCTAAAAATGGTCGATTGGGATCAAAGAAGCAAAGAACTCCCGGAAGATATTAATCAATTTGACTGGCGTAACTTTCAACAGGAATACAGAGATTATATCGACCTTGCCAAAATGGCTCAGTTGGTGCCTATCATAGGAGCGCCGGTGGGAGCAGTGGTCAACTACCGGCTGATTAAAAAGTTGGGATTTACAGCCATGAACGCCTACAGGATGAGATACTTAGACAATAAGCAATTATCAAAATCCCCGGATAGGATTAACTGAACTTTCTTACTTCCATAACTGTATTGGGTGAATGAACTTTTGCTACAGCAATTTTTCATTCACCCAATACAATTTAATCCATTTCAATTCTGCATTAAAAGACCCAGTTCAGAGGACAATTTAAATCTTTTTGGAATCAGATGAACTTTATGTTTGAAAAAAAATAAATCAATTGCAAGATATGGATAATTCATGCCTTGATTGCATGATGACAGGTAAAATGAACCCGCTCCTGCATTAACAGTAACCTTTTTTACCATGATTGACATTTATTTCTTTCAATATATTTAATTTTAAAATGAGGTGATTTATCTATCCATTATTCGAAGGTTATTCGAAGATCGTTTTAACTTGTTTGTAAAATCATCGAATAACCTACAAATAATCAATGAAGAATCTTTGAATAACATTTAGAGGACTTAGTTGATCTGGACCTTTAACGTTGAGCCATATATCGAGGGTTATGTCAACCATAAAATGACTATTCGTACTTCTTAAGATCAGGAATATACCTCCCTTCATAAAATGGGTTAACGGATATGAAAATAAAGTAACAGAAGAAAATAAATTAAAATAGAAAAGTAAAACAACTATTATTTGCCTATCCCATACCTATTTATGGATAGATAAAGAATACAAAAATTGTAATGGATGTTATAAGTAAACAATAAGGAATGGTGAAGTATGACTAAATGATTAAAATAATATGGACAATTCAAAGTTAGGCTATTTATTGTAGATTATAATAAAATCAAAGGATAATTTGTACGCTATTTATCCAGATAATAACCCTTGGATGTATTCAATCTTTTCTTTTTAATAATTTAAATTGATTCTTTTGATCCCATTAATAATGTATATTTTCCACTGTTTATGAAATGTTGTTTCTATCGGAATTCCCTTTACAAGTGTTTGATAAACAATACAATATTTTTCAGTTAGTTTTACAAGCGTTTGAATTTGTTCATCTTTTGCTTCACAATCCACATTGAATGAAAGACGGATTGACTTAAATCCAGCAGGTACCGGATGAAGACTTGCTTCTTTTAATAGACTGCCAGTTAGTATATTGCATGTGATTCCTTCACCAATTTTATTGTGTGCTTTTAGAGTTATTGTGGCACTATCAGGCAACTACCGATATTTTGCTTTTATCGGGGCTTGTATGGTTTTAAACTCCTCTGAATGTATTGGTTAGCGATTTTTGGTCTTGATTATTTAAATGCGTTGAATGATATTCTTACTTTAATTGAAATAAAAAATCAAATAGTTTTGATTATTTATTCGTAACTACTCAGAACATCTTTTTTTTCAAAAATGTTATAGCATTTTTAAACGGCCAGGGTGGTGCAATGGTAGTAAAACCCTTACTTTCAAAATAATCTTTCCATTCATCCCAACAACTATTGCTGACGAACGATCCGGTTATAAATACAATGTTCTTTGATTTAATATTTTCCATTTTATAAGTTTTTAATGGTTAAACAATAATTCACAAAATAACACGATACATCTAAACCTTTCCGCAGGTTTATGATATTAAATTCATAACTTGCTACAAGGCTTAGTATTACAAATCTACAAATTTTCAATGAAAGAACCAAAAATATAGTGATCTATTCAGGAGTGCATAAATCTGATGTAAAGGATCGTAAGGTCCGAAGAAAAAAAGAGGGCATTCCATACCTAAAAAATGTCTACTGTATAAAATTATTAAATCCCATTTCAATAGAATATTTTCATCCAAAATATACGTTCATAAGTCTATAGATACCATTCGCGTTTGAATTGATACCATTCATCAATATTTAATATAAAATTGATGAAAATTCGATTATTTGTTGTAACTTCATCATCAAAATGAACTAAAAGACAACCATTTTAACCCAACGGATTATAAGTATGATTGAAAAAGTACTATTAAACTTCCGCTAGTTAATAGATACTTATAGAGCAATGACGACAAGACAAGAACATGAAAATAGCTTAAAACAGACATTTGGTCTTGACAGATTCTATGACGACCAATGGGAAACGATTGATCGAATTTTAAAAGGTGAAAGAGTACTGTTAATTGAGAAAACTGGTTTTGGAAAATCGTTATGTTTCCAATTTCCTGCAACAATTTTTAATGGTACCACTGTGATTTTTTCACCTCTTATTGCTTTAATGAGAGATCAGGTAAAAAAGTTAAACAGTTTGGGTATTTCAGCAAAATGTATAAATAGTGAACAGACACACCAAGAAAATACTCAAATAATTGAAGAAGCAAAAACGGGAAAAGTAAAGATAATATACATCGCTCCTGAAAGACAAGAAAACAACGAATGGATAGAAGCTACACGACAGATGAATCTATCAATGGTCGTTATTGACGAAGCGCATTGTATATCTGTTTGGGGGCATGACTTTAGACCAGCTTTCAGACGCATTATTAATCTTGTGAAATTACTGCCAAAAGGGCTGCCAGTATTGGCCTTAACAGCAACAGCGACTAAAAAAGTAGAAGCTGACATTGCTGCGCAAATCGGAGGCAACATTTCTGTTTTGCGAGGAAATTTACTTCGGGAAAATTTTAGATTGTATGTTGTTAATGTTAAATCAGAAGATGAAAAGTTAATTTGGCTGGGTCAAAATTTAGATAAATTTAAAGGAACCGGAATATTATATACGGGAACAAGAGTCAATACTGAAATTTATTCAAAATGGTTTGAACATTTAAAAATATCTGCAATTGGCTATAATGCTGGGTTGGATAGTGATTCAAGAATTGCAATTGAAAATGGGTTAATGAATAATAAATGGAAGTGCATAATTTCTACCAATGCTTTAGGAATGGGAATTGACAAACCAGATATTCGATTCATTATTCACACTCAAATTCCACAAAGTCCAATACATTACTACCAGGAAATTGGCAGGGCGGGCAGAGATGGCAAATCCGCTTATGTAATTTTGTTTTATAATTCTGAAGATAAACAACTTCCTGAATCTTTTATAGAAGGAGGAAGACCTTCGATTGACAAATATGAAATGGTAATCAATGCAACTCGTAATGAACTCTTAAGTGAGAGACAACTTATTAGAAGAACAAATCTTAAACAGACACAAATCCGGGTTATCAAATCCGATTTAATTGATCAGGGCATTTTAAGAGAAGTAACAATTTGTCGAAGTAAAAAATTCGAGTATATAACAAATGCACCTGACCTAAACACTAAAGCATTTGAAGAATTAAGAAATACTAAAAGGGCTGATTTGGAGCAAATGATTCATTATGTAGAAACGTCGCAATCAAGAATGAAGTTTTTATGCGATTTCTTAGGAGATTCAACAACTCATAATTTTACGAATTGCGACAATACTGGTTTAAATAAAATCATAGTTAAGAGCAATGATGAATGGACAAAGAAACTTCAAGATTTTAGAGAAGATTATTTTCCAATTCTTGAAGTTGAAGCAAAAGGCTCAAATATTGTGAATGGTGTAGCTTCAAGTTACTATGGAGTATCAAATGTCGGTTCAGCTTTACATCGAAGCAAGTATGAAACAAAAGAAGATTTTCCTGACTTTTTACTTAAGCTATGTTTAAAGGCTTTCCGTAAAAAATATGGTCAAGAAATATTTGACTATATTGCTTACGTTCCGCCAACTGTGTCAGGAGACTTAGTAAAGAACTTTGCGACAAAGCTTTCACAGGTGTTAAGGTTTCCAATAGCGCATGAACTTATAAAAACCAGACATACAATAGAACAAAAAGTATTTGAAAATGGTTATTTGAAAACCGACAATGTCTGCGGTGCATTTTCATTTTCGAATCCAGGCATATTGGTTGGTAAGAGCATTTTGCTAATAGATGATATATTTGATAGTGGAGCAACAATCAAGGAACTGGGCAAATTATTTACTACCTTTGGGGTTATAAAAATAGCTCCAATTGTTATCGCAAGGACCGTTGGAGGAGACTTAGTATAAAATGAAAAATGATGCTACATATTGGATTGCACTGGCTCATTTACCAAAATGGGGTTACGGCAAGATTAATAGTCTTATTGTACAATTCTTTCATGATGAAAAAATTACAATAGAAGATTTTTTTAATTTAGCAGAATCTGTTTGGAGTAGTAAATATCTGCTTGACGCTAAAGAAATTTTAGATTTACAAAGAGTAAAATCCGAACTTCCAGGTAATGCATTTTTTGCCGAGAACCTATTAAGCCAAGGTTATGAACTCATACCAATCACTTCGCCAGAATATTCTAAAACTTTAAAACAAAATCTTAAATCAACATATTCGCCAGCGCTGTTGTATGTAAAAGGAAATAAACAAATTCTACAGGAAAAATCAATTGCAATTGTAGGTTCAAGAGCAGCAGAAGGTAAGTCTTTAGAATTCACTGATAATATTGCCAAACTTGCAAGCAAAGATTCTAAGGTAGTGGTTAGTGGATTTGCGAAAGGTGTTGACAAACAGGCACTTGATTCTGCAATAAAATATAAAGGCAATAGTATAATTGTGCTACCACAAGGAATTACAACATTCAATTCAGGATTCAAGACATACTATAAGCATATCGTTGATGGTGACGTTTTAGTATTAAGTACATTTCACCCTAAAGCTGTTTGGTCGGCAGGTTTAGCAATGGCCCGTAATCCAATTATTTACGGACTTGCAGACGAAATCTTCGTTGCCGAGTCAAGTGAAAAGGGCGGAACTTGGTCTGGAGTGATTGACGGACTGAGAAAAGGAAGAAAAATATTTGTTAGGATGCCGGATTCAAATGAAAAAAATGCAAATATTCTTCTTATTCAAAAAGGTGCAATACCAGTTGATAATAATGGAATAGAAAATATTGACTCTAGATATATAGAAAAGCCAATAACAACAACGTTGGTTCAAAAATCATTAGAATCGCCTGATAGTGAGGGTGAAAGAATACTCAAAGTAATTAACGGCAAACCACTTTCTGCAAAGGAAATTATAGACAAGTCAGGAATTGACTGGACGGCAAAAAAACTTACACTCTTTTTACAGAAAATTGAAGACATTCAAACCATAAAAAAAGGACGGATTAATCAATACGCATTAAAAACGAATCAACCTGAACAAACAAAACTTTTTGGCTAGACAATATTGAAATCCATGCGAGTAAAAATAGGACTTTATAAAATAGAATAGACCCAATATGAAATCTCAGTTGCTATAAATCTCCGCCAGCAGCGCCCTGTTTTTCTATGGATATATCAATAGTTTATGTAATTTTTATGATTGACTGATTAAGCCAAAGCACCTTCAATTGTAATAGTTCAGATATTTCATATATTCTTGCTTCGTTGACATAAATTTAGTATATTTGAAGGCATTTATTTGCAGAAAGATTATCCCACTTGTTCGGATTTTACTGTGCATTTAGATTTAAGTATTGAAATTACATGAATTCAGAACTTATAAATGAATAACAATAAACAACAAAATACAGGCACAGCTGTGATAAAAATTTTTACTTTCTTATTGATCATTTTGCTGTCCTCCTTACAATGGTTGTCGGCACAGCGTGGATATTTTGATGCTCCTTATAAGCGTTACGAAGCCGATTCAGCTACGTTGTCCAATGGTGCTTTGGCTACCCCAAAATCTTATGCACAGGCTGATTTGCAGTCAGAGGCATCAGATCAGATTTGCGTTGACATGAGAAGTTCGGATGCCACATTGGAATTTACACTTTCACAGCCTGCCGATGGGTTGGTGATTCGGTATAGTGTACCTGATGGAGAGTCGGCCGTTATTGGTGTATATGATGGAGCGGTCAAAATTACAAGCATTACCCTGACTTCAAAATGGTCATGGGAATATTTGTGGAGCAATGGAGATCCTAACAATCAATCGATTACCAACAAGAATCCAAGGATGCGGTTTGATGAAGTCCGCTTCAAATTGCCCAATAAACTGTCGAAGTTAAAATTGGTAAAAGAGAGCGGGAACCCTACCATTGATTTCATTGAAATGGAATCGGTTTCTGATGCCTTGACTGCCCCAGTAGGCGCGGCAGTATTTAGTGGTGATGGCAGTACTCTTCAGGCTTTTATTGATGCCAATGGTGGAAAAACAATATTCGTACCTGCAGGTGTATACAATATCCACAGTCAGCTTTATTTTGGAGTTGCCAAAACTAATTTACAAGGGGCAGGAATGTGGTATACCCAACTGAATTTTACGGTCACCAATGCCAGTGATGGTGGACTAAGGGCCAATGCACCCCAGATCAGTTATTCCGATCTATTTATCACTACCGATATGACTACCAGAACAAAGGGATATGGCGGCATTATCGGGGTTTATACTCAAGGATCCACAATTCGGAATGTGTGGGTAGAACATTGTGCTACTGGATCATGGATTGCCCAAAATACTCCGGTTGGTCCAGCTTATGCCGATGGTTTTATCATGTCAAATTGCCGTTTCAGAAATACCTATGCTGATGGGATAAACCTATGTAAAGGAACCAGCAATGCCATTGTTGAACATTGTAGTTTCAGGAATAACGGAGATGATGCGATGGCCATCTGGAGCGCTGAGGGATTGGAATGTAAGAGTAACACCTTCAGGTACAATACCGTTGAAAATACTTGGCGTGCAGCAGGTTGTGCTATCTATGGCGGATATAGCAATAAGGCGCATCACCTCATCATAAAAGATAATCTTGAAGCGGGCTTAAGAGCCAATAATTTCTTCGCCGGAGTAGGATTTAGGGATACAGGGATGCATGAGTTTTCAGATATCACCCTTATCGGATGCGGCACTTTTAATGATTTATGGAATCAGCAGATTGGAGCCATTGATTTGGCCTGTAACAATGTGGCAGGCACTCGGGTACAAAATATAAGATTCTCAAACATTGAACTAATTGATTCAAAGAACGATGGAATTTATATTTACAAATGGGGTGGGGATGGTTTCTACAATTTAGTATTTCAAAATATAAATATCAATGGAACCGGGAAGGAATATCCCTTTAACAATGCAAATAATGTAAATTGGGGTAGGGGATATGGAATCTTGTTTGCAGCGAATACACTTACAGGATACGGTACTTATTGCAATATGGTTTATTCAAATCGTGGAGGCAATGCCGACTCGTATGAGAATACTTCTGTCAAAGGAACTTTTACATGGACCGGACTTTCAAATTGTGATCCTATTGCTGTTACAGGTATAAATCTTTCGCCTACAGATCCCAATATTGGAGGTGGTGCAACCTTACAACTTGTGGCAACTTTCGCGCCAGTGAATGCCACTGAGAAAACGGTTAATTATACTTCACTCAATCCGGCTGTAGCCACTGTTAGCAGCGATGGTTTAGTAACAGGTTTATCGAAAGGTCAGACAACTATTACCGCCGTTTCATTGGACGGAAATATCTCAGCCACCTCTATAATTCATGTAACGAGCGATCCAATAATCTGTTACAAGATTAAAAACCGTTGGCAGAATACCTACCTATACGATGCCGGGGACAGGGTGAAATACAATCCCACTGCCACAGGCAATACTTATTTGTGGCAACTTGAAGATATTGAAGGAGTAAAACAAATAAAGAATTATTCTACAGGCGATTATATGAACATTGAAAATCTTCTGGGTTATGTACAATGTACAGCCATTACACCGGGAGCAATGAGTTCAAAATGGTCGGTTGAAGATGCAGGTGAAGGTTATGTAAGATTAAAAAGTGAATCAAGTGCTACTTCTTTCATTCATATTGAAAACCTGCAGGGCCAGGCACAGTATGGTCTGGCAGAACCTTCGTGGTGGAGTGCCCAATGGGCGCTTGAACCCTTAATGCTGGTCACTTCTGTTGCTACATTATCAATTAATCAGGTAGTTGGCGTTTATCCCAATCCTTCGAAGGGTGATTTTAACTTGACTTTGAGTAAATTTGCTCCAAACGAAAAGGTAATTATTAACATTTACAATGTTACCGGACAGGCCATTTATACCCATTCCTATATCGTTGATTCTAATGGTTTTATAAACGCAAGAGTTTCTGCAGGAAAAATTATTTCTTCTGGAAATTACTATTTGGTGGCTAACGGAAATTCAAACTCAGTGAGCGTTAAATTATTGATAGATAAGTAAGTGTCGGAATAATAAGGAATTCTGTAATGTGGGGTTTGATGAAAATGTTTATGGTAAAATTGGTTCGATATTAGCAAAAGTGAAGTGAATATTTGAAATAGGATTTGTTTTAAGCATTGTCTACGACACAAATATTCACGTAATATCGACAATATTGACAATATTGACAATATTGACAGTGTCAGTATTGTCGGTATTGGATTCTATAAATCCCCGATATTTTTTGCAAGGAAGGAATGGAATCATTTTGTTGAATCCACCTAGGGGAAATTTATTTCCATTAGACTGCACATTTCTCTATTCCCCATTTTCGGTAAATGGAATTACATTGCTTTCGAATTCAAATGTTTTAATATCCTCCTTGGTGAGCCATTTTTCAGAAGTAGTCATCACATATTGAGCATTTCCAAGGTTCTGTAAATCCCAAATAATCCCTTCAGCTTCTGCAAAGGAAACTTTCCCATCTAATTGTTCATTGAACAGCCTGATGATTAGATTCTTTTCCAAAAGACCAGAACTTAAGGCTTTCAAAACCAATTCTTTGGTGATTTCATTTCCTTCATTTTTTTCTTCCTTCATTTCGAATTCCACAAAAGTAGCTTTGGCCGAAGGGAATTTTCCATTGTAAGCCTTAAAAAGCAACTGATTGATATTGAATAATATCTTGTGAATATAAATATCGGAATAATTTTCAGAGACCTTTTCCCTCAGCATTTCTTGCGAAAGATTGCCTATTTGTCCTTCTGTCAAAACATCTGAAAGTTTATAATCAAGAACAATCGTAGCTGCCTCTGTAGGCTCAAAGTCAGAAATGGCCATGAACAGGTATTCTTTTAACTCATTTGGTTTAAGTTTCCCTGAATCTTCGTAATCGAATTTTTTTAAAAGTTCTGTAAAGTCTGCATTATTCCATGCTCCCTCTATCTCATCTATCGTTTTTACTGAATTTATCTTTATTGAATATTTCATCTGCTTATAATTTGTTTTTAATTGCCATATATTACTTGCCAATAATCATTTCCCTGTTGGAAAAGATTTTCTTTTGGCTCGCTTCATCATAATACAATTAATTATTGTTTTTTAATAATCATTATTTAGAAACCTATTCTGCATTTACTTCGCATAAAAGTAAGCAAATTTATTTATACTAAACAATTTTCTGGCAAATGTATTGATTCATATTTATTTTGGATCAATTAACGTAGAAAAAACTACCTATACAATTATATAATAATCATTTAGGTAGTTAATTGAATTATAAAATATGGTTGTACTTAAACTGCTGATTTTAAATTGAAATTGATGAATTTTTCTTTAGGCGTTTGACAGAATGCACATTTTGCATTGACATCAGCTAAATTGTAAGTATTTCCACAAACTGGGCAAACAGCATATCCAATTGGCAAAGTGCATTCAGTATTTGAGGCTAATTCTTGCAAAGCTTTGGTATAAAATTGTTGATGTTTTTTTTCTGTATCAAATGCCCATGTAAACGATTTTACAGCATTTTCTACTTTTTCTGTTGTGGCTTCAGCTAGAAACTGAGGGTACATTGTAGCTACCTCATAAGATTCTCCATCAATGGCAGTTTGTAAGTTTTCAGCTTTTGATTTAACTTCAAATTCGGGCTTAAAATCTTCCATCTTTTCACCCAATTTCTCTAATACATTTGTATGATTGCTTGCATGAATTGCTTCAGATTTAGATGCAGCTTCAAAAAGTAGGGCTATTGATGCAGAACCTTCTTCCATCGCTTTTTGCGAAAAGGCTGAATATCTGGCACTTGCTGTTGTTTCACCTTTTATTCCTGCCTTGAGGTTTTCAATTGTTTTGATTGGCTTGGGCTGTTCGCAACCTGTAAAAGCCATTACACTTACCAACGATAAAATTAAAAGCTTTTGTAAATTCATCATGTGATTGTTTTTAGTTTTTTATTTAAATCGGCATCAAATAGCTATAAACCAGCGTTCCGCCGAAGAACCCAGTTATACTTACGAAAATTGTTGCAATTCCATATAAAATAAGGGTGACCCATTTAAAGCCAGAATATTCCAGCTTTTTTACCATAAGATAAATTTGAACAATAGAAGTGATAATCAAAGTACCTACTGATAACCAGCCAAACAATTCGTGTGTCTCTTTTATATTATCTGCCACACCTGACAATTCGCCCGTAAATAAAATACCTGCAAGCAATGCGAAAACTGCTGAGATGGTTCCTGCAATCAGTAAATAAAAACTTGCTTTTGCCAACGATGTTTCTTTCTTGAAAAATAATGAAGCAATAGCGGCAACGAATCCAAAAAGAACTAATGCTATTGGAAAGTGTACCAGCATTGGATGAATGTGACTTGTAGCAATCATAGTTTTATGGTTTATGATGAGGTTAGCAATAAAGTCATAATTTAAAGATTATAATTAATTTTTTCAAATATACTGATAATTATTTAATTGCATTAATTTTAATAGATAATATTCTAATAATTTTAATTGTAATTTATCTCAAAGACTAGTTTGAATCTTCACTTTGATTTAAAATATGAAACACATAAGCTTGAAAAATGTTCAGAGTGATTGGTATGTTAGCTAAATATATTTTTCACTTAATATCACCTATAGTCATTAATTTGAGTCTTTAGTTAGATTATTGATCAGTCCTCTAAAAATAAAACCATGAAAGGGAAGTACTGAATACCAATAGATTCTACCTAACAAGCCCAATGGTCTGAAGGTTGCTGTTTGAGTCAAAATATTATCTTCATCCATTTTAAATTCAAGCCATGCCTCTCCGGGTAATTTCATTTCTGCATAAAGCAGTAATCTTTTTTCTTCTTTGCTTGCAATCAGCACTCTCCAAAAATCCAGAGATTCGCCAGCCCAAATCTCAATATCGCTTCGTCTTCCCCTTCTCATGCCAACACCACCGATCAGTTGGTCCATGATTCCCCTGATTTCCCAAAGCCAATTGCCATAATACCAGCCTGTTTTTCCTCCAATGGCCCAGATTCTATCCATCGCATACTTAGTGTTAGTGATTTTTCGCTTACGAATATCTTTGAAACACCCGTTAACCGGTACTTCGATGTGTTGAGATAAGCCATTTTTGAAAATGTTGCTTGTTTGAGCATCTTTCCAACTTGATAAGACTTGATTTTGCTCAATCTTATCAAACGCCAGTTTTATGGATGTATCGTAATCAATTAAAGAAATTCCAAGCAATGAAACCAAATTATTCGGTTTGCAAATAACCTCAACCTTCATGCTGTGTACCAGATTCTTAGCAAGTGCAAATGATGTAGCAGTTACAAAGTACAACCAGTATGATGAAATCTTTGGAGTCATTACGGGTACTATCCCTATTCGTCTTTTTAGGCCCCTGACCTTTGCAAAATGCAATAACATCTCTTTATAGTTTAATATGTCGGGTCCACCAATGTCGTAGGTTTTATTATACGTTTCAGTCCTGCCAATTACACCCGTAAGAAATTCGACAACATTGCGTATGGCTATAGGTTGACATTTTGTTTTCAGCCATTTGGGTGCAATCATAACTGGTAACTTCTCAACTAAATCACGAATAATTTCAAATGAAGCACTTCCTGAGCCAACAATAATGCCGGCTCTCAAAGTGGTCAATGCAAAAGTTGAATCCGATAATATTTCCTCCACATTTTTACGAGAAGTTAAATGTTTTGACAATATGCTTTCGTTTACAATACCACTTAAATAAATGACTTGTTGTGCTTTTGTTTCTTGAATTCTGGTTTTAAAGTTGATGGCGCAAGTTTCTTCCAACTTTGTAAAATCACCAGATTCTGTCGACATTGAATGAATAAGATAATAAGCAATATCTATGTCATTGGGGATATTTTGTAAGCTATCTTTATCTAAAAAGTCAGCTTCAACAATGGTCATATTTGCTGAGGCATATTTGTTATTAAATCGAGATTTATCCCTTACACAACATATCACCTCATGCCCATTTTGGAGCAAAACAGGCAACAATCGTTGTGCGATATATCCAGTCACTCCTGTTAGTAGTATTTTCAATTTATTAATTTTTATTAGTTGGATAAACTGTTTTTTACTTTCTTATTTCTTATTTATTATTTGTTTTTCTTCGCTTTTATTAAGCTTTCTGTTTATTTCTCTTCCTTTACGAACGATTATCTCTACGATTTCTTCAATGTCTTTTTTAGAAGTCCTGAAGTTCACAATACATGCTCTTAAACAATACTTTTCAGATACGATAGCATTCGATAAAAATACCTCGCCTCCAAGTTGTAATTCATTAAGCAATTTTTCATTCAAATTGTTTAAAAATACATCCTCTTTCTTATTATTGGGTGGATAGCCAAATGGAATATATCTCAAAGTTGTAATGCTTAGATTTTGTGTCACAGCCTCAAGTTCTGAATGCATTTTAGCTAATTCAAATAATAATTTTGCCAATTCAATATCTTCCCTAATCATTTGAATGTAACCATTTTTACCAACTTGTTGTAATGCCATCCAGACTTTCAATGCTCTAAATCCTCTTGAATTTTGAAGTCCATATTCATAATAGTTCAATGTTTGCTCTTCTAACAGATTATTGAAGTTGTAATAAACCGGATGCGAACTAAAAGTGTCAAATAGATGCTGGGGATTTTTCACAAGGGTGCATCCAACTTCGAGGGGTGAGTAAAGCCATTTGTGGGGGTCAAGGGCAATGGAATCTGCCGCATCGATGCCATGAAATATACTGCTCAGCTCAGGAATTACTGCCGCGGGGATACCATAAGCACCGTCAATGTGAAACCATAAATCAAACGTCTTACAAATAACAGCTATTTCCGAAAGATGATCAACAACCCCAGTACTCACATCACCTGCATTCCCAACTACCATAAAAGGCTTTTTCCCTTTTTTTAAATCCTTCTCAATGGTTTGTTTTAAAAGCTGAGTATTCATTCTATTGTCTTCATCGGTAGCAATCCATCGAATCGCATTTAAGCCATGACCAAAATGAACGGCAGCTTTTTCAATCCAGGTATGAGTCGCTTTCGAGGCATATAGAACCATTTCATGCAATGTATTGGCAATGCCTGCCTCTCTTTGATTTTTGGGTCCTTTTGCTGTCCTTGCGGCTAAAAAAGCATTGAAATTGGCCATATTACCGCCACTCACCAATAGTCCGCCATAATCAGGCGATACACCTATAAATTCAGCCAGCCATTTGATTGTTTGCTTTTCAATGGCTGTTGCCATCGGACTTAATATATTAGCACCCACATTTGGATTTATAGCAGAAGCCAAGAAATCGGCCAAAGCGCCGATTGGAGCAGGAGAGGAGGTGATATATCCTAAAAATTTTGGATGGCCATTTAATAAAGAATGGTTAAGTAATAATTTAGTCGTTCTTGAAAATATTTCAGAAGCTGAAATGCCAACTTCTGGTAAGGAAGTATTGCCTAAAAAGGCTTGGATTTCACTTGGCGTTTCTCCGGTAGTAACAGGCTTTTCGTCAATAGTCTCAATGAAGTATGAAATCATATCGACCAATTGATAACCAATCTTTTTGAATTCCTCCTTGCTTATTTCTATGGGAGTTTCACGATGCTTTGCCATAAATAAATTTCTTTAATGCAATAAAAATCAATCATTACTTATTATCCAAGTCCTATTCAAAACGCTATCGAAACAAGTTTTAAAACTAAGTACCAGCTCTAATAATTAACTTTTAACAGAATAGCGAAAAGCTTTGCGAACTATTAAGTTGTCGGTAATCTAAAGTTATTATCTACAAAACTTTTTTGACTATCTGATATTCTTTTCATTCAGATCATATAAAACTTGATTATTCTTTATCAATATTATTCTATATTAATGGTTTTATCCAAGCCTTTTCTTGGTTCTGATTTTGACTTTAGTACGATATGATCTTTCTCAAGAATGAGTTCAACCTTGTCTTTAATATTGTACTTTTCCAGCAAGCTTTCTGGTAAGAGAATTACCTTAGAGTCTCCGATTGTTAATACTGAAATATCCATAAGCTAAATATTTAGTGATTAATAAGTTATTGCTGTCAGGTAAAGTTACAAATTTTGTTTTAAACTTCCATCGGAATATACCTTAAATGATTACAACCATTCTTTTTTTTAGATGTACATTGTGAATTTCATAAAACCATGCTGAAGAATTGAATGTTTGCAAAATAAATGATTGAGAATTTAAAGTTGTATAATCTACCCAGGAATGAAAATATGGAATGTGGTTTGATTGCCGTCAATTCTTCAGATCATAAGGAATATAATTTTCCCACTGCCAGGGTATAAAAGTGTCAACGATTGCAAAAGCCAATAGTTCTTTGAAAATACTTTCTCCATTATCATTGTTCGTCATAATAATGACGGCAATTTTTTTATCAGGAAAACATACTGAATAATGCCCCCAACCATCATCATGACCTTCTTTGAAAAATGCTCTGTCATAAGGTGTTTTAAAAACTCCAACACCTAAACCATAGCCTAATTGAATGTTATCATTGTCTGAACCATCCACTATTGCCAATGGTCCAAATTGTCTTTTTGATTTAATCCGTATTTGTTCACTTGTCATTTCTGTGAATACATTTTTCGTCATCCCTTGACTACTAATGAATGCAGTGTAAAATTTCGTAAAATCTTCCAAAGTGGTACTCATTGAACCTCCGGCACTTGCTTCTTTCCATTTCATTAATTCATAAGGTTCTCCTTTATCATTGTGCCCTAAACATAAGTTTTCATCAAAACGACTTTGCCACACCTGACTTGTATTTGCCATTCCCAAAGGATTAAAAACTCTTTCTTTTGAAATAGTTTCATAATCTTTTCTTGTTATTTGTTCAATTACAAATTGAAGAAGGTAGATTCCTTCACCTGAATAACTGTAACGTGTACCTGGGTCGAATTTTATTTTAAGCTTTTTATCCGGCTCAAACCATCGCCAGTTGGGGAGCCCTGTAGTATGTGAAAGGCATATTAACTTTTTCCTGAACAAATTGCATGACAATGTACGCGAAAACAGTCTTGGCAAACGAAGCCCCATACATTACTGAAGTTATTTGAAGTGGAATGTTTTTTTGAACATTTGCAAGTCCATAAGTCTTGCTAAATAGGGTCTGCTGAAAAACTCATCCCGAGCACTCGGGATCAATTTGACCGAAGGGCATCCCGATCCCGAGTACTCGGGAGGGATAAATATAAAAGAGCTATTCAATAGTCCCTGACTCCGAGTACTCGGGGGAATATATTTCTGCACCTTCCTATCTACTTTTCAAAATAAGCAATCGATCCTGGATTTCTCCCTCTATTCCTATGGAATGGGTTGATGTTTGAGTGCCATTATCTGATACCTTTCTGATACCTTTCTGATACCTTTCTGTAACATAGGGTTACAGAAAGGTATCAGAAAGGTATCAGAAAGGTATCAGATAATGGCATGTTATCCATGGCATAATTGCATGTGTACATCGCTGTTATTTATTTTGATGTCCGGGTCCAAATGGGTGGGGGACTTAGTAACCAGGGTCAAACCCCTTCCATGGTGCAGGCATTTTGGACACTTTCTCCATTTTTTTCTGCACTTATTACAGTGTATATTTATATAAACAGCTATTATTAGAACAATTAAAGTTTTTTCAGCAGACCCTAAATATTGGTTTGTTTTCGTTGAATACAGAAACTGCAACGCTTGCAAGGTTTGCATTTTTCATCAGGAATTGAATTTTGCTTTCTAACCTGTCAACTGTAATTATTGTCCCATCAATTCTTTTTATGGTTTGTCCAAAAGCAGATGTAACAATTGATAGAAATAATATTGAAGTGATAATTTTTCCTTTCATACTATCTGTATATTAATTTAGTCCTTGCGTATTGAAGTCAGCTAGCAATCGTATATATTGCTGATTATTTTCAACATACACTCTAAACTCACATAGAGTTATGTGGTCTAATTTTAGGTTTTCAGAAACGAGAACTAAATTTTTTGTGTTTGCATTGCGTTCAATATAGTATAAAGTTAATCAAGTTCTGTGAATAAATCAAACGAACCATGATCTATTTTTCCTGAGAATCTCAAATAACCTTGGGACATTGCAGGTATATTTTATATTGACCAATCAATGAAAATACATCCTAATTTTTAATACGAGCTATTTTGTTTCGCCTTTTATGACTGATCCATTTTTGAGCTTTATAGCAAAGATATGCCGAACCGACACCGATAACTGCTCCTGCAATTACATCGCTTGGATAATGGACACCCAAGTGCATTCTGGAATATCCAACAGCTGCAGCATAAGTGTATGAGGGGGCAATGACATACCATTTGGGAAATGCAAGGCTCAGTGAAGTGGCATTTGAAAATGCATCGGATGTATGACCAGAAGGAAAAGATGGACTTCCCCCAACCGAAAGTTTTTGAATATCAGGGTAGGTATCGTAAGGTCTCACTCTATTGATTGTATATTTCAACGTGGTTGACACTGCTGTTGCTACAAAAAACGAAGCACCCATCATTATTCCTTTTTGCCGCGTGCTTTTATCTTTTTCGACCAATCCTATTCCAAAAACCACGATGGGAGCTGCTATACTGAAGGGCCTGGCGGATTTACTGATCGCAATAAAAGCATTATCTGACCTTTCATAGCGGTCCAGGTTGATTTTACGCAGAAGATAGATATCAGCATTTTGAGAATAAATAGTAAGTGATTGTAATAACAATAAAAACAATAGAATCTTTTTCATCTTCATCCAGAATATTACGCACGACAAAGATGTAATAAATAACTAACATTTCGGAGGATCTAAATGCTTGATAATCAGTTGTTGTATATTATAATTAAATAACATTAAATAACTGATAATTAATGAATTAAGTTTATTTAAAAGTTGCACATTTCGACATAAATCACTATCTTTGAAGTGATTAAAAACAAAAGTCGTAAAATATGAGAAATGTGCAACACAACAAAAGTATAAATAATATTTCAGAGATAGGAGTATTTGCAA
>Ga0209100_1000465_pt1 | contig 35342 bp, 33 predicted proteins | sample lystaG_FD_185480 | JGI IMG/M metagenome (GOLD analysis project Ga0209100, IMG submission 185480) | Glacier valley bacterial and archeal communities from Borup Fiord, Nunavut, Canada, to study Microbial Dark Matter (Phase II) -... | ecosystem: Environmental > Aquatic > Freshwater > Ice > Glacier ... | reverse complement strand
CCCCCGTCCTCATAAGTTCCACACCCTGTGTTTTTCAATATAAATCCATGAAAAGAAGCCCCCGTGACAGGTCGTAATCCCCTCTCCCGCAGAGAATTTACCCCTTTACCATTGACATTCATGGAGTTTGCTCGTACTATCGATTCCGTATGTTTGATAATTTAAAACAGAAAGGTTGTGATGTTAGGGTTGGAGAAAAAGCTGACGTTATACGGCTTTAACAACCTCACAAAAACACTTAGCTTCAACATCTACGATGTTTGCTATGCAAAAAGTGAGAGAGAACAAAGAGACTATATTGCATATGTAGACGAGCAGTATAATTCTGAGCGTCTGACAAAGATCTTGTGTGAAGTTACCGGCATGATCGGCGCACATGTACTCAATATCTCTAAACAGGACTATGATCCGCAGGGTGCCTCCGTGACGCTTCTTGTCACTGAGGAAGCAATGTCTGATGAGCTCATCGACGCTTCATGCAACCGTGGAGAGGGATCCGGCCTGATTTCGAAAGAATCAATCGCAGGACATCTCGACAAGAGCCACCTGACCGTTCATACATACCCTGAATACCATCCTGATAACTCCATCGCGACATTCCGCGTGGACATTGACGTATCAACGTGCGGGAAAATATCCCCTCTGAATACGCTCGATTACCTTATCAGTAGTTTTGATTCCGATATTATGACCATCGACTATCGTGTGCGTGGATTTACCCGCGACGTGAACGGCAAAAAGCTGTTCATTGACCACGACATCACGTCGATTCAGGATTATATAGATGACAGGACGCTTGAGACCTATGATGCGATTGACGTCAATGTGTATCAGGCCAATATTTTCCATACCAAGATGCTCATCAAAGAAATCGAACTGCAGAACTACCTTTTCAACAAGGATGTCCGTGAACTTTCGCCGAAGCAGAGGCTTTCCATTACCAATAATCTGCGCCGCGAGATGATCGAGATATTCAGTGGGATGAACATCTACTGATCCTTCAAAAGGAGTTTGGAAATGCGTGTTTTATCTTCTTCACGGGAGGGGCTTTCGCAGGAAAGCGCGCCTATCTATGAGGCTTTACAGGAATACAAATCCATGAGGGTGGTTCCTTTTGACGTACCCGGCCATAAGCAGGGACGCGGCAATCCGGAACTTACCGCTTTCCTGGGCAAAGCGTGCCTTTCGGTCGATGTAAATTCCATGAAACTTCTGGACAATCTGTGTCACCCGGTATCGGTTATCCGTGATGCGGAGGAACTGGCAGCGGCGGCTTTCGGGGCGGCGCATGCTTTTTTTATTGTAAACGGAACAACAGCCGCCGTGCAGGCAATGATTCTCTCCGTATGTCATCCGGGGGATGAGATCATTCTGCCGAGAAATGTCCACAGAAGTGCAATAGCGGCGCTTGTTCTGTGCGGAGCCGTGCCTGTCTATGTGAATCCTGGCGTCGATAAGGATCTTGGCATCCCTCTTGGCATGGCGCTTGCCGATGTCGAAAAAGCAATCCTTGACCATCCGCGGGCTAAAGCTGTCATGGTCAATAATCCTACCTATTACGGCGTATGCTCGAACCTTCGCGCCATTACAGACCTTGCGCACCGTCACGGCATGAAAATGCTGGCTGATGAGGCTCACGGCACACATTTTTCCTTCAGTGACAAGCTGCCTGTATCGGCTATGGCCGCCGGTGCAGATCTCGCGTCCGTAAGCATGCACAAGACCGGGGGATCCCTGACGCAGAGCTCATTTCTCCTTGCCGGACCCGGTGAGCGGGAAGGGTATTTGCGTCAGATTCTGAATCTGACCCAGACGACCAGTGCGTCTTATCTTCTGTTATCATCGCTTGATCTCTCCCGCAGAAACCTTGCCCTTCACGGACACGAGATATTTGATGAAGTGATAAGGCTCGCCCAGTACGGACGCGACGAGATTAAACAGGTCGGCGGATACTATGCGTTTTCAAAAGAGCGAATCAACGGAGATACGTTTTTTGATTTTGATACGACCAAGCTTTCCATATTCACACGCGCCATCGGCCTTACCGGGGTCGAGGTGTATGATCTTCTGCGCGACGAATACGGCATCCAGATCGAGTTCGGTGATCTGGGCAACATCCTTGCTGTCATATCCGTCGGCGACCGTGAGAGAGAGCTCGAGCGCCTTGTGAGCGCCCTTTCTGAGATTAAGCGGCGGTATGCCAAAGATCCGGCGGGACTTCTCGACCACGAGTACATTCACCCGCTGGTTCAGATGACGCCGCAGAATGCTTTTTACGCGGCCAAAACATCTCTGCCGCTGGCAGGGTGCGTAGGCCGGATATGCGCTGAATCCGTCATGTGTTATCCGCCGGGTATTCCGATTGTCGCGCCCGGCGAACTGATTACCAGGGAAATCATTGACTATATTATCTACGCCAAATCAAAAGGCAGCTCGATGACCGGCACTGAGGACATAACCGTCAATGAGATCTGTGTGGTAGCGGAATAAGAGACAGGCGGCAGGGAATCGATACCTGTCGATAAGGACGCGGTGCACGGGCCTGAAGGAGGATTACAGCATGGAATTATGGTTTACGGAAGAGCATACGGAAGACGTCCGCTTTTCAATCAAGATAGAGAAGACGCTGCACACGGAACAGAGTGAATTCCAGCGCATCGACGTGTTTGAGTCCAAAGAATTCGGCCGGTGCCTCACGCTCGACGGTCTTATGATGGTTACGGAAAAAGATGAATTCATCTACCATGATATGATCGTACATGTTCCGATGGCGACCAACCCCAACATCAAAAAGGTCCTTGTGATCGGTGCCGGCGACGGCGGAACCGTGCGGGAGCTGACCCGGTATCCGGGTATCGAGCATATTGATATGGTTGAGATCGACGAGCGCGTCGTAGATGTCTGCCGCGAGTATCTGCCGCAGCTGGCCTGTAAGTTTGAAGACCCCCGCGTAACCTTGTTTTTCGAGGACGGTCTCCGGTTCATCCGCACAAGCGCAGACGAATACGACCTGATCATTGTCGACTCCACCGATCCGTTCGGTCCCGGTGAGGGACTTTTTACCAAAGAATTCTATGGCAACTGTTATAAAGCCCTGAAGGATGACGGCATCCTGGTCAATCAGCACGAGAGCCCCTATTACGAGAAGGACGCAGAGGCCATGCAGCGCGCGCACAAGAGAATTGTCGAATTCTTCCCGGTATGTGAAGTCTATCAGGCGCATATTCCGACCTATCCGTCCGGGCACTGGCTCTTCGGATTCGCATCCAAAAAGTACGACGCAATATCGGATCTTGATGCGGACGCCTGGAATGCTCTTGGCCTGAAGACACGCTACTACAATACAAAGCTTCATGTCGGCGCCTTTGCGCTGCCTAATTATGTAATAGAACTGCTGAAGTAATTGAAACGACTGCACCGTGAAGGGAGGAAGAACATGCTGTTTGTCTGTGATATAGGAAACACAAATATCTTCTTTGGCGTCTTTGACAGGGACACGATGGTGTTCGACTCGAAAATCACGACTTCCTCTGAAAAAAGTGCAGATGAGTACGCAATTCTGATAAGCGGTATTTTTGCCATGTACCATGTCGAATTATCATCGATTGACGGTGCTGTTATTTCTTCGGTGGTAAGGCCGCTCAATACGATGATGAGCCGCTGCATTGAAAAGCTCATGCATGTAAAACCGATGCTTGTGGGTCCCGGCGTTAAAACCGGACTGAACATTAAAACAGATATTCCCTCTCAGATGGGTGCTGATATTGTGGCTAATGCAGTTGCTGCAACATCTCTTGTTAAAGGACCCGTAGTTATTCTTGATCTTGGCACAGCGACGACGTTTACCGCCATCAATGAAAACGGGGAACTGTGCGGTGTGGTGATCTGTCCCGGAGTTCGTTCTTCGCTGAATGCTTTATCAGCAGAAGCTGCAGAACTTCCGCGTATTTCTCTGGAAAGCCCCCGGTCTCTTCTTGGTAAAAATACGACAGACTCCATGATGAGCGGGATTATTTACGGCAGCGCTGGGATGATTGACGGTTTGCTTAGACGAATTGCGGAAGAATGGAATATAATGGAGTTGGCGGTCATAGCAACAGGCGGACTGGCCGATACTATTTTGCCGTATTGCCGGGGACCTGTTAAAATTCAGAACGAGCCTAAACTGACACTTCTGGGTCTCAAAAGGATCTATCACCTGAACCATCACCCAAAATCGGATATAAAGGCGGTCCCGCTTTTATAAATAAAAATCACAGAGCGTTGCACTCACCGATGTGAGGCGACAGCAAAAGGAGAAACCACTATGAATACACAGGGCAACACGCAGGGAAACACGAAGCCCGACACAAGGCCCGGCGCAAAAACAAGCGCCAAAACGCTGCGGATGGTACAGACGGCTATACTGGCAGCAATCATCATTGTCATGACATTCACCCCGCTCGGTTATCTCAATTTCAGCGTAATTTCCATTACCTTTCTGTCCATTCCCGTAGTGATCGGCGCCATCATTATCGGACCTGCATGCGGCGCCGTTCTTGGTGCCGTGTTTGGCGCCACAAGTTTTATTCAGTGTTTTGGTATGAATCCATTCGGAACAGCACTCCTGAATATTAACCCCATCCTGACTTTCATACTCTGTATGGTTCCGCGCATCCTGATGGGTTTGTTTGTTGGGCTGATTTTTCGCGGACTGTCAAAAATTGACAAGACAAAGCTTATATCCTTTGCCGTCGCATCGCTTAGCGGCGCTGTTATTAACACGGTACTTTTTGTCGGAGCGCTGATCTGGTTCTTCGGGAATTCTGATTACCTGCTTGGGTTCGGCGATAATATCATGGAGATTTTGGCTGTGCTGATCACATTTAACGCTGTAATTGAAGCGGCTGTCTGCATGATTGCCGGCACGGCCATAACAAAGGCGCTGAGCAAAGCTAATAAAAAAGCCTGAATAAATTTTTGAATATGATATATTACCGGGCGGTCCCGAAGCGATCCTTTGATTGCTTCGGGACCGTTTTCATTTCAGACACAAAAATGAAATATAAATGATTCTGTTTTGCCTCGATTATCACTTGATAATCATCTTTTTCGGGATCACAATTGTATCATAAGAAGCAAGGAGATAAACCCGATGATTGGTACAGTGTTAAGCAAAATGATTGCCTATCTTGGCCCGGACACAAAGAGAATAAACCACGCGATGAAAGTATATTGTTTTTCCTGCGCACTATGGGAAGAGGAGGCGGCGGCAAGAGGACTTTCCAAAACAGATGAACGAAAAGAGACGCTGCTTCTGGCTGCGATTCTTCATGATATCGGCATCCATGAAGCCGAACGGAAATATGATTCCAACGACGGAAAATATCAGGAGCTTGAAGGCCCTTCGGTTGCGGAGGCGATCCTTGAAGCCAGCAGCGCCAATCCCAGAATCAGTGCGCGCGTGTGTTATCTGGTCGGACACCATCACACGTATAATCTGATTGATGACCTGGATTTTCAGATTCTGGTTGAGGCCGAGGAGCTCGTCAACCTTGAAGAGGACTATGCGGATACACAGGCGATTTGTGCAGCCCGTCAAATCAGTATGAGATCCGCAGGCGCCAAAAGGATCCTTGACAGCTACCTGCTCGGCGCGCCTGCCGAAAATGCGGCACTGCTTTGCCGCTCGGCGATCTGAGCACGCAAAAATTTGACAGACATGAACCCTGATGAGATTTGAAGCCCTGAAGCCCTGAAGCGATGTATGAATTGCTTCGGGGCTTTTTTGTGGTGTGCGCGACTCGATCGAATGGAAGGCCGGCCGGCTTTGCCCCTTTGGTACGAATTGCTCCGCACATACTATAAATATCGGAATCTACATATCATCTTCACATCCGGCAGGTATATTCACATCAGAAAGCAAAACGCCGCAGCTTTGGCGTGCGGCCATTCATCACTTGTACTAGGGGGTATTATTATGTTCTCAGGAAGCAAATCCAAAAAATGGATAATTGGTGTCAGTGCCGTTCTTGCAGCGGTTCTGGGCGTTGTCATGATTGTCCGGGGAGCGGCGCTTGTCGGATATGACAGACCCGGATTCGAAAGAAATTCTGTGGCTGCAGCTGCCAGTGTATCGGAAACGGCGAAGGAGACAACGGGAGCAGCTGCTGTGGAAACAAACGCAGCTTTGGCGGCGGGAAGTGACGTGCAGTATATTACATCAACGCTGACTTCCAACGGATATCCGGATATTACGGTTCAAAACGGAATACCGGTCGAGTGGACTCTTCATGCCGATGAAGGTATGATCAACGGATGCAATGGAGTTATGGTAATCTCCGCGTACGGGCTCGAGGTACAGCTCAAGGAAGGCGACAATCTTATTAAATTCACGCCGACAGAGACCGGTACCATTACCTATTCGTGCTGGATGGGCATGATTACCGGCCACATTCAAGTCGACGGGAATGCTGTTTTGCCTTCCGGTCAGGCACCGGCAGATACGACGGACGGAACATCGCCGGCGCCCTCACAGGGGGCGGCAGCGGGCGCACAGGAGATTGTGCCGGCCGGAGGCTGCTGCGCGGCCGTGTAATGGGCTCCGCCTGAACCGGGTTTGAACCGGGTTTGAACCGCATCTGAAGCGCATCTGAACCAAACTTGAACCGGACCTGACAGGGAGATCAGAATCAGCCGCGGCTGTTTTTTGACAGGCACGAGTGATATTATGATAGTTAATAAAGTTACACGGTACGTTTGAATCTACAAAAGATGAGAGGAATACCGGTGGCACAGAAAAAAACGATACTTGTTGTCGATGATGAAGTTAAAATCGTCGAGGTTGTAAAATCTTACCTGGAAAGCACCGGGTATATAGCTGTGTGCGCCAATAGCGGCGCACAGGCCCTGCGGCTTTTTGAAACTTACGCGCCAGCCCTTGTAATCCTTGACCTGATGCTTCCTGATATGAGCGGTGAGGATATCTGCCGCGTTATCCGCCAAAAATCGAGAACGCCCATTATCATGCTCACAGCTAAAATCGAAGAGACCAGCATCATACACGGTCTGTCGCTCGGTGCCGACGATTATATCACCAAGCCCTTCAGCCCGCGCCAGCTTATGGCCCGTGTCGAAGCCGTACTTCGAAGAACTGCTGAGGAGCCGACAACCCCGGCAGGAGAATTCTCATACAATGACGGGGAACTTATCATCGACGGACTTCGGCACGAAGTGCGAAAGCACGGCGTGCCTGTTCTTTTGACTCCGAATGAATACAAGATATTGATGACAATGGCAAAATATCCGGCTCGTGTTTTTACCAGGGATGAGCTGATCGTGTATGCCCTCGGTGATGAATTCAACGGATTTGACAGAGTTATCGACACGCATATCAAAAACATACGACAGAAGCTCGGCGATGACAGCAAATCACCGGGATATATTATTACAGTTCACGGGACCGGATACAAATTCAGCGGGGAGTAAAAGCCTCGAATATAAAGACGCCTTTATGTAACTGGATAAATCGCCAAAAAGGACAGGAGCAGCAGAATATGCAAAAAATAAAATACAGCCTGCAATTCAAGCTTACGGCGGCTTTTCTTGCGTTCACCCTGCTCTTCTTTTCACTGATCGGACTTTTTGTCAATTTTCTTCTGGAAAAGCAATTTGAAAATTATGTCATCGATAAGATCGCGCAGAGGAACAGTGATATAGTCGCAAGCCTCGAGTCGCGTTATGAAGACTGGGGAGGAAAATGGGACGAAGCCGGACTGGAAAATCTTGGCGTAAGCGCGCTGGGAGACAGCCTCATGCTGCGTGTCTCTGATGCCGAAGGTACTGTGCTATGGGATGCAATGAACCACAACAGCGGCATGTGCGCCTCGATTATACAGAATCTTGCTGAAAATATGCAGGGTCATAACGCAGGTTTTTCCGGCGGGTATGAGGAAAAAATCTTTCCTGTTATGGTTGGACAAAATGTAGTCGGCAGCGTCATTATCGGCTATTACGGCCCTTATTATTATACAGATAATGACATCCATTTTCTGAACAGCCTGAATCAGCTTCTTCTTCTGGCGACGATAATTGCCGCCGCGGTCTCTTTTGTTTTCGGCGCAATCCTGGCCAAACGCCTGTCGAGCCCTATTTCCAGGGTGATCCGGACAGCCGGCCAGATCTCGCAGGGCAAGTATGAGGACAGGATTCATGAACGGTCCAGCACAAGGGAGATTGCAGAACTGACGCAGGCGATCAATACGCTCGCAGAGTCACTGTCCAAACAGGAGCAGCTCCGCAGACGTCTGACAGCAGACGTCGCACACGAACTGCGGACTCCCACCGCCAATCTCCAGAGCCATATAGAAGCGATGATCGACGGGGTCTGGGAGCTTGATACCGCGCGTCTCGAGAGCTGCCATGAAGAGACGGTCCGCATCTCAAAGCTTGTAAGCGACCTCGAGAATCTGGCGCGCTTTGAAGCGGATAATCTGATTCTCAATAAGAGGAATTTTGATCTGCCCCGGCTTATCAAAAAAATCGAAAAGAGCTTCGAAAGTGATATTTCCGCCAAAAAAATCCATGTCACGGAGCAGCTGCCGGTGCCCGGCATATACGCGGATGAGGACAAAATCGAGCAGGTGCTTGTCAATCTGATATCCAATGCGCTGAAATATACACCGGAAGGCGGGTCCGTCGAGATCCGTTCTGTCGAGAACGCGCAGTCGATTGTGATATCGGTAAAAGATTCCGGCATCGGCATCGGTGCTGAAGATCTTCCGTATGTTTTCGAACGCTTCTACCGGGCCGACAAATCCAGAAACCGGGCAACCGGCGGGTCGGGGATAGGCCTTGCTATCGTAAAAACTCTTGTCGAAGCCCATGGCGGCGTCGTATCCGTCGAAAGCATACCCGGGACCGGAAGTGAATTCAAAATTACACTGCCCAAAGAAAAGTAGAGAAAAGCCGCTGGCTCCTCATTTCCCTGACATGATACTCCAGCACGGATGACCTTATTTCTGTACAGGAAACCGCTTGATAATCAGAGTGTTACGGACGACAATGGTATCATCAGACATAAGGAGTGGAATCGTATGATTGATACTGTACTTGGCAAAATGATCAACTATCTCGGATCGGATGCAAAACGAATTCATCACGCTATGAAAGTTTATAGTTTTTCGATAGCCCTTTGGGAAGAAGAGGCACGGGAACGCGGCCTCGACATCCTGGACGAACGAAGGGAGACTCTTCTTTTGGCTGCCATTCTTCACGATATCGGTATCCATGAAGCCGAAAGGAAGTACAACTCAAGCGAAGGCAAATATCAGGAGAAGGAAGGTCCTTCCATAGCCGGGGAGATCCTTGAGGAGTGCGGAGTCGAAGACAAAATCAGCGCCCGTGTCTGCTATCTTGTCGGGCATCACCATACGTATCATCTGATTGATGATCTGGATTTCCAGATTCTGGTGGAGGCGGATCTTTTTGTGAATCTTGAAGAGGAACACATGGCTTCTGCGGCCATTTTGTCGGTTCGTGATAAATATATGAAGACAGCAGGCTCGAAAAGGCTGCTGGACAGTTATCTTTTATAAGGATCCGATCTGCTCAGGCATACCTGACTTTACTGCGCGTCGAGATATTCCTGCAGCCATTTGACATATTCTCCGACATGCAGACCGTCTGCAAGCGCATGACTTACCTGTATGGATAAGGGAAGAAGCATCCGCCCGTTTTCCGTAAAATATTTACCCCAGGTAAACCGGGGGGCAGATTCGTCTTTGTCCAACCGGATCGGATGTGAAATACTTGTGAAAGAAAACCACGGGGCACAGGAGATATAAATAAGATCATCGCGCTTTGAATCGGCGGCGTCCGGGAAGTATTCTTTCTTTAAGGCGGACGCCTCGAGGGCTCTCCCGGTAAATTGCAGGATATCGCCTTCAAGATCCATCGTCACAATTTTAAAAAGATCATCCCCCGGTGTAATATCCGTAAAGGAGGGATGCGTCTTTTCATGAAGGATGACCCGCCCTTCGCGAATGCGGTAACGGAAGTTCTCACATGCATTGGCAGCTGCCGTGACAGCAAAGGCCATTGAATAATAGAAGGAAAGCTTGTTTTCGCGTACAAAGTCAAGGAAATGCGTGATATCTATATTCAGGCACACGTTGTACTGCGGATAATCCAGAGAATGGAAGAATGTAAAATGCTCTTTTCTTTTCCAGTTTTCCATATCGACATATTGCATGAACGGCCTCTTTCTTACTTGCTATCTTCCTTACTTAATTTGTTTATATATAGATTGAACAGTTATGTTTAATCGTTTGGCAAATTCCGTGACTGTTAAAAGATCATTTTACATGTTTTTATCTCTCCTAGATATAGTCTGATTAAACGGAAGAATGATCACTGTCAGGAGTGTCAAAAATGTATTTATTTAAAATGGAAATTATTTGAAAAGCCTTTTGTAACAGTGGCGCAATTAACAAAAGGATTAAAAAAATTCAACCTATTCATCATTTATTTACCATGTTATTATATTTTGATACATCACTTTAATTATAAGGAGTAAAATTTTTTTCAATTATCCAGAAAAGAAGAATGTGTTTCATTAGTATTTTGCAATCAAGAGACTTTGGGCTTGGTTCGCATTATTTTACTAACACATTTCAAGTAAGCAATCAATTGTCCGCCTATAGTTCGCAATTACCTGTAGCAGTCGCAGCATGGACTGCCTCTGGTGCAGATTGCAACATCAGTATTAATCCGGCTTCACCAAACAGAGTGTATGTCGATGACACAATTGATGGATTAGGCTGTATCTATGCTGCAGGACATCCGTACGACTTTTTTAGAATTGCAATAAGTCCAGTGGATATTGGCATTATAGAAGAATGGTCAAACTGTGCAGCGGGTGTAATGGCTCACGAATTGGTAGGAGGAAAAAACATGAAAAAGACATTTGCTTTACTTATCTTTGCCTTGTTCTTGGTGTTTGGTTGTTCGTGCAGTCGTACTTCGTCTGAAATCATCAGTGAATCTTCAAAACCAACTATTTTACCCACGGATTCTACTGAAATAACTAAAGTAAACATTGAGGTTGCTCCGCTCATGTTTTCCGATATTAATTTATTAGTATCAAACAGTGATGCAATTATTGTTGGTTATGTCGACAAAGCGCTACCAGTTGTTCGCATTGATGCGGTTGCGCTTGGGCTTGTTGAAGGAATTCCGGAACTAGAAAAAAATGTTTCCAGTTTTCAAATTAGGATAGATCAGGTTCTGAAAGGGGACTTTATTCAAGGAGATACTATTCGAGTTGATAGAAATGGAGGACTTGCAGAAGGTATCAATGAGGTAATCCAAGATCTTCAGTATCCTTCGGAAGGATCAACTTACTTGATGTTCATTAAAAAAACAGATGGTACAGAAGAAAACAAATACTTCATGTATATGTTTCTGGGAACATTTGACGGGTTCTCCGAAATTGTTGATGGGAAAATTGTGCCGCAAAAAAACACTTCGATTTTCAAGAGTGGAACACCTGTTAATGAAGTAATAACAACTGTTTCAGAAGCGATTAAGAATTCTTAACTACTGCTTAGTCTGTTTAATTGTCTTTGCTGCTCACTTATTCTGTGAAGTGTACCCCAAACATTGGACGAAAAAGTTCAATGCTTGGAGGTGCATTTTTTATGACCAAAATTAACAGAAAAATCGTTTGACAGGATCGTACAGACAGGCTGTCCCTAGTATAATATAGATGTTCTTTTCGGGCCCGGATATCAGGCCGGATGCCCCGGATTCAGACTTGCCGGGTGCAGGACGGATACAGGCCGGTAAGCAGAGGGATTAAAGAAGAAACGATGCAAAATTATATAAAAGTAAGAATTGTGCTGATTGTTGTATGGAAAATGCGTGTAAGTTGCACATACAACCCCCTAGAATAAAGAGGAAGTTTGGTAGAAAACACAAATTTTCAGAGGAGGTTGATTATGAAGAAATTTAACAACATGAAAAGACTCTTATCCGTTCTTCTAGCCGCCGGTATGCTTACATCCCTTGCTGCATGCACAGGGACAGCTAAGACAACTGAGGCAACAACAAAGGCCGACACCGCAGCAGCAACAACAACAGCAGCTCCGGAGGCAACCGAGGCAGACGAAACAGCAGCCCAAGAGGATATTACTCTTACGATGTGGAGCATCGCGACGGAGAGCGATTCTTTCAACGCCGCCTATACACAGGCCATTGCTGATTATGAGACAGCACATCCGGGAATCACAATCGTTCATGAGACTTTTGAGAATGAGTCCTATAAGACCAAGATCAAATCGGCTGTAGCCGCAAATGAGCTCCCTGACATTTTCTACACATGGGGCGGCGGTTTCTCCAAGAGTTTTGTAGAGTCCGGAAAAGTCTTTGCAATCGATGAATATTACACGGATGAGTACAAAGCCCAGCTTTCAGCAGCTGCTCTGGGCAATGCTACTTATGACGGTAAACTTTACGGCGTAACATATACAACACCCATTTCCCTTCTGTTCTACAACAAGACCATGTTCGAAGAGCTGGGTCTCACTGCTCCGACAACTTTTGATGAATTGAAGGCAGTCTGCCAGACATTCCTCGACAACGACATCACACCTTTCGGCATCAGCGTTAAAGATACATGGGTTACGGCAATGTGCCACGACGCCCTTACGCTGAAATCAGCCGGTCCTGACCAGGTCAAAAACGTTCTTACCAAGACAGAAGGCAGCTACAATTCAGCTGATTTCTTAAATGCAGATACTAAGTTTATGGAACTAGTAGACATGGGCGCTTTCATTGACGGCGCAACGGGTCTCTCCAATGACGAAGCAAGCGCACTGTTCTATGACGGTACCGTTCCGATGTACATCACAGGAAGCTGGATGGGCGGATCGATCATGTCCGATGCAGCTGATCCTACGGATTTTGACTGCGCTCCGATTCCTGTCCTGAACGACGCTACTGCCAAGATCACAGACTTCATGGGCGGCGCTGCCGACACACTCATGGTCGCTGAATCTTCCCCTAATAAAGAAGCAGCAGCTCAGGCCATTTTCGAAATCTCCAAGAGTATCTCTATGTATGCTTACCTTGCCGGTTCAGGAATCCCCGCCTGGAAGGTTGATTATGACGACAGCGCTGTAAATGCGATCACTGCCAAGGAAGCTGAACTTGCCGGCAACGCGACATCGTTCACACTCTGGTTTGATACTCTCATGGAAGCAGACGACGCCGGTGAATACCTTGCTCTTCTGCAGGAACTCTATGTTGGCAACATCAGCCCTGATGAGTTTACTGCATCCATGGCTGAGCAGCTTGAAGGCTGAGCCATTTAACGAACGCCCTTCTTGATCTTTTTCATTCAATACACCCGGGTGTGAGATGCTATTTCTTTTGCGGTGCACGGCGAAAGCAGTACATCGAGGGGGATCTGGCATCTCACACTTGGCTTTTCGGGGGGAGGAGCACCATATGGATAAGACTATGAAAAACAAGACGGCAATCATTCTGTTCTTGCTGCCGGCTTGTATCTTGTTTATCGGCATTATCATAATACCGATTTTTATGTCCGGTTATTACAGTCTATTGGAATGGGATGGTATTACCGCCAGTACATTTGTCGGATTTGACAATTACATTGAGATGTTTACGAAGAAATCAATCGGATTTCCCGGCGCAGTTAAAAATGCTTTTCTTTTTGCAGGGCTGTCCGTTTTTATCCAGCTGCCTATATCCCTTGGACTCGCGCTTGCGCTTGCAAAGGGCATCAGAGGCGAGAAAATTTTTACAGCCATCTTTTTTATTCCGGTCATTATTTCTACGACGGTTATCGGCCAGCTGTGGCTGAAAATATACAATCCCACATACGGAATTGTCAACATGGCTCTCCGGGCGGTTGGCCTGGATTCTATGGCGACAACCTGGCTTGGAGAAGAAAAGACCGCGCTGATAGCCGTGTTTATTCCAATCCTGTGGCAGTATGTCGGATACCATATGCTCCTGATGTACACAGGCATTAAATCACAGTCAACTGAACTCAGGGAAGCTGCAATGATCGATGGCGCCAACGAATGGCAGATTGCGCGGCACCTCACAATACCGCTTCTCAAGCCGGTCCTCACGGTCTGTGTTATCTTCTCGATCACCGGCTCACTTAAAGTTTTCGATCTGATCTATGTCCTGACAAACGGCGGACCCGCCCATGCCAGTGAAGTACCGGCCACTATTATGATTAAACAGCTCTTTGGCCGGAACAATTACGGAGTGGGAAGCGCGATAGCCATGTTTATCGTCTTCATCTGTTTCTTCTTTGCCATCCTGATCAAAAAAACATTCCGGACGGAGGTGGATGAATGAACAGACTAAGTAGTGCAAAAGGTCTAAAAAGCACCAAAAAAATAACTGTCAGCAGCGTGATCATAAGTTTCATCCTGATTTTCTGGTCCCTCGTCCAGCTTTTTCCTCTCTACTGGATGCTCACGTTTTCCCTTAAAGAGAATGCTGAGATTTTCGGGGACAACGTCATAGGACTCCCCCACAAATGGCTCTGGTCCAATTATACGACAGCTCTTCAATCCGGCAACATGTTCAAGTACCTAATGAACAGTGCGATTGTCACGGGTGCTACAATTGTGATAACCGTTATTGCAGCGACCGCAGCGACATATGCATTGACCCGCATGGTCTGGAAAGGCAGAAAGACTGCCACCTCCGTATTCATGCTGGGAATTACAATCCCGATCAATGCTGTAATCCTGCCCGTTTTCCTTATCCTTTCGAAACTGGACATTACAAATTCGTACTGGGCGCTCATAATTCCTTATTCAGCGTTTGCTCTTTCTATGGCCATCATGATAAGTGCAAGCTTTATGCAGGGCATCCCGCGGGAGCTTGAGGAAGCAGCCTGTCTCGACGGCTGCAACATCTATGGTATTTTCTGGAATGTAATCCTGCCGTTGATGCGGCCGGCTCTCGCCACGCTCTCTATCTTTATTTTCCTTCAGGCCTGGAATGAATTGATGTATGCTGTTATCTTTATCAGTGAGTCCAAATACCGGACGATTACAGTCGGAATCCAGGAACTTTCCGGTTCCTTTACGACGGACTGGGGCCCGATCGGCGCAGCTCTTGTCGTCGCCACCTTCCCGGTTCTCCTGATCTACGCCTTTTTCAGTCAGAGAATTCAGGGAAGCCTTGTTGCAGGCGCAGTCAAGGGATAATGCGAAGTACAAGGAGATATCTATATGAATAATTCCGCAAAATACCGCGCACAGGCCGGGGCCCTTGTGGCACAGATGACACTTGAAGAAAAAGCCGGCCAGCTTACCTATCAGTCGCCTGCTATTAAGAGACTTTCCATTCCCTCGTACAACTGGTGGAATGAAGCTCTTCACGGTGTGGCGCGCGCCGGTACCGCTACGAGTTTTCCGCAGGCTATCGGGATGGCCGCCATGTTCGATGAAGAGCTTCTGACAGCAATTGCCGGGGCGATCGCTTCGGAGGGCCGTGCCAAATATAATGAGAGCTCCTGTCACGGTGACAGGGACATCTATAAAGGCCTTACTTTCTGGTCTCCGAACGTCAATATTTTCCGGGATCCGAGATGGGGCAGGGGGCATGAAACCTACGGCGAAGATCCCTTTCTTTCTTCCCGGCTCGGCGTTGCCTTCATAAAGGGTCTGCAGGGAGACGGCGAATATCTCAAATCCGCAGCCTGCGTTAAGCACTTTGCTGTTCACAGCGGTCCGGAGGCGCTGCGTCATGAATTTGATGCACAGGTCTCGGACAAAGATCTATGGGAGACATACCTGCCTGCTTTTGAAGCCTGTGTAAAAGAGGCGGGAGTCGAGGCTGTTATGGGTGCGTATAACCGCACAAACGGAGAGCCGTGCTGTGGAAGCTACCTGCTTCTGCGCGATATTCTGCGCGGAAAGTGGGCTTTTGAGGGGCATGTCGTGTCCGACTGCTGGGCCATCAAAGATTTTCATATGTCGCATATGGTTACACGGACAGCGACAGAGTCTGCAGCCCTTGCCATGAATGCAGGGTGCGATCTGAACTGCGGGAATATGTATTTGCATCTGCTGAGCGCTTACAGGGATGGACTGGTATCTGAAGAACAGATTACAACGGCTGCCGAGCGCCTTTTCACGACGCGTATCAGGCTCGGACTCTTTGATGGAAGTGAATATGACACGATCCCATATGAGACGGTGGAATGTGAGGAACATATCAGCCTGGCCCTCGAGGCTGCGCGGAAAAGTGCGGTTCTTCTCAAAAATAACGGGATCCTTCCGCTTCAGAAGAAATCTTTGAAGACAATCGGCGTCATTGGGCCGAATGCCAACAGCAGACTTGCCCTTACCGGAAATTATTACGGCACATCCTCCCGGTATATCACCCTCCTCGAGGGTATTCAGGACGAAGCAGGAAAAGATGTGAGAGTGCTTTTTGCCGGAGGGTGCGAGCTGAAAAAAGACCGTGCGGAAGGCCTTGCCCTGCCGTACGACCGCATAGCGGAAGCTGTTACCGTCGCAGAACACAGCGACGTTGTGATTCTCTGTCTGGGTCTTGATGAGACACTTGAAGGTGAAGAACTTGATGAAGGAAACGGCGTCGGATCGGGAGACAAGGAAGATCTCCTTCTTCCGGAGGTGCAGCGACGTCTTCTTGATGAAGTACTTGCCGCCGGCCGTCCTGTTATCCTCTGTCTGATGGCTGGAAGCTCAATCGATCTCGTCCGGGCCGACAAAGACTGCAGTGCAATTCTGCAGGCGTGGTATCCGGGAGCAAGGGGAGGTAAAGCCCTGGCCGATATTCTTTTCGGGAACACATCTCCATCCGGTAAGCTTCCGGTCACTTTCTACCGCTCGACGGACAATCTTCCTGACTTTACGGATTACTCAATGAAGAACCGGACTTACCGGTACCTCGAAGAGGTACCGCTTTATCCGTTCGGGTATGGTCTTACGTATGGTGATATCGTCTGCGAGAGCGCCGAAGTAATGACGGATCCTGCCGCAGACAGGGATATTCAGGTTTGCATCTGTCTTTCAAATAACGGGAACGTCGATACAGCGGATGTCGTGCAGGCCTATATCCGGATTGAGGATTCGCCTTTTGCGGTAAGGAATGTAAGTCTGTGCGGGTTCCGGCGTGTTTTTGTCCGGGCGGGCGAAAAAACCCAAATAGATATGACGATTCCGTGGAAGGCCTTTATGATTGTTGACCAGACCGGCGAAAGACGCTTTGATTCCAGCCGTTTTACGCTATATTTCGGGGTCAGCCAGCCTGATGAGAGAAGTGATTTTCTTACCGGAAAAAGTCCGCTGGCACTACCTGTTGTATTCTAAATAAGATACTATGGAAAGGGTCGGGAATTTGATAATATCAGATCGGACGGAATTTGAATCACCAGGCTCAAGTACCGGGGGAAACAAATACATGGAGAAAAAAAGAAAAGACAAAGGAAGAGAGAATCTTTTTGAGCGATTTTCATCTCTTTCGCTTGGAAAGAAAGTCCGGTATCTATTTCTCTTTGTCATTTTCGTCTATCTTCTCCTGTTTGTTTTCCTGTATTCTTTCTTTGTCCGCAACAACTTAAGTGAATATGCCTCGCAGAAGAGTTTTAACGCGCTTACCGCCGTCAGCAGCAATCTCATATCCCAGACAGACCGGATCAGCGACATGAGTGTTCTGATCATGACCAATGATATAACCGTTGAATACCTTAAGGAAGAATCCGGAAGCAGTGCCAGAAACTCCAAAGATGTAGTCAACACGCTGTATGATCTTATGAATGTTTTTGAAGGTATTTCATCCGTATATGTTTTTCAGAATAACGGCGAGTATGTGAACGCTACCAGGAACGTGACATTCGTGAGTCCTGAAATGTTTGCCTCCGACCAGTGGAGCGCGGATCTGATCGAAAAGGCGGGCGGTTATGTCCTTTCCATTAATGGAGACGGACTCTTTCTCCAGAAAAGCGGCGGCGACGTAATTACCTTTCTGCGTGTTATCAATGATCTGAACACGCAAAAGCCAATTGGCTTCCTGGCCATAAATCTTCCCATAGGTATTCTTGAGGATACGTATTCTGATCATACCGAGGGAGAGAGTAAATTCGGTTATTTTTATAGGGATAAGTATCTTTGCGGAGATAATCTTTCCCTGGAGTACAGGGAAATTACTGATTCCGGCAAACCATACCGGCAAAAGATAGTCGGGACATGGGGAAATGAGAGGATCATCTCCTACTACCGTATTGCAGATACCCCGCTTACGCTGGTTTCAAGTGAAAGCTTCTACGCAGGAGAGATGATCCCCCAGGAGGCTCTGCTTCTCCTGGTCTCCATGGTTGTGATAACGCTTGCGGCGATGATTCTGATCAGCTCGTTTATCTCCTTTTATATCACCAAACCGATTAAGGGGCTTGCGTATTCCATGGACTCCGTTGCAAAAACAGGCGGTCTCCAAAAGGCAAAGCTATCCCTGCCCAACGATGAAATCGGGCATTTGAAGAACCGGTACAATATGATGCTCGATGAAATAGACAGTCTTTTCAAGGAATTGATTGCGAAGGAAAATAAGATCAGAAGCGCTGAACTTTCTGCACTTCAGGAACAGATCAAGCCTCACTTTCTCTATAATACGCTTGATACCCTGGCTTTCATGGCGGCGGAAGCCAAGGCCGGGGAAGTATATGATGCGATCCAGACACTCGCGAGTTTCTTTACGAACTTCCTGAGCGACGGCAGCATTGTCATTTCGCTTCGGACCGAAATTCAAATTGTCCGCGACTACCTGAAACTTCAGAAATACCGCTACGGAGATATTTTTGACGACGAATATGAATGTGACGAGACACTTCTGGACTATAAGGTGCCTAAACTGATTCTGCAGCCGCTGGTTGAAAATGCCCTGTACCACGGCGTACGCCTGAAAGGTGAAAAATGCATCATCAGAATCACTGTTTTTGCAAAAGACGGTTTTCTTCATATTGTTGTATATGACAGCGGTATCGGCATGACGCCCGGACAAATAGAATCGATCATGACACCCGGTCAGTATGACAGCTTCGGATTCAAAGGAACGATCGAAAGAATCCGGTACTTCTGTGATTTGGATGATATTTATGAGATCAGGAGTGAAGAAGGAATTTTCACGGAGGTTGACATCAAAATGCCGCTGCTAGCCGCGGATAACAGTGGAGGAGAAAAATATGTATAGAGTCATGATTATAGACGACGAAAAAGCGATACGGGGACTTCTCAAATCTTCCGTTAGCTGGGACCAGCTGGTTATGCAGGTAGCCGGAGAGGCGGAGAGCGGAATCGAAGCAATCAATATCATTGATGAGATAAGACCGCATATTGCCTTTGTCGACATTAAGATGCCGTTTATGGATGGCATTGAATTTTCAAAGCTTGTAATCAAACGATATCCGCATCTTAAGATTATCATCCTGACGGCATTCAATGAGTTCGAATATGCCCGCTAATGCATCGGAATCGGCATCAGTGAATTTCTGGTGAAGCCAATAAACCGAAAAGAAATCCAACTTGTTCTTGAGAGAATAAAAACGGAGCTTGACAGTACCGTCCTCGACAGGAAGGAAGAGTATTCCGAGCCGCTCTGCAGTACGACGGCTGAAAAAATCAAGGAATACCTGCGCGGAAATTACACCAGCCCCGATTTGAATCTGACATCCACAGCGATCGCTTTTGGATTTAATGCAAATTACTTAAGCCGGATGTTTAAGGCAGAGGTAGGCGTCAGTTTCTGTGACTATCTTTTTGTGTGCCGTATGGACAAAGCTGTCGAGCTTGCGGCCAAAAAGATGCTGATGTATCAGGCTGCTGATAAAGTAGGCATTCCTGACCCCAATTATTTCGGGCGCTGCTTCAAAAAGCACACGGGAATGTCTTACTCCGAGTATCTTAAGCAGGAGGAAACGCCTGATAACGTGAGAGAATAAAGGGCAGGGGCCAACGATTATTTCCAACGATTTTAGTAAGACATGTTGCCAAAGACAACAGTAAAGATAAATTCCCTAAAATTATAAGAGAAAGATCTCTCGCATTATTCCGGTTCGTGCGGAACGACTGAGTGTAATTTCTTGACGGTGCAGAGGGTTACGATCGTCTGCGTCTTTTGTATGCCGGGCACACTTTTGATACTTCGCAGAAGATTTTCAAGTGTCTCGGTGCTTTCTGTGACAATTTTCATCAGGTAATCAAAGTCGCCGGCCAGGTAATGGCACTCAAGGATTTCATCCTGCGTATTGACGAAAGCAATAAAGTTATCTGAAAAACGCGGTTTTTCGAGGCTGACAAACATCATGGCCGTCAGCTTCTGGTTCAGCGCGGCTGCATTCACGATGGCTGTGTACTGTGTGATTATGCCTGCGGCTTCGATCTTGCGGATCCGGTCGCTGGTTGCCGGGATAGAAAGATTTACCTGGGCGCTGATATCCGAGATGGAGGAACGTGCATTTTTCTGTAAAAGAGTGATGATCTGCCTGTCAATTGAATCCATAATTCCTCCTGAATCAAAACCGAAGATACAAAAGATTATTAAAATATGCCCGGGAAATAAATACCTCTATTTTACGTAAGATATCATCGGGTTGCAAGGAGGAAAAACGGTTGTGCTTTTCTTGCTCGGTCATGTCCTCGGATTGCTTGCGCAATCCTGCGGAATCTACTCGAAAAGCACAACCGTTTTTCTGATAAGCGCCCTTCGGGCGCTGTGGAGCGCTTCTTGATAAGCGCCCTTCGGGCGCTGTGGAGCGCTTCTCTATTTTTCTGCGGAGCGCTTCGTGAAAGCGGGCTCGGCAAGGGGTTTTTTCATGGAGATACAACACACGCAAAGAGAATTGGTATAATAGAGGAAAAATCGATACGGAACCGGTCTTTTGAGGCTGGACGTATGACACCGGAGGATTTTACAGATGAATTTAATGCAGATGCTGTCCCAGGAATTTGAGATGGCTCCTACACTTGTTGAGAAGACTGTCGCACTTTTGGATGAAGGCAACACGATTCCTTTTATTGCCCGCTACAGAAAAGAAGTGACCGGAGGTATTGACGATCAGGTTTTGCGCCGTTTGTCGGACCGCCTGGATTTCCTGCGCGCCATGGAGGAACGCCGGGCTGATATTTTGAGGCTGATCGGTGAACAGGAAGCGCTTACACCCCAGCTTGAAAAAGAAATTGCAGCCGCGCAGACGCTGACCGCCCTCGAAGATCTTTACCGTCCATTTCGCCCCAAGCGCCGCACCCGCGCATCGATGGCCCGTGAAAAGGGACTCGATAAGCTGGCCGATGCACTTTTAAACCGGAATATGAATAAAGACGTCCTTCTAAAAATTGCCGCCGATTCCGTCGATCCGGAAAAAGGCGTTTCCGATTCGGATGAGGCTTTCGCGGGAGCTATGGATATCGTTGCGGAAAAAGTCAGTGATGACGCTCACCTGCGTGACAAGCTCCGCCGTATTCTTCAAAATACGGGACGAATCATCACCAAACAGAAGAAAAAAGAAGATTCGGTCTATGCACCCTATTATGATCATACTGAGTTGATTTCACGCGCGGCGGGACACCGGATCCTTGCAATGAACCGCGGCGAAAAAGAGGAATTCATTTCGATCTCTCTGGAGATGGATGATTCACTTGCCATTGTGCATATTATACAGACTCTGCCGACAGCCAATGAACTCGCAGCCGAGTACATCAAAAAGACAGCGGAAGACGCCTGGAAACGTCTTCTCATGCCGTCCCTTTCGACCGAAGTCCGCGCGGCGCTGACAGAGCGGTCGCAGGAAGAGGCGATGGATGTATTTTCCCAGAACTTGAGGAGTCTTCTAATGACGCCTCCGACACGCGGACATGTCATTCTGGCTCTCGATCCGGCCTTCCGAACAGGCTGCAAACTGGCGGTTATTGATGCAACAGGCAAGCCCCTTTATACCGATGTCATATTTCCGACGCCTCCGCAGAGTAGGGTCGAAGAAGCAGCGCGCACGCTTGTGAAGCTGTATGAACAATATAAGATCACGATGATTGCTATCGGCAACGGTACAGCCTCCCGTGAGACCGAGCAGTTCGTATCGCAGACAATTAGAGAAAAGAACCTGTCCCTCAAGTATTACATGGTTAACGAGGCAGGAGCGTCCGTCTATTCGGCCTCCGAACTCGCGGCGGCAGAATTCCCCGAGCTTGATCTCACAAAAAGAAGTGCCATCTCCATTGGCCGGCGTCTGCAGGATCCGCTTGCCGAGCTCGTTAAAATCGATCCGCAGGCAATTGGCGTCGGACAGTACCAGCATGATATGAACCCCAAGAAACTGGCGCATACGCTGGGCGGTGTCGTTGAAGACTGCGTTAATGAAGTCGGCGTCAACCTGAATACGGCATCCGTGTCGCTGTTGTCCTATGTAGCCGGCATCTCCAAACCGATTGCGCAGAACATTATTCTTTTCCGCGAAGCCCACGGCGTATTTACATCGCGCGCCCAGCTCAGCGAGGTGGCAAGACTCGGTCCAAAAGCATTTGAGCAGTGTGCGGGATTCCTTCGTGTACCTGACGGAGCCGAACCCCTCGACAATACCCGCGTGCATCCTGAATCCTACAAAATTGCCCGGACGCTCCGCAAAAAACAGAAGCCCTACGATATGCCCGCGCTTGCTGTTGAACTTTCCGTCGGCATACCCACGCTTCAGGATATTGTGGCCGCTCTCGAGACCCCTGGATACGATCCGCGCGCCGAGCTCGCTCAGCCGGAAATGCGCGCAGATGTGCTGGAACTGACTGATCTAAAAGAAGGAATGACTCTTACAGGCGTTGTCAGAAACGTCTCGGCTTTCGGAGCCTTTGTCGATATCGGCGTTCATCAGGACGGACTTGTGCATATCTCGGAGATGGCTGACCGTTTCATCACCAAGCCGATGGAACTGGTCCATGTCGGTCAGACTGTGCGGGTGCGTGTTCTTTCGGTCGATGCAAAGAAGAGCCGTATTTCACTTTCAATGAAGGGTCTCAATGGGGCATAATTTTTTCAAAAGAAAGTCATTCGCTTATTATAATTTCTGCGCTATAATAATAAAGAAATAATACTCACATCGATACTAAGGAAAGGACGTGAGACGTATGGAATCACTTTTCGAAAATAAAACAATCTATATACGACGCTTGTTTATGGAGGCCTCGAATGCAGTATACCGGAAGAACCGCAAATTCGACCGGATGGTTTTACTTATCATATCGGTCATCTTAATGATTTCGGCCCTTGTCTTTCTGGGCATATATTTGGCAAATAAGAATATATGGGATCTGGTAATAGCAGGCGGATTTTTCGTCCTGTGCGTTGTCTTTCTGATCCTTCATTTTAAGTCATACGTAATCCGTGCAAAAGGCGCTTTTAAGACCAGCCGGGCTCTGTGCCCCAACGGAGAATACAACTATACGGTATATAGCGACAGGATAGAAATTGCAGCGTCCCAGTCCACAAGGACGATCCCTCTTGAGCAGATTACCCAAGTCTTTGAGAGCAGAAATACCTGCTGCTTCATGGTACAGAAGTCGCTTTTTTTCATAACAAAGGATGGATTTGTTAAAGGATCATATGCGGAATTCAAGCAATTCCTCAAAGAAGTCTGTGGGAAGAAATTCGCATAAACCAACCGGAATGAAGATTTATAAAGGCGGTGCGGAAAGTGGCAAATCCTAACACAATAGCACTTATCAAAAAACTTTATTTCATATTACTGGGAGGCTTGATTGTTTTTGCGCTTGGTCTTGGTGCGGCAATCCTGATTACCGCCCAGTCCAACTTCTATTTTCAGGATGTCCTGTTCTTTGAAGGCGGAGTAACCGCCGCAATCAGTATCATGTTTTCCCTGAAACAGGATTCATTCGGCATTGGATTCAGCCAGACGAACAACCACCGCCAGCGTGACGGTGTAGCTGAGATTACAGCCTATGAGATGCAGGCCGGTACAAAAAAAGACACAAGAAGCGAAGATGTGAAGACAGCTGAGGGAGCCCGGAAGAAGAAAAAACCTCTGAACCTAATGGTACTTACAGGCGGAGTTCTCATGATTTTATACTGTGTATTTACTGTGCAGTGGTAACCGCAGACATAAATCCACCCAAATAGTATCGGCAAATTGTGTGATGCAGAAGATGGGGCGTACACAGAGAATGAAGCGGATATTTGGAATTGTATTCAAGAAGTCAGTAATTATTCTGCTAGTCAGTTTGATTGTTTTCGGACTGGGATTCGCAGCGGCCGTTCTCATTGCCCAAAGATCTGATTATGTAATGCAGAATGTTTTTTTCTTTGAAGGCGTGGTACTGGGGCTTTTTGGCATCGTGCTCTTTATGAAAGGCAATTCCTTTGCCATAGATTTTCGAGGGGTAGGTCAAAAAACTGCGCAGCACATCACTTATCAAAGTCTCGAAGCAAGAAGAATATCTGAAAAAATAGATAAAGACGGCGGCCGCTATTATAAAAACATAGCCGGGAACGCAGACATAAGAATAGAATCAATAAATTTCATCCTCCTGATAAGCGGAATCGCGATGGTCGTATACTCCATGATAACAATCCAGTAAAAAAATCAATTCTATTAACCCATTCGCTGCGCACGAAGTGCCCGCAGCAGCCCCAATCACCATGAGCCGCGCCCACCGGGCGCCAATGCAGGCAGAGTAGCAACGGCCGCAGCGACCTTCCGCAGGGCAACGCCCGAGGACCCGGGAGCGAGGACGTTGCTACTCTGCCCCCTTTACAAGAACATATGTTCCGTGGTATTCTGGCCTCGTAAAAGGAATATACGTTCGGCTTTTTTGAGGGCTGACGGAAGGGGGCACATTTCTGTGGATCTTCTTGAGAAGCTTGCTATTCTTACAGATGCCGCCAAATACGATGTGGCCTGCACAAGCAGCGGCGTCGACCGGTCCGGTCAGGCGGGCAAGGTTGGAAGTGCAGTGGCAAGCGGTATTTGCCATAGCTTTGCATCTGACGGCAGATGCATTTCCCTTCTGAAAGTACTCATGACCAACCAATGTATTTATGACTGCAAATATTGTGTTAACCGCGTATCAAGAGACACGCCGCGCGCGGCTTTTGCACCGAGGGAACTTGCCGATCTGACAATTAATTTTTACCGCAGGAATTACATAGAGGGACTCTTTCTTAGTTCCGGCGTCATGAAGAATCCTGACTATACGACTGAGCGCATGATTCAGACGATTGAGGTTCTCAGAAATGAATACAGCTTCAACGGTTATCTTCACGTCAAGGCAATCCCGGGGACCGATAACGCATTGATCCGGCGCATGGGCCTTCTTGCCGACCGCATGAGCGTCAATATTGAGCTTCCTTCCGAGTCCGGACTTGGGGTCCTTGCTCCGCAGAAGAAGCCGGAGGCCATCCTTCGCCCGATGGCTCTGATCCGGTCCGGCATGGAGGAGAACACATCTGACCTTGCTTTATACAGGCATGCCCCCAAGTTCGTTCCGGCCGGGCAAAGCACACAACTCATTATCGGGGCTACGCCGGACAGTGATCACAAGATTTTGTCTCTGAGTCAGGGTCTCTATAACAAATACAAGCTCAAAAGGGTGTTTTTCTCCGCCTATAATCCTGTCGTGGAAGATCCGCTTCTTCCGTCCGTGTTTTCGGCCCCTCCGCTTTTGCGTGAACACAGATTGTATCAGGCGGACTGGCTCATGCGGTTCTACGGGTTTTCCGCCGGGGAGATTGTTGATGCAAAGAGCCCCAACATGAATCTGGCGATTGATCCGAAATGCAACTGGGCACTGCGGCATCTGGAGGAGTTCCCGATTGAGGTCAACCGTGCCTCTTATGACAGACTGCTGCGCGTGCCGGGCGTCGGAGTCATGAGCGCCAGAAGAATTGTGCAGGCCCGCCGGGCTGGGAGTCTTGATTTTGAAGGACTCAGGAAGCTGGGTGTTGTTCTGAAAAGAGCAAAATTTTTTATCACATGCCAGGGCAAAATTTCCGAGGGTGTGGTGATTCAGCCTGACACTGTGCTGCGGGGGTTACTGTCCAAAAATGATTTGAGTATGTTGCCGGCCGTGGCCGGGGAACAGCTTTCTTTTACGGATGTGCCGGATATGGCACGGATAATGGGCGGAGTCCCGGTAAGCACATTCGGATATTTGCCGGAAGAGAGGACAGGACAAAATGCAGGACAATTCGAATTTGGTATACATATATGACGGAACCCTTGAAGGGTTTCTATGCTGCGTTTATGAGAGCTATGTGAGGAAGGAGATACCGACTGACATCCGCACGGAAGACGGGCAGATTCATATTATCGAACAGACCCAGTGGATTCATACGGATCTCGACCATGCCGAAAAGATCTATGAATCCATTGACAGGAAGATCGCCCTGGAGGCTCAGGACTTTATTAAAAACGCTTTCCTGACGTGTGTGGAGGACCGGGAGATTCTTATGTACCGCTTCATCCGCCAGGGGTACCACTATGGAAGATCTGTGTTTGACCGCCTGACGGACCCGACCGTAGACCGGCTCACCAAGGCGGTGAGAAACCTCCAGCGCGAATCGCACAGTTTCATGGGCTTTGTGCGCTTTGCCCTCTATGACGGCGTGATGGTCTCCTGCATTGCGCCCAAAAACAGGGTGCTTCCTCTTCTTTCAACCCATTTTGCAAATCGATATCCGGACGAGACCTTCCTGATTTACGACAAGACCCACAAGATGGCTATTGTACACAAACCGGAAGGGACGCTTCTGACAGCCATGACTCATCTCACCCTTCCGCCGATCGAGGATGCAGAAGAAGCATACCGCACACTATGGAGATGTTTCCACAGTACGATTGCCATCGAAGAACGGCGCAATCCGAAATGTCAGATGAACCACATGCCCAAAAGATTCTGGGAAGAAATGACAGAATTAACAGCGCCCTGATATTTCGGGTGCAGTGAATGCAAATCCTTCGGTACAGTAATCCCATCCGAAGCGCGCAGCGCCTATAGAGCAGCAAAGGCACCTTTTTCTTCGCGCCTTTCGATGGACGTCAGCCCGGAGTCAACGAAAAAAGTGTGCCTTTACTGCTCCCTTATGCTTTTTCGAAGGTAACCCCAAACGGGAAAAGAGACACTTGCGCAAGCTTGAAGGCCTGGAGACCAAAGGGAATTCCTATGATTGTGATGCAGAAAATGCCTCCGATGATCACATGCGTAAGGGCCAACTCCCAACCGAAACAAATGATCCAGAGGATGTTGCCTAAGAGACTGCCGACACCGGCCTTGTGATAGGATATTTCTTTGCCGAAAGGCCACAGGGAAAGTCCTGCGAGCTTGAAACACTGCAGTCCGAACGGGATCCCGATTATAGTGATGCAGCATAGGATTCCTGAAAGTACCCATTGTGCAGCCAGAAACAAACCACCGAGCAGAAACCATAAGATATTTCCAATTGTTTTCATATTATGTACCTTTCACTTATTGTGTTTCAAAATTCTCAAAAAGCAGACAAAATACAATTCATTATGTAAATAAGTATAGCATATTTGCAAAAGCCGGCACTTCACTTTTAGGCGAAGTGCCGGCTTTTTGCGAGGCTGCGGTTTTCCTTGCGTTTTTAAGAGGTTGCTTCAAAAATCGAATGTCTCGGGATCTGCGCCGGTGTGGCGGTTCTGGTCAAGGGCGTCGATAGCGGCCATATCTTCTGCTGTGACGGTAAAAGAATACAGTTCTTTATTACTGATGATGCGGTCCTTGTGAATTGATTTCGGGATCACGACGGTGCCGTGCTGCAGATGCCAGCGAAGAATGAGCTGAGCTGTTGTGACGCTGTAGCCTTCCGCCATTTTTGTAAGTAAAGGATGGGAGAGAAGACTTCCGTGTCCCAGGGGACTCCAAGCTGAAATCGCAATGTCTTTGCTTTTGAAATAGTTTGTGACTTCGGGCAGGATAAGAAGCGGGTGCAGTTCTATCTGGTTAAGCGCCGGTACTATCTCGGCTGTTTCGAGTAGTGTGTCCAGATGATGCTGATAAAAATTACTGATACCAATTGCCCGGCTCAGCCCATCTTTGTAGAGCTTTTCCATTACTTTCCATGATTCTGCATATTTTCCGGGGACAGGCCAGTGGATGAGATATAGATCCAGATAGTCAAGGCCCAGGAGCTTCAGGCTCTCGTGAAATGCTTCTGTCTGACGATCCTCGCGCATGTCCTGATTCCAAAGTTTGGTGGTTATGAACAATTCTTCACGGGAGACTCCGCAGTCATGTATAGCCCGGCCGACGCTGGCTTCATTGCCGTAGATTTTAGCCGTGTCAATATGACGATACCCTGCTTCAATTGCCCAGCGTACTGCGTTATATGTCTCATCCCCATCCGGAGAAAGAAAAACTCCCAACCCTAATTGAGGTATTTTGACCTGGTTATTCAGTGTTATTGTTGTATGAATATCCATTAAACTACTCCTTGCCGTATGCTTTCGCTGTTTGATTGGTTGATTGATAAGTGTTCCCTTGTAGTGACATAGTAACATTACCATATTTTCGTGTCAACAAATCATTGCCACAGTATAAGCTGTCTGGAGCATGCTGCCTTGCCCTATCATTATTTTTTTCTCTTTGGTCGGCTCAGCGATACGCATGTTATACTAAAAACACTCAATAAATCGGAATTTCCGCGCACAGGGAGGAACCCGTTCATGCCGCTTACAGGATCACTTGTTAATTTCGCCGCAATTATTTTAGGAGGAGCGGTTGGACTTCTTTTTCGAAAAGGTCTTCCGCAAAAGTATATGAACGCGGTACTGTATACAATCGGCCTGGTGGTTATTGCCCTCGGCATCAAATATGTTATCGACAGTCAGCAGATTCTGGTTGTAATAATAAGTGTAATTGTGGGGACGCTTCTGGGAACGGCCCTGCGTCTCGATGAAAGGCTCCGGACACTCGGGGATTTCCTGCAGTCGCATATCCGGATTGGCGGTGACCGATTTTCTGAAGGATTTACAACGGCCACCCTTCTTTATTGTATCGGCGCCATGGCGATTACCGGAGCAATTCAGGGCGGGCTTCAGAACGATCACAGTATTTTGTACCTGAAAGCGGTTATGGATGGTGTGACGGCGGTGTTTTTCGCGTCATCGCTTGGCATAGGAGTTCTTTTTTCTGCTATTCCGGTTCTTATATACCAGGGGGTGATTGCCCTGGGTGCGGCGCAGCTTGCACCGGTGCTTAATATGGATATCATTCCGGAGATGTCGGCAGTCGGAGGCATAGCCCTGATGGCGCTCGGTCTTGGGCTTGCAGAGATCAAGAAGTTCAAGGTGGCCGACATTCTTCCTTCGATTTTTTTCCCGATTTTGATCTATCCGCTGATACAGGCTTTGACAGGCCTTTTTGCATGACGATCACCATATGAGGATCACTATATGAGAAGAAGACGCAGCATTATTCTGGTTGGCATGCCGGGCAGCGGGAAAAGTACGATAGGAGTGCTTTTGGCAAAAGCGGTGTGTATGAATTTTCTCGACAGCGATCTGCTGATTCAGAGACGTGAAAAAATGCCGCTGCAGAAGATTATTAATCTGCACGGGAATGAATATTTTGCCGAATGCGAGGAAAAAGCAATTCTTTCGATCCGGCAGCGAGGTCAGGTTATTGCGACAGGCGGAAGTGCAGTCCTGCATCCCCTGGCCATGGAGCACCTCAAAAGCCTGGGCAAAATTGTATATCTGGATGTCACTTTTCCTGAGATTAAAAGACGCCTGTGGAATCTTAAGACGCGCGGCATTGTGCTTGCTCCGGGACAGACACTCGAGGATCTTTATAATGAGCGGAAGCCCTATTACGAGAAATACGCTGATGTCACTGTACATGCCGGACGTATGAAGACTGAGCATGTTGTGCAGATGATTGTTGATCAGGCTGGTCTGATCCGATGTGATCTGTAGCACCGGACAATTGATAAAAATACAAAGAAGACCGGATAGAATTTGCATCTGTCCGGTCTTCCTTTTTATCCTGCTTTTTTATAGAGGAAAAGTACTTTACTTACCTAAGATCTTTGCGAGATCTGCTTCCGGTGTGGAAGTAGGTGTGAGGCCGAAGTTCTTGACAAGGTAGTCAAGGACGAACGGGGACACAAAGGCAGGAAGTGTCGGCCCTAAGTAGATGTTCTTGATTCCCAGTGACAGAAGTGTCAAAAGGATAACGACGGCCTTCTGCTCATACCAGGAAAGAACCATGGTAAGCGGAAGTTCATTGACGCCGCACTCAAAGACATTAGCCAGGGCGATGGCAACCTGGATGGCGCTGTAAGCATCGTTGCACTGTCCCATATCCATGATGCGGGGAAGTCCGCCGATGTCGCCGAGATCCAAATCATTGAAACGGAATTTGCCGCAGGCAAGTGTCAGGATAATACTGTCTTTCGGTGTCTGCTTAACGAAATCCGTGTAGTAGTTTCTGCCCGGACGCGCGCCGTCGCAGCCTCCGACCAGGAAGAAGTGGGAGATTTGTCCGGCCTTCACTGCGTCAACTACTTTGTCTGCTACAGACAGAACGGTTCCCCAGCCAAATCCGGTGGTAAGTACGTTGCCTCCGTTGATGCCGGTGAGTTCCTTCGTGGTTTTGTATCCGCCGAGGGCAAGAGCCTTTTCGATGACCGGTGTGAAATCCTTGTTGTCATCAATATGGACAAGTCCGGGATAGGATACGACTTCTGTTGTGAATACGCGGTCTTTATAACTGTCTTTTACAGGCATCAGGCAGTTGGTGGTAAAGAGAACAGCTCCCGGCATATCAGCGAATTCCTTCTGCTGGGACTGCCATGCCGTACCGAAATTGCCCTTGAGCTGAGGATAGGCCTTAAGCTTCGGATAGGCGTGTGCAGGAAGCATCTCGCCATGTGTATAGATCTGTACGCCTTTGCCTTCGGTCTGCTTGAGAAGAAGCTCAAGATCCTTCAGGTCATGTCCGGAAATAACGATGAACGGGCCCGGCTCGATGAATGTGGAGACCTTTGTAGGAACCGGCGTGCCGTAGGTCGTGGTGTTGGCTTTGTCAAGAAGTGCCATGCAGGCCAGGTTGACCTGTCCAAGCTCCATATCGAGAGCGAGAAGTTCTTCGGCCGGGAGATCATCTCCCAGTGCAACAAGTGCTTTGATCATGAAGCGGTTGACTTTATCATCGGTGAGCCCAAGAACATAGGCGTGATATGCATAGGCTGCCATTCCGCGAAGTCCCAGAAGAAGAAGGCTCTTCAAAGAACGGATATCTTCATTGCCTTCCCATAGGGTGCGCATGTCAAGCGGCTCATGGTTCGGACAGGATGCAGTACCGGTGCACTCCGGATGCAGTTTTGCAATTTCGTCTCTGGTCTTTTGGATCTGCAGTTCGACTGCTTCATCGGAAAAACTTACGTTGGTTATTGTTGTAAACAGACCTTCAAGTATAATCTTCCATGTTGCTTCTGTTGCATGGCCGTCTTCAATACGCGCCAGGGCAACTAATTCACCGGTAAGGCGGTCCTGAAGTTCGGACTGTGAGACTGTTTTACCGCATACGCCTGAAGTGGTACAAGCTGTACCGCGTGCTGTCTGCTCACACTGAAAACAAAACATTGAATTTGATCCGCTGGAATTCTCTGCCATTTAATAATCCTCCTGTTAATTAACGAAGCAAAACACTTTTGCTTCTGCTTGGGTGGACACTCTCGTGCCCTACACAAGAAGTATAGGGCCATACAAGGCAAAATACGGTTGTATATACAACGGAAAAAAGAAAGGTGGAAGTTTCCGGTAATCCCGGATTTTCTGTCGACTTTTGCGCTGCTCTATTTAAAAAACCAAAGGCCGTCTGTTCCGTTATACCTATTATTGGTACAAACGGTCTCTGCTATCAGTGTAGCGACTGTTAGTCGGAACTTCAATAATCGGGACAAAAATTCACGGTTTGTACTTACTGCCGGCAAGGTCAGGCGTGTTTAGAACAATATTTACGAAAAGCTTGTGAATTTCAGTTTTTCTTTTCATATTATTGCCGTAGGTTTATACTGTGATTAATTTCCAGCACAATGAAAATCATTTTGGAAAATACTTTCCATGATTGTATTGACAACAAAAAGTGTGAGGAGTAGCATAACACGGTTGTTATTCAATAGAAGGACTTGGTATAAGAGATGGAAAATATTGCTTTTCTGATCATATTTCCTTTTTTGGCTGCGTTTATTCTTGCTTTTATGAGAAGGCAGACGAAACTTCGCAGTGTTTTTGTATTTTTCAGTTGTGCTGTTGTGGTGACCGCGGTCATTTATTATGCGGTAACCGGATTAATCTCCAATCAGACACAGTCCCTGCTTCGAGAGACGCATGAGCTCGACATCGCAATGGTTATCGCTGAAATCGGACTTATGCTGCTGATCGTCGGCTATGCGGTCAAATACCGGAAACTTCTGGTGGCGATTCTTTCTGTCGCCCAGACCGGGCTTATGCTCTGGCTGGACTTTTCAGGAAAGAATATTGTTACGTCCGCCCCTCATATCCTTTCTGATAAGCTGACGATTATGATGTGCCTGATGATAGGCATAGTCGGAACACTTATCTGTGTTTATGCGGTCGGTTACATGAAAGAGTATCATGAACGCCACAGCACGGAATTCAAGGATCGATCGGCAACTTTCTTTGCCCTTCTCTTTGTTTTTCTGGGAGCTATGTTTGGCCTGGTATTCTCCAACAACCTTATGTGGATGTATTTTTTCTGGGAAATCACGAGTCTTTGCTCGTTTGTCCTTATCGGGTATACACGGACCGAACAAGCGATGACGAATGCATTCCGTGCGCTGTGGATGAATCTTCTGGGCGGACTTGCCTTTGCCATAGCAATTGTCTACTGCGCACTTGAACTAAGAACGGGAGACATCAGAAGTTTTATCTCCCTGGGAAATGATACGGGTGTGGTTCTGATTCCTCTTGCCCTTCTGGCATTTGCCGGACTTACCAAAAGTGCCCAGCTGCCTTTCTCAAGATGGCTTCTGGGTGCGATGGTCGCCCCGACTCCAACCTCAGCTCTTCTGCATTCGGCTACGATGGTCAAGGCCGGTGTCTTTCTTCTTCTGAGGCTTTCCCCTCTGTTCGAAGGCAATCTGGTCGGAACAATGGTAACAACAATAGGCGGCTTTACTTTCTTTGCAGCATCCATGCTTGCGATTTCGCAAAGTGACGGCAAAAAAGTTCTTGCGTATTCGACGATTTCAAATCTGGGACTTATTACGGCCTGCGCAGGCGTCGGAATGCATGAAGCTGTATGGGCCGGCATTCTTCTGATGCTCTTCCACGGCGTCTCGAAATCCCTCATGTTCCTTTCAGTCGGTGCTGTGGAAAACAGTCTTGGCAGCCGTGACATCGAAGATATGCACGGACTCATTGTAAAGCTTCCGGGTCTGGCTTTCGTAATGATCACAGGTATTGCCGGTATGTTTTTGGCACCTTTCGGTATGCTTATTTCCAAGTGGGCGGCCCTCAAGGCTTTTGTCGATTCAAACAGTATGCTTCTTGTTATTTTTCTTGTTTTCGGAAGTTCGACAACACTTTTTTACTGGACAAAATGGCTTGGCAAGCTGGTGGCTGTTGTTCATCACACACACCGTTATGAAAGCAAAGTAAAGATGAGCCAGTGGATCTCACTTCTTATACAGGCATTCCTGATGATTGCCCTGTGTATACTGTTCCCTCTTATCTCGACAAATCTGGTCGAGCCTTTTCTTTCAGAGATGTTTCACGAGACACTGCCGCCTATCATAAGCAGCGGCAATATGCAGATTATGCTTATGATGCTCTTCGCGATTGTGATTCTTCCGATCGCCGTGCGTTTCCTGACATTCGGCAAAAAGAAGAAGATTGTCATGTCATACATGGGCGGAGCCAATGCAGGCGACGACCGGCATTTCGTGGATTCATTCGGTGAAAAGAGTTCGGTGTATTTTGCGAATTGGTACATGGAGGATTATTTCGGTGAGAAAAAGCTCCTGCGGCCATCCATCCTGCTTTCATCTGCTACCATTCTTGTCTTGATGGGAATCATTATCGGAGGTGGACTGTAAGATGACAGAAGCAATACTCATTGCACTTTATGTGGTTTTAGGACCGGTTATCGGAGGTTTTCTCTCGGGTGTTGACAGAAAGCTTTCAGCCCGCATGCAGGGACGTCAGGGACCGCCGGTCTGGCAGTCGTTTTATGATGTCGGCAAGTTGTTTTCCAAGCAGGTTGTTGTTGTCAATTATGTCCAGGACTTCCTGGTCGGCGGATTCTTTATTTTTGTCGTCTTCACCGGCTGCCTGTTCTTTTCCGGCGGGGATATCCTTCTGGTATTCTTTGCACTTACCCTGGCAGCTATCTTCTTTATGATGTCGGCCTGCTCGGCTAACTCACCCTACAGCAGCATGGGCGCCCAGCGTGAACTTCTGCAGATGATGGCGTATGAACCGATGGTTCTTATTGTTGCCATTGGATTTTATATGTCTACGGGGAGCTTTTCCGTTGCAGATATTATCAAGAGCGATGTTTCCAATATTCTATATCTGCCGGGGATTTTTATTGGCTTTATCTTTATTCTCACGATAAAAATGCGCAAATCCCCCTTTGATTTAAGTACTTCACATCACGCGCATCAGGAAATGGTCAAAGGCCTTACGACAGAGATTTCGGGAAATATTCTGGGCTTTGTGGAGATTTCCCACTGGTATGAGAATGTATTTCTTATGGGAGTTGTGGGACTGTTCATCATTAATTCAACCTGGTGGAGCATAATTGCCGCCGTAGCCGTGTGCCTTTTGGTTTATTTCCTGGAAGTGCTGATTGATATGGTATTCCCCAGAGTAAAGTGGGAATTGATGCTCAAAGCGACCTGGCTGTTTACTTTGGTAGCCGGCGTGCTGAATCTGATCGTACTGAGTGCGATTAAGTAAGTCACAAAGGAAAGGTACGGTTACTTATATGACAAATATTTCTAAATCTCCCTGGCTTCTTCATTATGACGGTTCAAGCTGCAATGGCTGCGACATTGAAGTTCTTGCCTGCCTGACACCGATCTATGATGTGGAACGCTTTGGTATTATCAATACCGGCAACCCCAAGCACGCCGATATTTTCCTGATCACAGGGGGCATCAATCATCAGAATAAGCCGGTGGTTGAACAGATCTATAAGCAGATGCCCAAGCCTAAGGTAGTTGTTGCCGTCGGAATCTGTGCCTGCGACGGCGGTATCTTCAAAGAATGCTACAATATTTTGGGCGGAGTTGACACG
>Ga0209100_1000464_pt1 | contig 35440 bp, 43 predicted proteins | sample lystaG_FD_185480 | JGI IMG/M metagenome (GOLD analysis project Ga0209100, IMG submission 185480) | Glacier valley bacterial and archeal communities from Borup Fiord, Nunavut, Canada, to study Microbial Dark Matter (Phase II) -... | ecosystem: Environmental > Aquatic > Freshwater > Ice > Glacier ... | reverse complement strand
CCATGCATTTTTTACATGTTTTTATTAATATAAGTCAACAAAAAATCGTGTAGTTCGAAACTACACGATTTTGTTGTTACTCTAATCAATTTTTAAGAATTTGCACCCCAACTATTGACATTGAGCCGTTAATTGTTTGTTCTCAATAATTAACCATATAAGGAATATGATTTCAAATATTACCATAATTGATGCAACTACAGTAGCGCTATAGATAATTCCAACAATAAATGTAGTTACAGCTATTACTATTGACATTACCTTGTATGCATTTGATTTATATAACCAACTAAAAGGTAATAAATGAGCTCCAAATATAATTGCTAAAATCATTACCATTTTTTCTGGAACTGCTTGATATACCCACATAGCAATTAGTATATACATTAATTGATTAAGTGAAAATAACAATCCTAAATTATTTAAAGGATTACCCTTTATTGAAAACTCAGCTTTTATCATTCTTGAAATAAAATATGCAATTGGCATAAGTGGTGCTGTGCAACAAAATGTTAATAGATTTCTAGTTAAAACGTCCTCTATTGGTAATAACCAAACAATTAATACTGCGCACCAAATAACTATTGAGGCAACAATAAAAGACATACCTTTTTTACTTCTCTTTGAAATATCAATTTTTAATTCTTCTAAATTCATAATTATCTCTCCTTAAAATATATTTTTTGATAACAATATTATATCATTTATTTACAGAAAATCAAATAAAACATTATATTTTTTTAAAAATCGAATATATTATTACCATATTTGAGGTGATAATATGTTTTCAAAATTAAAATTAATTACAGTTAGTATAGCGTTTCCACTTTTATTCGGATTTTTGGGTTCATTACTTGGTGATTCTAAATCCGGATATGAAATGTTAATTCAGCCAACTTTTGCTCCACCTGCTTTTATATTTCCTATAGTATGGACTATACTATATATTTTGATGGGAATATCTTCATACATTATATATACTAGTGATAGTACAAATAAAAATAATGCCCTTATTATATATGTGAGTCAACTTGTGCTAAATTCACTTTGGACATTATTTTTCTTTAGATTCGAATTGTTGCTATTCTCATTTTGGTGGATATTACTCATAATTGCTTTTGTAGTTCTTATGATATACAATTTCTACAAGATAAAACCAATTGCAGCTTATTTACAGATACCATATTTATTATGGCTTATATTTGCTGCTATACTTAATTACAGTATATATTTATTAAATTAACTATATAGATTGTTCATCAATAGTGGGGCTTACAGTTTTATCTTTTACACTTACGTTATGTAGCTGTGCAAGTAGGGAATAAATTTCATAATCTTTATTCTCTACTTTTGGCAATGCTTTTTGAAAATCTACTTTAAAAATTAGATTTAAATATTCTTTTTCTCCTAGCTCTTTTTGTATATATTTTGATGTCTCTTTAAAAGTATATTTATGTGTTTGCATATCCATATCAACAGAATATCTTTCACCTTCACCTATTTCAAGACCAATATTATATACTGTACTTTTTAAGTAACCAGTGAATCTTTTTACGTTATATTTTCCCATTATTTTTTGACCTAGATTTTGGTCTTTATTTTCTATTGCTTCTGCTATACCTATCATTGTATTTGTATTTTGAGAAAATGCCAAATCATAATCAAAATTAGGTGCAAGCTCCGCAATGTTATCTTTTATTAAAACTCCCCAATTTTTACCGTGCCTATCTGGATTTGAAGTATATATATCTGCCACAATAATTTTCAAAAAATCATTCCATACTTGTTTATTATTCTCTATACTAATTCCGTTTACTTGTTAAAAATTCTTCTAACTCTGGTTTAATTTTTGAAAGCTCAGTATTTCTACTTATTTCATTTCCCAAATACAGATCTTTATCTTTTTGTATATCATCAGTAACAAGGTACATATTTTTACCTTCTTTATGCTTTTCACTCTTAGTATGTTTTACTCCTAATTGCTCACATATATTTTCTGATAATTTTGTATAGTACCAGTTCATATTGTATTTAGTTTTTTTCCAAAATGTAATATCTCCATTTTCAGAAACTTTTTTTACTACATAATTATTTATTCTAGTTTCATTCATATATATACCTCCTTTTATTTTGTATTTATAACATATTCAATTTGCTTTATATATTCAGTAATTTTATCTTCAAATGTTTCACCGTTTAGATATTCTAAACCAAATTCAAGTACAATATTTTCTTTGTAGTTTATATCTTTTATATATTTAACTAATTCTTGTATTTTAACATTGTTATAGTAAAAAGGATAATGATCATTTCTATCATTATCTATATCATGTATATGTATGTTTTTTATTTTACTTGTGTATTCATTATTCAAGTTTGTATAATCATTAGAGTAATCATACACATAGTGTCCAATATCAAGTGTAATGCCTTCTATACTTGTACTACCTATTATTTCATACACCTGCTGTATATTACATCTTAAAGTACCTTTATGCTCGTTTAAATTTTCTAATATTACTTCTAAATTTAAATTATTTTGATTTATATATTTAGTAATATATTTAAATGTTTCTATAGTTTTTTGAATAGATTCATATCTATTACTTTCTTGTGCAGGATGAAACGTTAATTTAATTTTATTACCATATATAAAAGCCAGTTTGTTATAGTATTGTATATATTTATCAATTATGTGTTCTTCTAAAGTATTCATATCTGTAGAATGTATTTGCAGTATCCAATTGAATTCTTTCATTATTTTAACAAGGTCTATACAATATTCTTTTTCTTGCTGATTTGACATATCTATATATATTTCAGCGCCATCTATAACTTTATTTGTATCTAGTTTAGTTATAGCAAACATTAATTGTTTTGCATCATATTTTGAGAACATCTTACTGTTCATACTAATTAAAAACTTCATATTACCTCCACAATTTATTTATATTATTACAATAAATGTTGTTCATTTAATAATTTTTTACGCGTTTTCCAATCAGGCATAAGTATCGTCATATAATTATAGAAATTTTTATTATGACCTGCTACAAGAAAATGTATTAGTTCATGTATTATAACATATTCTAAACAACTTTGAGGAGCTTTTACAAGTTCGTAATTAATTGTAATTTTCTTTGTAGTTCTATTGCAGGAACCCCATCTTGATTTCATTTTACGTAATTTCAATTCTGGCTTAGCCACATTATATATACTTATTACATCCAACATTTTATCTAAGCTATTTTCAAAAAGTTCTTGTGCTTTTATCTTAAAAAATTTATCTAAAATTTTCTTTTTCTCTTTATAACTAGTTGTATCTAATGTATATAGATATATTATATTTTCTTCTATTTCAATTTTATTTTTCTTATTCTCCAAAACCAATAACTTATATTGATTACCTTGCAGTTTTATTTCTTCACCAGTTATATATTCAATTGGATTATTTTTTCCACTTTTAATTTGATGAATATCTATCTTATCTAAATTTTTGAGTATCCAATCTTTTTTTGAATTTACAATATCTTTTAACTTCTCTATTTTAATTTTGTTATTTGCAGAAATAGTTATAGTTTTATCTTTATTAATTTTTAAACTTATATTTTTAACCTTTTTTCTTTTTATTTCTATAATTATATTATCAATACAAATTATTTCTTTAGTCATATTTTTCACCCAATATCTCTATAACTTTAATATATAATTACATTTTAGCATAAAAAAACATATAATTCAATTAAATTTTTGAATTATATGTAAAAAAAATAACCCTTTAATAAAGGGTTATTTTATGTTACCAAAACTTTTTTTGGTATTTAACATATGTGTAATATTTTTATTTCTTAATGTTTTTATTTTTTTTATCATACTTTAATAAGTAAGCTTCTTCATTCAATAATAGGAGACTTTCTTCTGCATTTAGCTTTTCATTTTTAGCTATTGCAACTAAACCTACAAGAGCACCTGCTGCTAAAAAGCCAGCGGTTACTATAATTGCGGGGCTAGCTATTATTCCTACAACTGCTGCTATGCAACCAGTAGTAGATAAGAAAGTTTGCTTATCTCTAAGCTTCCTAATTTCAGATAATTTAGCGTCTTTATTAAACATTGATATTCCTCCTAAAAATTATTGAAGGGGATTAATATTGAATATGAATATATTATACACTACTTTATGTATTATGTCAACTGTTTTGTGTAAAATATTTCAAATATATGTAATTTTTATGTAAATTAACCCCTTTTTATGTAAATAATTAGGTTAAATATCATTATTTCTGCAATTTTAACACATAAATCTAATTTATTTAAATTTCATATTTTAATTATTTTGTAAAATTTGTATAAAAAAATAGCCCTTTTACTAAAAAGCTATTTTAATTATATAACAAATTCTATTTTTTTTCTTCTAAAAAAAGACTTATCTCTTTTCTATTTAAATTTTCTATTTTCTTAAAATAAATATAAGTTATAGCTATACAAATTAATGCAACTGTTGTAATGTCTTTAAATGTTATACTGAATAATATTGTTAGAATAGTAAATATACAGGCGCAGTTAAATATAAAGTTGTATCTATTTTGATATTTCTCGATATTTGATAGTGTGATTTTCTTTTTTGACAAATTAATTTCCTCCTATAAATTATTGTAGAATGGTTAATGCCAACTATAGATATTTAATCATTAGTTATTTAATTTTTAATCATTTGTCAAATTTATTTATAGTTTCTTTTTATCTTTTTCTAATTTTTCTCTTCTCTTGAGTGCTATATAACCTGCACCTACTCCCATTCCAGAAACTATTGCAATTAAGGGAATTGAATCTATAAACATAATTCCCCAGAGACCTATTATTGATCCAATAACAGTAATTCTATGATATTTATTTTGCTTTTTCTCAATCACTTCTTTACTTATTTTTTTATTTGACATTTTTAAAAAACCTCCTTCATATTAATGATGGATAAGTGTATTTAAATTAGGAGCATATTATACACCTCTTTTACAATTATGTCAACTGTTTTGGCTTAAATATTTTACAAAAAAATAACCCTTTTTTAAAAGAGTTATTTTTTAAAGCCAAATTTCTTTTTGGCACTGAACTTATGTATTATTTTTTTATTATATTTGTACTTTGTTTTGTCCTTCATATGTCAAATCTAAATACACTATTATTTCTTTTCCTCTACGTTAAGAGCACTCATAATTGCTATTCCAACTAGTGCTATCCCTCCGCCAATTGCTGTAACTGTTACAGTCATCATGATTGTAGGAGCAAATGCTACCCCTATCATACCACCGATACATGCTAAAACAGATATATTGCAGCAAATGTTTTTGGTTGTTGTTGATTTAGATTTTTTTGACATATTATTGTCCTCCCTAAAAATTTTTATGGAAAATACATCTTTAACTTGCGCATATTATATACCTATTTATTTATTATGTCAAGTATTTTATGTAAATATTTCAAATATATGTAAATTTTATGTAAATTAGATTACATTTGTTCACATACATGTTAGTTTATATTAATTTAGGCAAAAAAAAATAATCCTTAACGAAGGATTATTTTATAGTAACTTAAAAATGTATTTTTTATATATTTCAACTTAATTATTAATTTTATATTTATTAACTTAATTATTGTTCTTTATATATTTCAACTCGTCTAAAATTTTTATCTATCGTTTCTTAGTTTCTGATCATATTCAAATTATTTGACATACTGGGACTTTGCCCAAAAATTATTATTTGCTGACTAATTTTTAATTACATGTATATTATACAATATATTTATGCATTTGTCAAGTCTTTTGCATAATATAATATAAAACAGATGTTTTATTTGCCAAATATCCACTCAAATTTACGTTTTAGTCCTTATCTAATTTGATTGTCATCTACTTTTTTAACTAATTCTGGTAATTTTATTTTATTTTCTAATGACGATTTAATATATTGTGTTATTTTTGATACATCATGCTCTGTATTATCTTCAACTTTTCTTAACTCAATTTTAATATCTCTTTTATCTTCAACATTATATCCACTTTGTGCAATCCATTTATCTGATTCTATTTTTAGCTTTGTTATCTTATCTGTTTTTTTATTATCTACAGGTAATAACTTCTTAGCTTTATCTGCTTCTAATAATGATTTTATATGATCTTCATTAACCTTAAATGTTTTACCTATATTATTTCTAAGTGTAACAATTTGTTCTGTCTCTGTTTTTAATTTGCTATTTTCTTTGTTATCTAATATATATTTATCCATTTTATATATTATTTCATTTATACTGTATTTCTTTGTATCATCCTCTAGATTGTTTAATGTATTATCTATCGCTCTTTTTTGTTTTTGTAACTGTTCTTTATGACACTCATCTGCCTTTTTCTGCCCAGTAAATTTATCTACAAATTTTATAATACCACTTTTGTTGTCAAGCTTTTGCTGCACATCATCTATTTTTTTTATATCACTGCCTGCTTTAAGTTGTACAAATTTATCATTTATTGATTTTTTAAAATTATTTAATTCTTTTTGCCCTGCACCATCTAAATTTTTACTTTGTACCTGGCTCAGCATATAGTGTATTTCATTATTTGTAGATAGTAATTCATCTAACTCTAATTTCTTTATGCTATATTCAGTATCTACATCACTAATAGCTGTGTTATATTTTTCAATCTTGTTTGTAATTTCTTCTAATTTGTTATTTAGACTATTTAAAACTTCTTTATCTTTTTCAGCTTCACACCATTTGTTGTATTTAAGACCAAATTTATTTGAAGATTCAACATATTGATTTTGAGCATTTACTATACTATCTAATTTATGGTTCATTGAATCTGAAATATTAAGAGTATCATGTATTTTAGATATACTATCATTTTTAGTTGCAGATAAGATATTATTTGCTTTTTCTAATCTTTTTTGTGCTTCTTCAGTTTTCATTTCATTTTGTTCTTGTCTAACCTTTTCATCTATATTTTTTTCTACTTCTCTACATTCAGCTTTACAATAGCTTATTATTTTTGTTTTCCAGCTGGATATATCCGATTCATATTTACTTTTTTGAATTTGAGTATCTTCCATTTTTTTACGAATAGATTGTAATTGAGCAGATACATCAAATCTTTCATCTTTACCTATGTTTTGTCCAGATAATCTTTTAGAAAAATTCTTTTCTTTAAAACTAATATCTTCCATTTTTTTATCTAATCTAAAATATTCTTTTAATTTATTTCCCATTTCATTTGAATCATCCAAAATTCCATTATATAGCAAATCTCTATCTTTATCTTCAATCTCAGGTAAATCTTGTTTGCTAATATTAAGGCTGTAATATTTCTTACCATTATATCTACTAATTTCTTTTACTTCATCAACTTTTGTAAATGGAGCAAGTAAAGTTTCTTTTTCCCAATTATCTCCATAGTTTTCTATGACATCAGACATATCAACAAAAGGTACATTACCATTTGTTTTAACATATACTACAGCTGGATTTTCCCAGTTCACAGAAAAATATCCTTCTGCCATTTCCTTACTTTTTGTTGTAGATAAAAATCTACCAATATTTTTAGAATTACTAACACGTGATATTTCTTCCTGTGTTGTACCTCTATATAACTGCATACCATCACTATTATGTTTAAGTGAATTTTTAGTCATTGCTGAATATGAATTTATTATAACATCTAATGCATTTTTAATGTTATGTTTATCATATGGTATAAACTCAAGTTTTGAATTTATTTCTGTTTCATCTGCAAGACCTAACTCAAGTAAACTATTAATTAACTTATAGTTTGTACCTCTGTATGCATCTATACATTCCACTTCTTTATCAGTTATTTGCAATGCTTTGAAATTTTCATTATATTTCATATTTTTCCCTCTTAATTATATATATTAAAAAAATTGTATCATATAAATAAGAAAAAATCAACATTTCTTATTATTATTTATTCTATATAGAAAAATATACTTTAATGTATCAAAACACTAAAGTATATTCATTTTATATCTTTTTATTGTATTTCTACTTTTTCATTAATATTTTTAAGTAATAACCATAAACAAACAATTATTACTAAATTAAATAAAGGAAACAGTATAATCTCAACTATACCCATTTCTACACCATTTAAAGCTTGGTTTATTATCATAGCAGATAAACATGTTAGCATAGTAATACCTTTTATAATAAATACTGATGATAATAAATATCCAACAGGATTCCTCTTTATAAGTAGTATACCGGATAAAATACCAACTGGGACAATAACTCCTAAATCCATACCTTGAATAACAAGTGTAGTGTAATGTTCTAAACCAACTGGAACCAATCCACTAAGTACTGATGGTATTATTTTACCTAACCATAACATACCTAATGCTATAGCTAAAAATATCTGAAAACCACCAAGAAATTTTACTGGAAGTTTTTTATTAAAATGTAAAGTTAGCTTATTTATATCAAAAGAAAGCATAGATAATATAAATGCAAATAAACTTGCAGACATTAATATAACATATACAAGAAATAACTTATTATACATCCATAAAAATGTATATGACATATATGTGTAAAGAAAATATCCAATAGTTCCTGTTAAAAGAAGTCTACCCTTAATTGAATTTTTATTAGCAAAGTATAGAGATATTAATAACAGCGGTACTCCTATCACAAGTGTTACAAAATCAGAAGCTTTACCTTGAGACATAACTGATATAGAATCATCTTTATAAATTCCATCTCCATTAATTTTTACAATTTCATTGTTTATTGTTTTAAATTCATATTCCCCACTACCACCACTAGAAAACAATCCAAAACCACATGATATGATTGCAAGAATGATAATGCAAAGTACAAGAACATTGATATATTTTTTAAATTTCATAATTTTAACTCACTAATCCCTTCATCTAAATATTTTTTATTACTATGTAATTTATCTTTTACAAAACTATTTTATCATATTTCTATTATTTTGTCAATAATTATTAGTTTATATACTATTAAAAAATAAAAACAGGTAACCTATAAATTATAGGTTACCTGTTAAATGCAAATTCATTTGCATATTAGCTTATGTTAATTTGTTTTATTTAATTTATTGTTTTTGATTTTTAATCATATGTCAAACTTTTTTGTTATTTTAGCAGTGCTAATATTTCGGCATTAAATTTTTTAATCTTTTTAAGACTATAAATACCTAATCCACCAGCTACTGCTGTTATACCAAGAGTTATTAAAATTGTAGGACTAATTATTATACCAAATGCTGCTGCTGTTAATGCTATTGTAGAAGTATTACAACATTTTGATTTGTCCTCTTTAATTTCTATAATTCTTATCAGTTTGTCTGACATAATATTGCCTCCTATATATATTAATATTGTAACAAAATTATTTAACTAATATTATTATACACTATTTTACATATTATGTCAACTGTATCATATAAATATGAGAGTTAATATAAATTATGTAAAAAAATATGATACCTATAAATCATAGGTATCATATCCAAATGCAATTTTACTTGCATATTATTTTCATTTTAATAATATATTAACTTTTTTATCTACTTGTTTTGATTTTTCTTTTCAAATAAATTATAATCTAATCCAACTGCTACTATAGCAATACAGAATGCTACTATAATTGTAGGACTAAGAAACATAAAAATCAAGCCTAACATACCTGAAACTGTAGCAATATTGATAAATTCTGATATATCTACATTTCTTTTATTTCTTTTGTTTTCAAAAAAGTTATAATCTAATCCAACAGCTACTATAGCAATAAATAATGCTACTATAATTGTAGGACTTAGAAACATAAAAATTAAACCTAACATACCTGCAACTATAGCAATATTGATAAATTCTGATATATCTATATTTTGTTTCATATTTTCTAAAATTTTATTTGTCATATAAAGACCTCCTATATATTAATATTTGGATCTGAATTATTTTAACAAAACTATTATACACTATTTTTACCATTATGTCAACTATTTTTTGTAAATATTTCAAATATATGTAATTTTTATGTTAATTGATTTAAGTTACACAAAAAAAGAACCTAAAATTTATTAGATTCCTTTTAAAATTACTATTATATTTGTATATTATTTTACTTTATTGATCTTTTTGTGAGAAAAATATAGTCTAGTACCAAAGCTACTGATGTAATAAAGAATGATACAATAATTGTAGTACTATATATAATGAAAAATAATCCTAGTATGCTTCCAATAACAGATACATGAATAATTTCTGATATGCCTATATTATTTTTAATATTTCTTAAAAGCTTATTTAACATATAAAGCCTCCTATATATTATTATAATTGACCTGAATTATATATTAATTAGTATCATTAGAAAAAAATATGATACCTATAAATTATAGGTATCATATTTACATACAATTTTAATTTTATTAATCTTCTGAATTTTCATGTTTTTTATTTCTCTTTGGCATCTTGCTAAGAAAAATATAGCTTAGTCCGACAGTTACTGCTCCAATACCAAATGTTACAAGGGTATTAGTACTAAATTGTATACATGTTATTCCTGCTAAACATACAAAAATTGTTATATTGCAATACTTTATTCTAGCTATTTTGCTTTCCATATCCTTTGAAAGTTTGTTTGACATAAATAGCCTCCTATATATTAATATTGGAATTAGATTAATTGAATGATATTATTATACACTATTTTTATTATTATGTCAACTATTTTACAATATATTTCAAATATATTGTAATTACATAAAAAAAGAGGTTGATTTCTCTTCCTCCTATATAATTTAAGTATCTTATTTTTTAAATTCAAATGCATAATATTCTTTCAAAATTCTCTTTATCTCATCGCTGTCTTTATTAGTAATATATAAAATTTTATGATTATCAAAAAATGGTTCTCTAATTCTTTTATAACTAAAATTAACTAATGACTCTATCTTTGCAGTACCTTTACTAGAGCATTCTATATCATAATGAAAATAATATTCATCATTTCTACATTTTGTACTAAGTGGTATTATTGTCCACATTTTTTTATCTCCTGAAGGTCTCCATAATATACCTGGTCTTAGTTTTCTAAGTTCAGATCCAACATTACTACCAAATTCAATCCAATATATTGAATTTTGTTTAAAACCATCTTCTTCTATTGATTTTTCGTTTATTAATAGCTTATCATAGCACCATTTTAAATATGTCATATCTTCTACAATTTTATCATTTGTTTTTTTATTTAATTGATTTAGTAAATTATCTTTTATTTTTTTACATATATCTTCATAGTCTTTATCATTAATAGATAATGGTTTACCTTTTTTATATACATTGCTTTTAACACTTTTTTTATTATACTCATTTAAACTGTCAATATCTATATACTTATTTACTGATTCTATATATATTCTTTTATCATTATCATTTTCAGCATAAACATTTAATCCAACATAATGATTAGCAGAAATATTATATATTATTAGTATTAAAAATTCACTATGGTCTTCCTTTACTTTATATATATTCTTATTGTATACATTCAATAGTTTCCCCACCTTTAACTATTAAATATTATACACCGAAAGTAGTAATAAAGTCAATATACATATTGTTTTAGTTGTTATCAACATAATAATATATAGCATCCCTTAAAAACACTGCACTTCCCAATGCAATTTTGTCATAATATTTAGTAAAACGTTCATCATTAACGTACATCTGTGCAAGACCTTTATGTGCTTCTTTAGAATATGAATTCCAAAAAAACATTAACCATTCTTTGTGTAATTTACATACTTTCATAGCTAGCTGACTTGTTGCATCTCCTTGCTCAAAAGCAAGTTTTAAACTTTCATTTACTTCTAATGATAATTTTTGAACTCTATCTAAATCTTCTTTTGTCATATTTTTCACTTTTTTATTTGAAGCATCAATCTCATCATCATCATATTTTTCATGTATTTCTTTGCCATAGTTTTCTTCATTATCTTCAAGTATTTTGCTTTTAAAGCCTTCGAATTTTTCTTTATCTAACATTACTGCCTCTCCTTCTTTACTTAAAATTGTATGTTTAACGTTATTAATTAATATGTCTAAAGTGGTTTTGTTTTCTTCTAATTTTACTAAGTGTTGTTTTAAAGATGTAGTAGCATCAAATCTTGGATTTGTTAAAATATTTTTTATATTATTTAAATCTACACCAAACTCTTTATAGAAAAAAATTTGTTGAAGTATATCAACTTCATTTATTCATATATCCTATAACCAGAAGAATTTATTTCAAATGGTTTTAATGATCCTATTTAATCGTAGTATCTTAAAGTTCTTTCACTTATTCCTGCTATTTGTGATAATTTATGAACTGTATATTCCATATATATATTATATACTATTACGTAACGTTAATGTCAATAGTTTTTCTATATTTTCTTCAAATTTAATGTTTTTTTACTTTATTTTACATTATTTTACTATTATTATGTAATATATATTTCAATTATGCACTAGTATAGTTGACTTTATGATATTTTAGTGCTATAATTGTTAAATATAAAATTTTTACCCTAATCAATAATTTGAATGGGAGGTTTAATTAATGAAAAAATTTGATATTGTATTTTCTCTTAAATCATTTTTCATGTCACTAATATGGTTAATGATGTTTGAAAAATAGGTATATCATACTATATTGTAATGACGATTTATGCAAGTTTATTTTTTTACATCAAGTTGTATTATTTTTTTAAAATGAAAAAATAAATTAAATTCAGGAGGTCGGTATTAAATGTATTATTGTGGTAAATTTATATCCTTTCTTGGGTCAAATGCTGCTATTATAGGTAAAAAAGAATCTGGTAAAACAACAGTATTACGGAATGTAATAACTCATTGCTATGAAAACGACTATACTATTTTACTTTTTGACTCAGCAGCAAATCATGTAGAAAAATCAATAATTGCCGATACTTTTAAAACTTACAAAGACAATATTATTATTGAATCTCCGATTAGAGAAAAAATACATTTTAATGGTATCAACAATGATAGTTTTCCTTTTGAAATTGCAGATAAAACTAATAATAGAATCTATTCTTTTGATGTTTCACAATATTTAGAACCAGATAGTAAAACTTATGATTTAGAGAAAACAGCTGCTACACGTTCATACTATGAACAATTAATTATTCAAGAATTAACTGTTATGCTTCCTATAATATCTAAAAAGAAATGTGTTGTGATAATGGATGAAATTGAATTCATTCCACATATAATTGACATTATAAAAAAGTTTAACAAATTTAACATTCAATTTCTAGTTTCAGTGCATAGTTCACTTAATATACCAAATTCATTATTTGATACACTATTAATACTTTAATGAAACATTTATAAAGATATGTTAAAAATGATATAATTGTCTCATATAATTGTCTCATATAACTTTTTCATTCTAATCAATAATTTAAAAAGGAGATATAGTTAATGAATGATAGAGATATGAAATTTTCAATAGCATCAATAGTAATTACAATCATATTTATTCTGTTCTCATAGAAAAATACGATAGCAACAGAGTAAATAAACAAAAAATAATGAAAGTTATCATTTTGTCTTTTCTTTGATATTATGTAATTGGTTATTTATGCTATACTTGACTTTATGATATAAAAATGCTATAATTGTCGCATACAAAATTCTAATCCTAATTAATAATTTAAAAAGGAGGTCAAGTTAATGGATAAAGGAGATATAATATTTCTAATAACATCAATATTATTCACAATTGCATGGTTTGTTATATTTAAAACTTTTGCTATAGAATACTATGTTGTATTAGCAATTTATGTAGGTGCATTTGCACTTATATTATATTGTATTGATTTAAAAAAATTAAATAACAGCAAATTAAATAAAAAATAAATGCTCAAGTTAATCAATTACTATTGATACTTTAACTAGTATTTAGAAATATGTAATAAAAAAATGATGGAAGTTAATACTTTCATCATTTTTTCTTTACTTTTTTATATCATCATATTCATCTAGAAAGCTATGTTTTACACCATCTTTATGATATCCTAAAATAGCATTCATATTAATGTTTCTTGTACTATTGAATAGACTTGTTTCAATATATGGACTTGTTTGTCTAAACTTTTTAATCAGATTTTTCATTTCTTTTCTTTTAGAAGTTCCACCATCATCATTGATAACACATCCTTCAGTAAAACGACAAGCACAATTTATAAATTCTAAATCATTGCTTTTTTTCCATGATATAATAGCTGCCTCTTTAATCAAAAACATTGGTCTAATAAGTTCTAAACCATAGTTATCACTATGGAGTTTAGGCATCATAGTTTTAACTTCTCCACCATAAAGCATACTAAGTAGTGTAGTTTCTATTACATCATCAAAATGATGACCTAAAGCAATCTTATTGCATCCTAACTCTTCTGCCCTACTATATAAAAATCCTCTTCTCATTTTGGCACATAGATAGCATGCTGAATCACCACCATGCTTTTCTACTACATCAAAAATGTTACTATTAAATATAGTGAGTGGTATATTTAATAATTCACTATTATCTTTAATAATTTCAAGTGTAAGTTCACTGTAGCCAGGATCCATTAATAGAAAAACTAATTCAAATTTAACTCTACCATGCTTTTTAAGCTCTTGAAAACATTTTGCCATAAGCATAGAATCTTTTCCACCAGAAATACAAACAGCTATCTTATCATTTTCTTTTACAAGTTCATATTCTTCTACAGCTTGGCAGAACTTTTTCCATATATCTTTTCTAAACTTTTTAATAATACTATTTTCAATTTCTTTATATTTTTCCATAATATATCTCCTTTCTAACTTAATAACTTATCATAACATATTTTAAAACATTTTAAAAATATATCTATTTCTTCACTTGTTGTAATATGTGAAAAACTGATTCTTAGTGCTGATAATGATAATTTCTTATCAGATGTAAGTGCATACACAGATCTAGATATTGTATTAGTTGGACAACAAGCTGTCTTAGTAGATATATATATTTCATGTTTTTCTAATTCTTCTGCAAATTCCATAGATTTTATACCTTTTATACTTATATTTAAAGTAAATGGTATAGAATTAATTGTACTATTTATATGAACATTTGGAAATTTAATCAATTCTTCTCTTACTCTTTTATTTATGCTTTCCACATATATGTAATTTGAATTTAGTTTTTCAAATGCTAATTCCAAAGCTTTAGCAGCTGAAACAATAAGTGCTAAGTCTGGTGTTCCGCTTCTATATATTGTTGTACTTTTTCCACCATGTATTAAAGGAACAAGTTGTACATTTTCTTTTTTAATCAATATACCAATTCCTGTTAAGCCATAAAACTTATGAGGTGAAATAGTCATTAAATCTATATTACTAGTATCTACATCTATTTTACCAACAGCTTGAGTTGCATCCGTAAAAAAGAAGCAGTTTGGATATTCTTTAATTATATTTCCTATTTCTGTTATAGGTTGTCTTATACCAACTTCACTATCTACATACGGTATTGATACAAGTATAGTATCTTCCCTTAATAATTCTCTAAGATTTTCTAAATCTACTTGTCCATCTCTTAAAATGTTAACTATATCTATTTCGTATCCATCTTCGGCTAATATATTTAAAGGTCCCATTACTGAAGTATGTTCAAAATTCGTTGTTATAATATGTTTACCCCTATTTTTGTATTTACTAAGCACACCCTTTATAGCTAGATTATTTGATTCACTAGCTCCAGATGTATATATTATTTCATTTGTTTTAACTTTCAAAAGTTGTGCAATTTTTTCTGTAGATTCATCTAACAATTGTTTTGCTTGTTTACCTAATTCATGTGATGAATTTGGATTACTAATATATTTGATAGTTGTTTCATAAAAAACATCTAATACTTCTTTGCTAGTTGGGCTACTTGCAGCATAGTCTAAATAAATCATTTTTTTCTCCTAATATACAGTAATTTTATACTGTAGTACTAATATTTTAACATTTTTATTACTCAATATCAATTAAATCGCAAGAAAATGTTAGAATATGCTAACTTTTATTTATACTATCAATATTTCTACATTTATATACATAAAAATTACACTTCAAGTCCTGATTAAAATAAAATATGTACTTCATATATTGAAGTACATATTTATAATTTATTATATTATATTTTTTCTAAACTTATCTAGTTGAAATGCATTTGTATAAGTGATAAAACATTAGTACCACTAGCAGTAGTTGCAAGACTATGTCCTACTTCTCTGTTATGATCTGTTGTACTTGGTACTGTAGCTTGTTGATACATTCTTCCAGCAACATCACTTACACCACACCAATATCCTACAGTTGCTACTTCGCTATTTTTAAGAAGCACTTGTGCTTTACCGTAAACAACAACCTTTACTGAAGAGCCATTTGCAATACCACTATTATAGATAACTCCTATTGGTAGTGGAGTATTTGCTGGTGCTATATCTACTGCATTACCAACAGTAATAGATGCGTTTACAACTGTACCCTTTACACTTGTGCCAGTATTGTTGATAAAAGTTTCATACATTCCGCCTTCTGAAGTGAATCCATTACTGCCACTTCCTATTCTTGTTGTAAATAGGTCATAGCTTACTACTCCACTCATAGTTTACGGCACTACAATATACGGAACTGCCGCTTTTTCTGCAGCACTTAATAAGATATATGCTGCTTCAGTAATTTGCTGATTAACCCATGCTGGTACTGCTAATGCTTTATTCCAATACCAGTAAGATAAAGTAGCAGTAACATATGCATAATCCGCCAATAATGCTATTGGATATGCTGCTACTAATGCAACACTTGTAGCATATTCTCCTTTGTACGTTTCAATAGCTGCAGCGGGTAACTGAGATGCTGGTATTTTACCAGTACCATCTAGTGTTGCTAATCCATTTGCAACGCCCTGCTTTGCTTGAAATAATTCATAACTTATAGAACTTGCCATTATTTAATTCCCCCCTTTATGGTAATACAATCCATAAAATACATGGATCGTATCTTTGTCTGCTACATAAATATTTATAGCAGGCTTCTGTGATAAATTTGATTTCCATATTATCCCCCCTTATAGTTTAAATCATGATGCTTGTTAATCATATTCATCTATATATATTATGAAATAATCTTTTAATTAGTGATAAACCTGTCCAAATTAAAATAAATGCTAATGAATATTATAAAAAAATGTACCTTCATATTAAGGTACATTTTAAAATTATTATTTTTTCCAATTTTCAAAATAACTTTTTTGACTGTCTAAATAGCCTTTAGATATAGTTATAGTATCAGTTGTTTCAGTTTTATTTTCTGCTAAAACCGGTACTGGGTTACATCCACCTTTAATCTTTTCTATTTGATTTACATTAAATTTATTACCACAATTTTGGCATACCATATTATCACCTTGTTGTTTGTAATATCCTCTACCTGAATCATAACATACTTGACATGTATTTAATGCTGTTCTTATAGTTCCGTCTGTGGCTTTTACCGCCATTACTTCCATATCTATATTTCCCGATTTATACTTATAAAACTTTGCAATACTTGTTATATCTTTTTTGTTTATTATGATATCTGTTGTAGAACTACTCTCTTGAGAAGTAACTGTTTGGTTATTACTCTTTGTAGTAATTTGATTTTTTTTTGTATTAACTTTTTTGTTACTTGAAGCTATAACTAAATATACTCCAAAAATAACTATAAAAACTATAATTGTTATTATTAATATTTTTTTCTTATTCATTTTACACCTCCAAAGAAATATACTTTACATTACTATTCTAACACATACTTATGGAGATTTTATGTGTTAATTTACTTTTCTTGATATTTTATCAAATAAAGTAATAACAATCTCTGTACCTTCATTTATCTTACTATTTGCAGTTATATTTCCACCATGAGCTTCTATAATTGCTTTAGAAATAGCAAGTCCAATACCAGAACCACCTGTTAATTTATTTCTAGATTTATCTGCTCTATAAAATCTTTCAAATATATGTGGCACATCTTCTTCTGATATACCAATACCATTATCCTTAAAAGTTATAACAGTACTATCTTTAATTTTAAATATTTTTATTTCTATATTTCCACCCATTTTATTATATTTTATTGCATTTGATAAAATATTTACAATAACTTGAGTTATTTTATCTTTATCAGCAAATATATTTATAAATTTATCATAAAAGCTTATTGTTATTTTGTTATTTTTATATTCTTTTTCTAGATTTGTTATAGTGTTTTTTATAGTTTCAGACAAATTAAATTCTATTTTATTTAGAGTTAAATTTTCATTTTCATATTGAGTTAACTTTTCTAAATCACTAACTAATCTAGTTATTCTTAAAATTTCTTCTAAGCAACTTTCTAATCTTTCTTCTGTTGGCTGCCACACACCATCTATCATAGCTTCTAAATTTCCTTGTAATGATGTTAGTGGTGTTCGTAATTCATGAGCTACATCAGAAGTTAACCTTTTCCTTAATATATCTTGTTTTTCCAATGAATTTGCCAAATCATTTATGCTTTTTATTAATCCAGATATTTCTTTAGTATTTGACTTTTCATCTATTCTATCACCAAAATATCCATCAGAAATAAGCTTTGTTTTGTTTATTACTTTCAATATTGGTGAACTTATTCTTTTTGAAATTATACTTCCTATTATTAAAGAAATCACTAATGAAAACAGCCCAACTCCAAGTATAATTTTATTTATTCCATTAATAAAACTTAAGTCATTATCATTAAAATAGAAGGGCCCATAATATCCAATTTCTAAAGTACCAACTATATTAGAATTATTACTTACATTGTATTTTGTTTCTACATATCCACCATCTAAATTAGGATATTTATTGATCATATTTTGTCCCATATGATTAATCATTTTTGTACACAATCCGTTATTATGAATTGTTGCATCCCATACAGTACTTCCATCAGCATCTTTGATTTTAATTACCATACCTTCTTCAAGTGCTGCTACTCCTAAATTTTCAATTGAATTTATTTCCCAATTATTATTACCTTTATATAACTTACTAATAGAGTCTAATAAATCACTATTTTTATTCTGTTGCTTTTCAATAATATATTCTTTAAACTGTTTTTCAACAAATATATTTGATAGTGTACTAATAAGTGTAACACAAATTAATATAACTAAAATAAATGATAAAGAAATTTTTTGAGCTAAACTATATTTCATATGAGTCACCACCAAATCTATATCCTACACCATGTACAGTTATAATATATTTTGGATTTTTAGAATCAGTTTCAATTTTTTGTCTTAAATTTTTTATATGCGTATCTATTGTCCTATCATATCCATCATAGTTATCTTCAAATACAATTGAAATAAGTTCTTCTCTAGTAAATAGTTTAGTAGAATACTTTGCTAAAGTTGAAAGTATTTTGTATTCTTTAGGAGTTAAATTAATAGTTTTTCCTGACTTTTTCACTTCATATTTAATCACATCTATAGTTAAATCATTATTATTAAATATAATTACATTAGATAGTGGTATTATACTGTTATCTGTTCTTCTTAAAAGTGCTGTAACTCGAGCCATTAATTCATTTGGACTAAATGGTTTTAGTATATATCCATCCGCTCCAATATTTAATCCATTGATTACATCCGCTTCAGAAACTTTAGCAGTAAGCATTATTATTGGAACTCTAGATCTTTTTCTTACTTCTTTACATACTTCTTGTCCAGATAAATCAGGAAGCATTAAATCAAGTATTATTAAAGATGGATTTTCTTTTTCAAAGACTTTAAGTGCATCTTTGCCATTAAAAGCTACAATAACTTCATATTCAAACTTTTCTAAATATGCTTTTATAATATCTACTATCTTTACTTCATCATCTACGACTAATACTCTTTTTTTAACTTCCATAATATAACCCCTAACTTATTTAAAATTATAATATATTTCTTTGATATTTTATTTTACAATATATCCTTCATCTTCTATAGTCTCTTTAATATAGTCAGCTTTAGCTTTTTCTTGGTTATATTCAACAGTAACTGTTTTTTCTTCTAAACTTACTTCTACGCTTATTACTCCATCAATTTCTCCTACTGCTTTTTTTATACCGTTTACACAATGATTACAAGACATTCCCTCTACATTTAATACTATTTTTTCTTTTAACATTTTTATCATCCTCTCATTTATTATTTTACTTTAAACCTTTTTAAACTAAGTGAATTAGTAACAACGGAAACTGAACTAAATGCCATAGCAGCTCCTGCAATTATTGGATTTAACATTCCTAATGCTGCAAATGGTATTCCTATTATGTTATATACAAATGCCCAGAATAGATTTTGTTTTATTTTATTCATTGTCTTTCTAGATAACTTTATTGCTGTTACAATTAATTGCAAATCACCGTTCATTAAAGTTATATCCGCTGCTGCAATAGCAACGTCTGTACCAGTTCCAATAGCCATACCTACATCTGCTGTAGCTAGAGCTGGTGCATCGTTTATGCCATCCCCTACCATTCCAACAATCTTACCTAATCTTTTAAGTTTCTCAACCTCTTCTGCTTTGTTTTCAGGTAGCACTTCTGCTAATACATTTTGTATACCTACTAACTTAGCAATTGCATTTGCAGTTGTTTTGTTATCACCAGTAATCATATATACTTCAATACCCATTTCTTGAAGTTGTTTTATAGCCTCTTTAGAACTTTCTTTTAAAGTATCTGCAACAGCAATTATACCTTCAAGCTTATTATTTACCGATATAATCATTGCAGTTTTGCCATTAGTTTCTAAATCAATCAATGTTTGTTCGATATTTAAGATATCAATGTTATTTTGCAACATTAATTTTCTCGTACCGATACTTATATTTTGACCATTTATATCTGCAATTATTCCTTTTCCTACTACAGCTTCAAAATTATTTGGATCTAATATTTCACCTAGGTCTTTTTTACCTTTTTCATATATAGCAACTCCAAGTGGATGTTCTGATCTCTTTTCTGCTATTGCAACTAAAGATAGCAAATCTATTTCTCTTAATTTACCTAAAGAGATTATATCTGTAACTTCTGGCTTACCTTTAGTAATAGTTCCAGTTTTATCTAATATTATTGCATTCAATTTATATGTAGTTTCAAGATGTTCTCCACCTTTTATTAGTATTCCATTTTCTGCTCCTATACCTGTTCCTACCATAATAGCTGTAGGTGTTGCAAGGCCAAGTGCACATGGACATGCAATTACTAAAACAGCAACTGCACTTATTATTCCCATTGTGAAGTTGCCAAATATCAAGTACCAAATCAAGAATGTAACTATTGCTATTACAAGTACTATTGGAACAAATATTCCAGATACTTTATCTGCAATTTTTTGTATTGGAGCTTTTGATCCTTGTGCATCTTCAACTAATTTAATAATTTGTGCTAACATTGTATCTCTACCAATTTTTGTTGTTTCAAATTTAAATGTTCCATATTTGTTAATTGTAGCACCAATTACATTATCTCCAACCTTTTTACCAGTTGGCATACTTTCTCCTGTTATCATTGATTCATCTATTGATGAGTTTCCTTCAATAATTTTACCATCTACAGGAATTTTTTCTCCAGGTTTAACTACAATTATATCTCCTACTATAACTTCTTCAATTAAAATATCTTGTTCTATGTTATTTCTAATAACTCTTGCAGTTTTAGCTTGCATACCCATAAGTTTTTTAATTGCTTCTGATGTTTTTCCTTTTGCTATGGCTTCAAGATATTTACCAAGTAATATTAATGTTATTATTATAGCTGAAGCTTCAAAGTATAAATCTTTCATCATACCATTTTGTACAGTTTGATAAAATACATTATATACACTGTAGAAAAATGCAGCTGATGTTCCCATAACTACTAATACATCCATATTTGGACTTTTAGATTTCAGTGCATAAAATGCTCCTTTATAAAATCTAAAGCCAATAATAAATTGTACTGGCGTTGCAATTAATAATTGTAAATATGCATTATGTAATACATCTATTTGTATTCCAAGCATAGCTGTAATCATAGCTATTACAAGTGGAAAACTAAGTATTGCTGATACAATTAAAGAAATCTTTAATTTATTTATCTCTTTTTCTCTTGCTTCCTTATCCTTATCATTACTTACCTCTATCTCAGTCTCTGCTCCATAACCTAATCCTTTAATCATATTAACTATATCATTTAATTTAAGTTTACTTTCATTATAATCAAAAGTTGCTTTTTCTGCTATTAAATTTACATTAACATTCTCAACACCATCTAATTTATTTAATTTTCTTTCTATCTTTGCTGAACATGATGCACATGTCATTCCAGATATTTTCAAAACCTCTTTTGTTTTCATATTTTTCTCCTTAATATATCCTATATTCCACAACATCCACCACTACTAGCTGGTGTCGTAGTATTTATTGTATCACTTGGTTTTATATTTGAAAGTTCATCTACTACTGTTATATTACTACTTATCATTCCCATCCAACAAGTATATATGATATTTCCTTTTTCAGTTGGCGTAAATTCAATTAAATTGTCTCCTATAACAAGTTTTTTAGTTTTATTGTATTTTGGTATAGTAACTGGATTGTTACATCCATTTAATTCACCAGCTGAAACTTTTATTATCCATTTTACTGGTATACCTTTTTGAACTACTATTGGAGTATATCTCCCGTTTGTTAAATTAGTAGTAATAACTTGTACTCCATCTTTAATAACTGCAACATTATTTGAACTTGCATTTTTTGTATTTGATGAATTTAATATTGGTATATTAGTAGGAATTATTGATACTCCAGATAAACTAAATCCTCTATTCATCATTATTATACCTAGTACTATTACAAGAGCTGCGCTTACTTTCATCATATTTTTATTAAATTTTGCAGTAAGCATTGAACTTAAAGCCCCGAGTCCAAACATTAAAGGAACAGTTCCTAAACTAAATATGAACATTGAAATACTACCAGCAATAAAACTTCCAGTTCCAAGTGCATATATTTGCATCGCTTGTAATGGTCCACATGGCATTAACCCATTTAATAATCCAACATACAACGGTCCTTTTTTAGAACTACCTTTTTTAAATTTATTAATTAAAAACTTCGGCATTCTAGGATTAATTTTTTTAAGCCACGGAAACATATTTAACATATTTAGTCCCATAATTAACATTAAAACACCTGATATTATAGATACAGTTGCTTTTGCCGAAGCAGATATACTAATCAAACTCCCAAATGCTCCAAATATTCCACCGATTAAAGTATATGATATTACTCTACCTAAGTTATATAACAAACTTGGAGTTAACTTAGATTTATAGTTTTGCTGTTTGTATGATGCACATTGTGATATATTTATACCCCCACACATTGCAACACAGTGTAGTGAAGTCAAAAGTCCTATTAAAAATAACATACCGTAACCCATAGATTGATTAACATCTGGAATAAAATTAAATCCTATTGTACTTTGTATTAATACATATATTGCTATTAAAATAGTACCTATACCTATTAACTGTAGTATATTTGATTTACTCTTATTAGTATCACCTAATTTAGTATATTTTTTCCCTATATTTACTTTATAATCTAAACTTTCTATTTTATCAATAATTTGCTTTTGATTAATTATATCTTCTATATAACTAACCTCAACAGTTGAAGTAGAAAACTTAGCTTGAATTTTTTCTATGCCATCTAATTTCTTTAAAACATTTTCTATTCTTGTCTCACATCCTGCACAAGTCATACCTTCTATATGCAAAATTTGAGTAACTTTAACATCCTTTTCCACTTATTCACCTCTTCTACCTAATATTATATCACATACTTATAAATAACATTAAATCTTATTAATTAATTTGTAATTACAAGTGTATTATATAAAATAATTATGGAGATTTTATGTAGTTATCAAAAAAAAGTATAAATTTATAAATATAGTATACAAAAAACACTTAATATTACTACAAAGTGCTTTAAGCAATATGTTATAACCCTAATTCATTTGCTATAGTTTTTATTCCACGAGTTGTTTCAACCATTACATAATCTAAATCTTCCCCTAGCATTAACACTCCAGCAGCAATAACTTCTCTATTAACTCCTCCGGCAAATCCTCTTTGTTTCCATTTTTTCTTTATAGAAGCTAAATCTACTTCATCTAAACTTTTATTTGGTTTCATAAGTGCTATAGCTATTATTAGTCCTGTCAATTCATCAATTGTATATAGTACCATTTCCATTTTATGAACTGGTTTTACATCAGTGCAAATATTATATCCATGACTTTGTACAGCATGTATATATTCATCATTAAATCCATTTTCTTTCATTATTTCTACACACTTTACACAATGTTCATCAGGATACATATCATAATCGATATCATGTAGTAAACCTATTATTCCCCATTTTTCTATATCTTCTTTATATAATCCAGCAAAATGTCTCATAACTGCTTCTACTATTAACCCGTGTTTTACTAAATTTTTATTTTTTGTATACTTATTTAAAAGTTCTAGTGCCATTTCTCTTGACATATTTAGTTGTTCCATATATATATATTCCTCCTCTTATATTTCTTTTTCACTTATATCTATTTGCTTATTTGTTATATTCTCATCATTGATTTCGTTTTTATTTTTAACATTTCTACTTAATCCTATAAAAAACTTTTGTTTATCATTCATATATTTATTTGATATATTTGGATACTTATCATTCATAAATTCATCAAACATTTTATTAGATATGTCATTTTTTTCTAATGAGCTAGATATCTTAGGAATAAATTGTGCTACTTTTTCTTCAACAGCTTTTTTATCATTATCCTTCATTTGCATAGAATAATACAATGATGAATTAATCATTACAACCATTAATTCATTACAGAAAGTTTTTTTACTTTCTTCTGTTTCTAACATGTTTATATTTTCTCCAGAATCTACATCAATAAACGTAAAACCTTGATCTTTATCATAAAAGAAATTATCTGTCTTTGAAGGATCTACTTTAAGTCCACATTTTTTTATATTTAACCAATCTTTTATAAATTTATCGTATTGTTCTTGTTTTACATTATTTAAAACTTCTAACTCTTCTAAATTGCCACTTACATTCTTCATTTTTATTTGATTTTTTTCCTCTTCAGTTTTTGCCATATTTATTTCTCTATTACTAGTTGTTTTATGTATTGGTTTTCCATTTGCTCTTTCTTGTAGCATATAGCCATTATTGTACATTTCTAGTTCATCTTCTATTATGTATTCTAAAATTTGAGATATAGATGCTCCTAATAATTTAGCATCATTAGTCTTTTTAATAACTTCATCTATTTCTTTTTTATTATATCTCCCATTCAGTAGAACATGTTCATCAAAAATATGACATTTACTATTACCACCTTGTGTATCAAACTTTCTGTTTTTTGATATTTCTATATATTTATCTATATTCATATATTTATTATTCTCCTTAAACCAGTTTTTATAATTATATCATTATTTAGAGAAAAGTGCAATAAAAATGCACCCCATATTTCTATGAAGTGCCTCTTTACTATTTTATTTTATTTATTAATTTTTAACTAATATTTTGTTTTTACTTAATATGTTTACAGCTAGTATTAAATAAGCTACTGATATACAAAATCCTTCTGTAACATCACTTGCATAGTGAACTCCTAAATATATTCTACTTATTCCTATTAGAAATATTAAAGATGATAGTATAGCTATTAAAGTAAACTTAAGTGGTTTAGATTTGATATATATGTATATTAGATATATTATAAATCCATAGAATGCCATACTAACCATAGAATGGCCACTTGGAAAACTATAACCAGTTTCATCTATAAGTCTAAATCCTGTTGGTCTTGGTCTACTAACTATACTTTTAATTATTAAATTTAATATAGTTATTAAAACTAAATTTAAAGCCATTAATTTACCATAAATTTTATTTTTTATAAACACAAATGATGCGACACATATAGTTACTACTACTGGAACACTTCCCAAATCAGTAATAAATTTTAAAAATACTGTCATTTTGGCTGAAATAATAAGAGATATATATTTATATACAAAATCATCAAATTTATATATCTCATTTTCAAATAAATCATCTACTATTAAAAAACAAATTAATAGCATTATTATTGCTATTATCCACGTAAAGTTTTGTTTTATTATTCTTACAATTTTGCTGCTAATTTCTTGTAATTTCATATTTATACCTACCTCTTCATATATTTGTAATTTTTATTTTATTAACATAGATTATTATACAATAAAATTTTTAAAAACTCAAGCAAAAAGCACTTCATAATATTATAAAGTACTTTTATTTTTAATTAGTAACAATTAGTTTGTTATATTTAAATATTGTTGTATGCTTGTAGCTATAGCTTTTACATATGAATTTTTACCATTTAATATATTATCTAAGTCATTTGAACAACTCATAAATCCTAATTCTAATAAATATCCTTCTGTGCCAATATTTGAATTGTAATATTTATTTATTCCATAATCTTTATTTCTGCCATCAATATATGCTTTAGTTGCAATTCCACCTGTTTCTCGTATCATAAACATATATGGAGTTTCTGTTGTAATATTATATTCTTTGTAACCTGATGAAGATGCACATTGTTTTGCTTCAATAATTTCCTCTTTAATATAGTTTCTAACATATACTCCATCTTCTACTTTATATAATAAATTAGGCGAGTATGTGGTATTTGTAATATTTACTATATTATCTGCCATTAATTTTGGAAATGATAAGTTAGAATTTGAAGGAGAATAAATTTCTACTCCTCCTGTTTTCATAGATTCTGTACTACTATTTAAGTGTATAGAGAATACATATTTTGCTTTTACTAAATTAGGAATTACACCTCTACCTTTTTCACCATATGCATCAATATATTCATCTTCTTCTCTAACTAGTTTTACTTTTAGTCCTAATTCTTCTAGTTTATATTTCAAATTTAAAGAATACTCTAATACAATTTGGGCCTCTTTATATTCACCTTTAACAGCTCCACAGTCATTTCCACCATGACCTGGATCTATTACTATATCATATATTTCATCTGGTAATTTATTTTCTTTAACTGTTATATTCATATATGAAACTATAATACCATTTAATAGATATCTATCAGAGCTTATATTAATCTTATTATTTCTTTCGTTCTTTGTAATTGTATAATACTCTATATTTTTATACTTAGTTTTGTTATTTAACAAGTAATAGTTGTAACTTTTAATACCTTCTAAAGTAGATACAATTTTAAGTAAAATATAGTATTTACCTTGGGCTATTGTTTCTAAATTTATACCACCATTAATTTCATTTGATGTACTAAATGAAATTTCATTCTTATCAATAGTATAATCTACATTGAAAGGTATTTCTATACCCTCAATACTTTTAAAAACCAATTTAACCTCATTTATATTATCGTCAACAAAATTAGCATCTAGTTTTGCAACTAAATTTAAATGTGTACCATATACTATATATTTATTAACGGCTACTAATTCTGGTTGTATATTTTCAAGTGATTTTTCAATTAACTCTTCTATCTCTTTATTTGAAATAGTGTTATTTAATGAGTATACAAGTAACATAAGTAAAATAATTATAGTAGCTACAAATATTAATATTTTTTTATTCTTTAACAAATATTCACCTCACATATTAAAACAAATTTATCTATACACACATTATATAATAATTATATGTATAATATGTGATAGTTTTATGAAAATTTATTTAATATATAAAAGAGATGTTTTAAATGTTATTCTAATTTATTCTGAAATATAATTTGTAATTGTATTTGTATCTAAAGTAACTGCACCATTTTTTGCTAATAACTGTCCTTTAATTGTTGCAGCATTACCAACAGATATTGAGGTAAATGCTAATATATGTCCTGAAATCCTTGAAGATGCACCTAGTGTTACTGAGCTACCAACATTCCAAAAAATTCTATAATTCTTAGCTCCATTAATTAAATTTACATTACTTGCTGCTGCTGTTATTAATGTAGTTTCAGTTTTAAATATAAATATTGCATTTGGATCATTGTTAGCATCTAATGTTAAAGTTCCTGTTATTTGAAAAGTTCCAGATTCCGAATAATAAGTTCCAGGAAGTAATGTTGTTCCACCTAGTTCAGTAGGTATAAGAGTTTCTGGATTTGTTTCTGAAATTTCGTTATATGCAGTAAATAAATCATTTTTTGCTTCACTTGCTAAAGCATCATTTAAATGTGAAGTGCCACTGAGCGTTACACTAGTAGACCCAGTAAATGTAGTACCTGGAAATAATCCAATATCTCCACTAATTATAGTTGGTCCTGTATTAGTAATTGTTGTACCTGCTAAAATAGCAAATGTTGAAGCTTTTCCAAGATTCACTGCTGGTAGAATTATTGGCTCTGCTATTACTGGAATTGCTGGTGTTGTTAGATTAATTGTAATTGTCCTAGTTTCTGTTATTGTATTATCATAATTTACTGCTATCATTTTTATATATACAACGTTTTGTGATATGTTTGTATATGGAACAGCTTGTTTATTAGTTACTCCATTTGCTGTAGTATTTAATGTATATACTTGTTCATCTGTAAAAGTTATTCCATCTAAACTTTTAGAAAAGTTTATTGACTTGATACCATTTACACTAAACATCTTTGCTGTTAATTGTAATGAGTCTGTTGTAGAACTATCTAATGAATATCCTATATATAACCTTGGTGCTATTTCTTGATTATATAAATTAATATTACCTGCATTATCTATTATAGCTACTTTTATACTCTGAACATTTTTAGGTGCATTTATTGTTGTGCTATTAGCTGAAAGTACAGCTTTTTTTGCTTTACTTTGCATGTATACAGAATCAAAACTTGTTACATTACTATAATAATTATCTATTGTTCCACTATCTGTATATTTTGTTAAATATTCATATCTTACTTCTTTAATTATACTTTCTGAACTTGATAATAATAAAGTTACAGTATTCATTGCTGGATATGATGAAAGCGTAGCACTTGTTATTGTTGGTAGAACTTTGCTAAAATTTGATAAATCTATTTTTATCTTGCCAACTATTTCAGAATTTTTATATTTTAATATGTTTATGTACCTGTCTCCTAATGGTTTTGTACCTAACTCTATATAGTTTGCTTCTACTGTTGTAAGTGTTGGAACTTTTATTGTTTCAATATTACTAATTATTGATGTAAGTAAATTGAATCCAAATATATTTGTACCAGTAACAGTTATTATAAGTCTATTAGTACCTCCACTGACAGACATATATAATAATTCATCTGCTGCCATTTGAACCTCTAAATTTACACCCATTTTATTTGCCCAACCACTACTTTTTGTAAGTTTTATTCCACCTGATGAAATAACAGATGATGTTGAAGTATCTACTGCAACTTGAGCTATTTTTTTTACATTAGATATTTTAGATGTTATAGAAAAATATGTTGTGCCTTTTGCTGTTACTCCATATGGATAATATACATTCATTGAAGGTAATGATATAACAAATATATCATTATCACCTATTTTTTTTGTGCCATATGCAATTTTGGTAACATTTATTTTAGCTAAATCTATTGTATAGAACTGTGAATCTAAATCATTATTTTCTGTAAGTTCTCCTACTAGTAAATCCGAATTTCTTGCTATTGATACTAATTCGTCTTTACTCATAATAGTGGAACCAGTTGCCGTTGGCATTAGATTGTTTGATATATAAAAAGCTTCTGCTGCTGCTTCTATTTCTGATAGATCTTTAGCAAATATAGTTACATTAGCGTCATCTATAGCTCGCATAGTTGAAATTGTTACTGTTGCTATAAGTATTAACGCTACAACTATTGTTATTATTAAAACTATAAGAGATATACCACTCTTATAATTAATGTTTTTAAAAGTATTTTTCATAAATTTATCACCTATATATATTTTGCCCATAATTTTATATATAATTAATATACTTACATTAAAACAAAAAAAAATAGGAACGAAAGTCATTTTAACTTACATTCCTATTTTTTTATTAATTTATTTTGTGCTTTAATTTATTTTTTTCTAAACTTAATTATTATAAATATTATCAAAGTGATTATTGCTAACATTATTACATACGGTATTATATATACTATAAACATAATTACATTTACAAACATTTCTTTTATTTGTATAAGTGAAGATTTAAATGTATCTTCCATTCTACTAAAGGTATTTTTTTCTTTTATTTCTACACTTTCAACTTCTACAAGTTTAACTGTAACTGTCGAATATGATATTTGATTATCATATGAATCTTTTTGTCTTTGTAATGATTCTCTTTGCTCAATAACCTTCTGAGTTTGATTACTTATTTCAAGTAAATCTTTTGCGACTGTTGCTTTTTTAATCAATTCATTTAATTGTGCTTCTTGAATTTTATATGATCCTATTTTAGCTTCAATATCTGCATAACTAGAAGAAATATCTTGTGCTTCTTCATAATATGAAGTAACATTAGCATATTTTTTAAGTTCAATATTGAAATTTTCAAATATATCTTTAGATACCTTTATTACTATATCAGTAGTTCTTGATTTAGAATTTTGTGTTTTCATGATTTCGTAAAAATTACCTTGATTTTCTTGCATTTTAACAATCATAGCATCAGAAGAATCAATTAATTCATTAATACTTTTTAAACTTTTATCATAATTATCTGTTTGCATTGTTATATTAGATTTTTTTATAATTTTTGTTGCATCTTGTTTATCAAAAGCTTGTTCACCTGGAACTACACTTTGTATTGATTGTGGTGACAAACCAGAAGTTACATTAGATTTAGAACCCAACATTGAATCACTAGAAGTTCCCGCACCTAGAAGATTAGTTCCTTTATTATTTTGATTATAGTTTATTACTAAAACAGCTAAAACTACTACAACAAGTATTCCTATACATATAACAAGATATTTCTTAATTTTTTGAGACATTTTAAATCACCTTTCTTTTGTAGTTATATTAACTACATTTCTAGTAGCATTATATATTATTTTCCATTTATATTCAATAGAATTAAAAATATATTGGCTATAATATATAAAATATCTATTCTACTTACACGATTTAAGAGTTAATACATGTAAAGAAACTGCTAGTGCTATAAATAGCAACAATATTTTAATATAATTGTTAGATACTATAAATAAAGTAGATAATCCTATAGACATCCATAAAGATATAACAGTTACATATTTAACTTTTTTTGATATACTTCTATTTTCTTTATACTCTACAAGATGTTTACCAATATATTTGTTTTCAATTAACATATTATATAATTTACTAGAACTTCTAAGATAACAAGCAGATGTAAGAAGTAAAAATGGCATGGTTGGAAATAATGGAATAAATATCCCTATTATTCCTAATATTAAAGAAATTGTACCACTAATTATTAATATAATCTTAATAATTTTGTTTTCAAATAATGTCATATAATCTATTTTAAGCACATACACACCTACTTATTACATTGTATGTTAACCTATATATTTTATTAATTGTATTTGTAGAAAGATGTATTTAATATAAAACACCCCACATTTCTGTAAGGTGATATATCTTATTCTTCTATTTCTTCTTGAATATATTTTTTTATTTCCTCTTTATTTGGTATTCTTCCAAACACCTTAACTTTTTCATTAATAACTAATGCTGGAGTTCTCATAACACCATAAGCCATTATCTTTTTTATATCTTCTACCTTTTCAAAAGTAGCTTCAATACTTAAATCTTTTGCTCCTTCTTCTGCAAGTTTATGTAATGTTTTGCAGTTTGAACAACCCATACCTAATATTTTAATTATCATAAATTTCACCCCCTTAAAAACCTAAATAGAACATATACATTGCAAGTATTATTACTAATGTAGCAAATGTATACTTTAATATATTTGCAATTTTACTAGTTTTATTTGAATTTATAAAACTTTGCGTAAATCCAACTGATGTACCTGCTATTATTACTAAAATTGAATGTCCTATTGAATATACTAATAGTAAAATGCCACCTAAAAATATATTGCCTTTTTCTGCAACAAATGCTAGTATTGCAATCAGTACTGGTGTTGAACATGGTGTTGAAAAAACACCACCTAAAATTCCAAGTAAGAACGCTCCTGCAATTCCTTTACTCTTTTTAGGAACGCTACATGCATTAGAACCTATTTTTATTACTCCTAGCATTTGTAATCCAACAGCAAGCATTATTACCCCTAATACCAGATACCACCAATTTCCTATACCAATAAACATTCTACCTATAGTTGCAGATACAATACCTAAAACAGTCAATGTTATTGCTAGACCTAGTGAAAACATTAGTGAGTATATAAGTGGCTTTTTCTTGTCATTTTCACTATATCCACCAACATATCCAATTATTAAAGGAATTGAGGATAATGCACAAGGTGTAAATGAAGATATTATACCTGCAATTAATGCAACTAATATAGCAACCCATATGTTTTGAGTTAATAACATTCCGAATTGTTCAAGAATATTCTCCATTACTTAATCCCCATTTCAACAAGTTTTTCTACTATTTTATTTTCATATAGTACACCTTCATGTCTATATATAACTTTACCTTGAGAATTTAAAAATATTTGTGTAGGAATTACTCTTATATTGTATTTTTGAGTATCTATAGAATTTTTATATACATCTATTACCGTTACTAATAATTTGCCTTCATAGTCTTTGTCTATCTTCTCTAATATTGGAACCATCTCTCTACATGGTTCACATGTTGTAGAACTGAAATCTAATAAAGTAGGTAAGTTATTTTCATTATATATATTAACATTTACATCTTTTTTAGTTTCTATATTAATAATACTCTTCTTATCACTTTCCATTTTTTCTATATTAGATTTTTCAATACTTTTAAATATAAATATTCCACAAATACTAAGTACTATTACTACTACTATTGTTATTTTAATCACTTTTTCTTTATTCATTATATTTCTCCTTCGTTTATTTACTTTAAATTATACTAATAAATATGCAAATGCATTAAATAAATAACCTATTAATATAATACCGAATGTTACTATTGATATAAATGTAACTAGTAATTTGGGTTTTACTACTCTGCTTATCATAACTATAGATGGTGCAGATAATGCTGTTACAGCCATCATAAATGATAGCACTGTTCCTATAGCTATACCTTTTAAAAATAGTGCTTCTGCTATTGGTATTGTTCCAAATATATCTGCATACATTGGTATTCCTACTAATGTTGCAAGTATTACTGCAAATGGATTATTTGATCCTATAATGTTTTCTATTACACTTTGTGGAATAAAATTATGTATTGCAGCACCTATTCCAACTCCTAATAAAATATATATCCAAACTTTTTTTATAACTAACTTCACTTGATTAATTGAATAATCTACTCTTTGTTTTTTTGTTAGTTCTTCTTCTGCTATATCAGCATCTTTTATTTCTCTTATATAATCTTGTATTTGATCTTCCATATGTAATTTATCAATTATAGTTCCACCAATAACTGCAAGAACTAAACCTATTAGAACATATGCTACTCCAATTTTTGCGCCAAAGAATGATATTAATATTAAAAGTGAAGCAATATCTACAAGTGGTGAAGATATTAAAAATGAAAATGTTATTCCAAGTGGTAATCCAGCTGTTGTAAATCCTATAAAAATAGGAATACTTGAACAACTACAAAATGGTGTTATTGTTCCAAGTAATGCACCCATTATATTACCTTTAATACCTTTAAACTTACCTAGTATTTTTTTTGTTCGCTCTGGTGGGAAAAAGCTCTGTATATATGAAACTACATATATCAATACTGATAATAGTATAAATATTTTTATAACATCATATATAAAAAAATGAACTCCTCCACCTATATTTGTACTAACTGATAAATTAAATACTTTTTCTACTACCCATTTTATAATATCACTTAGCCATTGCATTTTTAAAAATTGGTCACTAAACCATAAAAATATTTGCACTCAATATTCCTCCTAACACTTTCCTTTACAACCTATTGTATCCTTCATTCTTATTTTTAGACTTTCTATATCATTGATTAATGCTTTATCATTAATTAACTCTTTTTCAACAATATTTTTTATTATACTTTTATATGAATCATTTTTTATTATACTATATTTCACCCATGCTCCATCTTTTGTATCCTCGATAACATTAGCGTGTCTCATAATAGTTAAATGTCTTGAAACCGTTGATTGAGGTAATTTTAAAATATCTACAATTTCACAAACATACAAATCCGAATAATATAAAATATTAATAATTCTAAGTCTTATTTCATCTGATAATGCTTTCATTATTTTTAATGTATCTTTCATAATATAACTTCCTCTCGTACAAGCATATCCACATTTCCGAATATGTTAATATTATATGCCAATGATATTACTTTGTCAATGTAATACCTAAAATATTTTAAAAACGACTAAATATTTTACATTTACTCTACTCATTATGTGCTGTTGTAAATCAATTATTATAAAGTATAAACACCTCTTTTATTTGAAGAGATGCTTACTTTGTGGTTATGTGATAAAATTGTAAAATATTTATTATTCTAAGACTAACGCTCCCATTGGACAAAATCTAACACATTTTCCACACTCTATACATAAATTATAATCTACTGTTGGGGCACTATTACCATTTTGCTTTAAAGCATTTACAGGACAAACTCTTATAGATGGACACTTATGATTTTGTGGGCATCTATTTTTTATTACTTTTAATTTCACTAAATACACTCCCTTTCATCTCTACTTTTCTAATATTATTCTTATTTCTTTACATAGTATTATTATATTATAATATAATAATGTATTAATGTCAAATATTTAATTGTTTTTAGCAAATAAATAGTTCATTTACTAAAAAAGTACTACTATTTATTTATATTCACTACTGTATATTTTATTATTAACATAGAAAAAACACTTCTTTTTTTAAAGAAGTGTTTTTCGGTTCTATAATATATGTTGGGGTATGAAAATACTTTAACATATATTTTTTTATTTTTTGGCATAAAAGTATTGCATAATATAAGCCTTTAATATAAAATATTGTTGAGCACAAATTTTAAAGGAGGC
>Ga0209100_1000462_pt1 | contig 35535 bp, 26 predicted proteins | sample lystaG_FD_185480 | JGI IMG/M metagenome (GOLD analysis project Ga0209100, IMG submission 185480) | Glacier valley bacterial and archeal communities from Borup Fiord, Nunavut, Canada, to study Microbial Dark Matter (Phase II) -... | ecosystem: Environmental > Aquatic > Freshwater > Ice > Glacier ... | reverse complement strand
CGCGTCAGTCAGGAACGGGATGATCAACGCTGCCAACAGCGCAACTGTGATCAGCAGCCGATCGATTTTGACGCGCACGCCTTGCTGTTTAGCAGGGGCAGCTTTGGCTGCCGCCTCGTTCTCGTCAAGATCGAGCAAGCGCTGCACCACCCGCACCCGCCGCGCCTGCATATCGCTGATCACGGTTTGTGCGGCGGTCGTCGGTAGCGCGGCGGCATTGAACACTGATGGCCCTGCGGCTAATGTGCCCTGTAAATCGGACAGAACACCAGACCGTACTTCGGATTGTGATCCGGTTTGTGCTGCTGTAGCGGGTGGCGGTGCGTTTTGTACGGGATTGAATGCTTGTGAACGATCGCGCAGTTGGCGCATTTGATCGGAGAGCTGGTTGAGCGGCGCTTCATCCACTTCACGCTGTACGCCGCCGATATTCAAAGCGACCGGCCCGGCGCGCAAATCTTTGATATATTCCGGCACTTCAGCCCGCGCCAAATCTGGCGCTTGCGGCATTGTCGGCACGGCTGGCATCGGGTTTGGAATGGCGGGCTGCTGTGGCGTCAGCCGACGTAAAGCGCCGCTTGCTGACGCTTGCTGTCCAGCCGTGGCCGGGCGTGACGGCAGCGGCAGCGCGTTTGATTCGGACGACTCAGCGGTGACCGACGGTGTTTCGGGCGGCATTTCGGGCGCTGGTCCCAGAATGGTATCCAAATCGTCGAAATTGGCAACGGCGGCGGATGCCAGCCGATCGTCAATATCTTTAGGCGGCACCATCAGCGTTTGCGATGCAGGCATATTCAGCAGCGCGTCAATATCGCTGCTGCTGAAATTGGCTTTCAGATCGAGTTTGACCTCCGCACTGCTTGCCGAGCGGGGCGCATTTGCTGCCGCAGCCTGCCCCGGTTCAACGGACGACAACCAATCGGGCAGCTCGCCAGGGGTCAGCGACTCCGCAGGCGACTCAGCACTGGCCGAAGCGTCGCTGAACCAATCCTGCGCCGATTCAAGCGCTTGCGGATCAGCGATCGGCGTCGGTTCGGCGGGCGCCATATCGCGCATCCAATCTGGCACCTCAGCCGAAATATCCGGCGTGGCAGATGACTCAGCTTGTGCCGATGGAGCGGGCGGACGGTTCAACAGGTTGCGCGGAATGGGCGTATTGGTGACAGGCGGCGGCTCGATCCCCATATCGCGCATCCAATCCGGCAAATCCGCAGCCGAATTAGACGCGATGGGTTCGGCGGGCGCAGCGGATACCGACTCGGTTTGAGCCGGTGTGCTTGATTCGGCGGATGAATTGAAGTCACTCATCCAATCCAACGGATCGCTGAGCAGTTCATTGTCCGACTCGGTCTCGGTGCTTGCTGATACTTGTGGTAGCTGCGAAGTTTGCGACATTCCGGTGGGTGTGCCGAACAGCGCATCGAAATCGACACCACCCGTATCGTCGCCCAAACTGCCGCTCATCCAATCCGGCTGATCGTTAGCGATAGGTGCGGCGGTTGAAGGTTCGGCAGGCACTCCGCTGAGCGGCGTATGAGTGACTTCCGCTGCATCGAACCAGCTAGGCGCGGCGCTTGCGGGTTCACCCGTGCCAGCGAACCAATCGGGCGTAAATGCAGCCGGACTGTTATCGGTGGAAGCGTCCGCTGGCGTCTGTTGTGATTTGGCATCCAACGTGGTGTTCTCGAACCAGTCCGGCACAGCATCCAACAGCGCGTCATTCGGATCGCGGTTGGCGGCTTGTTCCCGTTCAAGCTGGCTGCGCTCCCACTCGTCATACGTCATGTTCGACATATCTGCTTGCGGCGCAGCGGCTGATGGTTGGACTGGTGGCGGCGCGGCGGGCGGTTCGCCAGCGATCGATTTCAACGATCGAAGCGATGGTCTGGCGGTCGTTGCAGCGGACGGCGGCACGGCGGCAGGTGGTGCTGTCGGTGAAGCAGGTACTTCCGGCGCCAACTTATTCAGCAGCTTTTTGAGCGTTGGCGCAGTAGAACTTTCAGACGGCTTTGGCGCGTTTTCCGCTGCCGCAGACGATTTGCTGTCCAACCAACTAATATCAGTGGCCGCCGGGATCGCAGGCTCGCTGTTCGGATCGCTGACTCCCTGTCGCCAGGGCAGCGCTCCGGTGGTGCCAGGAGTGGCCGGACGGTCGCCACCCATGTTCGCGGGCATCGCTGCCTGCCAATCCAGATCGTCAAAATCGGGCAGACCAATATCACCCATACCGCTTATATCAGCATTGGCGTCGGTCGATTGCTGCATCCAATCCGGCACATCGTTAGCGGTGTTCGTGGATGATGCAGCGTTCGTATTTGAAGCGGCTTTATCCGGTGTATTCATCCACGGCAGCGCGCCGGTAATGCCTTGCTTCGGCGCGTCGGTTTTTGGCGCAGCGGACGAATCAGCAGGCGGATCGGCTTCACGCATCCAATCGGGCAGTTGATCGTCCTGTTCATTATCAGCAGGCGGACGTTTATCGGGCATAGCAGCCTCGCGTGCCTTGTGGTATATAGCCATGCGTCATCAGTTGCAGCATATTGACCTGTAACCTGTCTGGGCGTTTACTCACGAAACGATTGATCCTGGCCGAGCAGCAAACGCACGCCCACCGTGATTGTACCCAATGCCACGCCGATCAAGATACCACGCGTTCCGGCACTGACCGGTACTCGCAGCAGCCATTCGCGGATCGGCGTCAAGAATCCGATATATGTCAGCGGAATGTATCCGAGCAGCACGATCAACAGCGTGACCACGAACAGGATGCTCCAGATCGTCACACGGCGGCGCATCAGCCGATAAGCGGCGTACACCAGAAAGAACAACAGCAGTCCGGCCAACGCGGACTCGATCGCCACCTGAATTGCATCCATCAGCGTGATCGATACCAGCGGCGTATCCCCCGCTGTGTAGCCCGGCTCAAGCGCTTTGAGCAAGCCTGCGCGGTCGGCCAGATGTACAACGACAATCAGGATCGCTACAAGCAGCGTGATCAGGTTGTATGGCGCGGCACGACCACCCGCGCGGAGCTTGTTCCAATGGACGGCAAACAGGTTGATCACGCCGATGATCACGGCGATCGCGCCAACGACGGTCACGAGTTGAATCAGAATGCTGCTCAACTGCGAAAGGATCGTGCTTGCCGACTCCGGGACGCCGGGCAGCGGAGCCAGGCCAAGCAGCGTGATCAGTGCCAGCGCGGTTGCCAGTGCCGACAGAATTGCGGTGGCAAGGCTGATGCGGCGGCGTGGTGGCCGCGCATTAGGGACATTCGGATTCGGGGCGCGTCGATTATTCAGGTTATTGACCGATCCGCGATTGGCAGCCATCAGCGTCCCCCCGTAATAAAGCTATAAACGGCAGCCAGGATTAAGGCACTGATGGTCAGGTAACGCAGCACGTCAAGCGCTACCACGCCACCCACCGCCATTGGACGACCGCCCAGATAAGCGCCGCCGACATACAGTTCTTCACCGATCAACGGCGTCTGACTGATCACGTAGGCGACAGCTTGCCCTTCGATCCGATCGCTTTGCGCGATAATGCTGCGATCGGTACGGATCGCGTTTTCAGCCAGCAGCACCAATTCCGAACCGAAACGCCCGACCAGAATGTTCGCTGAGGCGTCATCATCGATGATCGATTCGCCCGCGCCTGCCGCAAAAGCCAAAGACAGCGGCCCCTGCGGATACCAACGCGCCAGAATCGGGCGGTAGCGATCGAGCCGATTACGCGCTTTGTAGGCGCGGCGCAGCGTATCCTGAGCAATGCCGAGCGTGACCGGATCGCTGAGCGTGATGTACGTAGGACGATCGCCAATAGCGGCGCGCTCGGCCATGTGATACAAAATTTCGGCACTCGCTAACGCAGACAGCGTGCTTTCATCGCGAATGGCGCTGCTGCCAAACGACACATGGATCGCTCTATCAGCCTCGACCGCTTCATCGATCACGATCGGCATCCGCTCATAGGCCGCGATTGGGCGCAGCGGAATATTACGGGCGCGCACGGCTGCGATCAGTGTGAACAGACCGCCAAGCAACAGCAGCAAATAGACGATCAGGCTTTCGGTTACGGTGGTCGTCATGATTCGTTCTGGTCCTCGTCAAGCCCCAGGTGCCAGCGCAGCCACGCCACGCCCTCCGGTTCTTCCAACACATCCGCCAATTGGCTGATCACGCGCGGCGACAGTGCCAATCCGAGCGTCGGTTGTGCCACATACAGCAGTTGCGCGCCCAACGGAGCGAGCGGTGCGGCAGCATCCAACAACGCGCCAAGCAGCCCATCCAGGCCGAGCGCGTGCAAGCGCTGCTTACAGGTGGCGAGCCACGGTAACAGCGGATCATTCTCGGCGGGTTCAACGGGAAGTGGATTCATGTTTGCCAGTATAACAACAATCCAGGATCGCGCCACAGATACCCAAAAAAACTAGCGCACCTCATCAACGCGGCAATCTTCGCACACGCCGAATAATTCCAACAGGTGACCCTCGATTTGTACGTTGTACTCTTGCTCCAGGCTGGCGATCAGCGTGCTCAATCGGCATTCTTTGAATTCGATCAGCTTGTGACAGTTGGTGCATACAATGTGGTGATGGTGGCCGCCGGGCATTGACATATAATGAATGGTCGATCCACCTTGCACGCTGCTCCAGATGATGCCGAGTTTGGTCATGAGATCGAGCGTGCGAAAAACGCTGGCACGTCCGATCGACGGGTCGCGCTGCTCTACCAAAGTCAATAATTCGGTTGAGGTGAGATGACCGTTGCTATCGTCTAAAATTTGAAGGATGGTCAGGCGTGGGCTGGTCAGCTTGTAGCCTGCTTTGCGGAGCGCTTCGACGCCTGCGCTGTAATCACTCATAATTGATAATCGGCTTCCTTGCTTCATCTGAATTATAGCACAAGCGTTTTATGCTTATTACTCAGAACTAATCGCGCGCGTGAGCATGAGCAGCGTCGAACCGTCCGCTTGTACGGCGAACCAGCTCAACGCCAACACCTGATTACTATCAGCGGCGAGCATTGTATGGGATACCGTACCCGTTTCGGCAAAGCGATCGAGCCGCACGGTTTGCTGATGGTTCACAATTGCGACAGCGGGTACTGTATGTCCCTGATCGCTTAATGTCAGAGCTATTGCCAGCGTATCCGTCGGCATCACGCTCACGGACGGCCAGCGCGCGTGCTCAGCGACTAAAAACTGTACAATTTGTGTGGGTTGATCGGGCACAAATGAGAGTGCCCATACCGTGCCATCCGCATTACGCATGTCACTTTCGCCCCACAGCGCATAAACGGTGGCGCTGTCCGTCGCAAGCGCGAACGTTTCGAGCGCGTGATCGGCCTCGACTTGAATCAAACCGATCGATGTGGGGGTGGGCAGTGTACTGGTTTCGTCCGGCTCACCCGTGATTTGCAAAAACCGGATCGCCCATAGATGGCTTGACAACGGCTCAAGCCACGCCATATCGATATGACCAGTGCGATCACTTGCCAGCACTGGATGTGCAGCGTTTTTGGCAATCGTGCGAGCGGGGCGTGGTCGCCCAACCGGATCGATGATCTGCATCGTGAGCGTGGCGGCACTGTTCGGATCGGATAGCACGCGGCTCGACCACAGCGTCAGCAGCGCGCCGGAAGGCAGCGGAAGCGCGGCATAATCCAACGTTGCCGCCGTGCTGATCAGCGTCGGACCCCGCAGCAGTGTCAGGTCGGATGCAAGGTAGGCGGAAAACAAACGCGTATCGGTGGGATGTGCAAGGTCAGCCTGATCAAGCCAGGTCATGTGCAGGGTATCAGCGTTACCGCCATATAAGGCCAACTGACGAACATCATGGCCGAGTGGCAGCGCTTTGGCCGGGTTGCCACTGGTGAGTAAGTTGATCGTCGGTGAATGTTCCGCCACGATCTGCCTTTTGTGTCCTATCCATAATGCGGGCTGTGTTTGTGGCGATGTATCTGCCAACGCGATCGGGGCTTGCCAACCTGTCGGAGTCAGCGCCGTGACTGCGCAGCCGCTCAATCCGACGAGCAATATGAGCACGGCGCACGAACGGCTCAGCCGCTGCCAAAAAGCGCAAGGCGTGCTACGATTAACCGTAACGCTACCTTTGGCGCATTTTTGATCACGTACAGGCACGACAAACATAGGCAGGACAAACATGGCCGATCCCTTCATTCTTTCGCATATTACGCGGCTGCCGCTGTTTGCCAATTGTAGCGCCCCACAGCTTGACGTGCTGGCAGGTGCTTTTCAGCAGGTACATTTTCACAACGGCGAATTAATCTATCGACAAAGTGAAAACTCGCACGCGCTGTACCTGTTCATCTCAGGCGGCGGCCAGGTACTGCGCAGTGACAGCGGCAATGCGCCGGTGGTGCAAGGCGAAGTCAAAGCGGGCGAATATGTGGGCGAATCGTCACTATTCACGACCACGCCGCGCGAATTGAGCGTGATCGCCACGGCGGAAAGCATTGTGCTGATGCTGTCGGGTGCTCATCTGGAAGCGATCCTGCGCGCTCGTCCTGATATTCAGGATGCGCTGAGCGGACGTCCCCGCACGCCGATTGCTGCGGCGCCGTTGCCAGTATCGTCACCACGCCCGCCGCCAGCTTCTCAGGCCACCGTGCCGCAGCAATCCGTTACACAGCGTCCTTATGCACAGCAGCCCATTGCTACGCAGCGATCATTTGGGACTCAAACTGCTGCGCCGCAAAATCCCACGATGAACAGCAGCATTGTCAACACCAATGTAGGCGGCGGTGAGGCGATCATTCTGAACACACATCGCCATTCGTGGGTGTTTCTGAGCAAAACTGTTCGGGCAGCACTGTTGTTCATCGGCTTGATGATCCTGAGTGCTTTTTCCAGCCGTTTGCCCGCCTCAGCCAGCTTTATTCCGCTGTCGTTGTGCGGCGTGGGCTTCATCGTGCCGGGACTGATAGTGCTCTACTATTTTCTGGATTGGCGCAACGATTACTTTATGCTGACCGATCAGCGTGTGATCCATGAAGAACACTTCTTGCTGACCGGACGCGAACAGCGCTCGCAAATGCTGCTGGAAAGCGTGCAAAACGTGAATCTGGTGCGCGAAGGCTATCTGGCGGAACTGCTCAATTACGGCAACATCGCGCTGACCACAACCGGCAATCAGCCGCCGCTGATGCTCGATCGAGTACCGAATCCGGTGGCCGCACAGCGCACTATTTTCGAGCAAGTGCAGCGCGTGAATGCGCCAGACAGCCGCACCGGACGTGCTGCGATGGGTGCTGCGCCATACCCAACGAATTCGCCTTCGCCAGCGCCAACCATGCAAAACACAGCGCCTGCCGAGCTGCATTATGGCCGCGCTTTTTTTCCGGCGATGCGCACTATTCAAGGCACACGCATTATCTATCGCAAGCATTGGATCGTGATGTTCGGTCATATCTGGCGACCTTTATTTGGCGGTCTGCTGCTGGCGTTCCTGATTCTGGTGCGCCTGTTCGTGCACAATGCGGTAGTCGATGCGGTTTCGCCGTCAGTAGCTGTGGTGATCATTCTGGTCTCGTTGGCGATCACTTCATTCTGGACGTTGTGGGGCTATATTGCGTGGCGTGAGGACGTGTACATCATCGACACCGAAGCGATCGTGGACATTGTGCGGAAGCCGTTCGGCTTGCGCGAAGAACGGATGCAAGCCGGATTGCGCCAGATTCAAAACGTGACCAGCGAGATCAAGAGCTTTTGGGGCAGCTTTTTCAATGAGGGTAATGTGGTGATCCAAACGGCAGCCGATCGCGGTCAGATGGTCTTTTATAATGTTTCCAACCCATCGCGCGTAGCTGAGGAGATTTTGCAGCGCGTGCATCAGTACGACTCGCACTATCGCGGGTGAGTGCAGCATTAAAGTTGATGAGTTTTGCGCCACCCTGCGTTATAGTCCGCTATAGTCACAACTTGAAACTGACCGCACTTGCAGCACTTCGCCCCACCCCTGAAAAAAGCCCTCAAGCGATGTTTGAGGATGCTCAAGGACAGCCAAACTATGTTAAAAACTTCCTACGAATATACTAAACATGCGCGCGGCGCGCTGCTCACGCTGAGTGCTATGCTGTGCGTCACGTTCATTTTAGTGGTGATCGCGTTCAGCACGCCTGCTGCTGCTCAAAGTGGTGCGGCAACGCGCGTACCGCCAACGCTGCTGCCGAGCAATGTGCCACCTACCAGCGTACCGCTGGGGGCATCAGCGCTCGCTAAAATTCTGGTCAACAAAGATCACCCGCATCTGACGATCGGCATATTGTTCAATGCTAAACCGTTCGCCGCGTTAGACGACAGCGGGCAGGTGGTTGGCTTTGAGGCCGATATTGGGCGTGCCATTGCGCAGGATTGGGGACTCTCGGACGCCGATCAGCAAACGCTTTTCCGACAAGTGACGCGCCAGAATGAGATCGATTTGCTGACGAACGGCCAGATCGATCTGCTGATGGGCAAAGTGATTCACACCCGCGCCGCCGATGAAACGCTCGACTTCAGCGATTCGATCTTCGTCAATCATGAAGTGGCGCTGACGCTGGCAACTTCGCCCAAAAGAGACATTGCCGATCTTGCCGGACAAACAATTGGTGTGGTGGCAGGCAGCGCAGCGGAACAAGCCGTCGCGGAATGGCAAAAGCAGACGGGCACGCAGGCCACCATCAAACGGTTGTCGATGTTCGATGAAGGGATCAAGGCGTTGGCGGCGGCGCAAATTGACGCGCTGGTTGATGATCGGTGGAGCTTGGATGCACGGGTGCGCGGCGCGATCGCAGGCGTCAAGCTGCTGACGGGTTCGTTCCGCGATGAACCCTACGCGATCGCCATGCGTCCACATGATGATAACTTGCGCATACTGGTCAATCGCACGCTGCAACACCTGGCGAAAACTGAGCGGTTCGCCAAACTTTACGCGGAGAGCTTTTCAAAAGCCGACTTACCACCTGATCAATACACGATCCCGATTCCGTGGGTGGGTTTGGACGATGATAAGCGCGCGATCACCGATTTTTCAACCGATTTGCTGCTGCCTGCGCAGCCTGTGCTGGCACGCCTGAGCGCGCAAAAGGTATTGCGTGTGGCGGGCGTTGGCAATCCAGATGCTACCGGCAAATATTCGCTACTGGATACCTTCGATCAAGCGCTGATCACCGAAATGGCGCAGCGCTGGAAGGTGACTCCGCAGTTCATCCCGGACTCGGCAGGCAAGGGCGAAGATATGGTTGCCAGCGGCGCGGCTGATTTAGCGGTAGGCGTTGAACCCCATTGGGGCAGCGTCGATCGAGTCGATTTTGTCGGCATTTATGCCACGCACGGCTACCGTTTGATGGTGCCGGTCGGTCGCACGATCAACAACTTCGCGGATTTGTTAGCGACTAATCGGTGGGTCGGTGTGTTCGCGAATGATCCAGCCGCCTTTCCAACGGCGGAAAAGCTCGCCAAAAGTGCGGGCGTGCTCAATCTCAAAAAGCTGGAAATCAACAGCGACGACGATATAATGCAGGACATCGCGAGTCAGAACGTCAACGTGATCTTTGGTGACAGCTTGCGCTTGGTGCCGTATGCAAACGCCAATCCGAAACTCGCCAAACTCACCGATAAGCAGTACACCAGTAACCCGATCGCTTTTGCTGTACCGCGCAATGACTCGGATTTCCGGGCGCGCGTTGATGAAACGCTGCAAGACATGGCGCACGACGGCTTCTATCAGAAATTGTGGAAAGATCAATTCAACGTGGGCGATCCGCTGCCGATTGGCTATTGGCCGTAACTGTAGGTCAACTAGCACGTATCATGCTGTAAAGAACGTATCCAGATCCATCGTCTAATCCTTTTCGTGGTAGTCTTGGATTATACGTCACTCGATACGTTCTTTTTATTCCCCGACAACCCTTAAAGACCGGGGCATAGTTCTATATGGATTTACTAACTTTGCAACAGCCCTGGCGGGACATCAGCGGCGCTTGCAGCATCCGTCACACGCCTTTATACTAAGCGGCGAGGTGATTGTACTCTATGCTTATTCGCACGCTGCGCTTAACCGATAAATTCAGCAGTGCCGGGCTGCGGCTGGCGGCTTGGGCAAGCGCTGCATTGGTCAGCCAGTTGTATCAATTACGGTTGGCGCTGGTCGCAACGCTCATGTCGCTGTGGTATGCGCTGACGCAAACGGCGCGCACAGGTCAGGGCATTTATCAGACGACCGAAGATCGCCGCCGGGACATCATGGCACGTCGCGCCGCTGAAGCGATCGATCGGCCTGCCGTGCGCGAAGACCCGCTCCGAACGCAAAATCGCGCGCTCAGCCTGTTTACGGTGCTGCTGCTCGGTTCATTGATCGTGCTTGTATTGTGGTTCACAGGCAGCCAGCAGATCAATGGCAGCAGTGCGCCGCGCCCCGGTGTGCTGCCCGTGATTGTGCTGTCCGTGACGGCCAAAATCGCGCCGCCCGCCTTCCCGACGATCGAGCCGACAGCTACCCCCATCCCCGATCCGCTGCGGGTGGGTGGCAGCATCGTTTATGCCTTGCATGAGAACGGCTATGATAACCTATGGGTGATCGGCATCGGGCAGAGCACGCCGCTTCGCCTGACCAACGGCGCTTTTGACGATCGCGATCCGGCCTGGAGTCACGACGGCAAGCGCATCGCCTTCGCCAGTCACCGCGACGGCTTCTGGAGCTTGTACGTGATGGAAGTCGCGACGGGTAAGATCACGCGCCTGACCGTACCGCCCGGCTACGAACGCGCCCCATCGTGGAGTCCTGATGATAAGTTCATCGCCTATGAAGGCTACGATGGAAGCAATCTGGACATCTGGTTAGTCGCTTCGGATGGTTCGCAGCCGCCGCAGCGCCTGACGCAAAACGCCGCGCCCGACTTTGCGCCCGCCTGGTCACCCGGTGGACGCACGATTGCGTATGTCAGCTTGCGCGATAGCAGCGCTGCCAACGTTGGCGGCCCGGCTATTTACGTGATCGACCTGAACAACCTGGGCAACCCGACGCAGGATAGCAACGCGCAGCGCCTGACCAATACGCCGAACGTCGATGAAGGCGCGCCCACCTGGAGTCCTGACGGGCAATCTATCGCGTACACAGCGCGTGACAACGGCGGCCCGCAGTTGGTGTACGTCAAGTCGATCGCGCAGCCCACCGCCGATCCGATCGTGATCGGTCAGGGGCATGATCCGGCGTGGGCGCCCAACAGCCTGAGTTTGCTATCAGCCGTCGATCGGAACGGCGTCACCACCTTGATCGCTAACTCGGTTGGCAGCTTTGGCGTGGCTGATATTACATTGGCGCTCAAAACGCTGGCAAGCCACCCGAACTGGACGGCTGCCGCACTGCCCGCTTCACTGTTGCAAAATCCGCCGCCAAGTATACCCGTTGCGCCGCCGCTGTTCTCGGATGCGCTGCCCACGCCGCAGCCTAACCCACCCTTCTATCAGTTGGCAAAGGTGCTGCCCGATGTGCCGAACTCGGACAACGCGCTGCTCAGCCAAACGGTGGCGGACTCGTTCATTCGGCTGCGCAACGCCGTTCAGCAGCGCACCGGATTGGATTACTTGGGTGGCAAGATTGATCTGTGGTGGGCAATCAGTGGGCGCGATCGGCACATCCCCGATCCCGGCCAGCCAAACCCGAATTGGCATTACGCCGGACGCTCGTTCGACATCGATCGCAATCTGGTATACAGCAACAACCCGGATACGCCGCCCGCGTTGGAAGTGGTACGTGACGATGCCGCCGACGGTAATACGTACTGGCGCGTGTATCTGCGCGTCTCGGACAAATCGCAGGGCGGCGCGTTGGGTGAGCCGCTCAAAGTGCGCCCCTGGGATTTTGCCAGCCGCACGTCGCAAGACCCGCAAATTTTCAATAATGGCGGACGGCTCAAAGCAAGCATCCCGAACGGTTATTACGTCGATCTCACCGATCTGGCCGCTGATTACGGGTGGCAGCGCATTCCGGCGGATCGCTCATGGCGCGGATTGGCGACGGGCCTGCTGTACTGGGAATTCGATCGGCGTAACGCGCTCAAGTGGAATGATGCCATGCTCGAACTGTATACGCAGCCCGATATCAACGCCTTTTTGAGCGGCCCGACGCCCGTACCGACGCCCGTTGTACCACCAACGCCAGTCGGTTCGCCGCGCACGCCCACGCCCATCCCGCCGGACAAATTGCAGTGAGGGCGATCGCCATGAAATACCGCCAATGAGGCTACGAATACTATGAGCATCACCTCACCACCCGCCAAAGCACCGCCGCCCCGTTCGCGTGATGCGCAAGGCTGTCTGGTCATTCTGGTGGCCGCACTGATCGGCAGCTTTGTGTTGTTCCGCAACGTGCAGCCGAATGTGTCGTTCAGCCCACCCGCGCCCACTGCCACCGGCACGCCGCGCGATAATTCGTGGGAGAAAGCGCTGCAAAACGCGATGATCGATTATCCAACGGCGCAGTTCAGCGCGATCCCGCCGACTGCGTACAGCGCACCGACTCTGCCCGCCATCGGGACGCGCATATTGGTGCAGCCGACGCAAATGTTCGTGGCGGTAGTTGCCAGCGCAACGCGGCACATTCCGGTATCGCCTACGCAGCCGGGGCCAACCGCTGTGCCGAGTCCGACCGGGCAAGTCGTAGTCGAGCATAATAATCCGTTGGTAGGGCAGTGGTCACCGCCGCCGGAGATTGTGCCTATGTCGCACGATTTGCGCGATCACTTTTATTTCAAGCGTCCGGTGGATGCCAGCGCCAACAGCACCAGCTTATTTTATTATCCATATGGCTCCAGCGGCCCCGAAGGTCAATGGCGCGTACATCATGGGCTGGATATGCCCAACCCGGACGGCCAACCCGTGCGCGCCGCCGCCGATGGGGTTGTGGTGTGGGCTGCCGATCACTACCGTTGGGTAGAAGGTCAGCGCGTGGTGGATGCCGCCGAAAGCTACGGGAATGTGGTGATCATCGCGCACAACTTTGGCTATCACGGCAAGCAGTTATACACGCTGTACGCCCATCTCTCCCGTATTCTGGTCACGATCAATCAGACGGTGACGGTGGATCAGGTGGTGGGGTTGAGCGGTCATACGGGCAACGTGACGGGTCCGCACGTTCATTTTGAAGTGCGCGAAGGCGATAACCTGTACTTCAACACGCGTAACCCGCTGCTCTGGATGGCACCCTTGATCGATCATGGCATTGTGGCGGGGCGCGTGCTGTATCAGGACGGCTCACCCGTGCAGGCGGCGACCGTCTCGCTGCTGCAAAACAATCGAGTGGTCGATACCACGTACACCTACATCGATCCGAATCGTGGCAACGGCGGCGCGCATCAGGTCGATGGCGATGACGAGTGGCGAGAAAACTTCGCGATCGGAGATGTGCCGCCCGGCTCGTATGATGTGACGGTGAACGTGAACGGCTTGCGCATCACGCGCCATATCGAGGTTCAGATCGGCACGACTGCTTTTGTCGATTTTGGCCTGACGGCTACGTTTCCGGTGGCAGCGGTTGGCACGCCGGGAAGCAGCGGCTAATTCGCTTTATCAGCCCGCGCCGCCAAAATCTGCGCGAGGCTGATCCCATAACGGCGTGCGATCTCCTGCGCATAGCCCGACTCAAGCGGTGTGCCGCGCGTGATCCTGAAAGTTGGCAGCAAGCGGTTATCGTCGGTCAGATGCACGCCCGCCACCAGACTCATGATTGCGCTGTCACCCCTGGCGGCGCTTTCGATCTGTTCGATCCGCCCGACCAGTTCGATCAAATGGGTGGCGAATAAACCGCGCACACCGATCGCACGCAGGCCGCTGATCACCTCTTGCGCCAGATATAAGGCTTCGCCCGCCGTCGTGCTGGACAGTGACTCGTTGAGCAGCACCAGACTCTGATCGGTGGCGCGCACGAAAATCTCGCGTAACCGTTCGGCTTCTTCGGCCAGCCGTCCTTGCTGGCGTGTCTCTAACGCTGGAAAGTGCGTCAGGATCGTATCGATCGGACTGATGCGCGCTGCCCGTGCCGGAATACACCAACCCGCCTGAAACAGCATTTGCGCCAGCCCTACCGCCTGTAGATAAGTAGTTTTGCCACCGCTGTTCGGTCCGGTCAGCAGCCCAATCCGCCCGTAAGCGTCGAACTGCACATCACTCGCGACCAGTGCCGCCGTTGCTGAATTTGCGCTGCTGCTGCGTACCGCTAAACTGACATTGATCAATCCGTCGATCACCATGAGCCGTTCGCTGATGGGCGCACATTCCGCAAAACAAGTCGCCACCTGTCGCGTATTTAAGCGCTGCGAAAGGCGCACACCCGCCAGGTAAAAGGCCAGCTCATCTTCGAGCGCCGCCAATGGCCCGCTGCTTTGGCCGAGATACCGCGCCAGCGTTCGCGCTACCGGCTGCGCAATCTGAATCGACAGGCGATCCATATCCTGAAACAAGGGCGAGAGCGGACGTTGTTCGGCGTCGGCGGGCACGTAATGCAGCGGCGCGATGCCCGTTTCGGCGTTGAGATCAGCGCGAATGCCGATCAGCCGTTCCAGCAGCGACGCGCTCTCGCCAAATGGCCGATCGTTGATCGATAACAGCACCGCCGCGACGGGTTGCAGATCGGCATTCAGGTTGATCCCGATCGTCAGGCTTGCCAGATTACTCAACGACGCTTGTAAGGCGGGCAGTTCCGCTTGCAACGATAAAAAGCCCGGATTATCGATCGCGTTGCGGAGCGTCGTTTGCAATCCGCGCAGTGCCGCCGAAGTCACGTCCGCCGCCTGTAACGCTCTGTGCAGATCATGCAGCACGCTGAGGTACAAATCAAGCTGCGACAACCGATCGGCGGTTTCGAGCAAGATTCCGCGCGTGCGCTTGCCGAGTAATGCGTGGCCTTGTCGCAAATCGGCAAAACGTGGCAGCAGCGTTTGCACCTGATCGACCAGCGCCGGATTGCGCAGAAAATCTTGCAGCACGCTTTGCCGCCAGCCGATCACCGCCGGATCAGTGCTGAGCGCCATCAATATTTTGCGGATGAAAGCGGCGTGGCGTGCCCCGTCGGTCAGCGGCGCGATCACTTCCGCCAACCCCAGATCACGCTCCCAGGCGGCGTCCGTTTGAGCGATGAGCTGACGGCCATCCGGCCATAACAGGCTGTCAATCTGAACATCCAGCGAGATGCGGGGAGCGGCGCGTTTTGAAGAAGTCATATCTCAATTGTAGCGAATTTTACGGCAGGTGGGGGTATGATTAAGGGTGGTTGCCATAGGCTAATCATTAACCCAACGGCTTAGACCGGGTACTTTAGCGATCGGGATTGAAATTGCTGTGCGATTCGCTAAAATCTTTTGGCAGTCCATCAGGAAAGAGGATTCATGTCAGCAGAACGGCCAACCGTCAGCATTATCATCGTGACGATGAACTCGGCGGCCTTCGTGGGGAAAGCGCTCGACTCGATCAAGGCGTTGACTTACGCTGCCGATCGGGTGCGAACCGTCGTAGTCGATCACGCTTCAAAAGATAATACGGTTGCCCTGATTCGCGATGGTTACGCCTGGGTGTCGCTGATTGCTGAAACGGTCAATCACGGCTTTGCAGGGGGTAACAACGTCGGCATGAAACGCTATCCGGCGGATTATTTTGCGCTGGTGAACCCGGATGTAGTGCTCGATCCAAACTGGCTTACGCATATTATCGATGTCATGGACGCCGACGCGAACATTGGGGTGGGTGGCAGTAAGATTTTTTATGGTGGCGGCCAACTGCTGCAACACGCCGGTGCTATGTTTCACGATAATGTCCTGACTTACCATTTGGGCGATCACGAACCGGATAACGGCCAATACGATGTGCAGCGCGATGTTGATTACGTCATGGGCGCGGCGATGGTTTCACGTGGTGCGCTGACCAGGGAGCTTGGCTATTTACCGGAAGATTATTTTCCGGCGTATTATGAAGAAGCCGATTTTTGTACGCAAGTGCGGCGGGCGGGCTATCGCGTGGTGTATATTCCCAAAGCCGTCGCCTACCATGATGAAAAGCACAGCGGCAGCGGCACGATGTCCGTCACGTTTCTACGCCGCTACCACAAACATCGCTACCTGTATGCGCTGCGCAACCTGACGACCGCTGAGGAGCGCCTCAAATTTATCACGATGGAACGCGATTGGCGCGGCAAGTATGCCAACGATCGCAACTCGCGAATGCTGCTGCTGTATAGCAAGCTGATCAATTGGCGTTGGTTGATCCGCCGCCCGTGGTTGTTCCGCGTTTGAATATGGCGTTTAGAACTGCTAGCTTTGCTGGAAAATTCACAAAACCTTCACAAATGAGACTTTTTCGTAACGCGGATCGTAACGTTTGGGCTTTATACTACGTTTAACAAGGTGAAATTAATCACGCACTGAACATCAATCACACATCTCAAACACATTGACGCTCTGCATCATGACCCATCGACACACACCGACGCAAGCTGTCCGTCGCAAATTCATCGTAAGCTGCACCTTGTTGAGCCATCATTCAGGATCAAATCGCTCATACGCTGCACACTGAACACGTATTTCCGACACGCTGAACTTATCCATCGCTGTTCATCTTCTCGCACTGACGTTCTACTTTCGCTGACCCTTCACTGCTGATTAATTCTTGTTGAGCCATCATCGCAGGCCGATCCGTTTTTATGGATCGGCCTTTGGTTTTTCTAGCCTTTGCTCACGCGACTTGATGTGCACTTGCGATTGTGCGATTGTCCTAATTTTGCTAGGATTAGTTGCAATACACATGAGTAATCTCACTATGCAAATAACGTCTCTCGCGATCGGCGGCTTGTTCGTGCTGTCCTTAGCGCTGATCGGCGTCGTCGTCGCACTGGCTTTCATGCTGCGTGCGACGCGTGCGCTGAACAGACAACTGGTTCCGCGTGAACAAAACATCCTGGCCGACCGCGAGCGGCTTTGGAAGCTCAATGACGCGCTGGCAAAAATGCTGGCATCACCTGATCTGACGGCCCGGCTGCGGATTACTGCCGACGCGATCAGCGGCTTGGGCTGGCAGGAAGCGACCATTTTACTATTTGAGCGCAGTCCGCACGGCACATTCACGACGCCGCTCAAAATCAGTCGCACTATTTCAAATAAGCCGAATGTGACGACGCCCGACGCCAGTGTCTGGCAAAATCGACTTAGCGCTGTTTATCCAAAACGTGAGTTCGGCGTGGCACAATATATTCTGGCGAAGCCCGAACAAACGGCCTGGAACGATGAAGATGTGCTGTTCATCCCCTTACGCTTCAGCGATGGCCGGTTAGCGGGCGTGATCGACCTATGCGAGCCGATCGAGGGTGTGCGTCCTACTGAGGAACGCTTGCGCCCGCTGACGATCCTGGCCGCGCAAACCGTGGCGCTCCTTGAAAACAGCGATCTGCTCAGCGATCTGCAAACGGCCAAAGGTGCGCTGACTGAACAAGTCGAAGAACTGACCATGTTGGAACACGTCGATCGCGAACTGAATGCGACCCTCAACCTGGATCGGGTGATGAACCTGACGCTGGATTGGGCGGTGCGGCGGACGGGTGCGCGTGCCGGATTGCTCGCGATCATGACCAACGACGGGAGCGGCCTCATTCCGTTGACGATGCTCGGCTACCCACGCGAAGCACACCGTTATAACGCGGATAATCCACTGCCCATCACCGAAAGCATCATGGGACGGACGGCGCGTACCGGGCTTTTGAATCTGGTGCGTGATGTGACTAAGGACGCCGATTATTTGCCGATGCTGGTGGGCATTCAAACGCAAATCTCAGTGCCGATGGCGATCCAACGGCGCGTTGTGGGGGTTCTTAATCTGGAAAGTGAACGGCTCGACGCTTTCAACGATAAAGATGTCGAATTCATCAAACGCCTCGCCATGCGCGCCGCCATTGCGGTTGAAAACGCGCGCCTGTACGATTCCGAAGAGCGCCGTGCCGACGAGATCAGCGCCTTGTACTCCGCCGGGCGTGCCATTTCGTCCAGTCTGGAGCGCGATCAGATTTTTCCACAGGTGGCGCAGTCGGTCGCCGTCATGCTCAAAGTGTCCAGCGCGATTGTGGCAACCTGTCGCCTGAGCCGCGCTGAAGCGACGATCCAGGTCACCTATCGGCTTGGCACGGCCACCAACGGGTCGGAAAAGCTGCCTGCCGAGGGCGAACGTTGGGATTTGAACACGATGCCCAGTTTCTACGCGGCACTCCAACAACAGCGCCCGCTCAGCTTGCGCCGCGCCGCGCCCGACCTGAGCGATTGGGAGCGCGCCTATATGGATCGGCTGAATGTGAAGGCGCTGCTGCTGCTGCCGCTGGCGGTGCAAGGGGATGTGTTGGGAGTAGTCGTCGCGCTGGAAAGCCGCCGCGATCATATTTTTACGCAAGACGATATTTTATTGACCGAATCACTGGCGAGTCAAACGGCGGTTGCGCTGCGTCAGGCCAAATTGTATGAAGAAGTACGCGAACTCGAAACGCTCAAATCCGAGATGATCCGCATGGCCTCGCACGATCTGCGTAACCCGCTCGGCAACGTCATGGGCTATATGGATTTGCTCATGATGCAGGTTAACAGCAAGCTGAACGATAGTCAGCGCGAATACGTCGCCAATATCCGCATCTCGACTAACACCATGAAATCGTTGATCGATGATCTGTTGACGCTTGAAAAAATCGAAAGTGAACGGCAGTCATCATGGATTCAGCTTGATTTTGGGCAGCTTGTGCAAGAAGTCGAGGCGATCCAGCAAATGTCGGCAGCGCTGAAGGGGCAAGCCCTCACGCTCGACTATGACGGTCATCCCCTGACAACGTTTGGCAGCGGAACGCAGCTTCGGCAGGCGATCACCAATTTAATCAACAACGCGATCAAGTACACGCCCAACGACGGCAAGATCAACGTTCGACTCCATCGTCAGGACGAGCGCTTTTATTTTGAGGTGAAAGATACCGGCTACGGCATTGCCCCCGATCGACAAGCGCGTTTATTCCAGCGTTTTTATCGTGCACAGCAGCCCGGCACCGAACATATTTCCGGCACCGGGTTAGGCTTGAGTCTGGTCAAGACGGTGATTGAACGGCATGGCGGCGATGTGTGGGTAACCAGTCAATTGGGCGAAGGCAGCATCTTTGGCTTTTGGCTGCCAAGCGCGAAAGGAATGGCTGCCAATCTCACCTCAAGCGCATTGGCATACAGGGACGGGCGTACGGACGGGTGACACGGCCAAGCCGCGACGATTATTGATTATTCTTCGTCTGACAGCGCTTCTTCTAACAGCAGATCGTCGGGCACGGCGCTGAATTGTCGCCACGCGCGTACGGATGAGACGATGAACAACGCGGTCATGGCCGTGGCCGATCCCATACACCACAAGCACCACTTGTGCAGCGTGAACGCTTCGGTGGAAGTAAGAAACGCGGAATATAAAAAGCCAAAGAAAGTCATAGCGAACACAATTAATGGCCCGCGCTTCGTAAAGAACGGCACGCGCCACTCCAACAACAGCACCGCGACGATCGCCAGATAACCCGCTAACCCGATATAGACGATCGGCAGCCCTGCAATCTGCGAATAGTACGAGTGCTGCACAAATTCGCAATCGAAGGTGGCATTGGCAGGGCACGCCGTCGCTGATTCAGTGACTTTCGCGTAGGTCAGGTACAGCGCAATCGACAGCCCGATCAGCCCGATGCCGAGGCTCAGCCAGCGCAGCCAATGGCGCAGCGATGCAAGGGTGCTTGAAAGGCTTGCCGCGTCATTTTGGGACTCAAACTCGATCGCGTTATTGGGGGTGGTTGCCATTATCTCGTGTTCCTCGTTCGCTTTATCTCATTTGGCAGGACTACATTAACAACTAGAATAACCGAATCGGCAGGCGCGTTCCGGCGGGAACATCGGTCATGCCGTCCGGGATGATCAGCAAACCGTCTGCGTTGACCAATGAGGTCAGCACGCCCGAACTCTGGCTGCCCGTGCTGCGCGCAAACAAATCGCCGTCGCGCCGATCGACCTGTACGCGAAGGTAGGTGCGCCGCCCATCGCTGCTGAACGGTTCAGTGGTGATCGCTTCATCGTAGGGAACTTCCCACGAATGCCCACCCAGTTTCAGGATAGCAGGCCGCACGAATACATCGAATGTGACCATCGCGCTGACTGGATTGCCGGGTAAGCCGATGAACGGGATGCCTTGCACCTGCCCGAACGCCAGCGGCTTGCCAGGGCGCATGTTGACCTTCCAGAAATCGATCGCGCCCATGCTTTCGATCACGGATTTTACCACGTCGAAGGCACCGACCGATACCCCTGCCGAGCTAAGAATCAGGTGAGCGCCGTGTGAGATCGCGCGATCCAGATGGCGCTGCACGTCCGCCACGGTATCGTGCGCAATGCCCAACCGGATCACGCTGCCGCCGAGCGCACGCACCAACGCGCTGAGCGTGTAGCCGTTCGTATCGTGGATTTTGCCGGGAGTCAGCGGATCGGTCACATTGAGCAGTTCGTCACCCGTCGAGAGCAGCGCGATTTTTGGCCGCCGGATCACCGTTACATGTGCGATCCCTAAGCCAGCCAGCACGCCTATATCCGCCGGACGCAGCACTCGTCCTGCCCGCAAGACCACTTGCCCACTTTGGATATCCTCGCCAATCGGACGCACGTAAGCGCCCGCTTCAGGCGCATGGTTGACGCGGACGGTGGTGGGCAGTGTGCTTGCCATGCGATCGCCGCCGTCGGTATCCTCGATGGGCACGACCGTATCAGCGCCTTCCGGCATGGGCGCACCGGTCATAATCCGCATGGCTTGCCCCGTGCCGACTATTTGCGTCGGGAACGTTCCGGCGGCAATATCACCAATGACGGTCAGGATAGTATTAGCGGCTTGCACATCGGCGGCGCGCACGGCGTAACCATCCATGCTGCTGTTCGTGAACGGCGGCAGATCGATCGCGGCGGTCACATCGGCAGCTAAGACGCGACCCGCCGCGTGGCTGATCGCCACTTGCCTTGCCGAGAGCTGCTTGAATTCGGGTAAGATTTTCGCCAACGCTTCGTCAACACTATACATAGAGTTCCGTTTTTTGTGCTCGTTTGCGCTTATATCAACACCAATTATACTCTCCAATCATCACACAGATTTAATGTTTCACGATGTATACAAACACAATCTACACAAAATAGAACAAAAGCAGGTGGTGTGGCATGGAACTGGCAACTATTTTCAGCAATACGGCACGCTTTACACACGATGAGTCGGATTTGATCGATCGCGCTTATTGCTTTGCCGAGACCGCGCATATGGGTCAGACGCGCAAATCCGGCGAGCCGTACATGGTACACTGCATCGCTGTTGCGCAGATTTTGGCCGATCTCAAGATGGATGCGTCCACCATCGCGGCGGCGCTGCTGCACGATGTGATCGAGGATGTGAAAACCGTCAAGCTGCAAGACCTTGAAACGGGTTTTGGCTTGGAAGTGGCGCGCTTAGTCGATGGCGTCACCAAAATGGAACACCTGCCCACCACAGTACGCGATCACAAAGACGAGAAGGACGGCAAACGCGCCGCCATTCGCGAAGCTGAGTATCTGCGTAAGACGTTTCTGGCGATGGGTCACGATATTCGGGTGATCCTGATCAAGCTGGCCGATCGACTGCACAATATGCGCACGCTCGGCTATTTGTCCCCGGAACGGCAAGAACGCATGGCGCGAGAAACGCTCGAAATCTTTGCGCCGTTGGCAAATCGGCTCGGCATCTGGCAGATGAAATGGGAGCTGGAAGACCTGTGCTTCCGCTATCTGAACCCGGAAAAGTACCGCGAGATCGCCACCAAAATTGCGGAACGGCAGGCCGATCGCGCCGCGTATATGAAGAGCACCACCGATAAACTGCGCGCTGAACTGGTGCGGGCAGGCATTCACGATGCGCAGATCAGCGGACGCCCCAAGCACATTTACAGCATTTATCGCAAGATGGAGCGTAAACATGTCCCTTTCGAGCAAGTATACGACGTGCGCGCCGTCCGCGTGATCGTGCCCGATAAGCCGACGTGCTATCATGTTTTGGGCGTCGTGCACAGCATCTGGCATCCGATTCACGGCGAATTCGACGATTACATTGCCGCCCCAAAAGATAACTTTTACCAGAGTTTGCATACCGCTGTGCTGGATGATGAAGCCAAAACGCTTGAGGTGCAAATCCGCACGCCGGACATGCACGAGCACGCTGAATACGGTATTGCCGCGCACTGGCGCTACAAAGAAGGCACTTTGCGCGATGAACAATTCGAGCGGCGGATTGTGCACCTGCGCCGTTTGATGGAGTTCGCGGAAGACAACGAAGTATCGAGCGACGCCGAAGATTACGTGGCGGCTATGAAGTCGGATGTGCTGCAAGAGGAGCGCATTTACGTCTTTACGCCAAAGGGCGACATTATCGACTTGCCCGCCTATTCGACGCCGATCGATTTTGCCTATCACATTCACACTCAAATCGGTGACCGCTGCCGTGGCGCGCGCGTGAATGGCGCGTTGGTCAACCTGGATTACAAGCTGCAATCCGGCGATCGCACCGAGATCATCACCGCCAAACGCGGCGGCCCAAGCCTGGATTGGCTCAACGAAGATTTGGGCTATACGGCCACCTCACGGGCACGCGCCAAGATTCGCGGCTGGTTTCGCAAGCAAAGTCGCGAGCAGAATGTGTTGCAAGGGCGCGATGTAGTCGATCGCGAATTGAAGCGCCTCGGTCTGGATACCGTGCCACGTGAAACGATTGCCAACCTGTTCAACGTGCAAACCGACGATTTTCTATCCCTGGTCGGCTTTGGCGAGATCACCGGCGCACAAATTTCGACCAAAGTGTTGGAAGAAGAACGCCGCAAACAGCGCGAACGCGAGTCAATGGCGAACACTGCGCCGCCGATCGGTACGCCGCAGCCCGCCGCCGTGGACGTGTCCGACGGGATCGACATCATGGGCGACTCCGGCATGTTGATCAAACTGGCGCGCTGCTGTAATCCGACACAGGGTGACGGGATCGTTGGCTACATCACGCGCGGCATGGGCGTTACCGTGCATCGCGCCGATTGCCCGAACGTGATCAACGCGAGCGAGCCGGAACGCTTCATCAACGTCAATTGGGGACGGCTCACCGAGCGCACCTATCCGGTGCAGGTGATGGTCGTGGCTTTCGATCGCGAAGGGTTGATGCGCGATATTGGCGGGGTGGCAGCGGACGCACGCATCAGCTTATCGAACGTGAATATCAACACCAAGAACAACGTCGCGACTTTTCTGGTCACGATGGAAGTGGAGAACACCACGCAGCTTGCGCATGTCCTGACGAAGATCGAAAAGCTGCCGAACGTGATCGAAGCGCGGCGGCGGACGGCGGGCTAAGCCGTTGTGATACGATTTGTATTTGCGGGGATAGCAGCTATTGCGATATGATAATCCCAATATTATCCATAAATAATTAAACCATAGTTGCAGGATAAAAACCTAATGATGAATCGTGAACGCATTTTCGCGAAAAAACCGGTGGCTCAAAAGCAATCTCGCCAGGCTATTCAAAGTAATATTCAGTTGCAGTCAGTTGATGACTTAGCCGCTAAGAATACAAGCCATGCTCCTATAACACCATCGAATATAATGCATCTCCAACGAACAGTAGGAAATCACGCCGTAAGGCAGCTTTTGGCAGACCGCTCGTCTGCTCAAAGTAGTGATAAAATGCCCGTTCAACGTTTTCAAACGAGCCAATTTAAGACAGGTGCGAAAATCTCCGATGATGGCTCCTTCATCTTCGTAGGTAGCAAAGAAATTTATGCAACCCCTGCTAGCCTAAAAGCAGCTAACGAGAAGCTCGCTGCCGTTGGTGCATTGGTTAAGTTACAGTCAATCGATGACACAACTTACAATTTTCATTCTGCAGATTACGTGAGAGTTGGCCCAACACTCAATGCAACAGCAATCAAGGGTCCATTGTGGACACGGCTGAATACAAAGCAAGTTGTCGATCAAGGCTATCGTTCGTTTGCCGATTGCTTCCGCACTTCGGCCACTGTGTCAGGCATTAACCCTGGTGTGCATGGTCAGAAAGAAAAACTTATCCTAAAGACCGGCGACGTCCCACTCTTAAGCGTAGCGGAGGTTCGCGAAAAAAAGATGGGCCTCGATACCGTTGCTGCGCGTGCAGCAACAAGCTTCTTTCTATATGCTTTCCCTGAATTCCTCAAAGTTTTGAACGCACAGGAGCCAGTTCCTGATACGCAAACAGCGATTGTTAGCGCACTGGAAGCCTATAACAAGCTGTCTGAGGGACCAACTAAGGCACTGCGTGGTTCAATGATCTATAAATTGATCTTGGCTCAACCCCAAGCTAAAAAGCTTTTAATGTCAACTTTTGGGATCAATGAGGACATCGCGCCAGCCATTGGCACATCGCTTACTCAGATCAATGATGAGGCTGAACGAGCTGAGGAGGACAATAAACCTGTCGGCGAAAAACAAGACAAGTGGAATTTCCACTGGGCGGGAGTAATCTTGAATGGGAATGGTGGAAAAGACTACATTAGCCTTGAGAATTGCGCGGTCGAACTCAGCGACGCTACCGATGCTGAAATGCTACTCAATTCTGATGCTTTCAACGAAGGTGCGCCCCTAGACGGAGAAGGGGCAATCACTGATGAAACGAAGCGGGCACGGCGTGGCGTTAAAAAGCAATCTTTCACCAAACAGGACCTGATCAACGAGCGCTGGTACTTCAAGCTATACGGCTCGGGTGACCAATCGTTCCATGAGCAAAGTTTGAAAGACCCTCATGCAACGCCAAGCGCAGTTACCCTGAATATTGGGAAGGGATAACCGAGCAGCGCACTTGATCTCAGGCCAAAATCGTTGGGTAGAATGGTGAGTCAACAAGCGCTTAATGTTTCGTCCACGGTGAGGCGGGCAAAACCAGCGGCGCAGCATCGGGTGACTTTGCTTCACGATCGAGTTGTTGAGCGATTGCCGCCAGATCAATGCTCAGCTGCATGAGCTTCAACTCTGGATCGTTGATGATTTCTTTGATGTCCTGTTGTGCGCCGATCAACGTGAGCAGCTGTAAAGTTTTGCGTAGTTTTTCCTCCAGCAGCACGTTCAATTGTAAGCTGAGTTCATTCCGCAAATCGGCCAGACGCGCCGCGCTGTTACGGCTCATCAGCACAACGAGGATCAGCGGCAGTGTTTCCAGCGTGGGAAGCAGCGTCAGCGCGCGAAACAGCGTGTGATCAGTCGAAATATCAGGCAGCAAGTTGAAGTTGATCACCAGCCACAAGAGCGCAACAATGCCGTGAAAAACGAGATAGGGCGTGCTGCCGATCCAGCGTACCAATCGATTGGCGATCCGTTGAGCGAGCGTATGATCCTGCTGTGCGCCTTGCCGGAACGCGGTACTGCGCTGTCGCCACTCTGCCAAACGAGCGAGCGGTCTGAGCTTGTGTGAAGCAGACATTGCGGGGCTTTCATTTCAATAAGAGGCTTACCCCGCACAGCAATTTCGATACCAAAAAGACGCCGCGCTATGACCGATTTGTGCTCAGTGCCACTGGAACGCGGGGCCAGCCAACATCAGCGCGATCACGTCCATAGCGCGAGCCTGACCGGGCGCTTTGCTCAGATCGGGCTTGCCACCTTTGTTAGCAAACGCACTCAGCACGGCGGATTCGTTCTGCGTGAGCGGACGCCCGTACAGATGCTGCGCAAAATATGCAATGATCGCGTCCATATCGGCAGGCACACCCTGCGCCTTGAGCAAGCCGGTCAGATCAACTTTAATGCCTGGCGCGCGATTGTACGCCACACTGATCGCATCGTTCCAGCGCAGCAGCATATTAGCTTCCCACAGCGATGCATAATCCGTATAACCGTCCGGCGTGATGCGATCGAAGGGCAGTTGCCCCAATGAGCGCAGCGCGTTCAGCACACCGACGAAGAGCCGATCGGTAGGTTGTCCATCGACAGCGCGCACCAGTGAGATCACGTATTCCCAAGGGCGCTTGAACCGTGGCGGCGCGTTCAAAAACTCCGGCGTGGCGAAGATCACCCGCAAAACAGTTGGAATGTCGCCGCCACTTTGCAAAAACGCTTGCTGCGCTGCTTTGACTGCGCTCACTGGTGGATCGTCAGCGATGAAACGGCGGCACAGCTTCGAGGCGATGTGCAGTGCCGTATCAGGGTGTGTCGCTAAAATGTCGAGCACCGTTTCGCCGTCCTGCTGGCCGCCACCTGCCGCGATCGTATGGCCGAGCACCGTCTTAGCACCGTCGTCATGGGTCGCTTTGTTGAAATAGAAATCGCCAACGCCGTTCTGCATCGTCCAGCCCGTGAAGCAGCGCGCCACCTCTTGCACGTCCGTTTCAGTGTACGCGCCAATGGTGACCGTGTGCAGTTCCATAACTTCGCGGCCATAGTTCTCATTGGGGTGCGCTTTGTTGCTCTTGGCATTATCCAGATAGACCAGCATGGCCGGACTTCTGGCGGATGCGCCCAGAATGTCGCGGAATTTGCCGAGCGCGTGCTTACGAACGACGTTGTGATCATCGTCCGCCTTGAGCACTGTATCTTTTTCTTTGTAATGCCAGATGCTGAAATGTTCCGACCAGAAATTGGTCATCACCTCGTACAATTGGCGTTCGCTGTAAAGAGCGCGCGCCACGGTTGCCGCATTCAGTTCATTGACAGCGGGCGTATCATTGAGCAAATAAGCTGCTTCCGACGCGCTCATATTCAGTGAGGCAAAGTCGCTGAGCCGCTGCTCTGAGGCGGAGTCGTCAATTTTATCGGGCGCAAGCTGTTGATCGATGAAGGCTTGCAATCCCATCTTTTTCACGGCGGCCACCTGACCAGGGCGCGGGCCGTTGGTCAGGCGGTTGAGCACTCGCCAGATCGGGTCGGCGGTGGTCGCGGTTTCAGCGGCAGCCTCGATCGACCGCCCTATGTTCGACTGCACTGTGCTCAACTTGAGTGCGTTCGGTGCTGCGCCAACAGCCAATGCGCCTAACCCGACGCTTTTCAAAAATTCACGTCGCTGCATAATTCAGTTTCCTGTTAACCGTGTTTGATCACGCTAAAACGCTGCGGTCTCAGCAAGCCGACGTTTAAGGTGGCTATACCAGCACAGTATGCCCGCTATTCATTACCGAACTGTAAAATATGTGTTGCACGCGTGCAATCTTTAGCGAGGACTGCCATTCGATACGCCGTTCGATACAATCACAAGCGCGATTTGACAGCTTTGGAAGGGTTCAGGGGGCGGCGGGGTCACCAGCAAGCGCAAATATACGCGTTGATCATGTGGCAGGACTGCCGTTTGTTGGATAGTCGCCAGCATACCATGCGTGATTGCCTGCTGCCCGCTCGCCAAAACCTGCCACTGGAACTGTGCGCGCGTGTTGGCATCCAAATTAGCGAGCGACCACTCAAGCTGATAAGCACCACTGGTCGATCCGCTCACTGCGAAGGCATCGGTCAGGTGCGCCTCATTGGCCGGGCTGCCGATCAGCGCGCCAGCATCACACACAGTGCGGTTTGCCAGCGTATCCGAATCAAGTGGTGGCAATGTTTCGATAGGGCCAGCGTTCGCGGTGGGCAGCGGCGGGTTGAGTTTGGTGGCGAAAATGAACACGCCATTCACGATCGCCAGCAGTAGCGCCACCAACAGCACATAACGGTAGGGGCTGTGCATCAGGCCACCCCACACGCTGCGCCGCTGCTGTGGACTGCGCGATCGAGCGGAATGTGTATGGGTCGTGCCGCGCAATAAATCATATTGGACGCGCATCGCGGGGTTGCTCAGCGTATCGTATGCTTCGTTCAGGCGCTGAAACTTCTCTTTGGCGGTGGCGTCCGGGTTGCGATCGGGATGTAAATCTTTGGCGCGCTGTCGAAATGCGTTCTGAAGCTGATCGGGGGTGGCAAACGGGCTGATACCGAGCGTGACGTAATAGTCATTTTCGCGATCGTAAATCAGCCGTTTTGCCATGTGCTTAGCGTGCTCCGCGCATATTATTCGCGGCGATGCTCGACGCGGCGCAGTTCCGCCGGATCGATCACAAGCAGCACCGCTCCGCAGTCACGACAGGCCAACGCGTCCAGTTTGGCAAGCCGCCGAAAGGGTCGCAAGGTGAGCAGCGAATTGAGGCGTGCCAACGTGACACGTTTCGGCGCAAAATTAATCTGCCCGAACTTGTCGCTATAATCGACCACGTAGCCGCGCGCCAGATTGCTCGACCCGCAGCGCACGCACACCGAATGCTCCGGCTGATAGCGGCTGCCATCGTAAACAGTGTGCGGATCGATTATGGGCGCAGGTGCACTTACCACGGGCGCAACCGGTACCGGCTGTGGGGCAAGCTGTGCTTCACGCGGTTCGTGGCGCGGTTCATGTGGGCGCAGCTCCGGGAAATGCTGCGGCTGCGGGTGGCGCGGTTTGGCGGGCGCAGGCGTGCTGCCATTGGTTTCCGTCACGGTTTCGGTGACAGTATCACCAGACGAGTCGATCACCGTATCGGTGCGCGTGATCGATTCGGTGTCTTCGTTAATTTTAGTCGTTTCGGTTGACATCGGGTCATGTCCTTTACGTGTTACGTCCCTATCCCGTGATATTAACGAGCAAAGTGCTTTTCCGAAAGTGCAAAATTCGTTAGAACGCCGAACGAGCCAACCAATAGAGAGATTTCCAGCTTAAAGCGCCGGGACGAAGCCACAGCGCTCATACAGAAGCAATGCGCTTTTCGGGGTAAGTATTTCAAAAGACACTCTCAAAGGCAGGCACTTGGCTGCTAATCGATGCGCGTTTGCAAGGTGTTGATGATCTCATAAATCGGCGGCGTGCTGTTGATCAATGTGTTTCCGGCGACGGTTTCGATCAGCACACGCGGTTCGCCTGCCACGAAGCACGGCCAATGACACGGCGGCAGCACAAGTTCGTAAGCACGTCCGCTCTGCATCAGATCAAGCGCCGCTCCGACAGGTGATAGCAATTGTGCGCCCTCCACGAACGGTGTGTGAATGGTGATCGGCTGATCGGTTTCATTCCACAAAACAGTGACCACGCGCCCCGGCTGTATCAGCTTGACGACACTGACGCCTTGTTGACTCGTACGGCGCGCGCTGGTGGTGGCTGAAAATTCGCGAATCACCGTGCGCAGCGCGTCGTATCCCGGTCGATGCGTCCCATCGTGCCGGATCAAGCCCCACGGTTCGACTTTTTCCGGCGGCTGATCATCATAAAAGCGATAAATGCCGATCCGTTCTGCGCCGAGTCCCAGGCCGAGCGCCGATGCCTGTATGATAAATGACGCCTGCTCATCAAGCGACACGGGCGATCCGTTATCCCCCATGTGCCAGTCACCGTCTACCGTCGGACGCGCATTCACTTCATCGATCCAAATCGGTTTTGGGAAGCCTACCGACGCCGTAATGCTCTTAAGTTGAAAGCTCATATCCCATACAATGCGCGTCCAGCCGTAAACGTGAATTGACAGTACATCGAAAAACAAGCCATTTTTGAGCGCTTCGGGGTCTTTCAGCGCGATGTGCAAAAAGCGCGTCAAATACAACGGTCGATTATTGACCACATCATGCCACCACGTCATGCCTGCCAGATGAACAACCACTTTCGAATCGGCGGCGTGCGCCGTTTTATAGGCCACTTTGACGATGTGATAATAGTCCATTTCGCTGCCGCTGAATTCATACTGGCTACCGTCTTCAGGGCGAATGTCCGGCTCGTTATAGATGAACCAGTGATGAATATTCCAGCGCGTACTGTAATAGGTCACGATGCGCGTCATGAACGCTGAAAAATAGTTGGTCGGATCGTTGATTGGCTTTTCCAGGCCAAGCGGCGGCGCGCCGAGAAGGTCGCTGCCCGTAGCCCAATACGGCGCGTTCTTGATCAGGCCGACGATCTCGCGATGGGCGTTGGCGGCGTCTTGCAACCATTGATCGGGAATATGTGAGGTGTCCCAATCGGCGGGGCCGTTCGGTTGCAGATAGCGCCACTCAAAAATGACGCGATCCCAACCGACGGCTAATGCTGCTGCCTCTGCCGGACGATAATACGACTCGATCGCCCCGAATCGGCTGGCGGGTATGACAAGCGACTCAGCAGCAGCGGTAGCAGTATGTGGTGGCAGCAGGATCAATAACAGCAGTGCAAAACTTAAGAGTGCTCTCAAAGCGGCGTAGTTCCTGTGAAACATGCCTGTAAAAATGGTATTTTGTAGGTTATTGTGTGACGTTGATTGCGACGCCCTGCGTATCGACATTGACCGTCCAGACGCGCGCCCGAATTTTGGCGTCGCTGAATGCTTGCTGCATCGAGTCCTCAACGCGCTTGTGATTGACTTGCGTAAAGGCCATCAGCGCTGGCCCATTGCCGCACAGCGTGACGCCGATAGCGCCTGCCTCGCGCGCGGCTGCGATCACTGCCGCATAGCCGGGAATCACTTTAGGGAGCTGCGATTCCAGCAATCGATCGCGCAAGGCACGTCCTAGCAAATCAAAATCGCTCTTGCGCAGCGCCTCAACGACTAACGCCGCCCGCCCGATGTTGAAGCTCATATCCGCCAAGGTGATCGGCGGTAAATCAATGGCGGGGTCTTCATAAGCGGGGAGTTCCGGCACGATGATCACCACTTTGAGCGCCGTCACATCGATCCGCCGATAGATCAGCTCGTGCCCCATACCGCTGGTGATAGCTAAACCGCCGAGCAATGCTGTCACGACCGACGCCGGTTGCTTGGTGAGGCTGCACGCCAATTCGATCAGGGCTTCACGTTTGAGCGGCGCAGCGAGCAGATTATTCGCGCCAACTAATCCACCAATGGTGAGTGCCGCCAGATCGCCTAATCCGCAGTTTTGCGGAATGCGGTTGGTGATGGTCACATTCAATCCGGCAGGCGCTGACTCGGAAAGCTGAAAGAGCGTGATCGCGGCGTGCATGGCTGGATGGCGCAAGCTGGCCGGATAGCTGCCTTCGCCGCTGATGCTGATCGCGAATTGCGAATCAGCCCGCACGCCGAATTCAAGCGTATTGTGCAGCGACAACGCCAGGCCGAGTGCATCCAGGCCGGGGCCGAGGCCAATGCAAGCGGCAGGTACAGTGACTTTGACTTTCAACATTGGCATTCGCCTACTGTCGGGATAGTAGATTTCATGGCAGCGGGGTCATGCCGTGCTGCTGAAAAAATGTCCACATTATTTCACTGGCGTTGAAGTCACTCGCCGTCTTGCCGATGATCTGAGCGGGCACAGTCGGCATTCCGCCCGGCCACGAATGGCCGCCGCCGTGGATTGTGTAAAATTGTACTTCGGCGTTCAGTTGGCAGTCGTGGTAAGCAATGGCCGTTACATCCGTGATAGCATCTGGTAACGCGATCGTCTCCGGGCCTTGTTTACAGCCGTTACGCTGTGCCCAATTCGCTACCCAATCCTTGATCGGCGGAAAATTCTGATTCGCGTCACCGTTGTAATTCACGATCGGGTCAGCGTCGCCGTGAAAGGTGATCACCGGAATCGGGCGAACGGGGGTGCAGCCGCCCGCAAAGGGTGAATAAGCGCCTGATACCGTACCAATCGCCGCGATGCGCCCGGACAATTCGCAGGCCAGCCGGTTCGTCATGCCGCCGCCGTTTGAAAAGCCTGTGACGAAGATGCGCGCATCATCAATGCAATACGTGGTATCGAAGTGATCGAATAAATCCGTGAAAAACGCCACATCGTCTACCGTCTTGTTCATGTAGCTGCTGTTACCCGCGTTCCATTGCAGCGGTAAGCCTGTACCTTCAGGATAAACCACAATGAAGTTCTCGCGATCAGCAATCGGCGTCCACTGTGACCACTTCTCCTGATCAGCGCCGTAGCTGGCGAAGCCGTGCAAGCTGAGCACCACAGACAGCGGGGTATGACCGTCATATGCGGCTGGAATGTGAACGAGGTAATGGCGCGTCAAGCCACCTGACAACAGGCTCTCGTAATGCGTACCTGTCGTGACCATGCCACCCCCACATACACTGCGCGCGTGATGCACAGGTTGTGCATGAATCGGGTTGACGACGCCCAATACAGTCAGCAGCATCGTCAACAGGCTGCTAATCCATACCCATTTGACTTTGACGTGTCGCATTGGCAGTATCGTGCTCATACAATCTTGCTCATCAGTGGACGGCAATTATTCTGCGACCTGAGTCATCAGCGCATTGGCGATCATCATGCCGCCGCCAATGATTAAATACAGGCGCTCCAACAGCCACGGCGACACGCTCCCGCGCAGCCCCAGAAAGATCAGCCCGATGCCGCCTACCGCTTCCAGTTCCAGCCGATAGCGCAGGGTCAAATCGCCCTGATTATCGCGCAAAACGAGCAGTGCTAGTGCTAATAATCGGCACAGCCATTTTGTCCGCAAGCTCATATTGAGCAGCATTGGCGTCAGCAGCGAGTCGGCGGCCATGATTGTATTGAAGTTGGCGTGCGTTTCGGCGTTGTATTTAGTGGGCAGTTCAAGCCCAAAACTTTCGCCAAAAGCGGGGACGTTTAGTTCAGATTTGGTAAGCATCGGCAGCATGATCCTTTCTCAGTGGTAGATTGATTGCATGGTGTCAATTACATCAAGCGTAGAAATATATCGTACCGCGCTTGTTTGGGCTACTATTGAAGCATGATCTATGCCGTTTTGAAGGGTGTCGCAAAGGAATTTTATGAGCGAGTCTTCCGAATTTTACAACCCGCTAGCGGATGCGTTGTTCACCGATCTTTATCAATTGACGATGCTGGCTGCTTATTATAAGAGCGGCGTACATCGGCGTCCGGTCGCTTTTGAGTATGGCTATCGCGAGCCGCCGTTTGGGGGACGCTATGCGCTGTTCAGCGGGCTGCACGCGGTGATCGATTATTTGGAGCGGCTGCATTTCAGCGCTGAACAAATCGACTATTTGCAATCGCTCAACTTGTTCGATGCTGATTTTCTCGATCACCTGAAAACGCTGCGCTTCACCGGATCGATCGAGGCCGTGCGTGAAGGTGAAGTGCTGCTGCCTTCCATTCACGGGATGCGCGTCACGGCAGCGGTCGAGGAAGCGCAGTTAGTCGAAACGGCGCTGCTGACGCTGATGAACTTTCCTACCCTGATCGCTACCAAAGCCTCGCACGTCAAATTCAACGCTGAAAATAAGCCGGTGCTGGAATTTGGGATGCGTCGTGCGCAAGGCGTCGATGGGGCGCTGACGGCGGCGCGCGCGGCTTTCATCGGTGGCGCGGACGCTACAAGTAACGTGGCGGCGGGCTATCACTATGGCATTCCGGTACGCGGCACGCACGCGCATAGTTTCGTGATGTTCTACCCGGACGAGCTGGCGGCGTTCAACGCTTATGCGCACGTTTTCCCGAAATCGGCGCTGTTCCTGGTCGATACCTACGATGTATACAATGGTCTGCAAAACGCGATTCAGGTAGCGTCCGAAATGCAAACGTATGGCGAACATGCGGCAGGCGTGCGCCTCGACTCTGGCGATCTGGTGTATTGGTCGATCGTCGCGCATGTGATGCTGGAAGCCGCCGATATGCCAGGCATGGGAATCGTGCTGAGCAACGATCTGGATGAGAATCGGATCGCGCTGATCCATAACGAAATTCGGCGGAGCTGCCGTGCGGAAAGTTATTTGCGCGAAGTGAGTCACCAGGTCGGCTATCCAGTCGCAAACGTCGATCCTGAAGCGGTCATTCAGCGCCTGACGTTCGGCGTGGGCACGCAGTTGGTCACAGGTGGCGATCAATGTTCGCTCGGCGGCGTGTACAAATTGATCGCGGTTGAAAATATGCCGGGAGATTGGCAGCCGCGCATAAAGCTATCCGCGCAGCCTGAGAAAATGACGAACCCTGGCTTCAAACAAGTGGTGCGCTTGATGCGGCGCGGCTTGATCGTGGCTGACTTGATCGCGCTGCCCGATGAAGTGATCCGGCCAGGAATGCCGATCCTGGGCATTAATCCGGCCAATTCGATGCAAAGTCTGGTGTATGCCGATTTTGATACGGTGCTGCCGCTGCACATCCCGATCATGGTGGACGGCAAACGCGTCTACGATGTGCCAACGCTCAAACAGGTGAAAGCCTACGCCGCTGGACGCCTGGGCACTATTCGGATCGAGAGCCGCCGTCTGGAAAGCCCGCACAGCCTGAAAGTGAGCATGACCGAGCGCTATTGGCAGTTCAAGCAAGGGGTCATGCGCGCCGTACTGCCCGCAAATGTCTAAGCCTGAAAGGTAATTACCAATGGACGCTGATCAACCCTACGATTTATTAGAACCGCTGTCGCTGGAAGATAGCCGATCGACGCCTGAGTTAATTCAGGTTGCGCTCACAACAGCCTTTCCGATGACTGATTATGACGATGAAGGTTGGCACGCAATTCACGTCCTCAAAAAGCGTGGCACACGCGAAATATTTGACGCAGCGCGTGCCTTGTGCGAACGTGATGATTTGCAAGGGCAAAACGTCGGTGCAAACATTCTTGGCGAGCTTGGTTTTGATCAAGGGTACCCGTTCCGTGCCGAGTCGCTGCCGATTTTATTCAGGCTGCTGGCAAATCAAACAGACGTTGAGGTATTGAGCACGACGTGTTGGGCACTGGGACATTTGGGCGATCCGAGTGCCGTTGAACCGTTGGTAAAGCTCAAGAATCATCCCCACGGCGATGTGCGCCAGGCAATCGTTCGTGGCTTATGGACACACGACGATCCGCTCGCTGTGCAAGCGCTGATTGAGCTTTCGACCGATGAGGATGAGGTAATACGAGATTGGGCAACCTTTGGCCTCGGCTCACAAATCGATTTGGATACGCCCGCCATTCGCGAGGCGCTTTATGCGCGTTTAGGTGATTCACATAGCAACACATCAGGTGAAGCAGTGATTGGTCTAGCGCGCCGCAAAGATGAGCGCATGATCCAGCCGTTGATTGATTTTTTGATGATGGGCGATGTAGGCAACATGCTATTGAGAGCTGCCGAAGAAATGGCGGATTTACGCTTGCTTCCGGCGCTGCTGCATCTGAAAGGAATGCCGGACTATCACCATTCGACGGATTTAGACAGAGCAATCGCGGCGTGCGGTGGTGATGTTGACAGCCCCTCTCCATGATAAGAGGGGCAGCGCGATTGATCGCTACAAAATCTGCACAGTCGGAATATCGAAGCCGTTGAAATTCGAGGCGTATTCGATCGTGTAGACGCCCGTATTCAAAAAGTACAGCCGATCGCCGATGTTCACTTCGGGCAGTTCCACATCGCGGAGCATCGTATCGGCACTGTCACAGCTTGGCCCGGCCAATGTATAAAGTTCGGTCGCTTCCAGCTCAGGATGATCCGTCTTAACCGGAAAATCCGAGAAGCCTTCCAGAATTTCCATCATGCCGTGGAAAATGCCGCCGTCCAGATACAGCCACGTTTTGTCGCCACGC
>Ga0209100_1000461_pt1 | contig 35537 bp, 32 predicted proteins | sample lystaG_FD_185480 | JGI IMG/M metagenome (GOLD analysis project Ga0209100, IMG submission 185480) | Glacier valley bacterial and archeal communities from Borup Fiord, Nunavut, Canada, to study Microbial Dark Matter (Phase II) -... | ecosystem: Environmental > Aquatic > Freshwater > Ice > Glacier ... | reverse complement strand
AGTGCGTTTCGCCAACTCCTCAAACAACGGAGCATTCCCCTCTATGTTTACGACGTTGAGGACTTTGAATTAGACTTGAAAAACCTACAGGCGCTGGGGCGATTGTGATTGTTATTAGCGATACGTCAGCAATCACGAATTTAGCAGCCATTCAACACTTACAGCTTTTGCCTCAGCTCTATAATCAAGTCACTATTCCCGAAGCGGTGTATCGTGAACTTGCAGAAATTGATCCTCCGGTTCCAGGAAGTCTTGAAGTTCAAACTGCTCCTTGGCTTGAAGTGAGACAAGTCCTCGACCGCACGGCTGTTGAGCGTCTTCAGATCGAAGTGCGATTAGACCCTGGCGAATCTGAGGCGATCGCTCTTGCCTTGGAACTCAATGCAGATTTGCTTTTGATTGATGAGCGTCGTGGCAGAGCAGAGGCTAATCGCTTGGGGGTAAGGATTACTGGATTGCTTGGTATCTTAGTTGAGGCAAAGCAGAAAAATCTAATTGTTGCCGTTAAGCCACTGATGGATTCTCTGATCACCACGTCAGATTTTAGAGTATCTTCAGCTTTGTACAACCAGATTCTAGATATTGTTGATGAGATGTAGTTGCTAAAGAGGTTTTGGCTTGCCAATTTCTCTTAAGCGGTGCGTCTCGTTAGCAAGACGGGAGCGATCGCGCCCATCAAAATTCCCAAAATCTGATTGACCTCTCGGATGTAGTATTCGATCGAGTCAATGTGAACCGTTTTTCCTTCTAGGGTTATAAACCGCCAAAGGGTGCCACTGGTCGTCGCACCATAGATAACAGGAATTTCATTTCCTGCCTTTTGGTTAAACCGTTGAGCCGCAATCATCGAAGCTACACATTGTCCTAAACCCGCTTTGATGTTTTCATTCTTTGCTTCTGTGATTAGCACAACGGGCGCAGCTATAAAGAACTGTTCTCTTGAGCCACTGATGATAAAGTCGCAAAAACCAGCGAGTCCTTGTTCGGGTTCGACATTAAATTCGGTTCCTGAAAACAGGCTGATTTGGCTTTCTAACTGTCGTCTGACTTCAAGTAAAATTGGCGCGATCATCATCTCAGAACGAGCCTTTTCAGTATTGATTGCAGTGGCTAATGGAATGTAATCTTCTAGGATTTGTTTGAGCAGATCAGAAGGTTCTACGCTCTCAATTTCAGCAAAAAGATTCTGCCTTTCTTCGAGGGTTAAGTCAAAGTCTTGCTGAACTTTGGCGAGAGTGAAGTCACTGTAAGCCATAAGAGAAGGTTGCCTTTATTAATATTTTCGTTCTTGTGGCTCAAACATATTGACGACGACGGGCATATAGTCGAGATCGATTCCAGCCGGAGAGTAGTAGGCGAGGGTATGCTTCAAGAAGTTTTGATCGTCCCTTTGTGAAAAGTCTTCGCGGAAATGAGAGCCTCGGCTCTCTTGTCGATTAAGGGCGGATGTAAGAATCATGTCGCCCACGATCAAAAGGCTTCTTAGCTCCAAGGCTTCTGTGATTTCCGTGTTCCAGAGTTTGCCTTTGTCGTCGAGGCGAATCTGAGTATATTTCTGCTGAATTTCTTTGAGCTTCGCCAGTCCTTCTCGCATCACGGCTTCGGTTCTAAACACGCCGCAGTGATCGGTCATGCAGTCTTGATAAGCTTGACGAATTTCGGCGATGCGATATTGTCCCGGTTGGTCGAGGAGCGCCTGAATTTGGGTTTCAGTTTCGGTGATGTAGCAATCGCCATTCACCTCTGGCAGTTTTCGGGTTTGGACATATTGGGCGATCGCGGCTCCCGTTCTGCGCCCATAGACGACGCATTCCAACAGAGAATTGCTGCCCAGCCGATTGGCTCCATGCACCGACACACACGCCGCTTCTCCGGCTGCAAAGAATCCTGCGACGAGATCGTTTGCGCCGCTTCTCACCCGTCCGTCGGTGTTGACCGGGATGCCACCCATTGAGTAGTGAACCGTCGGACGAATCGCCATTGGCTGCGTCACGGCATCAATGCCTAGAAAGCGATGGGCTTCTTCCCAGCAGAAGGGCAGCTTGCTCATGATCTTTTCTTTCCCCAGGTGGCGCAAGTCTAGATAGACAAACGAGCCGCCTTTCGTGCCGTCGAGATTGACTCCTCGCCCCGCCCGAACTTCGTAGGTGATGGCGCGAGAGGTGATGTCGCGGGGGGCAAGCTCCATGCGAGACGGGGCGTAGGATGCCATGAAGCGATCGCCCTCGCTGTTGATCAAATACGCCCCTTCTCCGCGCACAGCTTCAGAGATCAAGACTCCGACAGGCAACCCGGTGGGGTGAAACTGCACAAACTCCATGTCTTCGAGGGGCAAACCTGCCATTGCGGTCATAGCTAACCCGTCACCCGTCGAGGCGTAATCGTTGGAGGTGGTGTTATAGACGCGACCATAGCCGCCCGTCGCAAACATCACGGCTTTTGCTCTGACGACTTCCAGAGTCCCGTCTTGAATGTTTCGCATGACGATGCCTTTTGCCTGCCCGTCTTCGAGAATCAAGCGGGTGACATACCATTCTTCGTAGACCTTAACGCCGTGTTTCATCAAGTTGCAGATTAGCTCGTGCAAAATGGCGTGTCCGGTTTTGTCGGCGGCATAGCAGGTGCGGTTGTGGGAGTGCCCACCGAAGGCACGTTGAGCGATTCTGCCGTCTGGGAGGCGAGAGAACAAAACCCCCATGTGTTCTAAATCGATCACGACATCGGCGGCTTCTTGAGTCAAAATCGCAACCGCATCTTGGTCTGCTAGATAGTCTGACCCCTTGACCGTATCGAAGGCGTGAGCTTCCCAAGTGTCGGTGGCATCGACATTCTTTAAGGTGGCAGCCATTCCGCCCTGTGCCGCGACTGAGTGAGATCGAATCGGGTGAGTTTTTGCGACTAAGCCGACGCTAAGACTGGGATTTGTGCGGACAATTTCTAGAGCCGCACGAGATCCTGCCAATCCGCCGCCAACGATAATTACGTCGTGATTGATCATGGTGAAGGGTAAAGGGTGAAACGCTAGAAATCAAATTTTGTGAAGGTAGATTTCAAACTTACCCTTATATTCAAACAGATTTTGTTCAGATTCTTTGAGACCGATCGTGCAAAACCCAGCACATCGTCAAAAATATCCCTGTATTGCCCAACACTGTCCTACTTATGCAGAGAACTCTCTCTTTGTGTAGATAAAGACACCCCTCTCTCTCCCATGCTCTGCTTTAATGATCGGTGTTTGAAGGGTTGCTTTGCAATTCGGCGTTGCTGAATGCAGATATGAGATGCCTTCCTCATGAAGTGGGGCAAGCCCTCGCCAACTCTTCTCCCCAAGCAGAAGGGAGTCAGGAACTCTTGTCCCCTCTCCTTTTGGGAGAGGGCTAGGGTGAGGGCAAAATCTGTGCTTCATCGATTGATTCAGCAATGCCTGCAGTTCTAACCATGTTTGATTTTGCCAAAAGATAAAATGTCTTCTGAAGAAGTTAGCGCTATGCTCCCTGATCAATCCTTAGAGCAAGACACCGATAGCAGTGAGCAGTTAGAGGAACGAAATGAAGCGTTAGCCACCGTCAGCGAAGAGTTGCAGCTTACCTATGAGGAACTGAAGGCGGCGGAAGAAGAACTGCACGAGCAAAATCGCAAACTGGTAGCCGAACGGCAGCGCTATCAAGACCTGTTTAATTTTGCGTCTGACGGCTATTTAGTGACCGATGAGGCTGGGGTGATTCAAGAAGCCAATCACGCGATCGTCAACTTGCTCTCCCTAGACTTAAAGGTTTTAGTCAAAAAACCCCTGATTGTTTTTATTGCTCCTTCAGAGCGACGGGCTTTTTATCGCCGCCTCAGTCGCTTGCCAGCGCTTGAGCAGATCCAAAACTGGGAGTTGCTATTGCAGCCGCGACGGAGTGACACGATTCCGGTTGAGGTGACAGTAACTTGCATTCGAGGCGCTTTTGGCAAGCCTGAGGGTCTGCGCTGGCTGATTCGTGATATTCGCGATCGCAAGCGCAATGAAGCCGAACGAGAACAACTCTTGCAGCGAGAACAAGCCGCACGAGAAGCCGCCGAGAGTGCCAACCGCATTAAAGATGAGTTTTTGGCGGTGCTTTCTCACGAGCTACGATCACCCCTCAACCCAATTTTGGGCTGGGTCAGGCTTCTGCAAACTCGCACATTTGATCAGGCAAAAACCGCCGAGGCACTCGCCACGATCGAGCGTAATGCCAAACTACAAGCAAAGCTGATTGAAGATCTGCTAGATGTCTCACGAATCTTGCGTAATAAACTCACGCTCAAGATGATCCCAATTAATTTAGAATACTGCATTTCTGGGGCGCTTGACACGGTTCGGTTAGCGGCGCAGGCAAAAGAGATTGATATTCAAACCGTGTTTGATCCGACGGTGGAAGTGATGGGAGATCCCACACGCTTGCAGCAGGTGATTTGGAATCTGCTGTCCAATGCGGTCAAGTTTACCTCCGAAGGAGGGCGAGTTGAGATTCGGCTCAGGTGCATCGATGCTCATGCCCAAATTCAGGTGATTGACACAGGGAAGGGCATTGGCGCAGACTTTTTGCCCAACGTATTTGACTATTTTTGTCAGGAAGATGGCTCGACAACCCGCAGCTTTGGCGGACTGGGGTTAGGACTGGCGATCGTGCGTCAAATTGTTGACCTACACGGGGGCACAGTTGAGGCAGATAGCCCCGGCGAAGGGCAAGGGGCGACGTTCACCGTTTATCTACCGCTCACCGCAGAGTCTGCACCTCCGGTTGAGGGGCTGCAACCTACTGCTGCTTTGAGCCTGGAGGGAACGAATATCTTAGTCGTCGATGATGACGCAGACTCCCGCGAGTTAATCACTTTTGTGCTAGAGCAGGCAGGAGCCAGCGTCACCAGCGTCACCTCGGCTGAAGAAGTGCTGCAAACGCTAGCGCAGACTCCTCTCGATGTGCTGGTGAGCGATGTCGGGATGCCAGAGATGGATGGCTATGAGCTAATGCGACAAGTGCGAACCCTGCCACCTCAACATGGGGGAGAGATTCCGGCGATCGCTGTGACTGCTTATGCTGGAGACATCAATCAGCAGCAGGCTTTGTTGGTTGGGTTTCAAGGGCACTTATCTAAACCCATTGACCCAGATGAACTGATAGCGGCTGTGGCGAGGCTGGGCAAACCCGAAATATCCGGCGATCGTTCCCAGTCCTAAAGGACTGGGAACGATCGCTACACGAGACCTCTTGCAAGAGTCCCTGCCCTCACCCTAAATTCCTCTCCCACATGTGGGAGAAGGACTTTGAAATCTGGCTCCCCTTCTCCCAAGCTTGGGAGAAGGGCTGGGGATGAGGGCATCTTCGGACTTTTGCGAGAAGTTTACGCTACTTCCGTTTGGTCAGCCAAACCACGACTCCTAGCAGGGCAGCGATCGCGACTCCAGGCACGAGCCAGCGGGTTGCACTAGCTGTCTCAGTTGCCGTCGGAGCTTGGGCAAGAGGTGAGGGAACGATCGACGGCTGCGTCGCTTCACCCGACTGAACAGTGACATTATAAGACAATTCAAACGGCTGAAAACTTTGCCCATCTTTGGCAGTGCCACTGAGTTCTAACTCGTAGATTCCCGCCTTCGGAAAGATAATCTCTGCACCCGGAACGCCCTGATATTGCTCGGTAGAAATCGCTTTGAGCGGTGGTTTTAACAGCGGTTCTGAGCCTTCTTGATGGGGTTCTTGATGAACTTCTAGCGTACAGTTACATTTTTCTAGCGGAATTAGCTCTCCGCCCTTTTTAGTTAAAGCAAACCAGGCGCGAGAAGCCCGTCCCGCTTTGGGATTGTGGTCTGGCTCAATGTGAAACAGGGCTGCCACATCGCCAGAGGTTTTAACGTTGTGCGCTTGAGCAGACAGGATAGGCAATAGGCAAGCCGCGATCGACACCCCGGCAGAAATGATCAGTCTTTTACTTGCGGGACGGTGCGACATAAAATTTTTCGAGCGATAAGAGTGACCAAACGAAGCGCGATCGAGCCAAGAACACGCCGATCACAGACACGCTTAACAAAATTACCCTCAGCCAGTGAGCGCTGGTGAGCTGCAGTTCTCCCAGATAGCTAGAACCCACCAATCCCGTGTGAATGGCGACCAAAAGCAGCGCAGGCAGACTCAACAGGTGAATTTTGCGCCACCCATCACCCAGTTTTGTCATTAACCCATCAAAGCTGGTGAGCGCCGCCGGAACCATCAGCAGCAAGGCGAGAATGCCTGCCCACATTCCCCACTGTTGCCGAGGCAGCATGAAGAAAATTGCCTGAAGATTCCAGTTAAAGGCGTGATCGACAAAGTGCGAAACGTGCGCCAGCGACAGCACGAATGCGCCGACTCCCAACGCCCGACGATAGCGTAAGGGTGCAGACCACAGACGGCTAATTGGTCGGGCAATCAGTGCCAGCATCAGCATTATCAAGGCAGCGTGTCCGGTGTAATCGACCATATCACCACTTCGCAGCAGCAGCAAAAGACCGATCGTCAAACTGACCCAGCCCCCCAGCCGAAACAGTTGGCTGCGACGATCGGCACTTACCAGCGCAGTCGAAACGCCGACCCCCAACATCATCGGCGTGGTTCCCAACCCAAACGCCAGCATCGTCACGGCACCCATCCACAAACTGCCAGTCTCAGCCGCTTTAATTTGCGCCGCATAGAGAAACCCACACGGAATCAAGCCCCACACCATGCCTAACAGCGCGGGTGTCCACCAGCGATCGGACTGGGAGAGGTGGATCATGGCGCGACTGAGACGATCGTGCAGCTTCCCCGCAACTGGATGCAGCACGGGCACATGAGGCAAAAATTTGGGATTGATATTCGAGAGTCCAAACCAGATCAGCAGCAGTCCTGTAAAAATCGCCAACCCGCGCCGCAAACTGCTATCGATTCCCGCGAGTTGTCCTCCCGCGATCAGGACAGAGCCTAACGCCCCGATCGCTGCCCCAACCAGCGCATAGCTGACCACCCGCCCCAAGTTGAGCAGCAGATTAAAGGTGATCTGACGCTGCCACGACGAAGCAGCAGACTGCCCAGACAGAGAAAAAGCGGCAGTCAAAGGACCACACATTCCTAAACAGTGCCCAAAGCTTCCGAGAAACCCCAGGGTCGTGATGAGCAGCAGATCGAGCATTTTACGCTGAGAGTGGAAGTTCTTTCATCGTCGCACACTCGATCGCTACGCCACCCCCACCGTGAAGTGGAACTCACTGCCCAGATTTTTGCCCATTGACTCTGCCCAGATCGTGCCGTTCATCGCCTCGATCGTCCGTCGACAAATCGCCAATCCCAATCCAGTCCCGCCAACGGTGCGCTGCAAAAAGCCTTCTTCTTGAGAGAAGCGATCGAACACGGCTTCTAAGCGGCTCGACTCGATGCCCCGTCCCGTGTCGGCAATCACAACTTCTAATTTAGAATCTGCCCGATCGGGTTCTGGAATCCGGGCACTGATCATAATTTTTCCGTCCGCAGGGGTAAACTTGCAGGCATTGTCGAGGAGTTTGCTCAACACTTCGATCAAGCCATCCCCATCGACTAAAACGAGAGGTAGCTGTGACGGGATGTCTAACCCAATGTGCGGTTGATCTGAGCTAGAGGCATAACGGCTCAACACTAAATCGAGACATTCCTGAAAGGAGATCGGCTCGACAAACCAGCGAGTTGCTCCACTCTCTAGTCGCGACAGCGTGAGAAAATCTTGCACCAGTTTTCGGAGCCGTTCGGAGTCTTCTAGCGCCGTTTCGAGCATGATTTGCTGAAAGTTGAGCGGCATATCTGGCTCGGTTGCCAAACTCTCTAGGCAAACCTGAATCGTCGAGAGAGGGGTTCGCAATTCATGACCGACGATCGCGATCAGGTTGCTCTGAGTTCTTTCTAAATCGGCAAGCTGATGATTCAAAACTTCCAGACGGCTATAAGCCTGAGCCTGCATCAGCGCCACCGCTACCTGAGCCGAAATTGTCTCGACGAGTGCCACCTCATCGGCTTTCCAGATATGAGCGTCGGGCTGATGCAGTTCTAATAGCCCCAGCAAATTGCTTCGATAGCGAATCGGCACCATTAGGCAAGACCCAATCTGATAACGCTGAAGCTGTGCTTTGAGATCTGCGTCAGACTGAATGCCTAAATCTTGACTGACATCGGCGATCGCGATCGTGCGTTCTGAGTCAGAGGTTTCAACTTGAGGTTGCTCTAATGTCTTCTGAAACAGAGGATGCGATGCTAATGACCAAACCTGCCCCCGCAGAGACTCTAACCCAGGGGCGACCGATTCATATTCGATCTCTGGGCAGTCTGACTGGTCGCGATGCAGCAGACACCGCCCCAGTCTAAAGACCTGCCCCAACTCGCTGACAGTGACGCTGAGAATCTGTTCGGGGTTGAGAGAGCGACGAATTGCCGTGGCGATCGAGTTGACCAGCCGCTCTTTTTGCTCTTGACTGGCGATCGTGCGATAAGCGTTGAGCAAGCGATATTGGCTGGCTTGCAGATAGTTGACCATGCGATCGACAAAGAGGTTTGGATCAATCTCGCTGGATGTCTGAGTCGGCAAACTTGACTGGGTTAGTCCATATTCTTGCTCTGCCAACCGAACTTTGGGTGCCAATTCTGGTCGATAGTCAACGATGCGCTCTAGCAGCAGCCGAGCCGCCTGCACCGTGATTTCAGGGTCAAACGTCCAAAATCCTTGAAACTGCCTGACTTCATCTAGAGAAGGGGTGCTAAGCGGTGCCGCGTGTTCTCGACACACCAGACAGGCTGAATAATGATGCCCCACAATCACCAAATGCCACTCTTGGGCGAGTTGGTCATCGGGAGACAGAGCAACTGTCATATAAGAGACAGAGCCTTCGTTAAAAGCGGTTTCTGGAGCTGCCAATACATAGACCTGATCGGTGATCTCACCAATCTTTTGATAGCGCGGGGCTTCTTGACGATAAAAGCGCTCTTGTTGAAAATTGGCGATTACCAGGGGCTTGTCAGTCCCAGACAGCACCAGGTCTTCCATCGCGTGAGAGAGCGCTGTTAAAGACGCTTTGAAATAAATTTGCGATCGTAGCTGCGGTAAAGCTTGGCGCAAGTCTTGCAATAAAGAATTTTGAGTCCTCGTCACCAGTGATGTATGCATTTAAAGGGGGCAATCGTTCTATTACCGTTGCGGGGTCAGATCGGCGGTTGAGAAAATGGCATCCGTCAACGTCGCTCGACGCAGATCAGTTTGGGTGAGATCAACTCCTGTCAGATTGGCTGAAAGAAGAGTTGTTCGGGTCAATATCGCTCTATCAATACAGGCACCCGTTAAGTTTGCCTTGCTGAGATTTGCGCCTGTCAAGTCTGCCCTGCTGAGATTTGCGCCCGATAGGTTTGCGCCAAACAAATTGGCATAGCGCAAGTCGGCTCCGGTGAGGTTTGCGCCCGTGAGGTCAGCATACCGAAGGTCGGATAATCGTAAATCAGTTTTGATCAGAGACGCTTTTAGAAGGGTCGCATGACTGACTCTGGCTCGAATTAGGTTCGATCGGTTCAACGTTGCCCAAGTTAGCGTTGCCCCTTGAAGGTCAGTTCTCCAGAGGCTAGCGGCAGTCAGGTTTGCTTCGCTCAAGTTGGCTTGGCGCAAAATGGCTTGAGACAAAATGGCGTTGGCAAGATCCGATCGAGCCAAATTGATGTTTGCTAGACAAACCTCGCTTAAACTCGCGGTGTGCAGGTTTGCTTGAGAAAATTCGCGTTCCCCAGTTGCATAGCGCTCTAGAAGTTGATCAGCGTTCATAACAGTTTTTGATAGTTGATAGGTCACAGAATTTTCTAGTAGGCGAGTTAAAGCAGGGAACGGATAGGAAGTTTCTGATCTTTATGTAAACTAATTTAAACAACTTGTTACAAATTAGCAAGTAGTTTCAAAGAGAAGAAGCCTATTCCTCGATTGATGCAGATAGCGTCACTGAAACGAATCTAAACTACGATGCAAACTATTAAGCAATATGAAGGGTTTTTAAACAGATTTATCATTTCTGAGAAGATGCTCCGATGAGGCGACACAAAAAAGGCGGACCCATTGCCCGCCTCGTAGAATGTAAAGAAATTGATTTAGAAAACTCTAAACTGCCATCGCTGGAGCGTCTAGCTCAACCACGTTGCTTTCTCTCGGCGATTGCCAAGCCTTTCCATCTAGCGCCATCTGCTCAATCAGGCTAGCTAGACGCAGCGCTTTCAGGGCTTGCTCACCGCCCACCGACGGCTGATTGCCTCCGCGCACACATCCTACAAAATGTTCTAACTCGGCGTGAAGTGGCTCGATATTGCTGGTGTAGACTTTTTCGATCAGCCCGTCTTGGCGATATAAGACTTGACCATATTCAGCCATATAGTTCGCCGTGGTTTGACGGTGAATCAAAATCTCATTGTTGAGAAAATCAGCTTCGGTCAGCGAGTTTTTGCAGTGAGCCGCAATGCGACGAATTTTGCGATGGGTGACTTTGCTAGACGTTAGAGTCGCCACGATGCCGTTGGCAAACCCTAGGGTTGCTGTCACATAATCTAAATAGCCCGAATCAGAGGCGCGACTGCCGCTTGCGGTCAGCTTCACCACTTGTGATCCTGCCAGTTCTAACATCAGGTCGATGTCGTGGATCATCAGATCTAAAACGACCGAAACATCGTTGGCTCGATCGGAATAGGGACTCATGCGATGAGCCTCGATCGCCAGCAGTTCTTCTGTCTTTAAGACTTTGCTCAGTTCTTGAAAGGCGGGGTTAAATCGCTCAATGTGCCCAACCTGCAAAATGCACTGACATTCGGCGGCAGCGTTGACCAGCGACTCGGCTTCGCTGATGCTAGCCGCGATCGGTTTCTCGATCAGTACATGCACCCCTGCTCTCAAGGCTGCCATGCCAACGGCGTGATGCAATCGGGTTGGCACCGCGATACAGACGGCATCGACATGACTGATTAGGTCGTGATAATCTTCAAAAAATCGGACACGATATTTACTAGCCGTGTCCAATCCTCGCTCTACATTAGTGTCTGAAACCCCAACCAGTTCAACGTCTTTGAGCATACTCAAGACTCTGGTGTGATGCTGACCCATGTTGCCCACCCCGATCACCCCAATGCGAATGGGTTCTAGGTGACTTCGCTGTAGATATAGACTCGAATACCCGATCGGTATACTATCTTTCACTCTTACTCCTCCTCCACCACCGAAAGTATGCTGATAAACAGCCGTAACGTCTCCTCAAACATCCAGATACTAGCACAGCAACAATAAGTATGAAGAATTTCAAAGATTCAGCGAAGTTCCCATGAATCTTATGTTTCTCAGTTTCAGGTTTTTATGCCTTAAGAAGAAACGCCTCTACTAACGCCTCTACTTAGAAGGAACGACGCTATGCGTTCTTTTGTTCCCCAATAGTTCAATAATCTCGAACGACTGAACTAGCGAGGGCTGTATGGCATAATGCAGAGATGAGATTGTTTTATCACCCGGAGATCACAAAAGTCTCGCTAGCAGGGGTTTTGTATGCACTAGGCGACCCGGTGCGGTTAGAAATTGTGAAGCGATTGGCAGATCAGGAAGAATTGCCCTGTGCAGCGCTGTGTATTCCGATCGCCAAATCCACCTTGTCCCATCACTTCAAAATTTTGCGCGATGCTGGCGTTTTGCACTGCCGCAAAGAAGGGACGCAGCACATCAATTCACTGCGCCGTCAAGAATTAGACGATCGGTTTCCTGGCTTGCTCGATGCCGTCTTAGAATGCTCTGAAGCTGATGAATCAGACTGCTAAAAAGCGCTGAACGACTTCGTTGCTTAACTCGCTGGTAGATCCTGATGCCACAATGCCGCCTTTTTGCATGGCGTAATACCAGTCTGCCTGACGGACGAAATGCAGATGTTGCTCGACGAGTAAGACTGAGATGCCTGTGGTCGCGACGATACGACGGACTGCCGCCTCAATTTCGAGAATAATCGAGGGCTGAATGCCTTCTGTAGGTTCATCGAGCACGAGCAGACGGGGACGACCCATCAACGCACGAGCGATCGCGAGTTGCTGCTGTTGTCCGCCGCTTAAGTCACCGCCTAATCGCCACAGCATCGTCTTGAGTACGGGGAATAATTCAAAAATCTCATCGGGGATATCTTGAGTTTTGGACTTGCGAGTGCGAAGCAATGTTCTTTCAGAAACGGGCAGTGCCTCCATTCCCAAAATCAGGTTTTCTTTAACCGTCAATCGCGGAATCACTTCGCGTCCTTGAGGCACATAGCCGATGCCCGATCGGGCGCGTTGATCGGTCGGTTTGCCAAGAATCGGGATTCCGGCTAGCTCGATTGAGCCACTGCGCGGTTTCAGCAAGCCCATAATGCTTTTGAGCAGAGTCGTTTTGCCCACGCCGTTGCGTCCAATTAAGCAGACCATCTTGCCGGGATGCACCGTCAGATCGACGTTTCGCAGAATGTGACTCTCGCCGTAATAGACGTTGAGATCCGAGACTTGCAGCATGGGAGTTGCGGTGGTCGAATCGGTGAAAGATGCGGTTGCGCCGTTTGTCAAACTCATATCGTTTGGGATTTTAGAGTGCCAGTAATTCAACTCAAATGGTTAGGCTGCTTCGTCTTCGTCTTGATGTCCCAAATAGACTTCGATGACGCGGGGATCGTTTTGCACCTCGTCCATCGTGCCCTCACACAAGACAGTGCCCTCACACAAGACAGTGACTTGCCGGGCGATTTGACGGACAAATTCCATGTCGTGTTCGATCACAATAATCGAGTGACTTTCGGCAAGTGCCATCAGCAAATCACCGACTTTTTCAGTTTCTTCATCGGTGAGACCTGCGACGGGTTCATCGACGAGCAGCAGATCGGGAGACTGGGCAACCAGCATTCCGATTTCTAATCGCTGCTTTTCACCGTGGGATAAGAGCGCGGCTTGAATGTCAGCTTTGTGGGTTAGCCCGATCGTCTCTAGCAGTCCGCCAACGGTGCGCCGTTCAGCCGTCGTGGGTTTACCAAACACGGCTCCAATAATGTTTTTGTGGCGATTGCACGATAGCTCTAAATTCTCGCGGGGCGTGAGGTTTAAATAGACACGAGGCGTTTGAAACTTGCGACCGATGCCCATGCGCGCAATTTGGTATTCTTTAAGTCCGCGCAGGTCACGACCTTTGAAAATAACTCGTCCGATCGTCGGCTGAGTTTTGCCTGTGATCGTGTCGAGAAAGGTGGTTTTGCCTGCGCCGTTGGGTCCGATGATCACCCGCAATTCGCCTGGATCGAGGCTGAAATTGAGATTTTTGATCGCTTTGAAGCCATCAAAACTAACCGTCAGATTTTCGATTTGTAAGATCTTGTCGCTCATATTCCACATCCGGATCTTCTTCAAGACTTGGGTAGGTTGTCACTCGCTGTTTGCCTCTGAGGAGCGTTCGTGAGTAGTCGAGTCCCTGCGATCGCACCCAGCCGACCAATCCACCCGGCAAAACCGTAACCACAATCAGGAACAATGCCCCTTGAAAAAACAGCCAGACTTCGGGAAACTTCTCGCTCAAAAAGCTTTTGGCAAAGTTGACAATTAGGGTTCCTAAAATCGCACCAACGAGACTGGCGCGTCCGCCCACCGCGACCCAGATCACCATCTCGATCGAGAAGGCGATATCCATTGCTTTAGGGGTGATGATGCCAGACTGCACGGTGTAGAGCGCACCCGACATTCCAGCTAACCCGGCTGATGCAGCAAACACCAACACTTTGAATGCCGTGGGGTCATAGCCCGTAAACCGAACTCGCGGCTCATCATCCCGAATCGCAATTAACAGCCGCCCCAATCGCCCACTGGTAAGCCATCGACACAGCGCATATGCTACTGCCAGCAGCACTACTGTCAGCATATAGAACGACCACTGCACGGTAGACGATCCGACCGTTTGACCAAAGATCGTCGCGGTGTCGGTCTTGAGACCGTTGGTGCCGTTAATTAGTTTTTGCTGACCGTTAAAGAAGTTGAAAAAGACGATCAAAGCCGCCTGTGTCAAGATGGCGAAATAAACGCCTCGAATGCGGTTGCGAAACACGAGATATCCCAAGACAGCCGCCACGACGGTTGGGATGATAATCGCCGCAAAAATTGTAAAGGGCAGCGAGCTAAACGGCTGCCAAAAGATAGGTAACGATTCCACTCCGTAGAGCGAAAAGAAATCGGGCAACTGTCCGTCTGGCTGCAACTGGAGATACATCGCGAGGGCATAGCCGCCGAGGGCAAAGAACAGCCCATGACCCAGGCTGAGAATGCCCGTGTAGCCCCAGATGATATCAATGCCAAGCGCCACGATCGCCAGTGCCAGATATCGCCCTAGCAGATTGACGCGAAACGCTTGACCAATGCTGACCAGAAACGGTGGAATCACAAAAATCAACAGCAAAATGATCGCTAGCACGATCGCGCCTTCGATTAGCAAGAATCGTCGTTTACGCCAATCAAACCCTGGTTTTGTCGCGGTTATGTCCACTGCGATCTCCCTTTACAATGTTTCAGTTCGGGTTTTGACTTTAGATCAGACAGCATTTAGCCTCTGAAATCTTACATTAAACTTCTCGTAGAAGCCTGAAGATGCCCTCATCCCCCAACCCCTTCTCCCAAACTTGAGAGAGGGATTTAGGGTGAGGGCAGCGACGTTTGCAAGAGGTCTATTCATCATGCGTCAACGGTGCGTCCCTTCTGCGGAAATAATCCTGCGGGACGGAACTGTAGAAACACGACAATCAACGCAAATACCATCACTTTTGCCATGCTGGTGGTAGCGAAAAAAGTAAAGAAATCTGCGAGGGGTTTGACGGGTTCTAGCAAGTTGGCTAAGGTTCCAGATCCCACCAGATAAGTAGCCGTGCCAATCACCATTGCCGCCACGATGCTGCCCACTAGTTTGCCAACTCCGCCCACGACGACCACCATAAAGGTGTCAACGATGTAGTTCTGTCCGGTGTTGGGTCCGACCGAGCCGAGTAAACTTACCGCACATCCTGCGATGCCTGCGAGACCCGAACCGAGGGCAAAGGTCAGCGCATCTACTTTTTGAGTCGGAATTCCGAGACAGGCGCTCATGCTGCGATTTTGAGTCACCGATCGGATTCGCAACCCCCACGCCGATCGATTCAGAAACAGATAGACCGCAACGACGCAGGTGATCGTCAGCACAATAATAAAGATCCGAGCGTAGGAGAGTTGAAAGTCTCCGACCGGAAGCCCTCCGCGTAACCATCTGGGCGCAGTCACATCGACATTTTGGGCACCAAACCAGGGTTTAGTTGCAGCAAGTTTATAGGTTTGTCCGATTACAATTCCGGTCACGATCGCGATCGCTGCTGACAATGGCAGCATGATTGTAATCACCCAATTGCGAATGCGATCAAAATCAGGACGACGCGACAAAAATTTTAATGCACCAAAGAATAGGAGACAAAATAAAACAATTCCAATCACTAAAACCCAGCTAACGCTGCGCACAAACTGCTGCAAAATTAGACTTACGCCCCACGTTGCCAGCAATGTCTCGAGCGGTCTGCCATAGAGATAGCGAATCACACCCCGCTCTAACACTAAGCCAAACAGAGCCGTGACAATAAAGGCAGCGATTAGCGCAAAGAAAATGTAGAGATCAAACCACACACCGCCAAATCCTTTAAACACGTTCTGAACCACAAACGTCGTGTAGGCTCCGAGCATCATTATCTCACCGTGCGCCATGTTGATCACACCCATGAGTCCGAAGACGATCGCGAGTCCCAACGCGGCTAGCAGCAAAACGGAACCGATGCTGATTCCGCTAAAGATACCGTCTAATAATCCTGATAGCATTTAAATTTCGAGTAATGGGTTACGCGAACGGAATCTAGAATCCCACAGCGCAAATTTGAAAAGTGTGCTGTGAGATGCAAAGTGAATCTGAGCAGAATGTCTAGGCAATCACTGTAGGGTACGGTTCAAGAACGGGACTGCTTAACTTAGGTGTTAGAAGATTCTTCCTAGAAGTGGGCACGATCGTCCGTTGCAAAGGCGTGAACTGTGTACGTTTCGCTCAACCTAAATCAGAGGGTTTGGGAGTTGAGTTTAAGTAAGAAAGCACGACTATTGATCAATAGAATGCGACAGATAAAGGATCTATCGCATTCAAAAATCAGTAACCTCTAATCAACTCAGAGTTAAGTCGTCTTATATTTGCCGCCTTTTGCAGGATCAGACCAATCGCAGGCATAGCCTTTGGTGTCGGTCACAAACTGGTTCCAAGGAATGGGCTTCACCGCGTCTTTGGTTGCGTAGACGATCTTAAATAAGCCATCATCTGCGACTTGACCAATCCGCACAAACTTAGATAGGTGATGGTTCGTGTTCATTGTCACCACACCTTCAGGGGCATCAAAGGTCTGTCCATAAGCTGCCATCTTCACCTTGTCGAGATCGTCTGCTGTTTTCGCTTTCTCGACCGCTTGCTTCCACAGATAGACCATGATGTAAGACGCTTCCATCGGGTCATTGACAACCCGATCGGCACCATATTTCGCTTTGAATGCATCGACAAACTTCTTACTCGCAGGAGTATCCACTGTTTGGAAGTAGTTCCACGCTGCGTAGTGACCTTTGAGATATTCCACCCCGATCGCTTTGACTTCTTCTTCGGCAATGCTCACCGACATCGACGGATATTTGTCAGGACCCATCCCAGACGCTTGCAGTTCTTTAAAGAAGGCAACGTTGCTGTCTCCGTTCAAACTGTTGTAAATCACGCCACCGTTAGGCAGCGCTTGCTTGATTTTGGCGATGACTGCCTTTACTTCAGTGCTGCCGAGAGGGATGTAGTCTTCACCCAGGGTTTTGCCGCCCTTTGCTGCGAGTTGGGCTTTGATAATCGTGTTTGCCGTTCGAGGGAACACATAGTCTGACCCGACGAGGAAGAAGTCTTTGCCTTTGTTGTCGAGCAACCACTGCACCGAAGGCTCGATTTGCTGGTTAGGCGCAGCTCCCGTGTAGAAGACGTTGTTAGAACATTCTTGCCCTTCATACTGCACCGGATACCAGAGCAAGCTCTTCTTCGACTCAAACACGGGCAACACGGCTTTGCGGCTGGCAGAAGTCCAGCAGCCAAAGACGGTTGCCACCTTATCTTGGTCAATTAATTTCTTGGCTTTCTCAGCAAAGGTAGGCCAATCAGAGTTGCCATCTTCGACGATCGCTTCAATCTGTTTGCCTAAAACACCGCCTGATTTGTTGATTTCTTCGATCGCCAGTTGTTCAGCATCGACGACGCTCTTTTCAGAGATTGCCATCGTGCCACTCAGCGAGTGCAAAATGCCCACTTTAATGGTGTTGCCTGATGCGGCAGACGTGGCGGCGGTGGTTGCTGCCGGAGATGTCGAACTGCCTGCGATCGGAGGTGCACTAGAACACGCCTTTAATAAGATACTGCCCGTTGCAGCCGAGCCAAAAATCAGGAATTCACGCCGACGAAATCGCTTTGTCATATTCAGCTACTTTGCTCCCCACGAGCGAATCGAAACAATGAGGTCAAACCAAGTCTAAAGTCACTGTGGTCTAGAGATTCAGGTCATAAACCTCTAGGGTCTATCGTCTAAAATCCATTGTTCAAACGACTAGACTCACAGACTCAGCCGTGACTTTGTGATATTAAGACTGGCTTTGAGGAGTAATTGTATAGCAGATTACAAAAAATGGACTAAGTTGTTACGTCTGTCTCCAAAGTCAGCCCTGCGCGGGATTGAATGAAGTCTACGATCGCTCCTAATCCGTCTTGAGTTTTGAGATTCGTGAACACAAATGGCTTTTGTCCTCGCATTTTTTGGGCATCTCGCTCCATCACGCCCAAATCTGCTCCAACGTAAGGAGCGAGGTCGATTTTATTAATGATCAGTAGATCAGATTTTGTGATGCCCGGTCCGCCTTTACGCGGGATTTTGTCACCTCCTGCTACGTCAATGACATAGACATTTAAATCCACAAGTTCGGGGCTAAAGGTCGCCGCTAAATTGTCACCGCCACTCTCGACAAAAATCAGATTCAAGTTGAGAAAGCGCTGTTCGAGTTCTTCGATCGCCGCCAAATTCATTGAGGCATCTTCGCGAATTGCTGTATGTGGACAGCCGCCCGTCTCGACACCGAGGATGCGATCGCGCTCTAGTGCCTGACTTCGCACCAAAAACTGGGCATCTTCTTGGGTATAAATATCATTCGTCACGACCGCAATATTGAACGTCTGCCGCATTGCTTTGCAGAGCGCATCAACTAACGCGGTTTTACCTGACCCTACGGGACCTGCGATTCCGACTCGAAAAGCATTCATATAATCTCACTCAATATTCAGTATTGTTTAACTGCGAAACAGGCGACTATAAAGCGTTTCGTGTGCCATGCTTGCCAATGATAAACCCCAGCCGCAGCTACTCAAATCGTCATCTTGCAACGTTAGAATCTCCTGAGTTGCCCGATCGAGTTCCTCATCCAGTTCTAAAAGCAGCCGTTGCCCTGCCGTTTGCCCTAGCGGAATCAGCTTGATGCCTGCACCAATTAGATTGGTTGCCCAACTGTGAAGATAGCCGATAGTGGCAGATTGTTCGTCGATTTGCCATCGAGCCGCGACGGTGCCAAAGGCGATCGCAAAGTTGCAGTCTTGCTTTAAAAGTAGCGTTGTAATCTCGTTCTCCTGTAAGTCCTGAATGAGTCGCAGCAGCGATCGCCCCATTTGCCAGCTTTGCGATCGTAGCTCCTCAGTTTCTCGCGTGGCAGACAGCCAGCGATTCCAATCAGTCAATGCCAAAAAATCTTGGGCGAGGCTCGATCTATAGGCGCGAATCATCACCGCCGCTTCTAATCTGACAGCTCCATAGCGCAATTCTTGCCGCAGCCAATGGTCGAGACTGGCCGCACTCGTGATTTTGTCTGCCAGCGCTTCGAGTCCCTCAGAATAGCTGTAGGCACCAACGGGCAGAGTCGGACTGGCAAGCTGTAGCAAACTTCGCAACGCAGAATTAGTGGGCATGGTGTCCATAGGCTCCGGTTTCTGGCTGAAACGGGGCGATTTCTTCGACCACGGTCAACCCGCGATGGTTGAGCAAATCTTGCAGCACCGGATCGGGCGAAAGGCGCAAGTAAGTCTCGGTGATTTCGAGCGAAACGTGACGATTGCCCAGATGATAAGCCGCTTGCAGCAAGTCGATCGTTCTCTCCGCCGTGACAGTGAGTACAGGTTCGGGGCTGGCACGCACTTGAGCGAGTTCCCCCGATTCGGCTTGAAGCCAATCGCCTTCTCGCAGCGTCGTGCCTCTGGGAAGATGTAAATAAACCGCTTCCCCAGCGTCAGTTTGAACGGGATGACGCGATCGCGATCGTTCTTCTGCATTCAGGGATAAAACGTGGTGAACAGAGCCACGATCAACTGCCGACAGACGTTGAGTAAATGTCAGAGTCATTGCCAAACTCCCGAAAAAATGCTTCTTACGGCGGCAGCGATGCGATCGAGGTCTTCATCCAACAACGGCGGACAGTCAGAATTCTGTTTGAGTCCGGCTTCAAAGAGTCGTCTGCCTTCACTGGCGATCAGATAGAGCGCGTAGGAGAGGTCACGATCGAGCGTCGTCTCTCCTTTTAATGCCTCAAACAAAACTTTGAGCGACAGCAAAATCGACGTGACCTGACCCGGAATCGGCGGTTGCCCTTGCCGCAATCGCACGACAAAGCTATCAGTACCCAGGTTTTCGCTGCTTTGATCGATCAATAAGCGACGAGCCGTTTCATAATCCACGATCGAGACGCTCTCAAACTATCAACTGTTAGACTTTAGCCTACTCTTTTAACGGGTTGCGGTATTTTTTTCAAAAAAGAAGGGAGAGAACTGAATGTGTTCTCTCCCTGTTTGACTTCAGGCTCAAAGCCTTCTTGGAGCTTTTTGCGAAGCATTTGAGTCTGTTTTTTGAGCTGTCTTTGACGAGCAGAGCCGCCTTTGCCTTTGTGGTTGCGTCCCTCACGGCGAGGAGACTCCCAGCGTTTGAGCAGTCGAGCCATAGTAACCTTCCTTAATTGAGATGGGCGGAGGGAGAATCGAACTCCCATACCTTTCGGTGCCACATTTTGAGTGTGGTGCGTCTACCAGTTTCGCCATCCGCCCTTAGATTTCGCTTCACTATCATAGCCTATTGTCTGCTTTTGCAGCAAGGATTGATAACTTTGGCTGCTTGCCCAGCGATCGATTTCTCGCGCCCGCAAAACGGGCACTGGGTGAGTCAGTTGAGACGTTTGCATTTGTTTGAGCAGTTGACCGATCTCGGTTTTGTCTACGTCGTCATACGCCCGTGCCTGAGCAATGAAGGCATCCAGATTAAGCTGACTTGCGAGAGATGGTGAGCCTCCGGTAAGCTTCATCATCACAGACATGATGGTTTTGGGGTCTTGAGTGGCAAGTAGGGCGGCGCGATCGCACGTAAATTCCGCACAGCGAACCCATTCTAAAATCTGAGCCTGTAGCCCTTGTGTAATCACGCCTCCGAGGGGAAGCTGCCCAGCGGCTAACACGATAATATTTGCCAGAGTCAGGTAAACCCCGTGATCACATTTGAGGTGCCCCAACTCATGGGCAATGACCGCCTGAATCTCTTCGGGTGTCAGCAACTCAATCAGCGACGTGTGCATCACAATAAACGGCTGCTTACCGCGCATTGCAAACGTGTAGGCATTGGGAACCGGATTTTGCCGCACATAAAGCTGGGGTGGCTCAACATCTAGCACTCGACAGGCTTCTAGCAGCAGATCATAGATTTGAGGCAACTGCTGTTCACCGACGAGAATGCTCGACGCAATATTCTCTAAATAAAAAAACTGTTCCGCAACGGGTCCCAGCAGATTGCGGATCAGCAAATCGAGTCCGGGTAGCTGCTTGAGAGAATTGGTGGCTTCTAAATCAAGAGGGTGACGGAACTGGTCAGCTTTTAAGCCAACAAGGAGCGACTTTGAGAAAGACATGAAGGGTAGTCAAAAGGGCATCTCAAAGACAGTATAACGAGAAGAACGAAAGGAAGGATGAAGGCAGAGAAGACTGTCATCCTTCCTCGGGTTTTAAGTGGACGATCGGACAGACGTTGGCGCGATCTCGATCGTGCTTGGTTCTAGATCAGAGGGTTCTTGAACGCGATGAAGTTTGGCTCCGAGATTCTTCAGTTTTTGCTCTAAGTTCTCATAGCCTCGATCGAGGTGATGCAGCCCTTGAATTGTGGTTTTGCCTTCTGCCGCGAGCGCCGCGACGACCAGAGCCGCCGAAGCCCGCAGATCCGTTGCAACCACAGGCGCACCTGAGAGCAGTGGCACCCCGCGAATGATGGCGTGATTGCCTTTGACGCGGATGTCTGCGCCCATGCGATTCAGTTCGGGCACATGACCCAGACGATTCTCAAACACCGTTTCGCTAATCACGCTATCGCCTTGAGCAAGCGTCAACAGCGACATAAAAGGTGCTTGCATATCCGTTGGAAAACCCGGATAGGGAAGGGTTTCGATGTCGGTTGAGCGATAGTTTTGACTCGGCAAAACTCGCATTTGCTTGGGGCTGTCCATCACGACCCGGATGCCCATGTCGCGCATTTTGGCGAGAACGGCAGTCAAGTGGTCAGGAATAATTGGGGATAGAGTAATCTCCGATCGGGTCATTGCTCCCGCCAGCAAAAAGGTGCCTGCCTCAATGCGATCGGGAATGATGCTGTAATCGACTGAGTGCAGACTGGGAACGCCAGAAATGACGATCGTGTTCGTGCCTGCCCCCCGAATTTTGGCACCCATTGCCCGACAGAAATTTGCCAGATCTGCGACTTCGGGTTCTTGAGCGGCATTCTCGATCGTCGTCTCACCCTCGGCTAGAGTCGCCGCCATCATCAGAGTTTCAGTCGCTCCGACGCTGGGGTAGTCGAGGTAAATCTTGGCACCCTGAAGGCGTTTGTTTGCACCCGTCACATAGGCGTGAACGATGCCGTGATCGATGTGAACGTTTGCGCCCATTGCCTGTAACCCGCGCACATGCAGATCGACAGGACGAGCACCGATCGAGCATCCTCCGGGCAGTGGCACCCTCGCCACCCCCATTCTGGCAAGCAGCGGACCAATGACAAAAAAGCTTGCCCGCAGTTGGCTAACCAACTCATAGGGCGCTTTGGTATGGCTGATATGAGAGGCATCAATATCGAGGACATCCCCATTTTGAGTCAGCTTGACTCCCAGCGCTGCTAAAATCTCGCCCATTCGGGTGACATCGGCTAACAAGGGAACATTCCGAATTCGGCAATCTTGTGAACATAACAACGCGCCGACGATGATTACCAGCGCCGAGTTTTTTGCGCCACTGATCTTGACGTGTCCACTGAGAGGGGTTTTTCCCCAGATTTCAAGCACTGAATTAGTTTCTTCGGGTGAAGACTGAGAGTTGGGCAGGCTGAGAGCGGAAGTAATGGGTTTGTCCTCCTGAGTTAGCATTTTTACAACAACTTCAAAGTTGGTTTTGATTCTACTGGAAAGATCACAGATGTCCAGACTTTGAAGTCACAGCAACTAAAAGTCAACCGTGTCAGTGTAATCTCGATCGCTGAATAAATTTCAAAAATCATTGACAGGTGGATCACTCTACTGCATAGTTGGAGATCGTGACGCTTAAAACGTCTCATGCGGGACTGGCGGAATTGGTAGACGCGCTAGATTCAGGTTCTAGTGTTCGCAAGGACTTCCGGGTTCAAGTCCCGGGTTCCGCATCGTTGGAAGAGCTATGCCTTCCCAAGGGTTATCGACTGTCTGATAAACCGATCGGCACGATAAACCCTCTGATCACTGCAATTCTGCTTATGGATGGTTAAAGTTTTGTAACGAAATCTTAATCACTTCCGCAACCAGTGTTCTGACATTCTCAATATTCTTTAGCGCAATGTTGACAAGTCTCCAAAACTCTTTGGTCAAGCAATTGCGGAGGTTGCATCGCGCCAAAGACCGACGAGAACAGCAGCTTTTTTTGCTAGAAGGAACACACTTGCTGGAAGAAGCCTGTGCCGTTCAAGCTCCATTAGAGGTTGTCTGCTACACCGAAGCGTGGCGATCGCGACACGAGGCGCTGTGGCTGCGTCTGTCAGAAGTTGCCCAACGAATTGAGTTGGTCAGCCCCGACGTTTTGAAAGCGATCGCAACCACCGTTGAACCTGATGGCGTTGTGGCAACAGCAGAGCGAATTCATACGCAGTCGCTGCACTTTGCTCAGTTGGGGTTGGTTCTAGAAACGATTCAAGACCCAGGCAATTTAGGAACGATTATTCGCACAGCGGCGGCAGCCGGAGCAGATGGCTTGCTGGTGAGCGATAACAGCGTTGATTTAGATCATCCCAAAGTGCTGCGATCGTCCGCAGGGCAGTGGTTTAGACTGCCGATGGCAGGGAGTGGCGATCTCAAGACCGATATTCTCAAGTGCAAAGCGGAGGGAATGCAGGTCATATCGACCGTTCCTACGGCATCTCAGACATATTGGGAAGTCGATTTTTGTCTGCCGAGTCTGATTTTGTTGGGCAACGAAGGCGCAGGGCTATCTCAAGAGTTAAATGACCTCGCGGATCAGCAAGTGACAATCCCGTTGAGTCCGGGTGTGGAATCATTAAATGTGGCAATCTCAGCCGCGTTGATTTTGTATGAGGTCAAGCGGCAAAGGGTCTAGAATTCGCGAATGGAAACCGACATTACTTCGGCACTCGATGCCAAGATTCAGGGATCTGCGCCAACGTCCAAACAGACCCCAGCTTGTGGTCATGAGTGAGCGTTTCTTCAGATGAGGATAGGCTTTTAACATCTGACCCAGAAAAATCTCGGTTCAAGACTTCGTGGCTGACTAGAGTATGGTCAAGCCAATGATCTCGATCGGGTTCTAAGCCAATCACAGCGTCTGACTGCTTTAACTGTTGGTAAAACTGCGAGTCTAAAACGGAGGCAAATTGTGATCGCCTTCCATAAGAGCGAGTTGCCTGAGACTCTGAAGACAAAGACAGGTCAGATATAATCTGAGTAGAGGCAACTTCGATCGCGACTAGCGCTCCCATTGAGGCGACCCAACTGCCCAAGGCAGCGATCGTGAGCCATTTTTCAAATTTTTTGTTCATCTCTAGACTCCACAGGCTGCATTGTGCAGTGGTTTCTTTCGAGGTTTCTAGATTCCCTGGGGCGTTGGGGTTTGCAGACACGACTTGAAAATTACAAGAAAAAGCGATTTCTTTGAGGCTGGTCTAAATCTATAGCCTTTCTAGCAAGACGGCAAGAGTATTTATGGTGTAATGTCAACGGTCAATTGACGCAATTACACACGAAGTTTTGCTGAAGCAGTGGTTCTCTCTGTAAAAGTGAAGTTGTTCATCGAGCTGCTGATTAAGATTAACCCTAGTCGTAAGGGAACGTCACTCTATCAGACTATTTTAGAGACGCATTAACGGTAAGCTATGTTCCAAAAATGGCTCTAATCTGAATAGGTGAGCAGTTTATCTCTACTAGATTAAGGCTTGATAAAATGACGACTTTAAAGCAGATGAAGGCGCATCTCTCTGTAGCTAGAGGTGCATTTGCCGCCCTCGTTTTGACAGCGATTGTCTTTAGCAGCAACGTGTTCAGCAGCAGTGCTCAACCTGCTCTTAATACTCAACTTCAGTGGTATGGACAGTCTGCCTTTAAACTGACAACGCCTTCGGGCAAAGTTTTGTTGATTGATCCCTGGCTCACAAACCCAGTCAACCCGACCGGAAAAGCAGATTTGGCGAAGCTCGATCGAGTCGATTTGATTCTGATCACTCACGGACATTTTGATCATGTGGGAGATGCAGCCACGATCGCTCAAAAAACAAAAGCGAAACTTGTTAGCACGGCTGATCTCGGTCAAGCTCTGGTAAATTACGGAGGCTATCCGAAAGACCTCGTAGGGTTAGAGACTCAAGGCAACTTTGGAGGAGAGCTTACCCTGCTCAACGGAGACGTAAAAGTAGCCTTTATTCCTGCGGTTCACAGCTCGGCGATAGCATCAGATGGTCGCCCTGCTCACTTTGCGGGCAACCCTGGCGGATTTTTAATCAGCGTCAAAAATGGACCTGTAATTTATCACACGGGCGACACAGACTTGTTTCAGGACATGACGCTGATCCCCCAGTTTCACAAAGTCAATCTAATGCTCGCTTGCATCGGGGATCACTTCACAATGGGACCGACGCGAGCAGCCGAGGCGGTTAAATTGGTGAATCCCACGATCGTAGTGCCTATGCACTTTGGGACTTTTCCAGCCTTGACAGGAACCCCAGACGCGTTTTCTCAGGCTCTCAGACAGCAAGGAGCCAAGAGTCAACTGCGAGTCATGAAAGTTGGGGAAACGCTGAAAATTTGAGGGTTGAAAACTCCTATGTAGAGAAATAAAGAGCGATGTGCGACTTTCCTGAAACACCTGCGAAAACTGCCCTCACCCTAGCCCTCTCCCGTAGGAGAGGGAACTGGAACTGTCCGAGAGCCTTTCTCCTTGGAGAGAAGGGTTGCGAGGGCTTTGCCCCACTGCGTGAGGAGGGCAATTAGTTGCCCATCGTGTAGACTGAAGGGCGATCGTATCCCTTAAATTCAACCCTCAAAGATCACCACCCAGCCCTTTCTCCAGTAAGATAGGAAGTTCGGCGGCACAGTTGACAACAGGAAACATTATGGCGAAGCGCATTCAGTTAGTCCTCAATAAGGACGTTAGCAAGCTCGGTAAATCGGGTGATTTGGTCGAAGTGGCTCCCGGTTACGCCAGAAATTATTTGATTCCGCAGGGTATGGGGCAGAACGTGACTCCTGGGCTGCTTAAGCAAGTTGAGCGACGCAAAGAAAAAGAGCGTCAGCGTCTCGCAGAGCTGAAGGAAGTCTCGATGACCCAAAAAGCAGCGCTTGAGAAAGCAGGTCGCTTGACGATCGCCAAGCAAATCGGTGAAAACGATGCCATCTTTGGAACGGTCACCAACCAAGATGTGGCAGATGTGATCAAGCAAGTCACAGGTCAAGACATCGATCGGCGGGGAATCACCGTTCCCGATGTTCACAAGATTGGTGACTATAAAGCTGAGATCAAGCTGCATCCTGAAGTGACTGCGACGGTGATGATTCAGGTCGTTGCAAGTTAGGGTTAAGAGTCGAGGGTTGCATCAGGTCTTCTGATGACAATCCTCAACTCTTAGTACAAGGCTACTATTCTTTGCTAAACTATCGTTGTATAGTGATGGGGTCGAGTGGAGCATTTGAGGCGGTGGCTCACCCCTAAAAATGCCCTTAATCTGCGGTAGCCGCCTGATCATGGCTCAAGAACAACTTAGCTTTCAACCCTTTCAAGATCGAGTTCCGCCCCAGAACATTGATGCAGAAGAAGCGATTCTGGGAGGCATCTTGCTCGACCCCGAAGCGCTGACTCGCATTCTCGATTTAATCGCTCCAGACGCGTTTTATCTTAGCGCTCACAAAGAAATTTTTAGGGCAGCGATCGCCCTTCAAAGTCAGGGCAGTGCGACCGATTTGATGAGTGTCACCACTTGGCTTCAAGATCGCGGCTTGCTCGATAAAGTAGGTGGGCAAAATAAATTAGTGCAGTTAGTCGATCGCACGGTGAGCGCGGTCAACATCGACCAATATGCGCAGCTTGTCACCGACAAACATCTGCGTCGTAAATTGATCAAAGTTGGGCAGCAAATTTCTCAGCTAGGGCACGAAACGGCTGAAGATTTAGAAACGGTCTTAGACGACGCAGAGCAGAAGATCTTTAATGTCACTCAGGCACGCCCCCAGCAGGGACTCGTCGCCGCTGCCGATGTTCTCACTCAAACATTCTCTGAGATCGAGCGTCTCTCAACTGGGATGGCAACCCCCGGTCTGTCTTGCGGATTTTATGATCTAGACGCAATGACCCAGGGATTTCAGCGATCGGATCTGGTGATCGTCGCGGGTCGTCCATCCATGGGGAAAACCAGCTTTGTGCTGAATATCGCTCGTAACATTGCGGCTTATCACAAACTTCCGATTGCCATCTTTAGCTTAGAGATGTCAAAAGACCAGCTTGTGCAGCGTCTCTTAGCCAGCGAAGTGCGAATCGAGAGCGGACGACTGCGAGCCGGACGCATCAGTCAAAATGAATGGGAGCCGTTAGGACACGCGATCAGCACTCTATCGCAGTTACCAATTTTTATTGACGACACGCCCAACCTGGGAGCCAATGAGATGCGATCGCAGGCTCGACGACTGCAAGCAGAGCAAGGCGGCGCGTTGGGACTCGTGCTCATCGACTATTTGCAGTTGATGGAAGGCAGCGGCAGCGAAAATCGAGTTCAGGTATTGTCACGCATTACGCGATCGCTCAAAGGTCTGGCGCGTGAGTTAAACGTTCCGGTGATTGCGCTGTCTCAACTCAGCCGAGGCGTAGAATCGAGAACCGAAAAGCGCCCGATGATGTCTGACCTTCGCGAATCGGGATCGATCGAGCAAGACGCTGACCTCGTGATGATGTTATACCGCGATGAATATTACAACAAAGACACGCCCGATCGTGGCATCGCAGAAGTAATCATCAGCAAACACCGCAATGGACCCACAGGCACCGTGAAACTTTTGTTTGAGCCACAGTTTACGCAGTTTCGGAATCTCGCCTCTCCTAACCGAAGTTAGCGACGATCGAGCCAAAACCCTTCCTTAGACACTATCGTTTGGTTTAGGCAATCCTTAATATGGGACTGAATCCAACTCAGCAATCCCAATGATGCTGGTATTATAAATAGTAGTAATCTTACTAATTCATTCGGCAGCCCGTTATGTTGGCGCTTAGCAGGGTGAGAGAATTGAATGCCTCCTTCAGTCAGTCACCGTTAAATTATCTTACTGATTAGCAATCGCCGCAATAGATACAAATGGCTGAGTCTACACTGATCACGGGTCAGCTTACGGCGCTCCCCGGCTACAGAGTTCGGGAGAGCTTGAAGGCAAAACACGTTAGCCTGAGAATGACCGTCCAAGGCGGGCTAGAAGTCATCGTTCCGAAAGGGTTTGATCAGAGTCGCATTCCTGAGATTTTGCACACCAAGCAAAGTTGGATTGCTAAGACAACCGATCGACTCGAAGAACAACGTCAACAACTATCGCTTGAAGCATCTCATGAGTTGCCCGATCGGTTGCAGCTTAGAGCGATCGACCAACGCTGGCAAGTCGAATATCAACCCACTCAGTCTAATCGCGTCACCCTGACCGAAAAAGACAAATCACGGCTGATTTTGCGAGGCTGCACCCAAAACGAAGATGCCTGTAAATCGTTGTTGCAGCAATGGCTCAGCCACAAAGCCTATCAGCGTTTGGTGCCGTGGTTGTGGTTAGTCAGCCAAGAATTAAATCTTCCCTTCAATAAAGCGTCGGTGAGAGGGCAAAAGACCCTCTGGGCAAGCTGTTCTCAGCAGAAAAACATCAGTCTTAACTACAAACTCTTATTTCTGCCGACTCATCTAGTCCGCTATGTGCTGATTCACGAACTTTGTCACACCATTCATCTCAATCATTCATCGCAATTTTGGGGGCTAGTCTTCGAGAAAGAATCGGACTATAAAGCGCTCGATCGAGAACTCCGTAAGTCGAGTCACTATGTTCCTAGCTGGTTAGAGCCTTCGATATTAGACAAGAACGAAGATCAGATCTAGCGATCGACTTCTGTGATAAATTCCTCCTATAGATAGGCGTTGTCAGCACGATCGTCTCTCTAAGCTTGGGCAAGCTGTCATTGAGAGAATTTGCTATGAGCACTGAGCCGACCGAAAGACTTCCTGACCTAGACAGTGACGATGCAGAAGAGCGGAAAGCGAAGACCGTTAACCCAATGGATCTCGTGTATTCAGGGGGTTATGTAGGTGACCCTAGAGAACTGGTTGAAAATCCGGCGGTGACTCCAGAGATGCTAAACGAGCCGGGAGATTTACGGGCAGATGAAATCGATGGAGATTAATAGTCTGAGATCGCGAGTATCTAATCTTGCACAAGCCTACTGACTCATGTCATTAGACCTACAGAAGGCAGCGAGATAGATACTTCGATCGGATGATGATAAGTTCTTCTCACAAAATTAGAGTGTTGCGGTAAATGATCGTCTAGAAGAATTAACCGTCGTCAGCTTCGTGCCGTTTGTTTTACCTGTTTATAACGCTTTAACTGTAAATTATTCTTCAAAGATTGGCTCCAAGACTATTGCCTTTACTCAGCGTGCAGTCATGAAAGTTGCCCTCGTCCATGACTATTTGACGCAGCGGGGTGGAGCAGAGCGAGTCTTTGAGTTGCTCTGCAAACATTACCCTGATGCAGATATTTTCACCTCTCTCTATGATCCCCAGCATTCGATCGACTTTGGCGATCGCCAAGTATACACCACTTATTTGCAGCGAATTCCTTCTGCGGCTAAACACTTCAAACTGTTAGCCCCTTTCTATTATTCGGCGTTCCGTGCCCTTGATTTGAGTGACTATGATTTGATTATTAGCAGCAGCACAACGTTTGCAAAAGGGGTAAAAAAGCGTCCTGATGCAAAGCACGTTTGCTTTTGTCATAATGTCACTCGCTTTTTGTGGGACACCAAAACCTATCTGCGAGAATATTCTGCATATCGACGGTTTTATCCTTTAATCGAGTCGCTGTTTCAACAAATGCGAAAGGCAGATTTGGCGTTTTCTCAAGAGCCAAGTTTGTATGTCGCAAACTCTAGCGTTGTGGCACGGCGGATTCAAGAGATCTATAAAAAACCCGCTTTGGTCATTAATTATCCGATCGACAGCGCTCAGTTCACGTTCTCAGACCAAAAAGAGGACTTCTATCTAGCGTCAGCTCGGTTACTCAGCTATAAACGGATCGATGTCATCGTCGAAGCGTTTAACTGGTTGGGATGGAAGCTCGTGATCACCGGAGATGGACCAGAACGAGAAAACTTGCAGGCTCGTGCTTTAAAGAACATTCAGTTTCTAGGTCACGTCAGCGATGTCGATCGTAAGCATCTACTGGCAAAGTCTCGATCGGTGATTGTGACGGCACTCGAAGATTATGGTTTGGTTCCGATCGAGGCAAACGCCAGTGGAACGCCCGTGATTGCCTATGGTATGGGAGGAGTGTTAGACACTCAAGTTCCTGGCAAGACAGGCGTGTTTTTCAAGTCACAAACGCCAGAATCACTGCACAATGCCTTGCTCGACGCAAGCGAGATACCCTGGGACTACCGCACCATTCGTCACCATGCCCTCAGCCATTTCTCAGAAAGCGTCTTTTTCGACTCAGTAGATCGGGTGGTTAAAGAGGTCTGTCTGGCATAGCAACGGTGGCTTTAACAACTCAACGTTCTTTCAGTTAAGGAGTTCCGATCGTGGCTCAGAGCAATCTAAATTTAATCACGGTTGCCGACCCTGATCCGGGATATGGACAACTGCTGTCGGTGCTGATGCGGCGGCGGCTGTGGCTGATTGGCGGGTTGGGGCTATCGCTGTTGGCAGCGGCGGCGTTGACGCTATTTTCTAAACCGACTTATCGTAGCTCAATGCAACTGCTGAGTGAGTCTAATTATCGCAGTCGCAAAACAGACGCAACGGTCAACCCCCCATCATTTGCAGACTCGAATGTTGAGATTGACAATGCCACGCAGTTAAATTTGATGCGATCGTCGCAGCTTCTGCAACGTGCGGTGGATCAGTTGAAAATCAGCGATCCCGACCTGACGGTAGGGGATCTGCAAAAAGGACTCACCGTTAGCCAAGTGATGGAGCAACGAGGCAATGACAAGATCAACACCAGCATCTTTGATGTTGTTTACGTTGACCACGATCGTCAAAAGACCCAAGCCGTTTTGCAGGCGCTTCAGCAGGTTTATCAGCAGTATAACCTTGAGCAGCAAAAGTCGAGATTGACCAAGGGCTTAAGGTTTATTGACGAACAGATCCCCATAGTTGAGGCGCGAGTCAATCAGGCAGAAGCCGCACTAGAGCAGTTTCGCAAAACTCAAGATTTGATTGATCCCGAACTTCAGTCAAAGGCAACGGTCGATTCTCTCGCGGCAGTGCAGAGAGATCAGCGGACAAACCGGACTGAGTTGCAGGATCTGAAAGCTCGCAATGGGGCACTTCAGCAGCAGCTAGGGCGATCGCCTCAACAGGCTGCGATAGCGGCGCGATTGAGCCAATCATCTCGCTATCAGGCGTTGCTTAACGAGATTCAAAAGACCGAGGTGGCGACCGTTCAGCAGCAGTTGCGGTTTAAAAAGGGTCCGTTTATCGATCAGCTTCGCGAACAGCGACAGAGACAGCAAGCCCTTTTGCAGCAAGAGGTGCAGCGCATTTTAGGAGCGCAAGCAGGGGCGATTGCTCAGTCGGGTGATAGTTTGATCTCGATCGGGCAGCTTGGAGAAAACGATCTCAAATTTGCCAGCTCACTGGTGGAGTCTCAAGTCAACTTAGTGGCGGCTCAAGCGCGCGATCGCAGCCTCACCAATAATGAGCTACAGCTTCGGGCTGAGCTAAAGCGATTTCCGAGTCTGCTGGCTGAATACAATCGCCTTCAGCCCACTGTGCAGGTGAATCGCGACACCCTACAGCAGTTGCTCAAAGCCAGACAAGATCTAGGGCTAGAAATTGCCCGTGGCGGGTTTGATTGGCAGGTGGTTGAGCAGCCAAAAGTTGGGCGACAAACGGGTCCAAGCTGGCTGCGAAATTTGCTGCTAGGAGCCGTGGGTGGCTTGATGTTAGGAGGGGTTGCTGCCTTTTTGCGAGAAGCTGCCGATGATGCGGTTCGCACCTCTGAAGATTTCAGGAAGCAAGTTTCGCTCCCGCTGTTGGGCATGGTGCCGGATGTGCCATTAGGAGAGATCAATCCCCGATCGATGATGCCTTTCCAGAGAACCGAAACTCTGGCTCCTTCAATGATGCAGGTGATTCACTGGGCACCGTTTCGAGAGTCGCTAGATCTGATTTACAAAAACATCCAGCTATTGACGGCAGCGAATCCGCTGCGATCGCTGGTGGTCACGTCTGCGTTAGCCGGAGAGGGAAAATCGACGATCGCGCTAGGGCTAGCGATTAGTGCAGCGCGACTGCATCAGCGAGTATTGGTTATTGACGCTGATCTGCGCCGTCCGGGGCTGCACAAACAGCTTGAATTGCCCAATGAGCAAGGATTGTCGAATCTGCTGTCGAGCGATCGGATGCCCAGCCAAAGTGTGATTCAGCCAGCAGGCAACTACAGCGATCTGTCGATTTCGGTGTTGACAGCGGGTCCGGCTCCGAGCGATCCCGTTAAGCTGCTCAGTTCTCGGCGCATGAAGGAACTGATGGCAGTGTTTGAGCAAACCTACGATTTAGTGATTGTCGATGTGCCCCCGGTCTTAGGAATCGTTGATGCAATGCTGGCAGCTTCGTTTTGTGATGGAACGTTGATGGTCGGCAAAATTGGGCAGGTGACGCGCCAAGAAGTGACGCAAGCCGTGACAGCGATGAATCGGTTAAATCTGATTGGCATGATTGCTAATGGCGCGACTCTTCCTAGCAATCAGTATTATCGGAACGTGCCAGCTTATTAGAGATAGCTGCAAGGATTTGAAGTCCTCTAGTTTAGGATCGTGGATTAAATAAGAGCCGGATTTGCCCTCACCCCAGCCCTCTTCCTAAGGAGAGGGAGCAAACGTCTAGTTCCCTTTCTCCCTGGGGAGAAGGGGTTAGGGGAGGGCTTGCCCCACTTCGTGAGGAGGGTAACCCCGTTTTGCAATGACTGACCTCATTTAATTCATGATCCTTAGGGGACTTTCTGATGCGATCGGATCTCAGAAACTAGATGAAAAAACACGATCGTAGTTTCAAAATCTTTTAAAGGATCGGTGAAACACTCACACGATTGTTCTCGACTGAACGAGCTTCAATAGAGTTTGTGTCGATGAATTTATGAGTGCGATCACCTCTCGCAAAGTGAGGGATCAAGAGTTGGACGTTCCTTGCGGGAGATATGAACTTCTGTTAGAAGAAACTATATTACTGGGATCACAGATTAGGCTTTCAAGAATTCTACATTTTTTGTATAGAAGCCTACTTTCTTGTGCAAGAGGTGATCAACAGACGTTAATTACTTCTTAATTGATAGTGTGTATCCTTTATTACTTAAAAAATTATCCTGCCTTTTCTTTACTTACATGACTCAAGTTCCATGAACAAAGACCTATGCGAGATTTCACTTCTAGACTCAAAATCAGAGACTCTGTATCTAACCTGATGTAGATTCTTTTTCTCGCTCACTCATTAACATTTGGGTTATTCAATACTTCATGTAGATGAAGAGGATTTAGGAATTTATCTGGACTGAACTGCCAATAGACAAAGCAGTTGTATTGATTCGCTCATCTCAATTTGTGCCTCTTGTTGTAATCCCAGCCAAACTCCTATGACGACTTTTAATCCTTCAACTTTGCAGGAAAGCCGTTCTTTAATCAGGGAACGATCGAGTGTTGAATCTCCTGGATGTGTGCTTAAATGGCGGCAAAAACAGTTGCTCGTCTTGCAATCTCCTCAGCAGACTCCTCCCCATCTCCCCCCTCTGACTAACGAACAGTGGCTGATCGACTGTCTCAACCACTCGCCGATTCGCTTAGTGAGAATTGATCCAGGCGTGGGCGAAACCGGACTAAGATTTTGGGCAAATGCCTGTAAGCGATCGGGCAAGATGCTCTATTTGAGATTGCCCAATACTTCCCGGCTTCCCAATCGCGTCAGCGTTTCTTGGGGATGTAAGCGCCTGTTAGACTTGAGTCTAGCGTCGTTGATGCTGTTGCTGTTGAGTCCGTTGATGGTGGCGATCGCGGTGTTGATCAAGCTTCATACACCGGGTCCGATCATGTTTCAGCAGTGGCGAGTTGGGCAGCGAGGCAAACTATTCAAGGTGTTCAAGTTTCGCACGATGACTGTTAATGCTGAACGAGAGCATCATCAAGTGATGGCAGGGCAGGTGTCAACAAACTTGCACAAACGGGAGGACGATCCCCGCATCACCTCCTTGGGCAAATGGCTGCGAAAATATAGCCTGGATGAGTTGCCTCAACTGTTCAACGTGCTGCGAGGCGAAATGAGCCTCGTCGGACCGCGACCCTGGGCGCTTTATGACGCAGTTCGCGTTCGTCCAGATAGGTTGCAGCGGCTAAATGCACTGCCCGGAATCACAGGCGCATGGCAAATTGAATCTCGATCGCACCTCCTCGATATTGACACGGTGAACGATCGTGACTTGGAATATCTGCGAAACTGGTCTTTGACAGAAGATTTAAAAATTCTGTTGAGAACAGTGCCCAAAGTGCTATCAGGATTTGGGGCGTGTTGAGCTAAACCAAGAAAACTTTTAATGAATATCCATGCGATTTAAGTGTCTCAACGGTGTGCGGAGAGGAGTCAAAGCTACGCGATTTTGGCAAGACAACTCCTTGATTTTGAGAGAATTTCGATTCTTCCCGTGGGTTGCGATCGCGGCGATTTTCTTTGCGCTGTGTGCTGCCTCCTTTGAAGGGTTTGGGTTTGGCTTTCTCTTAGCGTTTCTGCAAAGCCTCGTCAGCCCAACGGCTACCCCCTTTAAAACCGGGGTCAACTGGTTTGACCTCTGGGTTTTGGGGATCAACACATCCACGACGAGCCGCCTCTATCGAGTGTCGGGTTTGATTCTCGCCTCCACCTGGATTCGAGCCGGATTTAACTACTTGACTCAGGTTTACACTGAGTTGACTCAGCAAAAGCTCGTCGATCGACTCCGCAAACAGATTTTTGAACAACTGCAATCCGTCAGCCTCAGCTATTTTGGCAAGACTCATTCGGGGCAGTTGATCAACACCCTGACTGGTGAATTGGGTCGATTGCAGTCAGCCTTTTCGCTGATCGCTTTCATGATTTCTAAGGGATTAACGCTGATCGTCTATGCCGTGTTGATGTTTACAATCTCCTGGCAGTTGACGGTGATTTCTTTAATGTTGTTCACACTGTTAGCTGTCGGGTTGTCAACGCTGAACGCACGAGTGCGTGAAAGCAGTTTTGCCGTCTCGACTGCATCAGGAGCGTTTGCAACCATTTCGCTAGAGTTTATTAATGGAATTCGCACGGTGCAAGCCTCAGCGACTCAGGATTATGAGCGCAAACGCTTTTACCAATCTAGTCAGGAGATGCTGAGAAGCAGCATGAAGGCGACCACTCACAGCGCGATCGTGCGACCCATAGCAGAAGGGTTAGCCACGACCGTCTTGATCAGCATGATCATTGTGGCGATCACAATATTTGTCGCGAACGGAACGCTACAAACCGCGTCGCTGTTAACGTTTCTGTTTATTTTGTTTCGGCTCGTTCCGGCGGTGCATGAGTTGAACGGCAACCGGGCACAGTTGAGCGGCTATGGAGGCACGATCGCCAATATTAC
>Ga0209100_1000458_pt1 | contig 35678 bp, 28 predicted proteins | sample lystaG_FD_185480 | JGI IMG/M metagenome (GOLD analysis project Ga0209100, IMG submission 185480) | Glacier valley bacterial and archeal communities from Borup Fiord, Nunavut, Canada, to study Microbial Dark Matter (Phase II) -... | ecosystem: Environmental > Aquatic > Freshwater > Ice > Glacier ... | reverse complement strand
TTTCTCTTAATAAAGGCAATGAACTGATTTCCATCACAGACGAATTCGAGCATGTACGCAATTATTTAGTCATTCAGAGTATGCGGTACAAGAATAAATTTGACTACACCCTGTCTATAGCGGATGAGGTCCGGTATTGTAAGACTATCAAGCTGATCATCCAGCCGGTGGTTGAGAACAGCATATATCATGGAATTAAAGAGATGAAGGAGAAGGGGCGGATTATCATTGCTGCCTTTCGGGATGAGGATAGTCTTGTCATTACAATTACAGACAACGGGATAGGAATGGAAGAAAACATATGTGATTCCATCCTGAAAAAAGAGTCGCAGGGAGCCAAAAACGGAGGCTCCGGAATAGCAGTTAAAAATGTGAATGAACGCATCAAACTGCATTTTGGAGACAAATACGGCCTATCCTATGTGAGCACAAAAGATAAAGGTACAATTGCGACACTTTTGCTTCCGATCATAGAGAATATTATAGAGTAGGAGGGACCGTCGATGATAAGTAATAAATGGATCAGGCTCATATCAGCAGCGATGTGCCTTCTTGTTATAGGTTCATCCGGCTGTGGGGATAATTCCGGCAGAACAGCAGATTCATCACTGTTGAATCTGCCCGCCCAAACACAGCTTGAGACGGGTTCAAGCGAGACCGGGGAACCGGACCAAATTGTAATCGGAGCAACGCTTGCAAGTGAGACTTCGGCGTATCTGATAGGACTAAGTAAATATATGCATGAGGCGGCGGTGGAATCCGGTGCGACACTCATTCTGGAACACGCGTCCTGGGACGCTGAACTTCAGGTTATACAGATCAACCAGTTCATTAAAGATAAGGTGGATGCAATTATTGTTGTGCCCGTGAATGCCAAACTGCTTCTTGCGCCTTTAAAGAAAGCTCAAAAGGCGGGGATCCCTGTCATCAATCTGAATATGAAAGTGGACTCTATCTCATCTGAATATATTGATACCTATGTCGGTGCCAGCAGCTCTGAAGAGGCAGCCCTTGCTGCGGATATGTTTATAGAAATTATGGGTGGGAAAGAGAGTGCCGGAGGGAAAATCGCAATCATAGAAGGTGCTCCCGGAAGTGATCCGCAGATCTATAGGACGCAGACGTTTATTGAGCAGCTGACGCCGTACCCTGAAATAGAAATAGTCGCCATACGCAGCGGAGGATGGGACCGGTCAAAGTCAAAACTGGTAGCAGCAGACATAATAAGGAAAAATCCGGACCTGCAGGGGATTTACTGTCAAGACAGCAATATGGCCATCGGCGCTATTGAGGCCATTGAGGAACTTGGTCTGGAGGAACAGATACTTGTTGTTGGAATTGGTGAAGACGAAGAATACCTGCAGGCGATAATGGATGGAAGGCTTTATGGTTTGGTTACGCAGCCCCCGGAGTATGAAGGGAAATACAGTGTTTATTGTGCCATATGGGCGGCCGAGGGAGAAACACTGCGTCCCTGGTACAAAGATCCGATACAAGTTGTAACCCTTGAAAATATTGAAGAATATGAAAATTCAACCAAGTAACAGCCAGGTAATAGCTCAAAAGTGAACCCCATTTCTCCAAATATGAAAAAAGCGACCACTCCGATGAAAAAATTGAATTCAATTTATCATCGGAGTTTTTTATAGTTATCTCAAGAAATCCACCGAACAAAATGGAGGTTTAAGGAATGAAGAAGTTTTTAAGTCTAGTAGTGTGTGCTGCCCTTGCCGCTTCAGTGCTTACCGGATGTAGTTCAACAACTGCCGAAACAACCAAAACTGCCGAAACAACGAAAGCTGCCGCGGCCGATACCACAGCTGCTGCCGCTGAAGAAACCAAAAGCGATTCTGATCTTGTTATCGGCTCCGTCATTATGAACACATCAGGAGAATGGTTTGCTGAAGTTATCAAAGGAATGGAAACGGCTGGAACTGATCTGGGCGTAACCGTTAAAATTGTCAGTTCTGACAATGAAGTATCTAAAGAGTCTGATAACGTGGCAACACTAATCGCTCAGGGCGTCGATGCTATTTGTATCGCCCCTCTTTCAGCAGACGCTTCCATTGCAGCCGTTGAGTCATCCGTAACAGCAGGTATTCCCGTTGTTACCTGGAATACGACAGTAAATACAGAGACATCCGGATTTGTCGGCGTATCCAACTATGACCTTGGCGGAATGACCGGTGAATATGTTGCCCAGTATGTAAAAGATAATTTCCCGGACGGATGCAAGATCGCGCTTCTTACAAACAGCAGCTATGAAGTTGGCGTTGAGAGATGCAACGGATTTAAGGACGCTATTAAAGATGTTGCCGGTCTGGAGATTGTAGCAGCACAGGATGCTGAACTGCAGGAAGAAGGACTCGACATTACAGAACAGATTCTGACAGCCAATCCTGACATTGATATTATCTGGGCATGGAATCAGATGTCAGTTCTGGGATGTGTTGCGGCTCTGCAGAATGCAGGAAACAGCGACATTGTTGTTATGGGAACAGACATGAGTCTTGAGATTGCAAAAGCTATGCTCAGTGACACACTCAAGCTTCAGGCGATTACTACACAAATGCCATACGAAATTGGCTACAATGCTGTCGCCAATGCAGTAAAAGCTGCCAGGGGCGAGACAATCGACGCCAAAATGCTGATTCCCCTAAAGACATACATCAAAGAAAACACTGCAGAAATTGAACAGTACATTACTGACCATAAGGATCTTGCTGCTTAAAGCCTACTGGATGTATTAAATATCATGTTTTGTGCAAGCGAATATGTATTGGTGTGTAAGGTGCCCTGCATTCGCAGGACACCTTACATTCTTTAAAGGGGAAAGAAGCATTCTCCGGCGGAAATAAAAAAGCTTCACAAAGTGAAAAAATAAGTGAAATGAAGGTGAGACAAGTGTCCGACATTATATTAAAAGCAGAAGGTATAACAAAACGGTTTGCAGGAACAACAGCACTTGACCATGCGAGTCTGGAAGTTCGAAAAGGCGAAATTCATGCTTTGGTCGGCGCAAACGGCGCAGGGAAAAGTACGATGATCAAGATTATTGCCGGAGCCTATTCAAAAGATGAAGGCATCGTGTACCTCGACGGCAAGGAAATGGTTATCAAATCGACGCAGGAAGCAAGGAAACTTGGAATAAGTGCGGTTTACCAGGAATTCAGTCTGATAAACACACTGACAGTTGCCGAGAATATCTTCATGGGTAAGCTTCTCAAAAAAAACATGGGTCCTGTCCAGAAAATTGATTGGAAAAAAATCAATTCAGAGACTAAGAAAATTCTTGCGCTGCTTGAGGTGGATATTAAGCCGGATACTGTTGTCGGGCACTTAAGTGTAGCTCAAAAACAAATGGTTGAAATTGCCAAAGCCCTGTCAAATGACATCAAACTTCTCATTATGGATGAGCCCACTGCTTCTTTATCCGATCACGAAATAGATAACATGTTCAAAGTTATCAAAGGATTAAAGGAAAAGGGTATCAGTATTCTCTATGTGTCGCACCGGCTTGAAGAACTTCCGGTTATTTGTGACAGAGTATCTATTTTCAGAGACGGACAATTTATTGTAACTCTCGATATTGCGGATGCCCCCAAGAATGTGCTGATTGAAAACATGGTGGGTATGTGCGTCATAAATACAGAGAAATCGGATAATGTGTCGGATGTTGTGCTTTTGGAAGTAAAGGATTTCTGTTCAAAAAACAAATTCCAGAACGTGAATTTCAAACTTCATAAAGGTGAAATCCTGGGTATAGCCGGTCTTGCAGGCGCAGGAAGAACAGAAGTTGTCAGAGCACTTTTCGGTGCGGATTCGAAAGATTCGGGAACGGTTTATATAAATGGCAAAGAAGTAAAGATCAATAATCCTGGGGACGCCAAGCGGGCCGGAATTGGCTTTGTAACGGAAGACCGCAAGGAAGAAGGTCTTATTTTGAATATGGAACTTCATACCAATATAGGGATGACAATTCTTAGTAAGCTCATGAGGCACGGAAGACTTAATACGGCAAGGGAAGAAGAGATAACAAATGATTATATTAAGTCTCTTTCCATTAAATGCAGGAGCGGCCGCCAGGCCGCCAGGGATTTGAGCGGCGGCAATCAGCAAAAAGTTGTAATTGCCAAGTGGCTGGCGACCCAGCCGCAGATTCTTATTATGGATGAACCGACCCGCGGTATTGATGTTGGATCCAAAAATCAGATTTATGCCCTGATAAATTCTCTGGCGTCCCAGGGCATAGGCGTCATTATGATCTCTTCAGAACTTCCGGAGGTTCTGCAGGTCTCCAACAGAATTCTCGTTCTTGCTGCCGGAAAAGTAACAGCGGAACTGCCTAATGAAAATCTGACACAAGAGATCCTTCTTCACTACGCAACCAGTCAAACAGCAATATAATTCAGGAGGTCATCATGAAGACTATCAAAATAAACGCCAAGCAATTTATTATGAAATATATAATGTATTTTGTTCTGGTCCTGATGTGCATTATTTTATCCATTATGAATGAAAATTTCCTGTCTACAGCCAATCTTATGACGATTGTCAAACAAATTTCGATCCAGTCAATTGTAGCCATTGGTATGACAATGATCATAATTACCGGAAACATTGATTTAAGCGTCGGATCAATCGTCGCATTTGCATCTGTTATCGGAGCAATGATGATGAGAAGCGGCCTTCCCATTCCCGTAGCTATCCTTTTGACACTTCTTGGCTGCGGAATTTTGGGACTTGTTTCCGGAGGCGTTACCGCAAAGCTCAAGCTTCATTCCTTTTTGGTCACATTAGCTCTTATGCAGGCTTTCAGAGGACTCGCACAGACATTAACCGGAGGATATCCTATCGCCGGACTTCCGGACTCCTTCGGAATCATTGCATCCGGGTCGATCGGACCTGTTCCTTATCTTGTTATTTACATGATCGCTTTCTATGCATTTTTCATTTACCTTATGAAATATACAGCTTTTGGACGTTCCATATATGCAGTCGGCGGCAATCAGGAATCAGCGAGACTGTCCGGTATTAATATTGAAAAAGTTAAGACTCTTGTGTTCGTTATTTCTTCCATGCTCTGCGGCGTAGCCGGCATCCTTCTGACAGCCAAGGTTCGCTCGGGTGATCCGACAAGCGCAAGCGGATGGGAGATGGATACCATCGCCGGCGCCATTATCGGCGGAACAAGCATGGCGGGCGGCGAAGGCGGACTCGGCGGCACTATTATCGGACTTCTTTTTATTGGAATCCTAAGTAACGGAATGGTGCTTCTGGGCGTCAACCCATATACACAGACAGTTGTTAAAGGACTTGTTATTTTCCTTGCTGTTATTTTGAACAGTATTCAGAAAAAGAGCAAAGAATAATAGAGTACAGCAGAGTGGTGACGCCGGCAATTGCCGCGTGAAAGGATAAAAATATGAATAGTATAGAACGTTTTTATGCGACTATTGAACGTAAACCTGTAGATCGGCCGGCAGCATGGCTCGGTATGCCCGACATCTATGCACAGCCCGCACTGTTTGATTATTATGGCGTTAAAAACCTGCATGAATTGAAGCTGGCAGTAGGTGATGACTTTTATTCCGTTGATCTGCCGTATCAGTCCCCCACAGCATCAGCCATATATGCGGCTTTTGACTGGTATGGTGAAGGTGCTGTAAGCGAGCACGAGAGGACCCTAACCGCTGACGGGTGCTTTAAGGAAGCTGAAGAAATTGAAGACCTCGATTTTTTCAAGTGGCCGGAACCTGCTGATTATATCGATGTTGAGCAGTGCAGGCGCATAGTAGAAGAAGCACCTTCTGACAAAGTAGTACTTGGTATGCTTTGGTCCTGCCATTTTCAGGATACCTGTGCCTCTTTCGGCATGGAGACAGCGCTAATGAATATGATTTCCATGCCGGAAGTATATCAGGCTGTTGATGAGAAAATCGTTGAATTCTATTTGAAAGCTAATAAGATCTTCTATGAAGCTACCAGGGGTAAGCTTCATGCGGTCCTGATCGGTAATGACATGGGTACCCAAAGAGGATTGATGCTTTCTCCGGAAATGATCAGGAAATTTATTATTCCCGGCTGCAAAAAGCTTGTTGATCAGGCACACAGCTACGGACTCAAAGTCATATATCATTCATGCGGTTCCATAGATGCTGTTATTCCTGACCTTATCGCGGCCGGCGTGGATGCCATTCATCCGATCCAGGCATTGGCAGCAGGGATGCAGCCGGACAATCTTAAAGCAAAATTCGGCGGCCAGGTTTCCTTCTGCGGCGGCGTAGACACGCAGGAGCTGCTGGTGCACGGGTCCCCTGAAGACGTAAAAAACAAAGTGCATGAACTGCGTGAATTTTTCCCGACGGGGCTTATTATTTCACCCAGTCACGAGGCGATTATGCCGGATGTGCCGCCGGCCAATATTAAGGCTCTGTTTGACGAGGCAACACTAGTTTATTAAGCAGGTGCAGTGATTTAAAGCGGGGGAGAGTATATGATGAGAAGAATAGGCGAGATGATCAAAATAAGACCGGAAAAATTGGCTGAATATAAAAAATATCATGCTGATCCATGGCCGGAAGTAACGGCGATGATCGAATCCTGCAACATTCACAATTACTCAATTTACCAAAGAGGTGATTATCTTTTTGCTTATTACGAGTATACTGGAGAGGACTTTGAAAAAGACATGAAGAAAATGGCGGCAGATCCGAAGACCCGGGAGTGGTGGGACGTTGTCAAACCGTTCCAGGAACCCCTCGCAGATAGAAATGACGGGGAATGGTGGTCTGGGATGGAAGAAGTTTTTCATCAGAATTAAGGGATGCGGGCTACGTGCAGATAAGAGAGGGAATGAAATGGATTTACAGGAATTATCACTTGCAGTAGAACAGGGCAAAGGAAAAAGAGTCAAAGAACTTGTCAACCAGGCCGTCGAAGAAGGTATGTCTGTTAAGGTGATTCTTGATGATGGACTCATAAGTGCCATGAGCAGCATCGGAGAAAAATTCCGCCTGAATCAAGTATATGTACCGGAGATGCTTGTAGCAGCACGCGCTATGTCCATGGGACTTACGATTCTTGAACCGCTGCTGACGGCAACCGGCGTAAAGCCTCTGGGTAAAATAGTCATAGGAACAGTAAAAGGCGATCTGCATGATATAGGAAAGAATCTGGTTGCCATGATGATGAAGGGAATGGGCGCTACCGTCTATGATCTGGGCGTTGACGTCCCTGAGCACACCTTTGTTGAGAAAGCAGAAGAAATTGGCGCTGATATTATCTGTCTTTCCGCCCTTCTTACAACGACCATGCCGTCTATCGGGGATGTAATCAGGGATTTTGAAAAGTCAGGCGTACGAAGCAAGTACTACATTATGATCGGCGGCGCGCCGGTCAGCCAGGCTTTTGCGGATCAGGTCGGAGCCGATACCTATACAGCTAATGCAAGCGATGCAGCTGATGCGGCAAAAGCATATTTGCTCTCTTTAACAAAATAAGGATATAATGGAGCAGAATGAATGGTACGGACATCTGATTCTGCACGGGTATGAGCAGTATCAAAAAAGAGTCTGAAATCAATGTTTCAAACAGGATTTCAGGCTCTTTTAGTAGATTTTTAGAAGGTCTTATGAGAAAAACAAAACTGCAGACACGATATTTTTTCTCCTATGTATTGCTGGCGCTTGCAATCGTAGGTGTTTTTTCTGCATTCTTTTTCCAATATACTTCAAATGTGCTCATCGAAAGAGAAACACAAAATATTGTAAATCTGACATCAACCTTCCAGACACAGACAGATGAAGCATTAAAGACAATGGACACGGTCTCGATTAATATCGGATACAGTAATTTGATCATGTCCAATATCGAGGAGTACTTCTCTGAGGAAACAGACAGGTTGTCGAACGCCAATTCCCTGGCGCAGCTTTTTGTCGCTATTAACGGAACAGACACGCGGGTTGCGCAGATTAATATCTACGATTTCAGCGGCGGCGTCGTTGGTTTCGGACGGACGAATGTCACAAAGACGCTGGAGTTATCGGAACTTGACTGGTATGAGCCTACTCTTGCACTTAACGGCAGTAAATTCGTCTCGCTTCCATACAGTACGGACGCACTTTCCAAGGCGACAAAAGTAAGTGTGTACTACATGTCTTTATACAGGACGTATTTTAATAGATATGGAAAACAGACCGGATTTATCGAAACGGTTCAAAACTGCAAAACAGTTTTCAAAAATGTTATCTCCTATCAGAAGAAGAACGATTATATACCGACAGTCTATATATATGACCCGGATGGAACACTCATTTACCCGTTCGATCCGACAGATATTACAGATACTTCTTCGTACTCCTATTACTACGATGCGCAGAAAGAGGGCACAAATAATATTTTGCTGACAAATCCTGAGACGGACAGCCGGGAGTTGATGGCCTATAAAAAATCCACTTACAGCGGCTGGACATATATTACCGTTCAGCCGGAAGAAATTATCCTGGCACCCGTACAGACATTATCAAAGCTGCTGATTGCTTTTGTTTTGATTATGCTGGCAGCTGCAAGTTTTCTTTCGTTCTATATGACGCGCCGACTTATCAAACCAATCACCCAACTCCGGAATATCATCAGGAAGACAGAGCTTACAACTCTTGGAGAGATCCAGGGCAGTCCTCTGCATTCATCCTTTGATGAGATGGAGGAACTGAATCAGGCCTTCCAGGGAATGAGCTCCGATTTGAAGACCTCCATGAATGAACTGATTAATTCCAAACAGCAGGAAATGAAGTCCAGAAGTATTGCCCTGCAGTCACAGATAAATCCGCACTTTTATTATAACTCGCTGTCGAGTATCATTATCCTTGCAGAAAACAATCAGGCAGAGGACGTCGTGACACTTTGCAGAAACCTCAGTAATATAATGAGATACATAACGGATGGATCGTCCCCGACTGTATCAATCCGCGAGGAACTCGATTATATTGAGAAGTATCTTTACTGCATGAAGGTTCGCTATCAGTCCAGTCTGAACTATGTGATTCGTGTTGATGAATCTATTATGGACACTGAAATTCCCAGATTAATTATTCAGCCGCTTGTTGAGAATGCGCTGAAGTATGGCACCAACTGCAACCCGCCCTGGAGTATCACAATAATCAGCACGGTCTGCGAAGATTTTTGGAGAATCGATGTGACTGATTCAGGAAATGGTTTTACAGGGGAGGCCATTGAATTAATAGACAGCCGTATTCAGACTGCTAATGAAACAGGAGGAATGCCACAGATATCAATTGACGGAATGGGACTTTTAAATGTGTATTCAAGATGGAAGCTCTATTGCGGCGACGATATAATATTCTCCTGTAAAAATACTGAAACGGGCGGTGGCGTGGTCTCGATAGGACGTCGCATTTCAAAAACAGAACAGGAAAAGCTGTGAAATTTCAAAGGAATATAGTGAGCGAACTGTGAGATAATTATTCATGGAATTGTAAACCGCGTGAAAAACATAAAATGGGGATTTCGAAAGGAATAGAACATGGGATGTGCCAGATATACAGTTATTGTTGCTGAAGATGAAGAATTGCTTTTGAATAACCTGATTCAGAAGATTCAGAGTACAGATCTGAACTTTGAAGTTGTCGGCAAAGCACAGACCGGCGCCCAGGCACTTGATCTTGTAGAAGAGTTATCGCCGGATCTTATCATATCGGATATTAGAATGCCCGTAATTGACGGGATCACTTTTCTTGAGACTGTGTATAACAAATATCCATACATCAAAACCATAATAATCAGTGGTTTCTCCGATTTTGAATATGCCAAAAGAGCCATCAAAATACAGGTGTCTGAATATTTGCTGAAACCCATTGATCCCAAGGAATTATATAATTCGCTCCTTAATATAAAGAACAAAATCGAGCTTGAGAGAAGTGTGTATTCCGATATTTTTGACGAGTCTCTGTCACGGAGTACGCCGGAACAAATCGCCAAGGCTCTTAAGGATCATATTACATGCAACTACAATCAGGATATTAATATCAATCTGATAGCGAACAGCATGAACTTTTGTGCATCCTATCTGACAAAGATTTTTTCCCAGCAATTTGAAATAACGCCCTCCAAGTATATTATTTCGCTTAGAGTATCGAAAGCGAAAAATCTGTTATCACATAACCAGGAGCTCTCCATAAAACAGATCGGAGAACTAATTGGCTATTATGATCAGGGATATTTCAGCCGCATTTTCAAAAAGTACACAGGAATGAGTCCTTTTGAATTCAGGGAAAACGTCTCCGGAAGCATTGGCAATTTTTCTGATTCTGACAAGTAAGTAGCTTCAAATAAGCTGTTAACAGCAATTTTCTGTTCTTTTTCGATAGTTTTTGTCATAAATTGGCGAAATTACCGGTTTTTCCATGCCTTCTGCATCCCCTGTGTTTGTGTAGTGTGCCTAAAATAATGGCACATAATATTTTTGTGCTGTTCAATTAGTCAAAAAAGTCCAAATTGATGTTGTGAAAGTGCATAGACCGTATGTCTTGACTTAGGGTATAAATGAGGCATGTAGTACAAAGAGATGCGTGCTATATGACAATAAAAATCCGGGAGTGCACTATGAAGTACAAAAACAACTGGAATGAGACAAAAGAAAAATTCACAAACTGGTGGGCCCATAAGAATACAGGCAGGCCATTAATGGTGGTTGTAGCCAGAAAACCCGGAGCCAGCGAAGAACTTCCGGAAGAACTCGCATACAGGACAATGGAAGAAAAATACAGGGATGCTGAACACATGGTCAGGAGATACCGTTATTTTTGCGAGAACCATGAATTCCTGGCAGAGAGCTTTCCCAATATGAGCGCCGATTTCGGACCTGGTTCTGTGGCGTCATATATAGGATCTGATATCACATTTAATGAAGAGACAGTTTGGTTTAATGAATTTGTTGAAGACTGGACTGCGATTCCTCCGCTGGTTTTTTATCCCGAAAATAAATGGTGGAAAGAACACTATGCATTGGTAAAGAAAGCCAGAGAACTGGCCGGCGATGATTTTTATATAGGAATTCCTGACCTTATGGAGAATATTGATGTCCTTGCTTCCTTGAGAGGCGCTCAGGATATGATCTTTGACATGATTGATGAACCAGAAGAGGTAGAGGAACGAATCCGTCAGGTCAGTAATATCTATTTTGAGTATTACGACAGATTCTATGATCTGGTAAAAGACAGTGAAAACGGTTCCTGCTATACAGTATTCCAGATATGGGGCGAAGGCAAAACAGCCAAGCTGCAGTGCGATTTTTCGGCCATGATGTCTCCCACCAATTTCAGGGATTTCATTGTACAGCCGCTTCGCGAGCAGGGCGCAAAAATTAATAACGTTCTATATCATCTGGACGGCCCCGACGCCATAAAACATATGGATGCCCTCATGGAAATCGACGAAATAGATGCTCTTCAGTGGACAAGCGGCGATCACGGTCCGGACGGCACACTTGAAGACTGGTACGTGATTTATGACAAGGCCAGAAAGGCCGGAAAATCATTATGGATCAAAGTCTATACCGGCGGATTGAATGAGTGGATAGCCGGCGTCGATAAATTGGTTGAGCGGTACGGCTCACACAGCATGTTTTTACATTTTCCGGTAATGTCCATGGAAGAGGCAGATATACTTCTTTCTCATGCGCAGAAGAATTGGAGCGATGTAAAAGGATCCTTAGAATGTTGATCTATTTTGCAGGTCAAGGAGCAAAATTTGAACAAAAAGTCTGAACAGAAAGTCCAAAAGAGTCTGAACAACAAAGAAAAGGAAAACTAGGAGGAAGAACAATGAAGAAGAAACTTTTCAGTATTTTACTTTGTATTGCAATGCTCTCATCCATTGGGGCGGCAGGATGCAGCAGCAAAGTAGACGAAACAACAGCAGCAGCCACAACAACAGCAGCAGCTGCTGACGCTGACACAACAGAAGCAGCGGCAACAGAAGCAGAAGCAACAGCAGCTGATTTTGCCGGTGAAGAACTCAGCATCTTAGTGTCTCAGGGATGGATGGACAGTTACTACGACGGAATCATCGCCAGATTTGAGGAAGCATATGATGTTACCGTTGACCTGCAGACAATTCCTGCTGATCAGTATGATGATCTGCTTCAGTCAAAACTGACAAGCGGCACAGCAACTGATATTTTCTGGATTCAGTCCAATCCTTTCGCCGTTGAGAGTGTTCTTGTTGATCCTGCAGCTTACTGCATGGATTTCACAGGCGCCGCATGGGCTGATGTCATTCCTGCAGAGAGAATTCCTTCCTGCTCAGCCAATGATGTACTTTACGGACTTATGCTCTGGACTAATTCTCCTGAATACATAATGATGTACAACAAGACCCTGTTCACAGAAATGGGAATTACTGAAACTCCGACATCCTATGCGGAACTTCTTGCTGACTGCGAGAAAATTGCAGCAGAAGGCGTTACACCCTGGTTTATTCCCGGTGCTGACGGATGGCAGACACAGCTGGCTTTCTTCCAGATCGGCGGCGTGTATGAGCAGGCACAGAAGGGTCTTTATGATGATCTGAATACCAATACGGCAACTTTCGCAGATAATGCCAAGATGCTTGAAGTCCTTGGACAGATGAAAGAACTCAATGACCTTGGATATTTTGGCGAAGACTGGATTGGTACAGACAGCACAAACATGGCCAATATGTTTGCAGACAGAACAATTGCAATGGCAATGGCAAACCCGGGCTACATCAACCAGGTTGTTGAAGAGACAGGTACAACGGATGAGTTTGGTCTTTTCCTGCTTCCTCTGGGCGACAACCAGACATACCCGACCAATCCTTCAGGCCCTATCATGATGGGTTACAAAGATTCTGAGCATCCTGAACTTGTTAAGGCATTCTTTGACTTTGTAACAACAGAAGAAAGCCTTCAGGAATTACTTGATGCACATACCAACTGGACCAATCTTGCCGTTAACGAAGAAGTAGTGACAATTGAGCAGCACTGGCTTGATGTTGAAGCAGACCTCATGGCAAATGTTGATGATTCCCTGAGACTTACTCCCGTCCTTCAGTCAGGTACAAAATACACGAATGACTACTGGATGGATTTTGGAGCAGACATGATTGCATATTTCACAGGCCAGATTGAAGCCAACGAAGTACTGTCAAACATGGATGCCAACAGAGCCGAATCCGCTGATCTTCAGAGCGATTCCAACTGGCAGTAACCGGCAATAAGTTCTTTAACGAGGTGAGGTGCCGGGAGTGCATATACAAGACTCCCGGCATTCTCATTAAAGAACGGATACATGCGAATAGAACAAATAAATACGATGAATGATCAGACGGGTCTTGCCTACATGAAGAATGATTTAATCCTCAGAGATTGATTAGACATATAGTAGGAAAAAACAGGGGAAAGTGGTGGTTAGCTTTGAATAATAAAAGAACATACCCGCAATGGTTTCTATTAATACCATTAGTACTATACGTTGTATTTTTCCTGGCTCCCAGTCTTTTGGGTATCGCATACTCATTTACTGACTGGAATGCACGCAGCATCAAGGGAATCAATTTTATAGGACTGGAAAACTATATCGAAGTTTTTACATCGAATAAGGATTACACACTCGGTATTTTTAATACACTGCGATTCGCACTTGTTTCAAATGTGGTCAAACTGATTCCGGCTTTGCTGCTGGCGGTTATGCTGCATGAGAACCTCAAAGGAAAGAATGTTTATAGAACGATATTCTATTTGCCTTCAATCCTTCCATTTTTGATTATTGGATTGGTGTTCACATCGATTTTGAATTTTAAGACGGGTCTTTTGAATACTGCACTTGATTTCCTCCATCTTGATTTTCTTAAACAAAAGTGGCTTACTGACTTAGCTGTTGTTTGGAATTCGATATTCGGAGTAGATGCATGGCGCGGTATTGGTTACTGTATGACTATATTCCTGGCTGGGCTTAATGCAATTCCAAAATCCTACTATGAAGCGGCCAGTATCGACGGGGCTAATTTCTTTCACAAGTTTTTCTACATTACACTCCCGATGCTCTCGAGCTCCATTATGATTAATCTTGTTTTCGGTATTGCATACGGACTTAAAGTTTTTGATATCGTGTATGTACTCACTAATGGCGGCCCGGGTCATGCAACGGAGGTTGTTACAACATATTCCTATCAATTGTATGCGAACGGAAAATATGGTATGTCATCGGCACTTAATACAATACTATTCCTCGTAACTGCTGTTATCGGAGTGCTTGTTGTTAAAGGTATGAGCAAACAGGAGGTACAGCAATAATGAAGAAGTTTCAACTGCAAACCGTTATCAAGCATGTCGTGTGCATCATACTAAGCATCATAGTTCTGGCACCTTTATATATGGTTCTCATAAATTCGTTTAAATCAAAGACCGAATCAGCACGCATGAGTCTTTCACTCCCGACAGAGTGGTTTTTCTCCAACTACGCAATCGTCATTGAGCAGGGCAAGCTGCTGCAGGGATTTTTCAATAGCTTTCTGTACGCCGGCGTATCAACTTCGATTGCTGTCCTGACATGTGCGATGGCTGCGTTTGTGCTCTGCAGAAAAAGAACCAAATTGAATAAGGGGCTGTATTTCTTTATTCTAAGCGGACTTTTCTTCCCGATCAACTACGTAACTCTCGTAAAAATACTGACGACATTCGGTGTGGCTAATACCAGATTAGGACTGATCATCGCATTTACCAGCAGTATGATTCCTTTTTGTGTGTTTGTTATCCGGAATTTTATAATAACCATCCCGGTAGAATTTGATGAGGCTGCGCTGATAGATGGAGCAGGACCGGTTAAGCTATTCTTCCAGATCATTGTGCCGCTCATTAAGCCCGTCCTGATTACTGTCTTTATCCTTGAATTTATGGGCGTCTGGAGCGACTTTATGACACCGCTTTATTTGTCAGGATCGAGCAGCATGTGGCCGATGAACCTGGCCGTGTATAACTTCTTCGGTAAAATGACCAGTAACTGGAATTATGTTTTTGCAGATATTGTTCTTACTTGTCTTCCTGTAATACTTCTTTACATCGTAGGACAAAGATATATAGTCGGCGGATTAACATCCGGCGGTGTTAAAGAATAATCAGCATTTCCATGTAAGGCAGGCACGTCTTTACAAAGGTGCCTGCCTTTATGGAAGTCTATGTAAATTCCCTTTAATGACTTCTTCGAAAGAAAGGAAATAACTCGAACATGATGGCAAAAATTGATATTTTGGAGAATGGTATCAGACTATCCTCCCCCAAAGAGACCCTTTGGATCCTTCCGGTTCATGAGAATGTAATCAGGCTGGTAAGTTCAAAAAAGAAAGATCTGTCTTCGGATAAAAGTCTGATGATCACTGAGCAGGAACCCTTTTCGGAGTGGTATACAGAACAGGATGAGAAGAGTTATTTTGTTATTACAGAAAAAATAAAAGTAGCTGTAAATAAGCTGACTTTATCAGCTGCCTACTATAGCCGCACAGGCGACCTCATCTTAAGTGAAGCGGATAAAGATGCACGAAGCCTTGAAGAAATTGATCTTGTGAAATCAAAGTTTGATACAAAGGAAGACCTGCAGATGGAAGTCACGGTCGACGGTCTCCGCATGAAAAACAATGCTGTTGAGACCTATGTTGACAGGACTTCCTATCATGCGAAGATATCCTTTGAATGGCAGGAAAAGGAAGCCCTTTACGGACTCGGATCCCATGAAGAGGGCATCATGAATCTGCGAGGAACACATCAGTATGTGTATCAGCAGAACATGAAGGCCTGCGTCCCCATGCTTGTTTCCAGTAAAATGTACGGAATTCTTATTGATAATTATTCATTTATGACATTTCACGATGATATGTACGGTTCTTATGTCTGGCTGGAGTATGCCGACCAGATTGATTATTATTTCATCTATGGAGAGGACCAAAGAGGTATTACAAAAGCATATCAGCTTCTGACCGGCGCTGTTCCCATGCTTCCTAAGTGGGCGTTCGGATACGTACAGTCCAAGGAACGTTATGTTGATGCGGACGAACTGATTGCCGTGGTTAAAGAACACCGCGACAGGCAGATACCGTTGGACTGCATTGTTCTGGACTGGAGATCCTGGGAGGGCGACCTGTGGGGCGAAAAAGTATTTGACAAGAGCCGGTTCCCGGCACCTAAAGATATGGTTGACAAGCTCCATGAAATGAATGCCCGACTCATGATTTCCATCTGGCCCAATATGGCGCCGGGAGGAACGAATTCAGCAGAAATGCTGAAGAACGGATATATGCTGGGCAACCAGTCGACATACAATGCTTTTCTTGAAGAAGCCAGAAATCTTTACTGGAAGCAGGCAAACGAAGGTCTGTTTTCAAGCGGACTGGATGCCTGGTGGTGTGACTGTACAGAACCTTTTGAGGGAGACTGGAAGGGCGCGATGAAGCCTGAACCTGAGGCAAGAATCGGCGTGAACTGTGATGAAGCACGGCGATATCTGGATCCGGCCTATATCAGCGCCTATTCCCTCCTGCATTCCAAAGGAATCTACGAAGGACAGCGAAGCGTCAGATCAGACAAGCGAGTTGTCAATCTGACAAGGTCTTCTTATGCAGGGCAGCACAGATACAGCACAATTACCTGGTCGGGAGACGCTGCCGCTTCCTGGGACACGCTCAAAAAGCAGATTCCGGCAGGACTTAATTTCTGTGTAACCGGAGAACCTTTCTGGACCACTGATATCGGCGCTTTCTTTGTAAAACGCAAGGAACAGTGGTTCTGGGCCGGCGAATATGAAGACGGCTGTGAAGACTTAGGATACAGGGAACTCTATCTTCGGTGGTTCGAATACGGCACATTTCTTCCAATGTTCCGTTCTCATGGAACGGACACGCCCAGAGAGGTGTGGAGATTCGGCGAAAGTGGGACTGTGTTCTATGACGCGCTGACCAGGTTTATAAATCTTCGTTATAAACTGATGCCTTACATCTACTCCGCTGCTGCCGATATTACTTTAAACGGGGGATCAATGATCCGTCCGCTGGGTATGGAGTTTAAGGACGATGTACAAACAGCGAATATTGGAAATGCCTATATGTTCGGACCATCCCTTCTGGTATGCCCTGTCACTTCGCCCTACTTTTATGAGGCAGGCTCGAAAAAAATCGACCGTGAGGCGGTGATGGAAGTCTATCTGCCGGCTGGCTGTCAGTGGTACGATTTCTGGACAGGCGAGAAGTTCGAAGGGGGACAAGCAATCAAGTGTGCTGTGTCTTTGGACAGCATCCCTCTCTTTGTAAAAGCGGGATCGATTATTCCGATGTCCGCAAAGCCGGTTATGTGTGTTGAAGAGTTGGATGCCGGAGAACTTGATATTATGATTTACCCGGGCACGGATGCGGAGTTTGTATATTATGAGGACTCCGGTGACGGGTATGATTATGAGCGCGGCGAGTATGCATGCACAATGTTTGCATGGAACCAGACAGACAAGTCCTTCCGGACGGAGGCTCATGGCAGCTTTGCAGGGTATGTTGAGAACAAGAAGCTGAATATTGTCGTCGTGTAACGGCAATCAATCTAATAAGAAGCAGTGATTTCTGTATCTAAAAGATACCAGAGAAATCTGGAGGTACTATGGAGATACGTCTTGCTAAACCGGCCGCCAGATGGGGCGAGGCACTTCCGGCAGGAAATGGTCATATTGGCGGGATGGTATATTCGGGGATCGGGAAAGACAGAATTGACCTTTCTGAAAATACCTTCTTCAGCGGAGACAAGAGCCTTTGCAATAATCAGAAAGGCGCCTTCCAAGCTTTCCTTGCCATGCGGGAAAAAATTACTGAGGATGACTACGAGGGCGCAGTGCGTGCTTCGGATACGTTTATCGGAGTGCGCGGGAACTACGGAACCAACCTTCCGGTCGGCTCCTTCTATGTTGACTGCGGGCATGATATGAAAAAGGCCCAAAACTATTCGAGACTACTTCGGGTTTTGGATGGAGTCATAGAATCAGAATACCAGTATGAAGGCGCCCGAATCCATAGGACTGTATTTGTCTCACATCTGTATAAAGTCATGGTATACCGGGTCGCAGCCGATTCCGGGAAGCTGTTGAACCTGAAGGCTGGTCTGATCGGGGCTAATACAGCTTTTCAAGTCAAAGCGGCAGAACATGGACTCGATTTCTTCGCGTATGCACGGGAAAATATCCACAGTGATGGAAAGACCGGCGTAAACCTGTGCGGTCATGTGTCTGTAATGACAGATGGTCAGGAAGAAATCTCTGACTGCATTCATGTGCACGGCGCATCGGAAGTTGTGTTTTTCATTGGTATGGTTACTGATTTTAATGAGACCGGGAGACCCGGGCAAATGCACGGGAACCTTTTTAGAAACTTCGCCGTACAGAGGGAAGAAGGACTGCCCGGATGGCTGAAGATGAGAGATCAGCATATAAAAGAAATCAATAAGTATATGAAGCGTGTGAATCTGGAGATCCAGGGCACTGATAATCATGCAGAAGCCGTTTCTTTAATTCCCCTTATGTTTCAGTATGGCCGATACCTGCTCCTTTCCAGTTCAAGGGAAGATTCCAGACTTCCTGCCCATCTTCAGGGAATCTGGAATGATAATGTCGCCTGCAGGATCGGTTGGACCTGTGATATGCATCTTGATATCAATACACAGATGAATTACTGGCCGTCGGAAGTGACCAATCTCTCTGAGACTGTAACGCCCTTATTTCGATGGATAGAAGAAGAACTTGTTCCGTCCGGAAGAATAACGGCCAGGGAGAGTTATGGAAAAAGCGGATGGGTTGCTGAGATTGTCTCCAATGCCTGGGGTTATTCGGCGCCATACTGGGCGTCTCCTATTTCTCCCTGCCCGACAGGCGGGGTATGGATTTTAACACACATGTGGGAACACTACCTGTCAACCGGGGATGCAGATTTTCTTAAATATCATGCCTATGACGTGATAAAAGAATCGGCCCGTTTCTTTTCTGATTATGTGTTTGAAGATCCGTCCAACGGGCTTTTGACCTGTGGTCCCTCCATATCTCCGGAGAATGCGTTTGTCGCAGACGGGAAAAAGTATCACAGCAGCTGCGGCTGCACATATGAAATGCTGATGATCAGAGAGCTTTTTTCCATCTTTCTGGAGGCTTCGCGGATTCTGCGTATTGAAGATGATCTGACTGCAAAAACACGGGCGCAGGCAAACAGACTTCTGCCGTACAGAATTACAGTCGACGGCAAAATTGCGGAGTGGAATCATGACTATCCGTCATCGGATTTACAGCACCGTCACACAAGTCATTTACTTGGGCTGTTTCCGTTTTCCCAGATTACACCTGAAAAGACGCCGGAGCTTGCAGAGGCCGCATGTGGAAGTATTCATGAAAAGCTCATACCATTGGAGAATTGGGAAGACACAGGCTGGGCGCGGTCGCTTCTGACGCTCTATACATCCAGACTCGGTGATGGTGAATCCGCCTTTGGGCACATCAGCAGTATGCTGGAGCATCTGCTTGAGGGGAATTTCATGATAATCCATCCGCCAACAAGGGGCGCCGGATCTTTTGACAATGTCTATGAACTTGACGGCAACACTGGCTTGACTGCCGGTATTGCAGAGATGCTGCTGCAGAGTCACGACGGCGTAATAAGACTTTTGCCGGCTCTTCCTTCAAAATGGGTTTCGGGTCAGGTTGCAGGTCTTATAGCCCGGGGCGGGATAGAAGTTGATCTTGCCTGGAAAGACGGAAAGCTTCTGCATGCAGGGTTTCTGTCACAAACGAACACAACCTGCACGGTAAAATATAGGAACGAAACCAGAATTCTCACATTAAGAAGCAAAGAAAGAATGCTTTTATAGCACAAACGTGGTATGTCACTTATTTTCATAAAGATGAACAAATGCAGCAATCAAATTGTGGTTATTAAAGGGAGGACAGTAAAAATGGATTTACAGGAATTATCACTTGCAGTAGAACAGGGAAAAGGAAAAAGAGTTAAGGAATTGGTCAATATGGCAGTGGAAGAGGGAATGTCCGTAAAGACGATCCTTGATGACGGTCTTATAAAAGCCATGAGTAATATTGGCGAGAAATTCCGTCTGAATCAGGTATATGTGCCGGAGATGCTGGTTGCGGCCCGTGCTATGTCCATGGGACTTTCGATTCTTGAGCCGCTGCTGACGGCAACCGGCGTGAAGCCTCTCGGCAAGATCGTTATCGGAACGGTAAAGGGAGATCTTCACGACATCGGCAAAAATCTGGTCGCCATGATGATGAAAGGAATGGGTGCGACCGTATATGATCTTGGTGTTGACGTCGCAGAGCATACGTTTATAGAGAAAGCAGAAGAAATCGGCGCGGATATTATTTGTCTTTCCGCCCTTCTTACGACGACCATGCCGGCTATCGGTGATGTTATCAAAGACTTTGAAAAAACGGGCGTGCGCAGCAAATACTACATAATGATCGGCGGCGCGCCGGTCAGCCAGGCTTTTGCGGATCAGGTCGGCGCCGATGCCTATACGGCCAACGCAAGCGATGCTGCTGATGCAGCAAAGGCATATTTACAGACACTTAATATGTGATACGATAGATATATCTTATTTGAGTCTTTTTTTAAAAAAGACGGGGCGGATGGATATTATATGGGTGTAACAATCAAGGATCTTGCTAACCAGCTGAAGCTTTCACCTGCAACCATATCATTGGCGCTGAATAACCGGCCGGGTGTAAATGAACAGACTCGTGCCCTGGTTGTGGAAACGGCTGCAAAACTCGGATATGAACGTATCACCCAGACAATAAACAGAGTACCTAAAGGCAGCGGCAATATTCAACTTGTCGTCTACAAGAAGTTTGGACGGGTTGTTGCAGACACACCCTTTTTTGCAGCTTTGATCGGCGGCATAGAAGCTCAGACACGCCGGCATGGGTATCAGCTCCTGATTTCACAAATCAGTGATCACGAAAGTCTCGATCAGGTTATTAAGATACTTAATAATAATCCTAAAGACGGAATTATTCTTCTGGCTACAGAACTTACGAGTGAAGATATGCTTCCTTTTTTTGAAACAGGACGTCCCCTTGTTGCTCTTGACGGAAGCATTGCAGACAACAGGTGCGATACTGTGCTCATCAACAATTACCAGGGAGCCTTTGATGCGACAGCGGAACTCATCCGCTTCGGACACAGACGGATTGGTTATCTGCACAGTCTGGTGCCGATATATAACTTTCAGCAGCGATGCGCCGGTATGGTCGGCGCCCTTGCGGCGGCCGGGCAGAGCCTCCCGGATAAATATATCTGTACTGTTGAGCCATCCATTGACGGAGCGTACCGCGGTGTGAAGGAGTGGCTTGAGAGTAATCCGGAACTGCCGACGGCTTTTTTTGCAGACAATGACTTCATAGCCTTCGGTGCTATGAAAGCTTTGAAGGAAAGAGGACTTACGATACCCGGCGATGTCTCCATTATTGGTTTTGATGACCTGCCGTATTGTGAGATCATAGATCCTCCGCTTACGACCATTAAAGTATTCAAACACAGCCTTGGTAAGCTGGCGGTAGACAGACTGCTTGCAAGGATGCGCGATGAGGTCGCGGAAGTTGTCCGTATCGAAGTCGCAACTGCGCTTGTCACGCGAAAAAGTGTCAGGGATATCCAGACAAACTGAAAATACTGCTCATTCTTACAAGTACACTGGCCGCCTTTGGAAGATAGAATTCCAAGGCGGTTTTTTATTGCGTTCAATTAAAACATTTAGATAAATGATATTATAAATATGTGTTTTGTAGAGTTTTGTAAACCTAAACCGGGCAGCATTTACTCCGGATTCTTGTTGTTTGAGGGCATGTTGCACAAGCAAAATAGCAATTAAATTTGTTTGTAGGACATAAAATAGATAAAATATTAAAAATTTCATTAAAAGCTATTGAATTATTTTATTAAATGTTTTATTCTCTGTGGGAAAGGTAGTGGCATATGAAACCAAGTATTAAACAACTGAGTGCAATGACCGGTTATTCACCTGCAACTATCTCCAATGCACTCAATAAGAAACCAAATGTTAATCAGGAGACAGCCGGCAAAATCTGGCAGGCCGCCCGCGAAATTGGGTATTTTAATGAAACGCACATAAGCAGCCTTCGTCTGACAGTTTGCCGGACGCATGGCAAAGTAGTAACAGACACACCGTTTTTTGCAGCACTTATCTCTGGCGTTGAAAATGAATGCCGCGCCCTCGGGTTTGCGACAATTATCACTCACCTTGATCAGGCTGATCCGAACTTTGATAACTTGCTGCAGCAGATTCTTCATGACCGAACGACCGCCAACCTTGTACTGGCAACTGAATTTACAGAAGATGATGCAAAAATGTTCCTCCATGCAGAAAGCCCGCTGGTCCTATTGGATACATGGTTTGAAGATATGGATTTTGACACGGTAGGGATCGACAACACAGATTCAACCTACAATGCAACAACCTATTTGATTCAAAACGGACATACCGGTATCGGATACTTAAAAAGCAATACGCCGATTAAGAATTTTATATACCGGGAATATGGATATCGACGTGCAATGCACGGACATGCTCTGAAGATAGACTCAAAACACACAGTTCGTCTTTCACCGAGCATGGATGGTTCCTACAGGGACATGAAAGAATATCTGGCCGGACATTCCAGCCTTCCGACAGCTTTCGTTGCTGACAATGACAATATTGCTCTCGGCGCATGTAAAGCACTTCAGGAATGCGGATACCAGATTCCTGAAGATATCTCGGTCATTGGATTTGACGATATGCCATTTTGTGAAATTGCATCACCGCCGCTGACGACAGTGCGGGTTTTCAAACAAGTGATGGGTGCTGAAGCCGTAAGACGTCTGGTTCAGGTAATCCGGTCAGGCAGCACGATCAGAATCAAGACTCAGATCTGTACGGAATTCATTGAGCGCGAAAGCGTCAGAAAAATAACGGTCAATCAAACAAAAAATATTGGGGAGAGCAGCAATGGGTAATCTAAAAGCAACGACATTTGAGATTAGGCAGGACATTCTTGATACCATCATGAACTGCAAGGCAGGTCACATCGGAGGAGACTTCAGTGTTACTGACATTCTTACGACACTGTATTTTAAGCAGATGAACATCGATCCTTGTGGTTCGGAAGATCCGAACCGTGACCGGTTCATTCTTTCGAAGGGTCATTCGGTTGAGGCGCTGTATTCTGTTCTTGCTAACCGAGGATTTTTCCCGAGAGAGGATCTTAAGACTGTATCCATGTTCGGTTCCAAATATATTGGACACCCGACGAATAAAGTCAAAGGAATCGAGATGAACTCAGGTTCACTCGGGCATGGACTGTCAGTGTCAGTAGGCATGGCTCTTGCCGCCAAAAAGAATCAGGCGGCTTACCGGGTATATGTTGTTATGGGCGACGGAGAATTAGCTGAAGGTTCGGTATGGGAAGGAATGATGGCTGCTTCGCATTATCGCCTTGATAATCTCTGCGCAGTTGTTGACAGCAACGGACTTCAGATCTCCGGCACAACAGAAGATGTTATGGCTCACGAGAACCTTGAAGAGCGATGGGCTGCCTTCGGCTGGCATGTGCTCCATGCTGCCGGCAATGATATTGAATCACTAAATGATGCATTTGAGACCGCCAAAATAATAAAGGACAAGCCTTCAGTGATCATTGCGCACACGACCAAAGGATATGGGGTCTCCTTTATGGAGAATTCCGTTCCCTGGCACCATAAGGTTCCATCCGCTGATGAATACATAAAAGCTACGGAAGAACTTTCCGCCAGAAGGAGTGCAGCACTATGAATAACATCCATAATCGACAGGTAATCAACGATGTCCTCATTGAAAATGCAAAAAAAGATAAGGATATCATCGTTCTGTGCAGCGACTCACGCGGGTCCGCCTCGCTCAGTGAATATGCCAAAGTCCTTCCGGATCAATTTGTTGAAACAGGTATTGCAGAACAGAATATCGTCTCCATCGCAGCCGGTCTGGCTGCCTGCGGCAAAAAATGTTATGTTGCATCTCCGGCCTGCTTTCTGTCAACACGCAGTATGGAACAGGCTAAAGTTGACGTCGCTTACTCAAATACGAATGTCAAGCTGATCGGGATCTCCGGAGGCGTCAGCTATGGCGCTCTCGGCATGACTCACCACTCCAGCAATGATATCGCCACTCTAGGATCAGTACCGAATATGCGTGTTTATTTTCCAAGCGACCGCCACCAGACCAAAGCGCTTTTTGAACATCTGCTTTTGGATAATAAGCCCGCCTATATCCGTGTCGGCCGCAATCCGGTTGAGGATATTTACACGGAGGACAACACCCCCTTTCTAATGGATAAAGCTACCCTGGTCCACGAAGGCGGTGACATTACAATTATTGCATCCGGTGAGATGGTATACCCTGCACAGCAGGCTGCGATTGAACTTGAAACTCATGGCATAAGCTGCCGTGTTCTTGATATGTACTGCATCAAGCCTCTTGATACGGAAGCTGTTCTTGCTGCAGCAAAGGAAACCAAAGCAATTATTGTAATAGAAGAGCATGTAGCGATCGGTGGTTTGGGCTCTATGGTAAGCCAGCTCTTAAGTGCCGCGCATCCTGTAAAAGTGATCAGTATGTGTCTGCCGGACGAACCCGTTATAGCCGGAAAATCACCGGAAGTCTTTGCATACTATGGACTGACCGCCGAAAACCTGGTTAAGACTTGCCGGGAACTTATGGGCTGAACGAATACCGAGCGTACATTTTATCAGATCCACTAAAAGGGAGCAGGAACTAAAGTATGAATGAAAAGTACGTCCTTGCCATAGACCAGAGCACAGCCGGAACCAAAGCACTTCTGTTCGCCGACACCGGTGAGCTAAAAGGACGCGCCGATCGCCCGCACCGGCAGATCATAAACGATCTCGGCTGGGTCGAACATGACCCGCAGGAAATCCTTAAAAATATGTATGAGGTAGTCCGCGATGTCGTCGCAAAGACCGGTATTGATAAATCTTTGATTGCAGCCGTTGGAATCAGCAACCAGCGCGAAACGGCTCTGGCGTGGGATGCTCACACCGGAAAACCTGTCTATAACGCCATTGTATGGCAGTGTTCCAGAGGTGAGGATATCTGTAAAAGGATTGCCGCAGCCGGACACAGTGAGCTGATCAGAACTACCACAGGACTTCAGCTATCACCTTATTTTTCCGCCGCAAAACTGGCGTGGATACTTGAAAATGTCCCTGCTGCCGGAACTGCTGCGCGCGAAGGAAATCTGCGGTGCGGCAACATCGACAGCTGGCTGATCTTTAACCTGACTCATGGAAGGAATTTCAGAACCGACTACTCGAATGCATCACGGACACAACTTTTGAATCTCCATGAATTGAAATGGGATGAGACAATCTGCGGCCTGTTTTCACTGACGCCATCAATGCTTCCCGAAGTCTGTGATTCCAATAGTCTATTCGGTGAAACTGATTTCGGCGGATTCCTTGACAGATCGATTCCGATTCATGGCGTTATGGGTGATTCTCACGGCGCCCTGTTCGGACAAGGATGTCTTGAACCCGGCATGATTAAGTCAACATATGGTACAGGTTCCTCTGTGATGATGAATATCGGAAGTAAACCTATATTTACGGATATTGGGATTGTAACATCTATTGCGTGGGGAATGGACGGTGTCGTAAATTACGTACTCGAAGGCAATATCAACTACACAGGTGCAGTCATGAAATGGATTGTTGACGATCTGGGTCTTCTGGCAAGTGCCAAAGATGCTCCGGAAGTTGCCGCAGGTGCTAATCCCAATGATGAGACCTACCTGGTACCTGCATTCTCGGGACTTGGCGCGCCGTACTGGGAGAGCAGCGCAAAGGCTGTGATCTGTAACATGAGCCGTAATACCGGCAAAGCAGAAATCGTACGCGCCGCAGAAGAATGCATTGCTTATCAGATAGCCGATATTATCGCACTGATGAGCCGGGCATCCGGCATAGAACTTCAGGAACTTCGCGTCGACGGCGGTGCAACGCGGGATCAGTACCTTATGCAGTTTCAGAGCGATATTCTCAATATGACCGTCCAGGTAGCTGCTACGGAGGAACTTTCCGGTGTCGGCGCCGCCTATGCGGCCGGTATAGCGGTTGGTATCTTCGGACCGGATATCTTCAGCAAAATGAGCCGTAAGGCTTACACCCCTGTCATTACCCCCATGCTTCGCGCCAAACGCTGTGACGGATGGAAAAAGTCCGTTGATATGGTCCTGGGGCGCGCTCAATCATGATGCATACTGCAAAAGAATTGCAGGTGTTAAATATTAAGGAGGATTACGTTATGAAAAAATTCCTGTCTCTCGCACTGGTCATGACAATGACTCTGCTCGGTGGCTGTGCTGCAAAACCGGCTGCCACAACCGCTGCCGCTACAACGGCCGCTGAAACCACCGCCGCTGCAACAGCAGCTGAAACTGAAGCTGCACCCGCTTCGGACTGGGTCAAAGCTGACGATGCCGCAAACCTGATTGTCATCATTACGCCATCCCATGACAATCCTTTCTTCAATACAGAAGCTGTTGCTGCCGAAGCAAAAGCAAAAGAACTTGGTTATGAGACTCTCGTACTCGTCCATGACGACGATGCTACCAAGCAGGCTGAACTGTTTGATACAGCAATCTCCAAAAAGGCTGCCGCCATTATCTGTGATAATGCAGGTGCAGATGCCACTGTTGCCGCTGTTCAAAAAGCACGTGATGCAGGCATCCCGACTTTTCTCATCGACCGTGAAATCAACGAGACCGGTATTGCAATCTCTCAGATCGTTGCCAATAACTCCCAGGGAGCAACAGTTGGCGCTGAGAAATTTGTTGAGGCCATGGGCGAAAAGGGTAATTATGTAGAGCTTGTCGGCAAAGAATCCGATACCAATGCCGGTGTCCGTTCTGAAGGCTACAATGCTGTTATCAGCCAGTATCCTGACATGGTTTGCGTTTCAAAACAGTCGGCAAACTGGAGCCAGACAGAAGCATACTCGAAGATGGAATCCATCATTCAGGCCAATCCTGACATCAAGGGCGTAATTTGCGGTAATGACACTATGGCTATGGGCGCACAGGCTGCCTGTGAAGCAGCTGGTCTTAAAGATGTAGTTATCGTCGGCCTTGACGGATCCAATGATGTCCGCGATGCAATCATCGCAGGTAAAATCGTTGCCACTTCACTGCAGCCATGTTTCACCATTGCACAGGAAGCAGTCATTCAGGCAGACCAGTACATTAAGACAGGTTCAACCGGTCTTGAAGAGAAGCAGCTCATGGATTGCGTCCTTATAACGATTGACAACGCATCCAAGCTCGACAACTTCAGCATTACCTGACAACTCCTCATTTTCTGATAACTCCTCTTTTCATTTTTTTCATTCTTGGCGGGGGTGCGTCCGGCAGGGCGTATCCCCGCACTCCTCAAAACATAAAGAAAAGAAGGTAAATACAATGACGAAACGAATTGTGGTCGCTCTTATTGTGGCAGCTCTGGTCATTATCGGATTGGCGAGTTCCGTCACTGTTGTCCCGATCAGCACGGCCTCAACCGTGGGTAATGTTGACGTCAACAGCGACGATTTCAATCCGCAGACTTATATTGACAGTATTTTCGAAAGTGAAGCCTTACCCGTTCTTAAGGAAAATGCTTTTGATCTTGCAGAAGTTATGACAGCAGCCGGCGGCGATATGAAATCAGCCGGTGAAAAATATGGTATCCGTGCCGACTCAGGGAATGCATACAATTTCCTGATTAAAGGAACGGCAACGGTAACTGAAGTTGATACGAGTCTCAGGGCCGGGTATGCAATCCTTACGATTGACGGTTACACGGGCAGCGAGACATTCAAAATGCAGGTAGGTCCCGTTTTCAAAGGTACATCCATCCGTGACTGCATGCCTATGATCAAATTCGATGATTTCAAGAACCAGGTAGTATATGCTAATCTTTCAACCGCTATTCATACAAACTTAAGCGCCAATCTGTTTACAGCCATTGACGCCAGTACACTTGCCGGCAAGACAATCGAATTCTACGGCGCCTTTACAGACAGCGGAACTTCACAAATCCTGATCACGCCCTTCTCCATAGAAGTTAAATAAGGAGACCGCATCATGGAACAAATTTCACAGGAAAATACCGGACCGGACATTGTCCTGATCTGTGAGAATATTAATAAAGTCTATCCGGGCACAAAGGCGCTTGATGACGTATCATTTACCGTTAAGACCGGAAAGGTCAACGTTCTGATCGGTGAAAACGGCGCAGGAAAATCTACGCTTATGAAGATCGTCGCAGGCATAGAATGTCCGACATCCGGCAAGATATTTCTTGATGGAGTAGAAGTTAATTTCAAGGATACGGCCGAAGCCCGCGCCAAGGGCATCGGCATCATCCATCAGGAATTGAGTCTTTTCCCAAACCTTAATGTTTATCAGAATATTTTTATGGCAAATGAGCGTACAAAAGCAAATATAGTCCTCGATAACAAAACACATATACGTCTGGCAAAAGAGGTCCTTGCACGCCTGCAGTATCCGATAGATCCGGGAACACTGATCGGAGATCTTCGTGTCGGGCAGCAGCAGATGGTTGAAATTGCCAGAAATCTGGTCCAGGAAGGGCTGCGCATCCTGATTATGGATGAACCCACATCCTCACTTTCTGCTTCGGAAGTCGAATCGTTATTCAAGATTATGAATGATCTGACGTCGGCGGGCATTTCTATCGTCTATATTTCGCACCGCCTTGAGGAGATTATGCGTATCGGAGACTATGTCACAGTTCTGCGCGACGGCCGTAAGGTTGCTGAGGCGGAGGTCAAAGACATATCCGTTGGCTGGATAGTAAGAAATATGGTCGGGAGCGACAAATCATATAAAAAGAAGACTCGTCAGGTTGATCTGTCAGATGAAAATATTGTTTTTCAGGCCGATAATTTGTTTCTGCCCAAAAGAGGCGGCGGCTGGCTTTTAAACAATGTCAATTTTAATCTTCATGGCGGCGAGATTTTGGGGATATATGGACTTCTTGGTTCAGGGCGCACAGAAATATTTGAATGTATCATGGGGCTCCGGCCGGAACACTCCTGCGAATTCACACTTAATTCCAAAAAAATGACAGTCGGTTCCGTCTCGGATCAGATTGGAAAAGGTTTCGCACTGGTGCCGGAAGACCGGCAGCGCGAAGGACTCATACAGACCCTGAGTATAGGAAAGAACATTTCCCTTTCAAGCATGCTCAGATATGTCAAAAAGGGATTGATCAATAAGGTTAAAGAGAACGAGGCAATTCATAATACGATACGTGATGTCCACATCAAAGTATCAGATCCGAACTTGCCGATTCTCTCTTTGTCAGGCGGTAACCAGCAGAAAGTCGTTATTGGAAAAGGTGTCCTGACGAATCCTCACATTCTTCTTTTGGACGAACCAAGCCGTGGTATTGATGTGGGTGCAAAGTCGGAAGTGTTTGACATAATTAATGAATGTGCCGAAAAAGGTCTGTCGATCATCGTTATTTCTTCGGAACTAAAAGAAATCATCGCAATAGCAGACAGGGTTCTTGTCCTGTCGAACGGTTTGATGACCGGAGAATTTTTGGATGACGGGATTAATGAAGAAGCTCTGGTAACCGCCTCGTATAAAGGGCATAACCGGGTTGGATAATATGGAGGAAGAGTAAAATGTCTAAACAAGATGCGGGTCTGAAAGTCAAAGCTCCCCGTCAGTCGATAGGAATGCTCCTTCTTAAAGGAAGAACATTTATCGCGCTGATCGTGTTAACCGTCTTTTTCGCTTTTGCCTCCGATAATTTTTTGTCGGCCGGAAGTCTCTTATTGGTAGCGAAACATGTTGCGCTTTACGGCATTCTGGCAATCGGTATGACATATGTAATTATTACCGGAGGAATTGATTTGTCAGTAGGTTCCATTGTCGGCCTTTCCGCTATGCTGGCCGGAGGACTTATTAATGAAGGCTTGGTTCTTCCGATGTTCGGGGTCAAACTTTTCTTCAATATCCCGGCTATCATTTTTATAGTAATTGTATTGGGTGCGTTAATCGGCCTTATTAACGGCTTGATTATCACTCGATTTAAAGTGGCCCCGTTTATCGCGACTCTTGGTATGATGTATGTGGCAAGAGGCATGGCAATGCTCCGGTCTAACGGCATGACTTTCCCGAACCTGATAGGAAAGCCGGAACTGGATAATCAGGGATTTTCGTTTCTTGGAGGCGGAAAAGTAATCGGGATACCTGTTGCGGCGATTATTCTTCTTGTGATTGCCCTGATCGCATCCCTGGTCCTGCGACGTACACCTACCGGCTGGCATATCCTTTCGATCGGCGGCAATGAAAAAGCCGCTCGTCTTTCCGGCGTTAAAGTCAATCGGGTCAAGTGGCTTGTGTACTCTGTATCCGGCGCATGTGCCGCTATTGTCGGATTAATTACAGCGTCCCAGCTTATGGCAGCACATCCCGCTTCCGGTGAATCCTGGGAAATGAATGCAATTGCGGCTGCAGTCCTTGGCGGAACATCAATGGCAGGCGGCGTTGGAAATATCGGCGGGACAATCGTTGGTGCCTTTGTTATCGGTGTGCTTAACGACGGTATGATTATGGTCGGAGTATCTGAGTTCTGGCAAATGGTTATTAAAGGCGCTGTTATCGTATCAGCCGTTGTTATTGATCAGTTCCAACGCAGTGTACAGGAAAAAATGGCTCTTCAGCAGCGTAATTCTACTAAATAAACAGGAGGAACTCATATATGAAGCGCACAGGCATATTGAATGGACAGCTTATGCAGCAGATCGCAAACCTTGGACACACAGATACATTCCTGATCGGTGATGCAGGCATGCCTGTACCTGCCGGTGTACCGATCATAGATTTGGCACTGACTTTGGGTATTCCCACTTTTGAACAGGTTCTTCGTGCTGTTTGTGAAGAGGCTGTCATTGAAGCCGGCACAATTGCTGTCGATACAAAACAGAAAAATCCGGCGGTGTACGAATTGATTCATTCTCTGGTTACCGGACCGGTCACGGAAATGGCGCATAGTGATCTCAAATTAGCCGTCAGGAACTGTAAATTTGCGGTTCGTACCGGGGAGCCAACGCCATATGCAAATATTATTTTGCGTGCGGGCGTCGCATTTGCAGTCTGATCATACAAAATTCGAGGAGGAATACTTATGAAAAAAACAACACTTGGCGTTATTATCAGCAACCGGAGTTTTTTCCCGGCGCATCTTGTAACAGCGGAGCGTGTTAAAATTCTTGCCAAACTGGAAGCAAAAGCTATCAACACAATTATTTTGAGTGAAACGGATACGCCCCTCGGAGCGGTCATGACATATTCGGATGCTCAGGCCTGTGCCAGATTATTCAACGCCAACCGCGATGTCATTGACGGCATCCTTGTAATTCTTCCGAATTTCGGTGATGAGGTCGGTGTCGCAACTGCAATTGACCTTGCCAAACTGAATGTCCCGATTCTTGTTCAGGCGTGTGATGATTCACTTGACCGGATGGAGCTTGAAAATCGCCGCGATGCTTTCTGCGGCAAGCTCTCCCTGTGCAACAACCTATACCAGCGTGATATCAAATACAGTGTGACAAAACAGCACACCTGTGATATCAACAGCCCTGAATTCGACGAAGAACTCGATTTCTTTGCGGCAGTGTGCCGCGTAGTATGCGGCGTGCGTTCAGCACGTATCGCTGCCATTGGAGCCCGTCCCGACGCTTTCCACACGGTGCGTTTCTCCGAGAAGCTTCTGCAGAAATACGGCATAACAACATCTGTTGCCGATATGTCTGAAATTATTTTTGAAGCTCAGAAGATGGAAAACAACGCGGAAGTAGAAACAAAAATAGAAGAGATCAAAGCGTATGGCAGAATTGCAGACGGAATTGAAGATTTCAAAATAGTACTTCAGGCCAAACTGATTCTGACACTTGAAAAGTGGGTCAATGATCATGACTGCAATGCCAGTGCGATCCAGTGCTGGGATTCGATCCAGAATAACTATGGCGTTGCCACTTGTCTTGCGATGAGCATGATGGGTGAGAAGGGCCTTCCGAGCGCCTGCGAGATGGACGTTACCGGTGCACTGACAATGTACGCCCTGTATCTGGCCTCCGGAAACGCATCCGCCTATTTTGATTGGAACAACAACTTTGCCAGTGACAGAAACAGATGCGTCAATCTTCACTGCTCGAATTTCCCGGCGTCTTTTTTCGGACACAGTGATTTTGAAATAGGAAATCTTGGCGTCCTTAGTACCACCCTTGGCCAGGACCATTGCTTCGGTGCCTGCAAAGCCCAGATCAAGGAAGGTCCGATGACTTACGCTAAGATTACCACAGACGATAAGAACGGCAGAATCAAGCTGTATGTAGGCGAAGGCGAATTCCTCAAAGACAAACTTGATACGGAAGGCGGCGTTGCAGTCTGTTCTGTCAACGATTTGCAGGGCCTTCTCCGCTATATGTGCATGAACGGCTTCGAACACCACGTTGCTATGAACCGCGCGAACGTCGCCGGCGTGCTTGAAGAGGCACTCGGCAATTACCTCGGCTGGGATGTGTACCGTCACAGCTGATATATGCCGCTCCTGCTAAATGCGGCCGTACAGATTAACAGCAGCCCGTACAGATTCATTTTTTCTCCTCCAAAGCAGCACCGGCGTCAGCAGCGCCGGTGCTGCTTTGATTGAATGTGAAAAAAGTATATGACATCCTGACTGATCTGTTTCTTTTGCCGTCAAACTACTGTATTATATGAAATGAAAGCAATCAACCATAGTAATGATCGAATCGAAAGGAAAGACAACCGTGAAAATATTAGTTTTTGGATCCTTGAACATTGACTTTGTCATGCAGGTAGATCACATTATTATCCCCGGGGAGACCCTCAAAATTGATCAGATGCAGGTATTTCCCGGAGGAAAAGGCCTGAATCAGGCGGCAGCTATTGCGCGGGCAGGTTTTCCGGTGGTAATGGCAGGAAATGTTGGAGTAACGGATGGGAGGCTCCTTCTTGATGTGATGAATGAGTACGGCATTGATTCCAGCCAGGTTCGATCTCTTCCGGGTATAAGCGGAGCTGCCTATATCCAGGTCGATTCCGACGCTCAGAACTGTATTCTCATTGCGGCTAATGCGAATGGGAAGAACAGCAAAGACAGTATTGAAGCTGTGATCAGTCAATTTTCAGCAGGGGATATAATCCTCTTACAGAATGAAGTGAATCTTCTTGATCATATTGTCTGTGTGGCCCATCAGCGCGGAATGCGCATCTATCTGAATCCTTCGCCGTACAATGAGAATCTGCAGAATGTACCTCTTGAACTAGTCAATGGATTCATTTTCAATGAAGTTGAAGGCGAACAGATGACGGGTCATAAGACATCCGACGCCATTATGGAAGCCATGCATGACCGGTTCCCGACTGCGGAACTCCTATTGACTCTCGGCGCGCAGGGAGCGGTACTAAAGACCCGGGCTGATACGATTTTCCAGCCGGCCTACAAGGTCACGCCGGTCGATACCACGGCAGCCGGAGACACATTTACAGGATTTTACCTCGCTGAAAAAGCAAGAGGCACAGCCCCTCAGACAGCTCTCGATCGTGCTTCAAAAGCTGCCGCGATTGCAACGACGCGCCAGGGGGCCGCTTCATCCATACCTTCGCTCGAAGAAGTGCTGAAGTCAGAATTGATGATCAAATAATAATTGAAGTGTACGCAAAGGAGCTGTCTCAAGAAGCTGATAAAAGCTGCTTGAGGCAGCTTTTTTGTTGCGAAAAGATGTCTGCATGCAGTTGTAGGGCGGTGGTCATTGTTTTTTATTGCCGGTGTTAATTTTACATAAATATAGAAATTGTAATAGATATAAGTCGGCAATAAGAGTCATTACATCTATTGTTTTAATCATTTGATGAATTATGTTGACAAAATATATTCGACACTATTAAATATAAATAATATGCTATTTAGAAATATTATAATTGAATATTTCTAAATAGCTCTGCGGTGTATAGTTTGCAGCGTTGTTCCTTTATGTCTGGTGGTATGAAGTTATTCATTAAACGGGGGGGTACTTTTATGAAAAAGAATCGCGGAAGAAGAATCTTGTCTCTTCTGGTTGTCCTATCCTGGCCTTAAAGAGTCCGCTACCGGGCATGAATAATCCGTTTGATCGATTACATGTTAATCCGCTTCTCATATCCGTCATTCCTTTGGACTCCGATCCTGAAAATCAGGATTCCGATGGGGATGGACTGCTTGACGGTAAAGCTCTATATACCACAAGCGGCCAAAAAGTGGGGCCGAAAGATCCTCAGCCGATGGCTGCCAATGGTCCGATAGGAATTTGGCAGGCACAGTTGGCACAAGAGGAAAGTGGTACTATCCCGAGCGAACTCGGAGACTGGTATCAAACCGACAGCAACTCTGATGATACTTTTGACTGGAGTGAGATTGACTGGAGCAGTCTGGATATTACAAGTTCCGAAAGTGTATACTCATTTTTGAAAAAATACTTTTGTTCTTCTGATCTGACAAGTGAATATTCAAAATTTTTATTGTTCAGATTAGATAGTGAAGGGACGGTTATGCATTCTCAGACAAGAAAAGAAGCACTAGCTTTTTTACTAATGAAGATACAAGAAGCACCGCCAGGAACGGTTCCTGATGAAATTCGACTTGTATTAACAGGATTTGATCAGTGGCAAAGAACATTCGGATACAATGAGTATATCAATATGATTTTCAAACATGGAACGAACGGAAATATGCGAAGTGAATATTTCCCATTTGATGATGAAAACGAAACCTCGTACAGACTTTGGATTTGGCGTGGTGATTATGTAGCTCTTGGCGGCGGTGCTGAAATGGGATTATATTATGATCCGATAGTGGTTCCAGGTCCTGATCTATGGAAATCGGTAGGTTTTGAGTTGCCAATGACATTGAACTTGTACAACTATTACAGCGCAGATAATGTTGAAAATATCTTCTGCTGGGCCCCTAATAGTCCTCAGTGGTGGATAACCGGCTTCAACCCGGACTTCATGGATGTTGATGTAACCGAAATGGCAATGATTGGCAAAGTGGATTTTACAGGGCGTGAAGAGATGTTTGATTCATTAAAAGAAGTAACTGAAGGTAGTGGTAGAAAAAGTGATTTCATTATTTTTGATGAAGAAGAGCTTACAGCTTGGGTCATCTGGTGGGAGAAATAATATGAAAATAATTAAGAGTGCGGCTTTTATTTTCCTTGCGTTAACGATTGTCTTCGCAGGCAGCTGTGGAAGAAATTTCATTACGACCAGAGATAGTAAACCAATGAGTGAAAAAGTCTTGAAGTATCTTGATACTGATGATGTAGATGGGCTGAAGAGCATGTTTTGCGAAAAAACAATATCTGAAACTCCCGACCTTGACGAACAGATAGAAGCGGCCATGGACTTTTATAAGGGGAAAACAGTTTCATACAGAGGTATTCTGGGTACAGAAGGTGAATCCGTTGATAACGGAGTAACAACGAA